>Ga0157379_10000921_pt1 | contig 23764 bp, 20 predicted proteins | sample S25metaG_FD_121802 | JGI IMG/M metagenome (GOLD analysis project Ga0157379, IMG submission 121802) | Switchgrass rhizosphere microbial communities from Kellogg Biological Station, Michigan, USA - S2-5 metaG | ecosystem: Host-associated > Plants > Roots > Rhizosphere > Soil | place: USA... | reverse complement strand
GCGCTCGCGGCCAGTAGAATTCCGGGCAGAGGAGAGGGGAAAAATCGGGAGCTTTATGATTGATTAACTGTGAAATGAGATTTGTTAAGTTTGAGAAGGGTGCATTTCAGCTAACAAATCTCATTTCACAGTTAATCAATCATAAAGCTCCCGATTTTTTCTCCTCTCCCCGCCCTCGCCCTTATCTCGTGCAATCCAAGGTATTCCGCAATTAAGATATCCACGAAAAATTTCCTTCAGTAACAGGGGGCCACCATGGGCTTGCGAAAGAGCGCAGCGTTATTGACGCTTTCGGCCGTAGCAATTCTCGCGATGAGTTGGATGATCCTGGCGCAACAGAACAGGCGCATCGACGAAAACGTCTTAAAAAATGCCGGTCAAACCGGCGAGGAATGGCTTACCTACGGTCTCAACATGGGCGAGACGCGCTACAGCCCTCTAAAGCAAATCGACGCCATGAACGTGAGCCGTCTCGGCCTGGCGTGGACTTACGAGATCGGACCGGGCGGCGGCAATCAGGAAGGCACGCCGCTGATGGCGAACGGTGTCCTCTATGGAGTTACGAACTGGAGCATCACCTATGCGCTCGATGCGCGGACAGGTAAGGAACTGTGGCGCTACGATCCCAAGATCGATCAGGTCGTCGTTCGACCGAAAGCGTGCTGCGGAATCGTGAATCGGGGCCTCGCCATCTACGACGGCAAGATCTTCGTTCCGGTTCTTGATGGGAGACTTGTCGCGCTCGATGCCGCAAAAGGAACGGAGATCTGGAGCGTGCAAACCACGCCGACCGATCTTCCTTACACGCTGACGATGGCGCCCCGCATTGCGAAGAACAAGGTGATTATCGGCAATGCGGGTTCGGAAAAACCTGTGCGCGGCTACTTCTCTGCATACGACGCGGCGACCGGCAAGCTCGTGTGGCGCTTCTACACCGTTCCCGGGGATCCGTCGAAAGGCTTCGAGAACAAAGCCATGGAAACGGCTGCGAAGACATGGGGCGGAGAATGGTGGAAGATGGGTGGTGGCGGTACGGTCTGGGACTCCATCACTTATGATCCCGATACGAACCTCGTAATGGCGGGCACAGGCAATGGCGGGCCGTGGCCGGAAGAACTACGACAGTCAAAGGGACTGGACAACCTGTACATTGCATCCGTTGTTGCCGTCGATGCCGACACCGGCGAATACAAGTGGCACTACCAGTTCGTTCCCGGCGATTCTTGGGACTTCGACAGCGTCCAGCAGTTGACGGTGGCCGATGTTCGAATCAACGGCCAACTGCGCAAAGTTGTCATGCAGGCGAACAAGGACGGATTCTTCTATGTGATCGATCGAACGAATGGAAAGCTGATTTCGGCCGATCCTTACGCGCAAGTGAATTGGGCAAGCGAAATCGATCTGAAAACTGGAAGACCCATGGTCCGCCCGGAGGCGCGTTACGGCAAGGATCAAACCATCATGATCATGCCAGGCCCCGGAGGCGCGCATAATTGGGCGCCCATGTCGTTCAATCCCAACACAGCCACGATGTACATCCCGTCATCCGCCAGCAGTAGTTCGCAATACGCCGTGTCGCCGAGCTTTGTCTACACGCCCGGTAACGGAAGTAACACCGGTCTCGCGCGAGGAAATCGCGGCGGTGGCGCTGCGGCTCCTCCGCCAAATGCGATTCAGGATCCGGGCGCCGCGATTGGCGCGGGACAAGCACCGCCGCCTCCACCGACAGCGCCGCCGGGCCCCGTGCTGCCCGTGATCGGACCTCAGGTTACCGGCGCTTGGCTCGTTGCCTGGGATGTTGTGAATCAGAAAGAACGGTGGCGCGTGCAGGGTGGAGGAAGCATCGGTGGCGGCACCGTCACAACGGCAGGCAACCTCGTGTTTCAATCTCTCGGGAATGGACGGCTTCGAGCGGTGAGAGCCGATACCGGTGAGCAGCTGATGGAAATTGCAACCGGTCAGTCCGGTGGCATGGGCCCGCCGATCACCTTCATGCTGGATAACAAACAGTACGTTGCCGTCGCGGGCGGTCAGGGACAGGCTGGGGGCGGTGGTGGCCGCGGTGGTAACGCGAATGCGACTCCACCACCGGCAAATCCGATCCTTCCGCGTCTCTACGTCTACACGCTAGACGGCACCGCGCCGAATCCAACGCCCGCCCCAGCGCAGTAGAGAAAGAGGGGGCAAGGGAGCGGGAATAAGGGGGCTTTGTGATTGATTAACTATGAAATGTTATTTGTGAAATGAGAGTCCACTAAACTCACAAATAACATTTCATAGTTAATCAATCACAAAGCTCCCGCTTCCTTTGATCCCCCCGATTTCTCTCTATCCCTAGCGGTTGATCCTTACGATTCCGACTTTGTTCACGCCGCTTGATGCGATAAACAAATCCTTGCCATCTCGCGAAACGTCAATGTGACGCAGAACCCCACCGCCTGAAGGCACGGGCGCGGTCTGGAATCCGTTGGTCTTCGGATCGAATCGGACGATGGTATTCGGCTGCACGTTCGATTCGCTGTACCAGATCATGCCGTCTGACGTTGCGGCAATGCCGTAAGGCTGCGATTGCGGACCACCGGGCGAAGCCCATTCGTCAATCTTGCCGGTAGTGGGATCCAGCCTGCCAAGAAATCCCCGCGCATAGTCGGAATAGTACACACGGTCGTCCGGAGCAATCGCGATACGGCGTGGCCGAGCTCCCGCATTCGGTAGAACGTACTCTTTGATCTCGAATGTTTCGGGATTGATACTTGCCAGCTTGTTCGAATTGAACTCGCAATAGAAAAACATTCCTTTCGAATTGATGCGCAATCCGTAAGGCCGCGAATTCGGCGTGGGTGACTGTTTCAGAGTGACCTTCCCTGTTGCCGGTTCCAGCTTCCCGACAAAGTTGCCCTGTTGCACCGTGAACCAGAGAATCCCTTTCGTGTCGAACAATGGCGTGTGGGGATCGCGGGCAGTCGGATCCGGCATCGGATACTCTGTGATGGCGCGTGTTTTTGGATTGAGCTTTCCGATATATCCCTTGGAATTCGCAGTGAACCAGATATTGCCTTCCTTGTCTTCGGTAAGGCCATGTGGGCCGGAGTCCGCTGTCTTGAGCGTCCATTCCTGAATTTCGCCGGTCTTCAGATCGAGGCGTCCAAGCTTGTTTGCGTACTGGCCGGTGTACCAGAGCGAGCCATCGGCTGCAGCCAGGGGATCGTGCGGATGAGAATCCTTGGTCGGCGTATCCCATTCGGTTATCGTGACGTTCGCCTTGTCGGCAGCGGCCACAAGACTAACTGCAAGCGCAACGACGACGAGCGCCAGCACAGTTTTTCTTATCATCGCGTTCACCTCCGCGAATCACTATAATCCGGCCCGAATCTCGTCATCAATCCGATCCGGCTCGCGCCAGCGACATGCGCCGTTTCGATAACTCGCAGGCTACTTCGGCTTCGCTCCGTAGTTTGTATAGATGTAATCCGCCAGGGGCTGGACTTCCTGTGAAGATACAGATGCTCCGCGCGACATCTCAAACTTGATGAAATCCTCCACGGCCTGTCTTGACGGCCACTGGCGCGCCTTTGCAATCTCGTCGCTGTGGCAGGCAACGCACGCGCGGTAGAAGACTTGCTTCCCCGGACTGTCTGCTCCTGCATCCGACGGCTGCTTCTCCGGTGATGGCGCGGGTTGTGGTTGTTGCGGCGGAGGTTGTTGGGGCGGCAGTTCCGTTTGTTGCGGCGGAGGTTGACCTTGCGGCGAGGCCGTGCGGGTGCTCGCAGGCACAGGCTGCCCTGTGGCTTCGGCGGCACGCTTGCCTTCGCTTCCACGGATGCCACCGAGCTCTCCGACAAAAAGAGTTCTTACCGGTCCGACCTCATGGCTCCAGGCGGTCAATTCGCCGATCGAAACGAATTCGATTTCGGAGCTGGACGAGACTTGTTGCCCCGTCACGAGCTTGTGAGTATTAGCGGGCAGACGAACCTCTACTTCGCCTTCAAGGACGGCAACTCGTGAACCCTGTGGCAGGGCCTCCACAAGAAATAGCGTCCCCACGACTGAAACGGTCGTGTCCTTTGTCTTCACATAAAGATGACCATCGTTCTGTTTCACTGCCCTCACGAGAATGCTGCCGCTGTTCAGGTGAACGGCCGGTCCGTCCTTCGCTGATTCGAGGACGATCTGAGACTGTGCTCGCATTTCCACCCGCGTCCCATCCTGCAGTTGCAACAAGAGGGGTTCAATTCGTCCCGAGTGTATGTCGTCTCCTGCTGCTATCGTCTCGCCCCCCTTATACAAGGAGTCGCCTGCTGCTTCCACGATCACGCCCGGAGAGACCGAGTTCGAGAAATAACGCACAAGGGACAACGCGAGAACGGCAACCACGGCCGCACTTGCTGCGGCAAGCACCCACCGCCACCAGCGAGCCGCAACCTCCACCGGAGCTGCAGCGGGGAACGTTCCGAGGCTTCGCAGATGGAATTGGCGGAGAAAGGCTTCGAATTCTCTATCCTGCTCGTCCATCCCGTCTCCTCTCGGTTACCTGAAATTGCTCGCGCAGCTTCGACAGCCCGTATCGATAACGGGATGCGGCCGTATTGGCTGGAATTTCCAGCGCATCGGCAACCTCTTCAAAACTCATCTTTCCCCAAACGTGCAGAAGAATCACTTCCCGCTGTTGGTCCGGCAACTCTCTTAACGCGGACTGAATCTCCATTGCGGTCTGTTCCATTCCGGTGGGGCTATCGAGCCAGCCCTCATGAAAATCCACATCGCCGGCGCGATCACGAATCTTGTTAAGCGACGCATTTCGGACGGCACGGTACAGGTACGCCACCGGCGCGCCGGTGATCGCGAGGTCTCCGCGCAAGAGTCGCTCAAACACCTGATGCAGCACATCTTCGGCCGTCGCAAAGGAGGTGACATACGTGCAGGCATACGCAAGTAAGCCTCGGGCGTGCCGTTCATAGAGCTGTCGCACCGAATCGAGATCGAGCCGGTTAGTCATGTCCCTTGAGTACCATTCCGCCTCGCAGGAGAAGACACACCAAAGTGGGGTATTTGTCTACCGGAATGCTATTGCAGGCGGGTCTTACGGAATTTCCACACGTTTGTATGGGATTGCTGCGACCAAAAGTAGCATTGGCCCCCCTGGGTCAACGAGTTTAAGTTGTCCGAGCCGAGAGGGCCAAAAACGATGGAATTGAGACTTGAGCACACTATTGGAATCGACCCGCTGATCCCCCCTCCTATCGATAGAGTCGAAAACTCCGGACTCGAGTTCGGCTTCCTTGCCGATCTCACTCTGAAAACTGTCTATGCCGACTCGAACTGTTCGACAGAGCGCGTTGCGAGCAGGCTGAAGCTCCCAATGTCGGTGATTGAACCCATTCTGCAGCATCTCTATAGAGAAAAGCTGCTCGATATCCGTGGATCCATCGGATTTGAAAACCATCGCTATGCGCTTCTGGATCGCGGATGGGACCGAGTTCAGCGAATGCTCGATCAGAACGGCTATATCGGGCCTGCCCCGGTATCTCTCGACGCATATACCACAATGATTGTGAACCAGCAGGCACAGGCGCCTCCCGTCACCCCGGATAGAGTTCGCGGAGCCCTGGACCATCTGATTCTCCCAGAAACGACAATTCAAACCCTTGGCGTTGTTGCGAACTCACGGCGCGGCATCCTGATTACGGGTCCCGCGGGTACCGGCAAAACATCGATCGCGAGGGCGCTCCATTCCTCACAGGCAGGAGACATCTGGATTCCTTACGCGATCGAAGTCGATGGACAGATCATCAAGGTCTTCGATTCTCACACTCACAAGCCGCTCGACCCGCAGCCCGTCCGGCGTCACGACCAGCGATGGATCAAGATTGAGCGTCCCGTGATTATCGTCGGCGGAGAACTCACGATCGAAGCGACCGACCTGACCTACAGCAAGGGTACGCGATACTACGACGCGCCCTTCCAGATGAAATCAAATTGCGGGACGCTCGTCATCGATGACTTCGGCCGGCAACGTGTGGATCCTCATGAACTGCTGAACCGCTGGATTATTCCACTCGAAGGCCATGTGGACTACCTGACGTTCCACACGGGCAAGAAGATCCAGGTCCCCTTCGAGCAGATGCTGGTTATCGCGACAAACCTGGAACCGAAGGATCTGGCCGACCCCGCCTTCCTGCGCAGGATGGGCTACCGCCTCCGGGTCGAGTTGCCGACACGGTCCGCCTATGCCGAGATCTTTCGAAGCTACCTTGAAAAGAAGAGGATGCACTATCGCCCGGAAGTTGTGGATCTCCTGCTGGACTTATACGACCGAACGCGAACACCGCTTCGCAGTTGCGAACCCAAGGATCTGGTGGAGCGTTGCATCGATATCTGCCGTTACGAGGATCGGCCTTTTGACGTGACGCCCGAGCTGATGCGCCTCGCATGGCATAACTACTTTGGCAGCCTCTAGCACTGCTCGCCTGCGGTTGCTGGAGACGAAGTATTTGGCAGACACACGTGCAAGTAAATAGATGCACGCGGCAAGCGGCAATGCCGAAATGTTTACTGCCGCAGCGGGTGTTATGACGACACATCAGAACCTCATTGACGGCGCCAAGGCTGAAGGATTCCTGGTACTCCTGAAATCGCGCTCGAACAAGGAGGACCGATTTCGCCGCCTGATAGAAGTCCAGGGCGAGTCCGATCTAAAGAAACGATCGGTGAGGGGCTTCACGGCCTCCGTAGCGGGCGAGGGAATCGATTTTGTTCTGCGCGTCGGATCGATAAGTGTCCTCGCGCGGATGCTGCTCCCGGAATATTTCGGACTAATCACCATGATCATGGTGGTGACTTCGGTAGTCGACCGATTGAAAGATCTCGGCCTGACGGTCGTCACGATTCAGCGGAAGACAATCACGCACGAGGAAGTCAGCACGCTCTTCTGGATCAATGCTGGCGCCGGTCTGGCGATGGCCCTGATTGTAGCCGCGTGCGCATATCCCCTTGCTTTGTTTTATAAGGAACCAAGGCTGGTTCCAATGACGCTGGCCATGGCGACAACGTTCATCTGGACAGGCATGGCAGTCCAGCATTCTGCATTGCTCAACCGGCAGATGAAATATGCCAATCTGGCTGTCATTCAGATTTCTTCCAACGCGCTGAGTCTGGCGGCCGCCATTGTGCTGGCGTGGTCCGGCGCCGGATATTGGGCCCTCATTGCAAGAGAAGCCTTGCGGACTGTCGCTCTGGCCATTGGCGTTTGGTTTTGCCTTCCCTGGATTCCAAGCCTTCCCTCCCGAGCCGCAAAGGTAAGACAGATGCTGAGTTTCGGCGGAGACCTTACGGCCTTCAATCTCGTCTATTTCATCAGTTCGGGCGTGGACAAGATCCTCATCGGTCGCCTCTTCGGCGCGACGTCGCTTGGAATGTACAGACAGGGGGCGCAGCTCGCTCTTCTTCCAGCGGCTCAGTTGGTTTATCCGGTAAACAATGTGGCGCAATCTGTCTTAAGTCGTCTGCAGTCGGATCCTGAACGATACCGTCGCTCCTATTCGAAGCTGGTGACAGCGTTGTGCGCCGTCATGATGCCGCTAATGTTATTCCTCGCCATCTTTGCGAGAGAGGCCATCCTTGTCGCGTTCGGGAAAAACTGGCTTCCGGCTACAACCATCTTGCAGATCATGGCGATGACTTCGTTCATCGAAACCGCGATGGCTACCGCGGGCTCAGTGATGCTGACGTGCGGAAAATCGAGGAGATACCTTGTTCTCGGAGTAATGACTTCGATTGCAACTATCGCATCGTTTGTCGCAGGCATTCCGTGGGGTGTTGAAGGTATCGCGCTTGGTCACCTCGTGTGTACCTGGGTAGGTTGCATTCCCGTTCTGGTGTGGAGCTTCAAAGGCACTCCGATCAGTCTTCGAACATTCGGAAGTGCGATTTCCCGCCCCTTCGCGGCGAGCCTGCTGATGGGAGCACTGCTATACAACCTCAAGGTATCTGCAGTCCTCGGTGGCGCGACAATCACATTTGTGATTTGCGGAATCCTGATGGCACCGCTTTATTTCAGTTTCTGGCTCGTGATTCCAGGCGGCAGGTCAACTATCCGGGAAGTTTGGGCAGATCTTGCGCCGGCTTTTCATCGCAGGAAGTGACGGAATCAAAACGCTCGATCCATCGCAGCAGTGACGCGCTCGCGTGAAAATTCCCGCTGTTCACACAGGAATCGAACGATGCCGTCACGGTCCGGCGCAGTGAACTCCACCGCATAGTCGTCCGTGACTTCTGGTCGCAGAAATAGGTTTCGGACTTCCGAGAAAGCCGGACCAATCGCCTCCCGAATATCTCCCGCCATGTTTTCAATGGCCCCATATTCAGACACTAATTTGATGGCCTTCTTCGGGCCAATACCCCGAATACCCTCATTGAAGTCTGTTCCCACAAGAATCGCGACATCCACGAGCTGCTCGCGAGTCAGGTTGTAGTGGGCGAGCAGCGATGGTGTCTCTATTAACTCTGGCGTGATCGGGCGAAAGCTGCCTTTGCTTGGAAGAAATTCTTTGCCCGAGATTGTAAGAAAGCGCAGCAGGCGTGGGGCGCCGAACAGCAGGCAATCGTAATCCTTGCTTGCGGCTGCCCAGACCGTGCCATTCGCTGCCATGTGCGAAGCCTGTGCTTCACCTTCAGCCGGAGCCTGCACGACCGGCATTCCCATAAGGCGCAATAGTTCCCGCGCTTCCGCCGCCATTTCACGTGTCAGGCGCGATGTCATCGTCGCCTTCGAATAGGCTTTGGTGAGATCCCCGGCTTCGAGCGCCTCCGCACGCTCGGCGTCATAACGCTCCTTGATGTTTCGACGGCGCGCGATTTCTGCAGCCTTGAGCGCCGGCGGCTTCCCGTCGAATACGAAAACAAGTTCGATTCCATAGTCGGCAATGAGTCGCGTCGTCCGATAGAAAAGACCTGACAGATGGGACGTGATGCGTCCACTCGAATCGTGGAGAGGAGACCCGTCCCGCAAACGAATCAGAGCGAGAAATTGATAGAGTTCCCCATTCGCATCAACAGCCAGACGCTTTCCGCGCAAGTCCTTGAGGGCGAGCGTCTGTTTAATGATGATTGGCGTAAGTGGAACTCCCACCAAACCAGAGTACAAGAAATTGCGAACTTGCCGGACTGTAGTGCCGTAACTCACCATTTTTTAAGAATTTCTTCCCATCCAAGCTCGGCTGGAATACGCTTACCCCATCCGCAACTAAGCGTGCCTGCCGAACTAACCATGGATGGGAGGTCACGAGTAGTCAGGAAAGTTTCTCTCTGGATCTAAGTTTGAGGACAGGCCATGATTCAGTGCTTTTTGAACTTTCTGTTTTCCGGTCGGCACCGGCGCCCGCGTCTGGTGATCGCTCACCTGAATCGGCCCCCCCTCGCGTCTCCCTGACGCTCACGTAACTTGAAGATTTGGCAGTTTCTTTCCGAAGGCTTTCTGAGTTTGGGGAGTGGAGGTTTTCATCATGTGTAGAGTGCGACGCCGTGGTCTTCGCCTGTTGTCGATGTTGATTTGCCCTTTATTGCTGGCGGAGAACGCGCTTTCGGCACAGGGGGGCGGGGTCGCGATTCTCGTTCTCGAAGGCAACAAAGCGCAGAACCTGATTTCCGAGCAAACGCACAAGCCCATTTCCGTGCGCGTCGTGGACGGCGCAGGACGGCCGGTATCTGGCGCGGAGGTTATTTTTGTTCCGCCGGAGTTCGGGCCCGGCGGGACTTTTGTGACGGAACAGAGTCCGGTCGCAGTGACCACGAATCCTCAGGGAGTCGCAGAAGCACCGCGTTTTCTCGCAAATTCGACGACTGGCAACTTTGAGATCCAGGTTATCGCCTCGTACATGGGGAATGTCTCGCGGCTGTTGGTGGAACAGTCGAACGTGACTTCTGTGAAAAAGAAGTCCTCCGGCAACAAGAAGCTGGTGATTATTTCCGCCGTGATTGGCGGTGGCGTCGCTGCGGCATTTGCGGCCAAAGGCAGCGGCGGCTCCTCGACCTCCTCGAGTCCGCCCACAGGCGCGACCACCGCACCAACGATCACGTTCGTCAACACCACCATCGGCGCTCCACAATGAGAATGAACCGTAGACGTTTCCAGGGAAGGCAAACCATGCGTGCTCTAAGGATTTGGATCGGAACTGGCCTGCTCGTCGCGCTGCCGGCGGCCTACTTGATTGCCCAGAACGGATCTTCGATCAATGGTCCCTCGCTCGGGTTTGTGTCGGATGACAAAGGCACGACGATCTGGCCCCTGTTGGGGATTCTTGGCGCGGCTGTACCAGGACAGCCTGTCGCTTTGCCGGAGAGCATCACGGATGCGGCAATCTCACCACAGCACGACTATGCGCTGGCTCTTTCGACATCGACGGGTCAACCCGTCATCATTCGTTTGGATACCCCGGGAGCAACAAGCGCTCCGATCGTGGGAGCCCGTTCAAATCCAGCATTTATCGCCCTCAGCCCAAGAGGCGCCGCGGCTGCGATGTTTGAAAAAACTTCCAGGGTTCTTCAGCTCGTATCGGGCCTCCCTGGGGCGCCCCAAGTCATTTATGAAGCGGATACATCCACCCTCGATGGCGATGTGCAGGACATCGCCGTCAGCGACGATGCACAAATTGCACTGATTCTTGTAGGTAATGAAAGTCGAGCGCTCTGGACGATCCGCGCAAATGGCTCCATGTCCTCTGTGAGTGCAACACGTCCATCGCATATCGCCTTCATCGCCAATCGATCCGACGCAGTGATCGCAGATGACGCGACGCAGGAAGTCTTTGTGTTGCGTAATCTCGACCAGACTCCAGTGAGAACGCCCGGAATCGTGTTGAGGCAAGGCGACCGCGGATTCTCAGCGGTCGCGGCTTCGCGAGATGGCCGATGGCTCTATGTCGCTCGACAAGATTCTGAGGAGATTTCCATTGTCGATCTCCACACCGAGGAAACAATCGTGGTGGCGTGCCCGTGCAGGCCGACCACCTTTTCCCCGTTGAAGGGGTCTTCCGTGTTCCGTCTGAACGGTCTCTCCAATGGACCAATTACGGTACTCGACGCCTCCTCTTCCAGTCCAAGAACGCTGTTCATCCCTATAGATCCGACTGTACTCGCGGGCAACGCGGAGCGATGAGTATGTCAATTCACCCACGGACGGTTTTGCGCGGAATGATTCTGCTGGCCTCGCTTGTTTGCTTCTGGGCTCCGGACCTCTTCGGGCAGATTACCATTACGACATCTTCTCCTCTTCCTGACGGCGTCGTGGGCATGACGTACCCTTCCCAGACCCTTGTGGCGACATCACCAGGCGGGACTCGCACATGGTCAATCGTTTCGGGTTCGTTGCCTGCAGGTCTGTCACTGTCGTCTGGAGGGGGGGTAATCAGCGGAAGCCCTACTACAGCAGGACCATCAAGCTTCAGAGTCCGGCTGACAGTGGGAACGGGTTTCGGCGAAAAGGATTTCACTCTGAATGTCGCCACACCGGTGTCGATCGTAACAGGGCCGACTCTGCCCAACGCCACGCAGGGCGCCAGCTATTCCCAGGGCCTGGTCGGTTCAGGAGGGACACCTCCATACACCTGGGCGATCAGCGCGGGTTCGCTGCCGAACGGAATGTCTTTGACGGGTGCCACCATCAGCGGAACGTCCAACCAGACCGGCACCTCCAATTTCACCGTTCGTATTACGGACTCCGGCACTCCGCAACAAACAACGACGAAGGCGATGACGATCACTGTCGCGGCACTCACCATTACAACCGCGTCGCCACTGCCTATGGGCGCCACATCGACGCCGTATTCCCAGGCTCTGGCTGCAACGAATGGGACCGCGCCGTATACGTTTTCCATCAGTAACGGCTCGTTGCCGGCAGGGTTAACGTTGACCAATGGTGTCATCAGCGGTTCGCCCACAGCGACCGGCACTTCGAACTTCACGGTTCGAGTAGTTGACAGCAGCGTACCTCCAGTAAATACCACCAAGAACTTCCAGCTTCAGGTCGTGCAGGCGCTCGCGATAACCACGACATCGCCGATGACTACCGCACTGATGGGCGTTGCGTATTCTCAAACTGTAGCTGCGACGGGGGGGACGAGCCCCTACACGTGGTCTCTTGTGTCCGGAACTCTACCGGTTGGACTATCCCGAAATGGAGCAGTCATCAGTGGGACGCCCACAACTGTAGGGACATCGAATTTCACCCTTCGTGTGACGGACAGCAGTTCGCCTCCGTTCACCCTGGACAAAGCTTTCGTCCTCGATGTCGTGGTACCGGTGATGATTACGACAACGTCGCCCTTGCCCAACGGCACCATCGGCGCCGCCTATTCCCAAAACATCAGCGCAGCAGGTGGTCTGGCTCCATACAGCTTTTCAGTCATTACGGGAACGCTTCCGGCCGGATTGACTCTGACTAACGGAACCCTCAGCGGAACTCCAACGACTGCTGTCCAGAACTCGAATTTCACGATCCGAGTTCTCGACAGCAGTACACCGCCGCAGAACTTCCAGCGAAACTTTGTGCTGACGATCAATGCCGCACTCAACGTCACGACTTCGTCATTGCCTGCAGGGGTGACAGGCGCGCCTTATTCGCAAACTTTGGCGGCAGCGGGCGGAACGGCGCCCTACAGCTGGTCCATCATCACGGGGTCACTACCGACAGGACTGACGCTCAGCGGTGCAACAATCACGGGCACGCCGAGCGCGGCAGGTTCTGCAAACTTCACGGTGCGAGTTGCCGACAGCAGCACTCCGCAACAAACTGCGCAAAGAAGTCTCTCGATCGCTGTGCTCCCGGCGCTGGCCATTTCAACGCCATCCTCTTTGCCTCCCGGGATCGCTGGCATTGCGTATTCACAGACCCTGGCGGCAACGGGCGGAACGCCCCCGCTTTCATGGGCCAAGACATCGGGAGATTTGCCCCCCGGAGTGTCGCTTTCTTCCGATGGCTCAGTCACGGGGACACCGACGTCAGCTGGATCTTTTAATTTCACGGCGACAGTGGCGGACAATTCGTCGCCAAGGCAGAGCATGTCGGCACCTCTCGTGCTGTACGTAGCGCCCTTCCTGACAATCACGACACCGTCGGTTCCCAACGGCGCGGTAGGCTCGTCCTATTCGGCGCAGCTTCAGGCGTCCGGTGATCAAGGCGTGACATGGTCCATCGCGTCAGGAAGTTTGCCTTCAGGCATCAGTTTGTCTGCTTCCGGACTGCTCACAGGAACGCCGACGACGAACGGACCGTCTTCGTTCACGGTCAAAGTCGTCAGTCAATCGCCCGCCCAGGAAGCCACGCGAAGTTATCAGATTATTGTGGGCCCCGGGCTCTCGCTCACGACAACAAACCTCTCCCAGGCGACCCGGTTCGTGCCATATACGGCGACGTTGGCAGCTGCGGGCGGCGTCGCTCCCTACAGCTGGACTGTTGTGAGCGGCAATCTACCCGCCGGGCTCTCATTGTCTTCCGCGGGTGCAATCAGCGGAACGCCGACGGTCGTCGGCCCATCGAGCTTTACCATACAGGTTGCCGATGCGGGCGGCGCAACAGCCTCGCGTGCATTCTCGATGACAGTGATCCAGGGCGTACTTCAGATCACGACGCAGAGTCTGCCCGCTGGTGTTCAGGGATTTGCGTACAGCCAACAGTTACAGGCTGCCGGTGGCCCCGCACCGTTTACGTGGTCCTTGTCCGGAGGAGCATTACCTTCCGGCTTTACACTAACCTCCGCGGGGGTTCTTCAGGGCAATGCGACAGCACCTTTCAACGGGACGATTTCCGTACGCGTCGTGGACGCGGTCGGAGGCACCGATGCTCGAGACCTCACTCTCGCGATCGGCCCACCGCTCGGGACGCTGTCCTTGAACGGCGTGGCTGCCAAAGTTTCACCCGTCCAACAGATTCCCGTCAGCCTGTCGATACCCTCGGCATATCCGGGCGAACTTCGGGGAACTCTGACCTTTACGTTTTCATCAAGCGCAGTAATCCCTGCCGACGATCCCGCTGTGCAGTTCTCTACCGGCGGCAGAACAGTACCCTTTACGATTCCTGCAAACACAACGAACGCTGTTTTTACGTCGCCCCTCATGCTGGTTACGGGTACGGTTGCAGGAACGGTCGCAATTACCGGCGCCATCCAGAATGGCCCGTCGAGCATGGCATTGACTTCGACAACCATCGATTCCAGTCCGCCGAAGATGACGACTATCACCGCCACGCGGACGACCGGAGGGTTGAGCGTGCAGGTGATCGGCTATTCACCGGAGCGAAGAGTCACAGAAGTTGAATACAGCTTTGATGTCCGAGTGAATGGCGCGATCCAAAAAGTGAATCTGGGAAAATCCGTTCTTTCGGAATTCAACTCCTGGTATCAGAATCCGGCCTCCGCGGCTTTCGGGAGCGCATTCCGGCTTCAGCAACTATTCAGTGTTGTCGGAGACACTACTGCGATCGAGGGGGTCACGGTTACGTTGAAGAACTCGCAGGGAAATACGGCGTCCGCACGCACCCCATTTACGGCGAATTAGTGTGATGTGCCACTAACGCAATTCGGTAGTCTTTCCGTCGACTGTGATACGTTCTGCGCGGATCTCGCCTTTCGTCTTTTTGCTGGGATAGCCCATGATGGTCGCCGTAGACCCGACTTTCAATTTATCCTTCGTCAGTCCGCGGCTTTCCATACGCGCCGGCGGGGCGAGAATGATATTCCAGATTGCCTTCTTGTCGACCTGGAGCTTTACAAAACTGTGCGGATTCTCGAAGCCAGCTTCCTTGATAACGCCGGTGTATTGAACCAACCTGGTTTCGTCGTATCCGCTCCAGCCGTGGTGCGCATACAAAAGGCCCGTTCCCAGAAGAAGGATCGTCAAGAGTTCTGACAGCCGCTTCATAGAAACCTCCTAGTACGGCTCTACGCTACAGCTTTGGGAACTTCCTTGCTGGCACCGGACGGTTGCTCTGTGACTTGAAGATGCTGATTTGTTGAACGCTTGCTGAAGCTGCTGATGCCAAGAGCGGCTCTGAAGGCGCCCTCACAAGTCGCACACACCCTGATGTGCTCGCGCTCGGCAAGGGTTGGCCGATCCTTAAGCATCGCAAACATCCAGAGTCTAGACATCTTTACGTGCGCGAGTCCTGCAAGGGAGATTCTTGGCGTTTGAATAGCGGAATCTTTATCGCTTAAAGGTGAAAGAAATGCAGCCATATGTAGGCGAACCGAGCAATCCACATGCCGAACTAAAACCAAGTGTTGAGAGAGACTTAGGGGTCTTAGGCTTTCCTGGCTGTCTGGAAAGTGAACACGATGGCTCAATCTAAAACGGCCCGAACGCGGAGAATGCTTACTGGGGAGGCCCGACGACGGGCGGGTCCACGATGATCGCGGGTGGCGCAGCGGAGTTGGATTCCGAATTAGATGTCGCCGAAACGATTATGCCGGCGGCAACTCCGGCTCCCGCTCCGATGAGAATCCACTTCCAGGCACTGGACTTCTTTTTTACTTCCGTGGCTGATGCCGGGGATGTCTGATTGACGGCGCGAGCCGTGGTTAAGCCGCTTTTGCCCTGGTAACTCGCAAGGATCATGACTTCAAATTGACCATCACCAACAGATCGAGCGAATCCCGAATTAGCCCGCCCAAACGTATCGGTCTTCACGGTAAGGCGGCTGGCATTTTCCGCGAAAAGAATTCCTGGCCCGGACTGCGGTGCAATAAACGTTACATCAGCACCCGCAACGGGAACCTTCGAATCGTTGCGTACCTCGACCACAAGCCGAAGGTTATTGTCTTTCTTAACGACTCGATTGTTTCCCTCAAGAACGACGATGTGCAGGCCGCCAGGGCCCTGCGCAAGCGCCGTTAAGCCTATCGAGCCAGGCTGGAAAACAGCGAGGATCAGAATGAGCACACCGGCAATAACGTGTTGAGGTCTATAACTCACGGGCTCCGTCGCGGGCCTGGATTCAGGCGGGCCATGACCAGAACTTCTACCACGATGAGGAGAATAGACAACTGTCGAATTCGGTTCAACATTCAATTTCCGTCGTGCGTCAGCGTTCTGTCAACAAGTCGGGATCTCCTCTAAACTGGCGGAACTTCTCGAGAAAGTACAGGAAGAACGTGTAGTAGATCAGCACCTCTTCGAATTCGGATTCGTTCGAATCAAGAACCCGGTTTGAAGGCAGGTTGTAGGGATCAAGGACTTGATGGGTTTGAGCAACCAGCGCTGTCGCGATGACGGTGAAAAAGATCATTTTGGAAGGAGCTGCGATCTTCGCCAGGCGGAACTTCTTCACGCGATCGGCATAAGGAAGAACCACGAACACTCCCGCGAGTATGACGTTTGCGACAGCCTTAAGGTCATTCGTATTTTCCCCCTGATTGTGAATGTTTCGGACCTCCGCACCCTGTCCCGGTGGAATTCCCTTCATCTGCTCGATCCAGTGAAGGCCGTAATCGACTTCTTCCAGGAACATCAAGAGGGTGACCGTGCACGCGAGCACGACAAGAACTTTGAAAACGGGCCGCATCGGGAGAAACGCCATCCTGACGAGAACAAACATCGTGCAGAGGGTAAGAGCCGCGTCCAGGTTCTCCAGCAGACCGAATTCACGGTCGTATGTTGGGGCAATGATTTCCTCCATCCAGCCTATGCCGGAGAAATACATCGCCGTAAACATCCAGCCCGCCAGCAGGGGAAGCACCCAGTAATAGAAGTGCTGTGAGCGGGTCATGTTACGAAAAACGAGCAGACATTCTCGCAGGAACCTTAGCATTACCTCGTTAGCGCTGTCTGGCAGAGTTCATAGTGCACCCCAATTGTCCCGTCTTGCGCGGGCCATAACATAAGAGTCGTCGGCGCACTGCCATCGGGCTGGTAGAATACGCGCCGTGAGATTAACTGTTCCTGCTGACGCACCCAATTATCCGACGATCCTTCATGCGTTGGAGGATGTCGTGCGACGCACACCCGATCGCCTTGCTCTAGTCTGCGAAGATCGAAGCCTCACGTTCTCTCAACACAAGAAAGCCATTTCCGGATTCGCTCGCCTTCTCAGAGAAATCGGCGTCGAAGGCGAACGCGTTGCAGTCCTGATGACAAACTGCCTTGAGATGCCGGTATGCATTCTTGGTGCCATGGCTGCGCATGCCTATGTTGCACCGATGAATCCGAATTACTCGGATTCGGAACTCGAGCCGCTCCTGAAGGACGCAAGCCCCAAAGTGATCGTGACATTGCGGCATTTCTACGATCGGGTCCGGAAAGTCGCAGACCTTACAGGCGTCCCCCACGTGCTCGTTGCAGGGGAAGGCGCAAACACGGTTGAGACATGGGTCAGTCGGGGTTCGGAAGGCTTGCTCCAGCCCTTACCACAGCCCGATGACTACGCCATGATGTTCTTCACTGGCGGAACGACAGGTTTACCGAAGGGCGCGGAGCATCGGCATCGGCACATCATGGCGTTCTGCAGGCTGGAAGCGGCCTTCTTTTCAACACTCGGGTATGACCGGGAAGTTTCTCTTTCCGTCGCACCGATGTTCCACATCTTCGGTCACCATCATGGCGTGATCCATCCGTTGTATATAGGTTCGACGCACGTGCTGGTGCGCCAGTACAAACCGGACATCGTTCTAGCCCAATTGTCGAAATACAAAGTGACGCTGTTCGCCGGCGGGCCGGCAACAGTTTACGTCGGCCTCCTCGCCGCCGAAGGGATGAAGACCGCCAACCTCTCGAGTCTCAAGATTTGTTGTGCGGGAGGCTCTGCGTGCTCAGAAGACCTTCTCCGCAATTGGTCGAAGACGACAGGCTGCGACATTTACGAAGGGATCGGAATGTCTGAGGGTGCGCCCTACGCGAACAATCCTGCCATCGGCAAGCGCAAAGTGCTTTCGGTCGGTGTCCCGCCTCCCGAAACCGACGTGGAGATTGTCGATCTCGAATCGGGAAAGCGTGTGTTGCCCGCGTTCGAGCGTGGTGAGATCCGCGTGCGTGGGCCACAAATGGTGTCGAGCTATCGGAACAGGCCGGAAGAGACGGCGCACGCGGTCCGTGATGGCTGGCTCTATACGGGCGACATTGGATACTTTGATGAAGAAGGCTATCTCTTCGTTGTGGATCGCAAGAAAGAGCTGATCATTTCCGGCGGATATAACATTCATCCACGTGAAGTCGATGAAGTTCTGAACAGCCATCCCGATACCCTTGAAGTTGCGACAGTCGGCATGAAGGATGCCTTCCGCGGTGAAATTCCGGTGGCGTTCGTCGTGCTGCAGCCCGGGAAAACCACCACCGCAGAGGAACTACTCGATTACTGCAAAAAACGCCTCGTAGAATACAAGGTTCCACGCTCGATTCAGTTCATGGATGCCCTCCCGAAAACCGGCCCGGGCAAGATCGACAAGCTGAAGCTGCGCGGTCTTCGATGAATCTCCGCCGCAAAAATACGATCAATCTCTGAAATATCAGAGGGAAGAAGATAAAATGCCGGGCACCGATATTCCCACTCGGAATCAGGAGGTTTGAAATGGCAGGCTATGTCCCCGAATCGAATGCGGGGCCCGTTGACTGGAACGATCCTCGGAATGTGATCGCAAAGTCTCCCATGGGGACAATGCAGGTTCTCATCATCGTCATCACGATTTGCCTCAATGCGATGGATGGCTTCGACGTGGCTTCCATCAGCTATGCATCACCCGGTATTGCGAAGGAGTGGGGTATAGACAGCGGTGGGCTCGGCATTGTTTTGTCGATGGAGCTCTGGGGAATGGCGTTGGGTTCCATGTTTCTGGGTGGCGTCGCGGATAAAATCGGTCGGCGCAGAACAATTCTCGGCTGCATTACGTTCATGGCGATCGGCATGTTCCTTGCAACTACGGTGAGGAATCCGATTGAGCTTTCTATCTGGCGTGTCGTCACGGGCCTTGGGATCGGGGGCATGCTCGCCGCAATTAACGCGGCAGCAGCCGAATTCTCAAACACGAGGCGGCGTGATCTGTGCGTGTCTTTGATGTCGATCGGTTATCCGATCGGTGCGGTAATTGGAGGACTCGCTTCCAAACAGTTACTGGTCAATCACGACTGGCGTTCGGTGTTTTATCTGGGCGCCGCTGCCTCGGCAGTACTGATTCCGACGGTTCTCCTCTTCATGCCGGAGTCTGTTCACTGGCTCGCACAAAAGCAACCCGCAGGTGCGCTGGAGAAGATCAACAAGAGCCTGCAACACATCGGCCAACGGACTGTAAGCGCCTTGCCGGCCCTGAATGCGGCAACGCGCAAACAATCCATCAAAGATATCTTCAGGCCGGGCCTCATCAACATTACGTTGCTGGTGACTGCCGCCTATTTCTTCCACATTGTCACCTTCTACTTCATTCTCAAGTGGGTACCCAAGATCATCGTCAACTTCGGCTTTCCCGCCGCATCCGCTGCAGGTGTTTTGATGTGGACCAACGTCGGCGGCGCAACCGGCGGTGCGCTGCTCGGCCTGCTGACGCAGAAGTATGGCGTCCGAGGCTTGACCATCGGAGCAATGGTGCTCTCCACCATTGCTGTCGCCGCATTTGGGCAAACGCCGGCCGATCTCTATGTAATGTCGTGGATCTGCGCAGCCGCAGGCTTCTGCACCAACGCAGCTATCGTTGGACTCTATGCGCTCTTTGCGAAAGCGTTTCCAACCCATGTCCGCGCCACGGGGACCGGATTCGCCATAGGTGTCGGACGCGGCGGCGCAGCACTTGCCCCCATCGTCGCAGGATATCTGTTCCAGTGGGGATATGCCCTACCCGTCGTCGCCCTGACGATGGCGGCAGGATCGCTGTTCGCCGCCGCCGTGTTGCTCATGCTCAAGCTCGGGTCGGAAGGATCCGTGCAACCTGCAACACAACGCGAACCCCAGCGCGACCTGAAGCGCGCAGAAGCGTAGGAGAGAAATCGGGGCCAGGCACGGTGTTTCCCTATTTCCCTTGCTGATTCGTCAGGGACTCACTACTGCTCGCAAGGGAAATAGGGGAACACCGTGCCTGGCCCCGATTTCTCCGTCCCTGACCGGTGATAAATTAACGCGACAGGAGGCCCACCATGAAAGCTCCTTATTGGAAATCCATTCTGATCATCGCTGTTGTTATCGCTGTGCCGATGGCGGCGCAAAACAAGACGGATAACGCGAAACGCCGGGACGAGCTCAAGAAACCGCTCGTGATTGCGAGCCAGGGCAGCTTCTTTGTTGGTGGTGAATCGAAAGCGCTGCCGTCAGCACCCGCTCGCGGCGGCTTTGCCGCGGGCGGTGACGTCACCGTGAACCAGATGTACGTTCAATATCAGACTCCCCCGGACGGCGATCGCCACGTTCCCGTTGTCATGGTCCACGGTTGTTGTCTTAGCAGCAAAACCTGGGAAACCACTCCCGATGGGCGAATGGGTTGGGACGAGTACTTCGTTCGAAAAGGCCGTTCTGTCTATCTCGCCGACCAGTCTTCTCGCGCAAGATCCGGTTTCGATCCGACCACAATTAACGCTGTGAGGAGCGGGACAGTTCCCCCCAGTCAGCTTCCCAATGTTTTGATGGCGAGTCATCAAACAGCATGGACGATTTTTCGTTTCGGTCCGACTTTCGGTCAGACATTTCCTGATGGCCAGTTTCCCATTGAAGCCGTGGACGAGCTCTACAAACAAATGATCCCGGATCTGAATTCCACGCTTCCAAGCCCGAACCCGACATGGAAGAACATGGCCGCACTCGCCGTGAAGCTCAAGGGAGCAATCCTCATGGGACATTCCGAGTCCGGCTTCTTTCCGGAACAGGCCGCTCTCATCGATCCCACAGGAATCAAGGGGATGATCTCCATTGAAATGCCTTGCGCCACGATGAACCCAACTCAGATTTCAACCCTCGCGAAAATCCCAACGCTCGTGATGTTCGGCGATCATCTTGGCGACGTTCAGGAAGGAGGCCCTGCCAACTGGAGCGCGTCGTATCAGGGTTGCCAGACATTTGTTCAGCAACTCAAGAGCGCCGGCGGTGACGCGGAAATGATGTATCTTCCGGAACTCGGTATCAAAGGCAACAGCCACATGCTGATGCAGGATCGCAACAACCTGGATCTCGCAGATCTCCTGATTAACTGGATCGACAAGCACGTCGAATCGAAACCAAAGCCAACCGCGAAGCCCTGAGCGAGAGATTTGGAGATTACGAATACGCACTAGAAGTACAAGGAGAAATCCATGGAAGCCATGATTTCAGGTCTGGTAAATCGGTTTGAAGAAGGAAAAATCTCCCGTCGGGCACTGATTCAAAGTTTGGCGATGCTGGCGGCAGCCGGCAGCGCTGCGGCCGGCGCTCGCCAGGACACGCCTTTCAAATCCACCAGGATCGATCACATCAGCATTCAAGTCACCGATCTGCCGCGCTCGATTGCCTTCTATCAAAAGATTTTCGGACTCTCGATTCTCGGTGAAGACAAGCCCAACGAAATCGTGCGTATGGGAACCACGCGAGTCATTGTTTCACTGCACCACAAACCACCAATGGGAATCGTGGATCACTACGCGATCGCTATAGAAGGATTCGATCGCGATGTTGTAACGCGCGCGCTCAAACAGCAGGGACTCACCGCAGAAGAAAACCTCGACTACGGGTTTTATGTCCGCGATCCTGAGGGCATTCCCGTTCAGATTGTGCGGAGCTGAGGGGATAAGGGGACGGGAATCGGGGCCAGGCACGCTGTTTCCCTATTTTGCCGCGCGAGAATTCAGAGGCTTCCGACCGAACCATACGGGAAAATAGGGAAACAGCGTGCCTGGCCCCGATTCCCGTCCCCTTATCCCGCGCGCCCCGTGATCACAAATCTGTGAACTCCGCGCTTCAAGCCCCACACATTTGTATGAATCGTTTCCTCCTCTGAACGTCACCTTCGCTCCCATTCCTGTGGCACCGATGAACTTACGCGCTCACGCGCGCTTTGGCAGGCAAGCTGCACACACGGCGGCTCATCGGCACTGCTTCCAACCAACGTTTGAAGGAGGAACTATCGTGGATCATAAAAAATTACGTACACGCCTCGCCTACGGCCTGCTGGCCCTCATTCTTGCGGCGTGCCTCGCACGCCCCGCATTAGCGCAAAACAACTCTCTCGGTTCGCGCGTCAACGGACTTGTCAGCTTTGACATTTCCGACCACTACATCACGCCACGAGGCCTCAACGTTGAGGACGAAGGTGTTGTCATTCAGCCTCTCACCTTACTGTTTTGGAAGCTGAAAGGAGGCGGAAATGGCCCGCTTACCGAAGTCACATTAACCACTGGCTTATGGAACAGCTTTCACTCGCACCCTTCCGGCGCGGAGCCCACGCGCTGGAACGAACTCGATCCGATTCTTGGTCTTACGTTCACCTTCAAAAACCGCATGAAGGTGGATGTCACGACCACTTCCTTCTATACACCAACCGATTCCTATCCCACATCCACACACCTCGATCTCAAGCTCACCTATAACGACAAGTGGAACGAACGCTTCTCAGTGAATCCTTACTTCGAGCACTGGACGGAGTTGAACAACAAGGCCACTGTGGTTTTCAATCCGGCAACATCCGAGGAAGGAACGTATATAACTGTCGGCGCCACTCCAACTTTCAATATTGGAAAAGCGAAAATCGAGGTCGATACGGCCGCAAACTTTGTGAGCTCAGATTTCTACCAAAAGTTTGACGGCTCCAACGGAGGATCCGGCTTCGCAGTATTTTCAACGTATCCGAAAGTCAGTGTTCCCCTGAAGTTCATGGGATCGAACTATGGGGCCTGGACAGCATATGGCGGAGTGGCGTACTTCCATTTGCGTAATGAGGGACTGTTGGACGGGAACCAGGTTCTCGCCAATCCGGAACGGAAGAGCAATCTTGCGCGAATCCGCGGAGGAGTATCGATATTCTTTTAGGAGCTTAGGCGGCTGGCGGTATAGGCTCGCCAGCCGCCGAATTGCGTGATCTCTTCCTGCGATTCGCAGAGCGCCGGCTCTGCCAGCACACCCAGGACTTCTGATCCGTCTTCCAGGCGAATCTTACCGATCGATAGGCCCGGCGGCTCATTCATAAGGATGAACGCCAATCCTTCGGCAGGAACCAACCAAATTTCGACGGCGACCTTCGCGCCGCCATTATTCACGCGAACCATACCCGGGTGACGATCTCCTATCGACCACAGGCGATACGCCGCTTCTGTTTGCGCTTCGCGAATGAACGTCCCTCCAGCCGCCAGCAGGTTCGGGTTCAGTGCCAGGCCGCGCATCAGTGTTCCATTCACTGCGAGCAAGACAGATAGCTTCATATAACGGGAAGATCGACACCGATAAATTTCACCGGTTTTTCATAAACCGCGAGCACAACACAGCCCGTGGTACTGAAAACCGTGTGGCGCGTGCCGGGTGGATTGATTACGAGGTCACCGGCCCTGGCCACGCCCGTGTCATCTTCCTGCGAACCCGCGAGCACCAGGATGTGCTCGTAACCTGTGTGCTCATGCAAAGGGACGCGCCCGCCCCGCTGAAATCGCAACAGGGCGGCGCGCGGCCCAGTCTCCATGCCATACAACCGGTAGATCTCAACCATCGGGCGAAAAGCCTTCCATGCCAGACGTTCTTGCCAGTCTGCAATACGAAACAGTTCGCCCAGCTTGAGAATCTCGTTGCCCCCGCCTGGAGGAAAAATCGTCTCAGGCAAGGACACTCTCGCTGTGAGCGTCTCCCTCT
>Ga0157379_10000917_pt1 | contig 23806 bp, 19 predicted proteins | sample S25metaG_FD_121802 | JGI IMG/M metagenome (GOLD analysis project Ga0157379, IMG submission 121802) | Switchgrass rhizosphere microbial communities from Kellogg Biological Station, Michigan, USA - S2-5 metaG | ecosystem: Host-associated > Plants > Roots > Rhizosphere > Soil | place: USA... | reverse complement strand
GCTCCAGTCCTGCTAGGTGGGGGGTGCTGAATGGACTTCCTCTAATTCTAACCAAAATTCAGTATGTGTCTTGTTCCGAGGGGGAGGAAACTGAAACTCCTCAACAAAGTCGCCACAGTGGATTTTGCCGATGGAAACAGTTATCGCGATATTCTCAAGGACAGTTGCATTCACACCCTTCTGTAAACTAAACCCAGCTCACTGAATATCAGGCCATTGTGCCTTTCATTGTTAATATATTTCCAAAGAACCTCCCCGCTGTTCACTGCGTCCGTTATTCTGCAATAATCAGAGTGATTGCTTGTTTACAACCTATTGCAGAGGAACACATCGTTTACTTAGAACGATGCCTCCCGCTTTATGAACAGTATGGCTTGGTGCATTTACATCCTCTTATGACATTTTATTTCATTTTATTTACTGAGACTCGTCCAGAAACTCACCGAAACACACGACAAAAGTTACAATTACCCGAAGCATCGCTTTCTTCTCCATCTATCCTTTGATTTACAAATGAAGGGGATGACTAATAACCACACCACACATCCAGGCGAATGATTTCAGCAGAAGGTTCAGCAGGCATATAACCAACCCAATTTTCGCAATACTGACCCGCAGGTAATGCACTATATTACACGGCTCATCTCATCGTTACTTATCGGCAAATTTACTATGTTTTTAGATGGTGAAAATCGACGAAAATCAAGAAGGCATCGTCCGTATACAGATGGCTGTTGACATTCACGACTTGGCTGTGGCGAGAATATTAGCAGAAGAAACCGAAAACAATGGAGACACTCTGCCTAGTGCCATTTTACATGGTAGCCATTGGAAGTTGGGCTCTCCTCTCAAGATGATAACAGCTCAAGAAGGGGAACGTCAAAAATCAACAGAACTGGCGGTCCGCCATTTTGAAGCTAAGCCCATCTCATTCCTCCAAGAGCATCTTCCGGGGGAGCAAATAAATCTCCCGATGAAGGTAAATGACATTCATACTGCTCTAGCATGTCATGATTTTGTTCCTTTTGTTTACAGGTTCGACCATATCAATGTCTCTATCTGAATTACACTGCTCTCGAGGGCGGAACTGAAAAGCAAGATATCTGACACTGTAATCCTCAATTTCACAGGGCACCACGCTATGACTGTGTGGTAATAAACACGGGTCTGATATGGTTTTAAAGATTTACCTATGCAGGAGAATCAGGTGAGAGGCAGAATATTGTGCTATCACGGATTCTTCACCCTACCACATAGAAGTCAAACACGAACGAGGGAGGCTCCCAAGCATTTGAGGAAAAAGATTTTCAATTTACCTTTCTCAAATATATCATTCGCGGATGTCATTTTATCCCTACATTTGAGAGGGGTGGCAAACAGTTCATTCTTCACAACGGGGAGGACGGTGACCCATTCCTACCGTTTTTCCTTCGAGAACGCCTCACACAAATTGATCAATAATGCTATTGGCACTGGTATTCCGTAAATACTGTGAGATATAATTTTTACAGACGTGTCTGATTTGGTCTGAAGGAGGCACTGTCAGACAAACCCTCCGTACAGGCCGTCCGTCCGTCCGGTCTGCAGGCCGGATCTGGCCAAAACAATTTTTGCGACAGGTAGCCATCCAGATCGAGATCTAGGCCAGTGCTGACAGATCAATTCATTTGAGAAATATCTATTTATCATATGCCCTCTTGATATGAATTAGCTAAAAAGAATTTGCCGGTGGAACTTATTCTTGTCACGGTGTCGCACATTTCACGATTAACCTCTTAATAGTGAGCAGATATCCCAGCAAGAAGGGTTTCCTTGTTATTTCTTTAGTCGGTTGAAGAGCAGAATCTGTAGAGCCTCTGTTGGGACAACCTCCCCAATGAATAAGGCTATCCAACGGGGGAACTGGAGGTGATGCTCTTTTTCCTCAATGGCATATTGCTAATCAGCCAGCGAATATACTTAAAGGATTGGTTCCCCAATTGCCATCATTGAAAAATAGTACTTACACCAGTAAGGGGTCAGCAGAGATCCCTGAAAGATAGGTTTCTACGAAGGGAAGCCCAATGTCAATTATTTGCTGACAAGTCCATATTTGATAATGGCTATCATTGTAGCAGGGCTTACACTATGTCTCATTATCTGACACTTTACAGGGGTTTCGAAAGAATAATTTCAGACTGCTATCGCAGTCATCTAAACGAGTTTTAAGCTCACCTATGCCTGGATTGGATGAATATGTTGGGGAGGAATTTGTGAATGATTTTTCGAGTAGGGGGACGATTGTTATGCTCCCGATTAGCGCCCAAACCTCTATCTGTTAGCGATGAGGATCAAACCGTTGCCCCTCTTAACATCCGTGCTTCGCCATCATTGCCCCCCGCCCAAACTCTTCATGGTTCCACTGGGCCGACTCGGCACTTTATGCAGCTACATATCCCGTAGTATAATCCCGTTATTTATTTTAGTACTGCTTGTACCTTTTCCGGTGGGTCAATTTTTGATACATACTATTGAATTGGGCCCATAACCATTAAATAATCCCAAGAAAGTACGCTTATAGCGTTAGCGTGGCGGAGGATAAGTGTGCTCGTAGTTGAGCATGGTCAAGTGTAGGTCTGCCCTGCATTAGCTGCGGCATCGGATGAAGTCAGCCAGTACTGGTCTTGTCGCAGGTCATGTAGCTAGTGCGTATTTTCGAGAGTCCTAACACATCTCAACATTTCAATATATTTTGAAACCAAGGCTATATATCCGTCACAACGAATTAGGAAATGACATCGCTGCTAACGGCCTTCAAAACCTGGGTTTCAGGCTCAGGTAATGACCGCTATAAGTATATCATAGTAAGCCAACATTTTGGCAACCGACCTCACAACTTTATGGTCCCTGGGATATATGAAGAAAACGTCGATGTTAAACCTCAGGCATTACATAGTATATCTATACCAATGTTCATAGTGGATGTGAGCCTCATGCGGAAGTCGTAGTCCACTTCCATGTGCTGCATTACAGACCTCGTATTCAAGACCTCGGTTATCTGCGCTTGCTGTGTTACATGTCAATGACACTCAAGCTGTCCCAGGATTTCTATTCTAGGATGAACCTTTTATTAACAGTGCACCATATACCCGAATGCATATCTGGGGGCAAATCACTCGGTCAGCATGCCACGCTACAGACCTTGTATTAAAGACCTGGGTTATCTATGCTCGTTGCATTACAAGTCAGTTTACAGCACACTCGGTGGCACACACATTTATCCCAAGACTTTTATTTTAGGATGAGCACACTTATTGATATTACACCATAAACTAGAATGGGTATCTGGGGGCCAATGCCTAAATCACTATGCTGCGCTACAGACCTTGTATTAAAGACCTGGGTTATCCGTGCTCGTTGCGTTATGGGTCAGTTTACAGCACACTTAGCGACACTCATCTCTATCCCAAGATTTCTATCCCAGGATTGGCATGTTTATTATTGATAATACACCATAATTATATTGCATATCCAGTGACAAATGTCTGACTACACTCCGCTACAGACCTCATACTCAAGACCTGGGTTATCTGCGCTCGTTGCGTTACAGGTCAGTTTACAGCACACTTAGCGACACTCGTCTCTATCCCAAGATTTCTACCCCAGGATTGGCATGTTTATTATTGATAATACATCATAAATTATATTGCATATCCAGTGACAAATGTCTGACTATACTCAGCTACAGACCTCATACTCAAGACCTGGGTTATCTGCGCTCATTGCGCTACATACCAGTTTATAGCACACCCACGTCTATCGCAGGATTTTTTTGCAAAAGATGAAGAGACTTATAGATTGCACTTAGATAGCATATCAGATTGCAAAATACATGTTCGGAGGCGGAATGCCCAGGTCTTGCATGCCACAAGCGGTCACTTTCATGTCACTTGTCCCGTATAAACGACCTGGGTCTATCATTCTCTCTGGCATGTCTCTTCATAATTTAAATCGTCCACCTTTATTGAAAAATTGTGTTCATTAGACCTCCGCTACTTTCCTAGGATTGGCTCACTTGCTAGCTGTAGCATTCTTTTTTCTCACAAGCTCATCGAGATCGTATATAATTTTACTTTTATTCTAGGTTTATTATTCAAAGCGGGGATTATCTCAACATTAAAGGAATTATATTAACCAGTTCAGAGCCAAGAACTTCAACGAAGTATGCTCATTTCATTCTTCCCAATGTCAAGAACTTCTGGTCGGCTGACCTCCGCAGTATCCCAAACATGGAAGTCTGTCTGGCAGCATATGCAAGCGCACCTCTTGGGACCCCCACTATCTCTGCTGTTCCCCAAATATTTCCTTTGCGTCGCCATTCTTCCTCCAACCAGCCGAACATTTTTCCTACTCTTTCACTCTCTGCGCGTAATAGCCTAAGCTCCTCAGCCCACCGTTCTGCACTTGCCTTCGTGTGCAACCACTCAATGCGAATAGCTGTTGAACTAATTATATCATTGTTGACAGAGCCTTGAGATGACACCACTTACCTTCATCGGTCCATCCCTGCACTGCTCCCTCGACGCTGTTGGCGGCCTCTCCTTCAAAATCAAATTCGATCTTCCATATCCAGGGCAGAGGCTTCGGCCCTTCCCCCCGTTGTGTTGCCTCAATCAGCGCACGTTCGCCACGTCCCCTCCACACTGCATGCTCCTCCATCCAGTCATAAAGCATGATGCAATCAGTCCGCCGTAACTGTTGAAGTTGCGTCCAGGGTCTATTTTCAGATGGAATTTCCGCTGACCCACGCAATACTTCAAGGGCTGTCCAGTTATGGTTGTAAATACCAAACCATTTTTTAACTTGCCTGTCGACATTCCTGATCTCGGTTTCTGCGCGAGTTGAAATGGTATAACCCTGTACTCTATGCCTCTTTCCCACAAGGAATGACTTGAGACCAAGAAGTGTCCATATTTTTTTCAAGGTATCATGGGCAAGGCCTATTCGTAACTCGCGCTCAATGATGGCCAAATCCTCGAGGCCAAGCTCCACATGATCTTGGGTATCAAAGTCTGATGGAAATCCCAGCTTTGTCTGTTCCAATGGGTGCCCTTCTGGCGTAGATGCAGTCAGAGCTGCAATGGCCTCCGATGAAAGCAGCTGGCCTAATTTGTGATACCAAGTGCCCAATATATCCCTGAGCTTCTGCCGTGCGTCCTCTTCCTTGTTCCATTGATGGTCTGTACGGGGGGAATTATTCACATGCTCAAAGAGGAATGTCATCCTTTCTCGAGATCAGAAACATTCAACGGACAGCATTTATCTTGTACATACCGACGAATTTCAAGATCGAGACCCCGGTTAATATTTGCACCCTGGCCAGCTCGGTCTGACAGACTACGACTGTCATTGGGAACAGCTCGTGCCTTTTCCTCCTCGGTGAGTAACTTCAGAATACTTGCACGTGTGGGAAACTCAATTGTTCTGGAGCGATACTGAGCACCCCCAGTCTGGGTACTTTGTTCCCTCATTTTCTCAAGTAACTCTTCATCAAGTGCTGCCTCGAGTGTTGATAATGCTTCCCCTGTGATACGAGCATTCACCTTTGCTGATTCATATGAATCGAGAGTCCGTGTAGCTTTAAATTATAAGGCAAAATATAAATAAATATAAGTAGAATTTAATTTACCTTCAAGTATGGCCTTTCGCCAATTCCAATCGCCCATGGCATCATTAATGGCATCTCGTCGGTGACCAAAACCCATTTCCCGCACAGAAGTGGCTAATCCACCCAAGGATGACCAATTACTTTCCACAGATTCTCCAGAAGTGCGCCCAACATCCTTTGTCCAATTAAATGAAAAATTATCTGAGCAACCCTCGACATGAGCGGCCAGATGGAATTTTGGAACTAGCCATTGGATCTTTGATGTTTGGATCAACTGTTGTTCCTCAGCGCCCACCAATTGCCACGCTGGATGTGTAATCCGTTCCATGAAATGTATATTGTATTTGCAAGCCACATCGTAGGAGATGACCACACGGTGAATGCCAGATTTAATGATTGGAATTAAAATATTAACCAGAGGGAAATCGACACAGACATATCTATTTATGTCAGCCATACCATTTTCGATTGGTGATCATATTCATACCTTTCTCCCTTTGCCAGATCGGCAGTTCCCCCAATCTCAAATGCACCAGTCCGTATACAACTAAAGGATACTAGTCCTTTACAGGGACTATTTGGGGCAACGGCCCAGCGGGTCTCACTGCCACTACGATGTCCACCACAGGTAATATCCTAAAACAACAGAAAATTAGATTTGCCTGAATAAATCATTTGCGGCATACATTTATCTCAGAATCCACTGCTCCTCTGACACGGCTATATTCCTTGTACAGTTCGTTCTGGACATAGAAGCCACGGTCTCCAAAATAGGATTGATCGGTGATTTCACCGCCTCCTTTGTTGTGCCTTGCCAGGCGATAATTTCCATCAACGCCAATAAATTTGGCATAAATCAAATTGCTGTCTCAGAAAAATAAGTTCACATCGCCAAAATGAGACACTTAACAGGGAAAACTCACGCGTCCACATCTTCACGCCAATCATCCGGAATATTTTTGCCTGGATGAGGGCAAGAGACGCAGGGAATACCAAGGGATGGAGTTGGGGACGTTGGGGTAACTGAGAGGATCCCTGCACGCTTGTAAGCACGCATAGCCCGCCAATGACGTTGCACTTTGTTGAAGGATCGATATATTTCCTAATTATTTGGTGTCTAACTTAGCACAATTTTTTTTTTTCATTCATAAAAATAATACTCACAGGTAATAGCTCAGTTTGAACATTATCGGTCAACCGCTGAATCGCTGTGCAAAAGGCCCATGGAGTAAGTCTCCCTACATATGAGAGCATCTGGAAATGTTTCAGTATCCGGAAGGTGAATGCTGTGCCCGGTCGGGCTAGAGTTGCTGGCATCCATGCTACCTCAAGTAATTGAGAGGCGTGGGAGGTAGCATTGAAGCAACGGCACCACCCAACCCGAACATTGTGTAATCCATTGAGGTCCATGACGTGGATAATTTGCGCAGGGGTATTCTGATTAATTTCAGGGCACGGATTACCATGGTGCCCAACGTGGAATGTTAATCCCAAGCGTGCCAATGAATCTGACTCATAGTGCTCTCCGTTCCAACGTCGAATACGGTGTAAAGGGCAGTCCCGATGTTTGTCAACAATGCATTTCTGACATAGGAGTTGTGGATTATCGCAATCAACACAGCTCATGAATGGTCCGAGGTGGTCATAATTCTGGCAACAGCAAACTTCTCGACTTGGTTCCTCGTTCCAGAACAAACTTGTCAGCAGCAAATTCTGAAACTCCTGGATTTCCCGATAATCCGGGACCGTTCTTGGTTTGCTTTGTTGTGAAGATGACATCGACCGGTGATGTTCCTTTTTTTTTTTGGATTTTTGTTAGCAACAGAATGGAGCAGCGTGTATCGCTTACAGGCTGGGGTTCGTCTGGTGGGTCCCAGATCGGGTCTTCCATTAGAATGTTGTTGTCAACATCTCAGTCGTCGACGCTAATACTATTTGGGATATTCGAGGAGTGTTCCAATGAGACACCTGAAGCCTGACGTATTTCGTTGAGCTTATTCCGCACTTCTTCTATTGAGGTAAGCTCGACTTCAGCCTCGCGCTGACCATTCACTGTCCTTATGATTTTATTTGAGCGTCCCAGAGGTGGAGGAATTGGCGCATCTCGTCTCTTCCGCGAGTTCAAATATTTATCTAGCTTGGCACTAGGGTTTTTACCAAATAATGACATGGCAAACGATTGGCAAGGATTTTTGAATTTGAGCTCCGACCCGACAGTCATCATCACACTTTCATGTCTTCAACCTTGAACTCAAACTCGAACTCGCAGTCGTTTGTGAGATTTTTGGCTTCAGTGGGGCATAGACTAACCTTGATCACAGATGTTTCCTTGTCCAATCCGCACTGCCATACTATGCTAGAGAGGGCATGGACAGCGGCACGATGACTCTGATCCCAGATGACATTGACCGACTGCAATCCAACCGATGGTTCAATGACAACCTAATTGATTTTGGCTTAAGGTGCGCTCTATTTTGTTCTTCAGTTATATTTGGTGTTAATATTGTGGTTGGGTTTATCCCGTAATGTGAATCCTTAGTCAGTGCCTTCGTCGTCATGAACTCTCCATAGATGGCCTCCCGCGTCCTTGGTTTTTTAACACATTCTTTTATAGATATATTGTAAAGGATGGTGTCGGGTCTGTAGCACGATGGACAAAGAAGGTTGATGTATTTTTGTATGGGATTATCATTGTTCCAGTCAATCAAGACCAGCACTGGTTTATCGTTGCTATAATGGAACCCGCCCGATGTTTCTCAAGTGAAGGGCCACCTGCGCGAATAATTTCTTTGGATTCCTTAGGTCATCAGCAGCGGAATGCTCGCGACAATATTGAGCAGTGGCTACAACACAAGGCGAAATCCCAACACCCCGAGCGAACCTGGAGATCCCCAGAATCGGCCTCGGTAGAGGTGTGTGTCTGTGAATCTAATACATTCACCCTAACGATACATATATTAAGGTCCCTTTGCAACCCAATCTCACAGATTGTGGACCATACGCCATCCACAATGTCACTCAACTTCTTCAAAATTATTGGCTTATCCTTGAGGCCATTGTAAGCTCACCTAAAATCTTCTCTTAGGTCGACTCACGTATTGTTTCTAGATCGATCGTTCCGATAGCCATTTTGACAGGGTTTGGAAACCTCAGGAGGCTTATCATACTCGTGTGAGATTGGCAAAGCTATTTCGCTTCCGATCGAAGCCAGTCAATAATAGTCCATCGTGATTAATGATATATATAATCCCAGACACATATCAAATTGACCCATCATTCCTCACCCCTTTGTGAAAGATGCCGACACCTCCTAACCCCATCAATAATTCTGCGGCGCTTATGGCGCTATTCATGGCTGAATTATTCTGTCAACAAATCCCCATTCAGATGCTCCCGTCCATACAGGCAACCCTAATCCGTAAGAGCACTGGGAGCATCTCAAAGACCACTGCATGGGGCACTTGGCTTTCAAACAATCATCTGGCTATGCGACACGACTCCTTTTCGAGGAAATATGGATGGTTCATATATGGAGGATGATTCTATTTTTGTCATATCATATTGTGCATCTTTCCGCGGTGTTGCCCAGAATCTCTGGATTGAGCTATCAGTTCCAAGTTAGTAGGAGTAGGGTGAACTCAAGCATTCATATATGTTTCTGGAATGGAAGTCATGGCCGGTTCTTCGGGGGAGTACACCCCGTGTTTTGCCTATGGAGGTAATCTTTACGATCTGCTCGTTTAGCAGAGGGTACATTACCTAGTTTCCCTGTATGAAACGGGTTCCTTTCTCAGGGATTGAATTTCGCTGTTGACTTCATTCCGCGTAAATTTCCGGCATGGAGATATCACAGACATCAACGATATTCTGATATTCTATAGTCACCTGAAAACCCGCCTCGATATAACCGCGGCATCGGTCGATTGCTCATAATTCAGCAACTCTGTCTGTTTCTGCTAATATTACATCTTGATCATACCTATGGCATTATTACCACACCCATAATCAATCTTTTGTACCACTTCGCAGATTACCATGTTGGCCATCCTCAGGCTCAGGGACCTACTTTAGACCCTGGTCAGGGCGAGCGATGATCATTTCAAATTGCGACGCTCTTACTTGGCGGCGGTACATACCTATTTAGTGATAACGAGAGATATGTTTCGTGCTTCGTCGCGAAGGGCCGGGGTAGTTCGAGCGGTGTTCAAATACTGGCCGTCAGTCTTTCCCTTTCATTTTTTAGTCAAAGAGTCTGCTTATCAATGATATCAACTGCATTTTAAATTACTGCCAAATAAGGAGACCATTTTTGGCTGCCGTCATCAAGTCGTGTACCCCACCAGCCAGCATCGCCTCCATCTCCTCATACAGATATCTCATTCGACAGACCTTTCCGGCTAGTTCCTCGGCACATTCATAGCGGTCAAAATTTTCATTGCGAATTTTTGGAAGCAGGGCATTAGTAGCCAAGAGAAGTTTATCCGCCCGCTGGAAGGATGACTGCATGTACCCCCTCACCCTATTCACTTGTGCCGAGGTCATTGAGTACGAAACTTCAGATAACCAGTATTCTCCGACCTGACTCAAGGTGGAATTTCCACGTAATAGACGGACGTATTGGGCAGTTAATGCTTCAAGCTCGAGTTCGGTGGGGCTAGGTGGCAAAAGAGAAGGGCAGCGAAAGATATTGAGCCGGGATCTCTTCGGAGTGGGTGATCCTGTGAAAGATTCAGTTTCTGATAGATTGACCACATCATTAACTGTCGTATCCGGAGATTCCGCTCGTTTATTGTTGCCCACAGCATCCTAGCATAAGGGAAATTTTCAGTTATCTGTTTGACAACCCAGTTAATAAGAGAACCTTACCGATTCCTGAACATTGCGGTCTTCATTGATGGCACGCCTCGCAGCACGATGCGAAATAACATTCTTGATATGTATTTCTCGGTTTCTTGGAGAACTATGAAGATGGAGCGGAGATCTTGACATATGGGTCACGTACTTGGTGTACCATTCATGTTGATATATTTTCTGAGCTTGTCGTTTCTCTTTAGCTGTTTTGTATTGACTTTTGGGCCCTCGTTTTCCCATGGGCAACAGGCACTCTACCTCTGAGGAAGAGATCAAGGTTGAGAGTAGGAAGAGACGTCGGCGTTCCTGAGGCACAACCATGAAATGTAAGAACATGGCACATAAAATGTAATGAAAAATGCAGCTTAGCGATCTCTAGGAATGATTTTATGGTACTTTTACTAACGTAATCAAATATTACAAACAGAGCCGAGGGAAATTTCAGCGCTCACCGATGTCCGGATTAAACCCTGTATTCTGCTGGGAAATTGGGGGATGAGACGGACCTAGAGGAATGATGACACACATATATGAATTGGAGTACAAGTATTTGTCCCAAAATGTCCAATAAACGAGAAGTGCACTCCGCCATGCGAGACACGGGATATAACACAGGTTTGGAACCGCTTTGGCACTCCTAGGCGATAATCTTTTTGTAACACCTGTTCAGAAGGTTCAAAACAGGCAGAACAAGCGCGTTCTCTGCATGGCGCACAGTCTATTTAATATAAAATTATGCAAGTGTATACCGAGTTGGAGACAAGAGTTAAACTCACTTGAAACGCAGTCTTTGCAGCATGTTCCTGCTCTACCCATTTCTTTATTTCATCAGACCTGTCCGGAAGGTTAGCAATAATTGAGTGCGCAGATTATGCTCCCAGGATGCGTTTGAAATGGGAAATCTCAATAAAATGTATTCCCCTTCGAATAAGGGGCTAAACTTGCTTGAAACAGAGAATGATCAACACCAATGGTAGATTTTTAGGAAAGTATAGGTGCGATTCATGTGGGGGAGAATAGGTCAATTCAGTTGGCTATATCGGTGGCTGTATCCTCTCATAAATACTAACAGTAACAGCACCGGTGGAAATGGATAAACTCACTTGAAACTACCCATCCTTCCCCGGACAACGCTGACATCTCCACTAGGTAGTTCCTTCATAGCACGCTCCTTCCCCAAAGAATGTTAGTTTCTATTGTAATGTATGTATCCATACTTTGTTAGAATACCGATATTGTGGCGAGGTTTTTCTCGCTTCTTCAAAACATTGCTGAGAGTTACTACGAATTGACAATTGTTCTCTACAACCTGTATGCAGGAATTTCGCTGGGTGCTTATACCACATCCTGGCTCCTGGTAAAAACCTGCGCTATAACGGAAGACCCGAAATCAAAGCGAAATCAGGAGATATTTGAAGTTCGAATCACAGGGGGATTACCCTCCAATACCTCAGTAAGACGATCGAGCATATTGAATTCTATTGGGGATGTGAACCACCAATGGTTAGCTATGGTAAACTACTTTCTTGCAAAATGCTTGTGCTACTTGTAATAAGCTTCTATGACTGGTTTTATGCGATGTGAAGGATGGCAGAGTGGAACTAGGACATCTTGGCGAATGAAAATGGGTCACTGACAGTTGAGGGGGAGAGCACCACTTCGAGTAGTCGTTTCTAGTGCAGGGGGTGCTTGTTGGGCTTTTTATTATTACTTGGGATTACTTATCTGTCTCCGGCTTTGACATGACCACGATCATAAGTTGGCATTATCGAGAGATGAGTCAGTTCTCACTCCAAGTTTGAGCATCTAATCAAGGATATTGTACACCCATTCAGTTCATGTCTCTTCCTCTGTGTTCGGAGAAATTGTGAACATTATGGAGGCTGTTAGTCCTGGTTGAACAGAACATGATGCGATATTTGCAAGTTTGGACGTAACTTTCGAACTGACATTCGGAATCACAATCCTTTCGATATTATGCTTCGTGCCAACAAATGTACGGGGTTCTTCTACTGAAAAGCCAAAAATAATAATTTCATAACATTGAGTGCAATGAATCACACGAATAAGCATAGATGCTACTGGAGGAGGCATTAATCTCCTCGCACACCGGCATGAATTTTTTTACCAATCTCAAGCCAGGTTTGTCTTGTCCTGGAACGGAATCAGAAATAGAAACCTCCGCCGGCGTCACGCCCGTCCGACCAGGTTTCCTCATGTTTATCATCATTCGCGCTAAGCTCTCCCGATAGACCCCCTTCATTTATTGAGGCTGAGTGCCATCTTTTAGTATGCATGTATTTGCTCTGGTATGTACATCAATCTTTCTTAATTCATTGGATGCAAGATGGTGAATCGATATTGATAGCCACAGCGACGGGCTTATACATTTTACCTCGAGTAACCAACCTTGGCTTGACCAGAAGATCTAGGTCTGTGGCTCAAAATGTTTAGTGCGAAATAAACCTAGGTCTGGCGGCGTTGGTCGTATGTGTGTCCTCGGTTCAATGCACAGCTCATTTGCTAATAAGTGCCCGGTCTCAACTAGCACTTTCCCTTTTAACGCATCCTCCTTGTCGCTGTATCTATCGCCATCACATTATGTCTGCTCTTACCTCCTCTACTAAGAGTATGCATGCCCCTCCACTTCGTATCCGTCTCTATGATTGATATCTCTTGTAGCTGAAGCGCAAAGCCTTCCTTTGGGGGTTATTCCCGACCAGGAAGAAAATGGTCAGAATAATCCTTTGTATCTGTTGATAATTCCGAAATTCTCACTATTTATTTCAACAGATACTCTAAGCCTACAACCACATCGGCAGTCTGACGATTCAGGTATTTTTCCTCATGCTGATATCTCTTATCTGTTACTTACGCATCAACTTGGAAGCGGTTCCTGCTCCTGCTTCCCTCGAAGCACATTGTGAGGCTAATCCAGCAGGCAAGCAATTGAGCTCTTGAATGCGTTTCCAACTCACACATGCATATCTTCAATCCAGTCAATGCTACGGTAACTGTCCCTCTCGTGATGGAACAGCCAAGTGAGTATCTGCGATTTTTGACACGTTTCCACTCTTCCACTTTCCGCTATCCGTTACTCGCGTGCTCACTTGGTAGCTGCTTTTACTGCTCCTCCACTTGATCCTCCTTCCGCTCCCACCGAAGCAATTCGTGAGGCTAATCAAACAGGTAAGTGATCGTGGTCATGAACCTGTCTCCAACTAACATGTTCATATTTGCGCTTCAGGTAGGTTTCCATGATATTCGGCGTGTTCTCAACTCAGCTATTCCCCTCTTGCATCGACTAGCTGCTGAACACGCGATATTTTCCGGTGGATCAACAAGATTTTGACCTGTTTCTTCTCACTGATATGGCTCTCTCTTAGCTCCTCCGGATGCTGCCAATACCAAGGGTCCATCTCTTGTTGACGATTTAGGTAAGTAACCCATCTTCTTCATTCATTTCTTGTCGGCTTAACTATATCTCAGTCAATCTAGCCACTTCAGATTCTGGACCTCCTCAAGCAACGCAGCAAGATGGTAAGTAATCACGCTCTACTGATTCGGATTGCTTATATATTACCACCACAGAGCACATAGCTGAAAAATATGGTCAGTTTTAATTTGTGATGGGGACAATTATAATTATTTAATGATCGTCTAGTTCCTCCTATACACCCCAATACTGGAGAGCCAACCAGTATGATATCCCCTCCTTTCCCCCTTTTCCCATGTTTCGCGTCGTATTTAATGCCTAATATTTCTAGGCAAATGGGCTAAAATAACTGACAAGGTGCCATGGCGGCCGTACGAGCTAACGACAAAGGGAGAAGTTGCAGTATCCTCTCTCGGCAAAGATTGGCTCAATGATCGTATCCCCGACTATCAAATAATCATGCCACCTGACGGATTACCCTACGACGAAGCTAAGAAGCGCAAGATGACTCATATGCAGTACTGGACGGGGAGATTGGCTCAAGATTATATGGCTATGTGGCCAGAGTGGGATAACGCAGAGGTCTTGGGTCCAGATCCGGATGACAAACAGCTATCTACACACAAACGGGTGTGTTATTTTGACAATAGTTTCTCTACCATAATCTAATATTCTTCGACAGCGTTTAATCAAGCATATCTATGATGCAGCGCGAGGCCAGGGGAAACAACGGCCTGTCGAAGCAACAGACCTCCTCCAGAGCCTTATGAATAGGGCCCGCCGACCCGTCCCTTCAGCTATGTGGGCGAAAAATAATCCTGGGATCGATGACGAGGCTCGTGAGATTGCTCAACAGAATTCCGAATGGTCAAATACCAAGAACCGTCTCAAATTAATTAATGCTGCCCGGAAGACACTATTCAGTGAATTACCAGAGGACGAGCAGGAAGAGTGGGAGGAGAAATCGAAGGATGCAAAAACTCCTGATATCTCTCAGTTAGTACTGCGTGGTTTACAACGCAATATTTTATTAATATATATTTCAGGAATGACATGATAATCACTCTCCCAAAGATATTTGGGATGCTTGGTGATTCGATACAGAAGAGTATCGATTTCAACTGTGTCGTTGTTTGTGGGGGCCAGCGAGAGACTGGTGAAACGTGGTATTATTCGTTAGTTCCTTTTACGCTTGCTCGTTAGTCCCCTATTAATTGTGACATTGACTTTTTCTTTATTAAACTCTCAGGGAACAATGGCGTAGACCTGGATTGAAGGATCCGCTTGCATTTACAGCAGGTGATGCCTGGAAGACAATGGTCACGGCTTTCCTTCATGGAATAGCACATAATGCGGGCGGTATGTTTGTTATTCGTATTTATTTATTTGGTAGCTAATTAATATTTCGTTTATCAGTCAAACCGGAAGAGGTGGAACAACTCCCGACTTGGCAACGAGAGGATCTCATCAAAAAGAATATCACAAAATTGTCTGATTCTTTGGAGTTCAGCGAGGAAGGAGAGATCATCTCATCTGAAAGTGAATGTCGGAAAGCCCTTTCTGCTTATTTGACTGTGCTCTGGAGTAAGTATTACCTCTGCCGAAAAGTATCCGTATATTATTTTTCATTACTACTTTCATAGGTCTCGTACCCGACTCCAAAGGATGCCAGCGGAAGCAAGGGAGTTCACCGCCATGGACTCAAATTGGACGGGGGAGACACAAAATTGAACAATGGGTAGAGCGCTCTCGGCTACCCACCCCGGATTTCCTCCTGGAAGAACCGGAGCGATACCCCCGTGAGGAACTGCTCCTGTTCTGTGAATGGATAGTGATGGGTGAGCGTGGCGAGCTTCAGGACAATCAAATATTCCGATGGGTGAGACAGACAGATGGCGAATTCAACTTGGCTGCTCAGCCACGCAAACGGTTTGGCTGTAATTTCTACCAATCGTGCGCTATATCTCATGATTACTTTCTTTAGGGTGAGAACTCGAACCCAGGGCAGGGAGAAATACAACAGCAAGCGGAAACGGGCACCCTCTCAAAGTGATGGAGAAACCTTTGATTTAGAAAATGTAAGCTCTGATGATGAAGAACAAGCGAATCGGGGGCGCACCAAGTCTCGAAAAAAAGCTCGGCGATCAACCAGGTCTGATTCTAAAGCGTCAGACGCCAGCCAAGCGTAGCTATTTATATTGTTTCTTTTATTTATTTTCTCACGAACATCACCATAGAGACACCAACCCCGGTCCATCGTCCCGCCAGAAGACAAGGGGAAAGGGTAAGTCGAAAGGCAAGGGTAAGTCGAAGGCTGTGAAGGATGTTCCCACAGCCCACGCTACTCCCCGCCCTTCGAATTCTGCTCCTGTTAATGTAGCAAACGCTACCACTATTGTGTCAGCCCCCAATCCCGCCGCCAGGTCTCTCGACTCCAAACCCAACCCTAGGTCCAACCGTTCAGCCGATTCATCCGCTCCTAAACAGACCCGTAATATACCTAAAGCGTCCCAGTCACGCTGTGGATCATCTCAAGCAGAGAGTGAAGATGACAGTGACGACAATGACAATAACGAGAACGTGGTATTGAGAATTCCTATCGGAGAGGTGCAGGCTGGGGATCACGAGAATGTAAGTTAGATCACTCCCGCCATCTTTGAGTAATACTTATTAGCAGCCCAGTGGGAATCCACTTGGTACCAGCGCTCAGGTTTCATTGGGTGGGAGCCAGATGCTGTCGGGTTAGGAGAGCCGACAATCCAAGATTGTCAAAGATTCATTGAGTCCACTGAACGTTCGGATACACTGAAGTTTGTGAGTCATCTATTTTAACTCATTCTTTAGTCTCTGGCTCATCATATTATAGGTTCAGATTCTTGATGTGTCGACACCGGTCCCTGGACTTGAAGATTATTATGATCTCATATTCGATGTCGACACTCCACTCGCGGATGCTGAGGACATAAGAAATGTGTCATGGCCCCCCTTTCTCAAAATCTTTGTCCGTCGAATTCACGCTGCAATCAGGGCAATCGTCACTTATCCCATCAAGCCACGCAGATGGCTGCGCTTAGGTAGTCCTGGAGGTTTGATGACAGTCCTGAAGCTCACGGAGTTCATCCGACGAGTGGCCAAACAGCACGATCTGGGCAGGTTTAAGGAAGAAGCCACCCGACTGCGAGACATTTTGCTGGTGGTACTGGATTTGGAGGCATGGCGGCGATGGGCAAGGGGAAGCTTCCTACGGAACACGCCATTCTCAAATCCGAACGCCCCAGGTGATATATTCTTTCTTTGGGATATAATGATGGAACATGAGATGCATGTGACGGAAGGAGTGGACGATGTGAGTGCTCTTCCTTTGAGCCAGATCCGACTCTAATTATTCTGTACCGCAGTGGTTTACACGTACTTGGCGTCCTCTGAGCGCCCCGCCTATCCTCAAGCGTCTTTCAGCTGAAGCATCGCTCCGTATTCGAAATCATCGACCGGAATACACAACTGTCCTTATCCCCAGTAGCGATTGGGCTTCCCCCGCAGTCCATGACAGCGTTCGTGTGTGGATCCAGGAAATGGATTATTCGACATTCAGGCGCGGTTCTGTGGTAGAACGGTTTGAGTATATTTTCGTATTATTCATGGTTTACTGGACAGGTGGGGCCTCTCCCAAAAAATGGGCTGAAGAAGCCGTCCAGCAAGTTATGGCATGGACAGCAGATTGGATGTGAGTTAGACCCCTGTTGGATGGAACAGACTAGACATTTTCTTATCTTAGAACTCGCCGTAACCGGAAGTTGATTCCAAAGTATGACAAGTTGTTAAGGTGTGTACTCTTCGTGGCAGGTGTCATTTCAACTTTCTCATGTTCCATCCGCCGTCACAGCTATGAATACTTGCCAAGAGATTCTGCCAAGCCACCCCTGGAGACAGATATTCCTCAAGGTACAATTCTACACCCACCCGTACTAGAACAAGAGTCGACAATTTCGGGGAGAACGTCTGGTGATTCCAGAAATGAAAAGAGGTTAGTATATTCTACTCCATGTGAAATATGAGCTGATCGTCATGATCAGTCGACGTGTTGATGATCAGCCGAAAGGACCGGGCAATCATGGAAACGAGACCTTAGAGGTAAAGGATAACGATGGCGCTCCTAGGGGTAGAATTAAGCCACAGAGTATTGCACGGTTTGTCAAAATGCTGTTACTATTTCAATTAATACAATCACTCATGTCGACTCAGGGCCGTTCCAAAGCCAAGATCGCAGAAGAAACTACATGCGGCTGTGACAAACAAGCGGTAAGTTTTGTTATAAGATTGTAATGAATAGCGCCATTCAGTTTCTTCGAATATAGTGTTCTGGATGCAGACCGCAGTAGTGAGGGCGAGCCTGAAGAGGTGATCGTGATAGAAGATGATTTTAGAAGGTTTGTTAAACGATTGGAAGGATACTGTTTAACTTACGAGGTTTTCTCTTCAGGTCTGATAGAAAAAGGAAGGCCGCAGACGAATTGGGACCCGAGTCGTGCGTTTTTTTTTCTTTGGTCGTTCTTTGTATGTATCTGATTTATTTTGAGCGCTGACATCCATCTACCCAGGCCAGGAACGGAGAAGAAGGCTCGTATTGAGAAACCACCTTCTCAATCAATGCAGCTCCCCACTTCCAAGCCACCTTCCCGGATGAAGCCTACATCAGGAAACCTGACACAAGCCAGGTAGCGCCAGGTGGTCACCCTGGGAAACCTGGCTTCTGTGGCGTATCTGAGGCGTCGACGTTACTGGGATTGCCCTAGCGAGCCTGGATACCCAAGGTGCCAGGTAGCATCAGCACAGACTGCCTAGTCAGACAGTCATCTACACATGCTACTCATTGCCGGGAGGGCTGTATAGCGTCTTGTAGCTTGTCTAGAGGCTCTTAATATTATAAACTATATTCAGAATATTCGAAACATTAAATTAAATTATTTGTATGTATTGATATTGTGCCAGAGGGAGCTATTTACATGATATTTTAAATTGTAGCTAAAGGTATCCTAAATTAACCACACAGAATGCTAGGCATGTGAACAAAGAAATATAAATGATATTTACATCAAGGATGGAGGGTTCGTATATCAGAATGAGCGTAGTGAAAGACGGAGAAAGGACAGAAGACAAGCAGCAAGTGGAGTAATAGCAGAGGAATGACGGGAGAAACATAGCGAGCGGAGCAATAGCAGAGAAAATCCCAGCAGAATAGACGATCCAAAGCGGGTAGCCAGCACTCTGAGTAAGACATCATCCGAATGTGCTTCACTGCATCCATCCAAAATTTGGCAATAAGCATTCAGTAGAAGGTAGAACTGTGCTCACCATATCACTAACGTATGGGATGTGATGTGATAACAGCGGAAAATATGAGCGGAGGCGGTCGACGGTGGAGGAAGAGAGAAAGGTTCATTGGGCGGAGCTTAAAACCTTACAAGGACTTAGTGCCTACAATGATCTGTAAAGTAGCGAGCTTGCTAGCAACTCTAGCCCGTGTGGATTGCCTGGATAAATGTTGTACTCCCTGGCACCTGGGAGCTACCTACTCATCCACCTGGCAAGGATAAGCGATCAAGCGCCGGTGTCAGGTTTCCTGATGTACCTCCTTCAATCAATCTGGGACTACTCGTGTCCTACGTTCGTCATCAAAACCCCTTTCAAGTGCAGAGCCACCTTCAAACCTGGAAAATAAGACGCAGCAAACCTTGTCACCTGTTCAAGAGGACATTCCAATAGAGACTGAGATTGCAAAGTGGGTAACATTTTGTTTTATGGTCTAATTCCGTATTCATGAATACATTACTTGATTTAGTACCGTTGAACACGAGCCTCAGCACCCCTGAACATCAATCGCTCTCAGAGTGGCTACCGGAGGACAGTATTTTTTTTTGGTAGACAATATCTTATGTATCAGTGAAATAGATTATTATTGTTTCTTGAACGCCGAAGTACACTAGCCCCTCCAGCTTGAGAATGCGCGCCTGACCTACGTCAGACGGTTTTTCACATCGTACCTCAGTTCTCGTCTTCTGGAATTTTCTCTGCAGTTAATAATTCATTACTAACGCCCGAATGTGACCTTACGAAGCCTTCAACTTATGGCTGTGGAGCAGTGAGTGCTTGTGACAGTTTTAACCCAGGTCTTTAACCTCGGACGCACGTGTAGCACGCGAAAGGAACATGGATGATCATATATTATTGTCTGTTTGTCCTGAACGCCATGAGCATGATTAACCTCAGTGTGGGGGAGGAGGTCTGACTGAAGGTAACTTTGAAGCAAGTGAAGTTACGGAACGGGTGTGTGAATGTTGATATTTTAATCCAGCTTCACGTGCTCTCCACATCTAGCCTAGGTCTGGAAACGCAGGTCTCATCTGCTATCTGCTATAGCTCCGATTATTTCTCGAGGCACTCACTCCGTGGGCTTAACCTGGGTCTGGGTGACTAGGATATGTTGACATCTTCTTGAGATATTCAAGTGTGCATAGAACTATTACCGAATTTTTTTTTAAATATCCTATAGGTGCTCCGGTACATCAAGTCTGGGTCTGACAGTGCGTTATCCCGATTCTTTTTGAACGCATGTCCTGAACCTAGCCTACGTTTACTTGTGTAGATCTGGTACGCGATAACTGAAGGTTGAGCCAACCCATCCAACTAGTACATAAAAAAATTGTTTTCCTCGAATTACTGCTGCATGTGTACTGCCAGTCAAACCTAGGTTCATCGGTGCAGGTCCGGCTCGCAATAGCTCAACAGCGGCTCAACTGAAGCCAACTGGTTTTCACACATTTCTCGTTTGTGTTCAAATGTTTCTCTACATATCCCGCAGATAAAACCTAGGTCTAGTGGTCCAAGTCCTGTCTGCAAAAAAAAAAATATTTCGTAATTATTTTACTGTGCATGGAGCATGTAGTGGACCTGGCCTAGGTCTGTTGGTGCAGGTCTGGTACGCAAAAGCTCAGCAGCGGCTGAAGCTGAGTAGTATACACCGATTTCTCATTTCTGTTTAAATCTCCTCTATGGATTTTGCAGATCAAACTTGGGTCTGGTGGTCCAGGTCCAGGCCTCCAAAACCCTGTTCCTTATAATTAGGTTGCTACGCATTTGGTAGACCTAACCTATGTTCGTTGGTGCAGGTCCGCCATGCGATAGTTCAACAGCAGCTCAAATAAAGTCAATTATTATGTAGATAAAATAAAATTTCCCTCAAATATATCCGGATGTATTGGGCAGATCGGACCTGGGTTAGAAGGTGCAGGTCCCGCCAATTAAAACCCTGATGCCTATAAGTATTGTGCTATGCACACAGGTAGACCTACCCTAGGTCTGTTGGTGCAGGTCTGGCTTGCGATAGCAGCTCAACTGAAGCCAGCTTGTATGTAAATGGCTGATCAGACCTGGGTCTGGTGGTGTAGGTACTGACTGCAAAAACTCTGTTGCTTACAATTATTTGGACATGCACCCAATCGACCTAACCTAGGTCTACTAGTGCAGGTCTGACACAAAATGGCTCAATTGAAGCCAAATGGTGTGCACACATTTCTTGTTTATGTTCAAATATTTATCTGTGTATCCAGCCAATAAAACCTGGGTCTGGGAGTCCAAGTCCCGGGGGCAAAAATCATTAATTTTACTATGTATGTGGTGGACTCAACCTAGGTCTGTCAGTGCAGGTCCGGCATGCAACAGCTCAACAACAACTAGACTGAAGTTGACTGGTATCTCTAGATGCATTTGGCCGATCAGACCTGGGTCTGGAAGTGCAAGCCCTGACTATGAAGATCCTGTAGCTTACGAGTGTTCTGCTATGCACCCAGCAGAGCTAGCCTAGGTCTCCAGGTGCAGGTCTGGCTCGCGATAGCTCAACAGCAGCTCAACAGAAGCCAACTGGCATGCACAATTTTGGTTTATTTTCAAAAATCCCTCTATGCATTCCACTGAGAAAAACCAGGTCTGAGGGTTCAAGTCCAGTCAGCAAAAACTATGTTAGTTATGATCATATTTTGCTATGCATGTGGTGGAAACTAGCTAGGTCTGGCGGTGCAGGTCTTAGCAGAAAATTCTCTCTTGCTTACATTCATGTTTTTTACACACCTGGTAGACCTAACCTAGGTCTGTTGGTGCAGGTCTGGCTGGCTATATCTTAACACCAGCTCAACTGAAGCCAGAAAGTATGTAAATATCTATAATTCACTTTCCAAACTGTCTGGATGTACTCTGCACGTCAGACCTGGGTCTGGCAGTGCAGGTCCTGGTCACGAAAACCCTATTGCTTACGATTATATTGTCATGCATGCAGCACACTTAACCTGGGTCTGTTGGTGCAGGTCTGGCTTGTAATAGCTCACCAGCAGCTCTTTCTCTACATCTTCAGTAGCTCAGACTTGGGTCTGTTGTGCAAGTCTGGTATACATACATTTTTCTCCTTCGGTGTATACCTTGCTCAACATGTATTTGATGAAGGGATCTGACCTAGGTATTTTCTGCTTCTCCCTTGGATTCCCACCAGTAGGTACAGTGGGCTAGACCTAGGATGTCAGGATGCTATAAGCATACTGACCCAGGTCTAGTTCTTCGTTATAGGTGTGAATTGGCTGCTCAAGGAAAAGAAATGGGACGATCTTGGAGGCCGCGCAAGCCTTTGCAAACATTATTTCTCTTTCTTTTCACCACTGCACTAGACTGTGCTTTAATGGAAAATCCAAATACAGAGCAAGAAGCCCTATCCACTCGTTTTACACATTCCTTTCCAGATATAGACATACAACCTCAGCTGGAGCAGCTCGCCAAAATCTTACACAACACTCAAGGCTCTCTTCTTGCTCCCTATCATTTCAAGGAAAAACTGGTTTTCCTTATTGATCATATCCAGCCCTCTGCTGAGGTTCCTCCTGCTCAAGAAGAGACCCCACCTCATCCTGGATCATACACCGGTCTTGACCCAGATTTTACCAAGTCTCTAGCGCCTCCATCCTCTCTAGCGCCCAACCCCTTTCCGAGTTATGCCCCAGTAACCTGTGAATATAATATTTTGGTCACCAAGCAAATCACACTTTCAAAACTATACAGGTATCCTCCAGGAGCTCTTATAGAATATCCAGAGACAGACCTCACTGGCGAAACATATGTCAGTCATTTATTCCACTATTCGGATGGCACATCCTCTCCAATGAAGGATATTCTTTATTCTCAAGGTGGTCCTAATGGAAGCCACAAGGATGTAACCTGTCTCTTATTAACAGATGACTTGGGACTCAAAATCAAGTGTAAGAAAGTCAATAGTACTTGTACGCTCTTATTTTCATCAGTTATTTATTTGCCACCATTAATTTGGAATTTATTATAGGTCAAGGCTGCAAGGCATGCCCTATGACTCCCTCAGAGTTTCTGGGAGAGCCCCACTGTATTGCTACTCGCCAGCTTTTAACAGAACGACTGAAATTAGATTTCACTATTCGGAGTTTATCGGCTGGTCCAGCCAGAATGCTTCTTGAAAAGACAATGGCATATCTGACAGCATTGCACAAGCGTGGATGTGGATTTCTGTTAAGTCCGGTTCCGTCCTTCACCTCCGATCCATTTCTGATGCCTCCAATCTTTCTTACTTCCTATTCCGATAACATTCCGACTTCTTATCTCTTCTCCAATTTCCTTATCCTTGTTCTGTTTCTGTTCACCCCTGACTTACCATTCCGTCCGATCCTTTATGCTCTAGACTTATGATGTTAAGTAACACCTTATGCTCCGGTATCATGTGCCAACTTATCCCCATTCGTCTTATTGTTCTCTTATTGTTTTCCGTTTCTGTTCTAACCAAGCTCCGGTCTCTGTTACCCGAACCT
>Ga0157379_10000916_pt1 | contig 23806 bp, 38 predicted proteins | sample S25metaG_FD_121802 | JGI IMG/M metagenome (GOLD analysis project Ga0157379, IMG submission 121802) | Switchgrass rhizosphere microbial communities from Kellogg Biological Station, Michigan, USA - S2-5 metaG | ecosystem: Host-associated > Plants > Roots > Rhizosphere > Soil | place: USA... | reverse complement strand
TTCCTCATTATCGTTTCCGCTAAAGAGACGATCACAGTTGCGCGACGGATCCAACAATACGTCTGATAGACCTCAGACCGCCTCCGTTGTCCTAAGGGATGGCGCTTGTATACCACCACTTCTCGAGGCTTGGAAGCATAAAGTTCTCCTCGCTGGCAAATACCTGAATGTCATACGTGAATGTGGCATAGGGATCAACAGAGACTACGAAGTACCCGAAATCGACGTTTCCATGGATGATGAAAAGTATGCGTTCTTTCATGGATATTCGTCTCAAGCTAATCTCTATCTAGATTCTTTAAGTGCATCGAAGACGCATATTCCTACGCCAATAGAACGTTGCTCAAGCTACTTCTGAGCGACCAACAGCTTATGCCCCGACTCCGAACCCTCAAGCACTACTTCTTCCTCTCCCAATCCTTCTACCTCACCCACTTCTTTGACATCGCCGGACAAGAACTACGCAAGCCCGTCAAAGCAGCCAGCAGCCAGAAACTTCAGACTCTTCTTGGTGTTGCTCTGAACACCGACGGTGTTATGTATCCTCAAGATGAAGGAGGGCAAAGTGCCATGTTCAGGGATGATGTCAAGATTGTGTTGCAGAGTACGAGTCTATCGGAGTGGCTGCTTAAAGTCGCCAATGTTAAGGGTGCATTGGGAGAAGATGAGGCTATTGCTGTTGAGTTTGTAGGTGATGAAGCTGGTCCGAGACGGAAAGATAAAGGGAAAGAGGCTGAGAGAGAGAAGGAAAAGGAAAGGTCGAAGGCTTCCCTGACAGGTCCGTCTCCGCCGGCTTTTAGTGGTCATACTGATACCCGAACACGGTGTAGCGATCGATGTCTTTTCACTGGATTACACCGTCAAGTTTCCACTATCATTGGTACTTTCCCGTAAAACAATCCTCCGATACCAGCTGCTTTTCCGGTTGTTACTGCACCTCAAGCACCTGGAACAAGGTCTAGGCAACATGTGGATGGACCAAAAGTCTAAACCATGGCGTATGGCTCTCCCCACCTGTCCAGAACTCGCTCGGTGGCGTACGGGTGTGCTCGCCCTCCGAACGAAGATGTTGGCGGTCGTACAACAAATCCTCGCTTTCGCGATGTACAACGTATTAGAGCCACACTGGCGAAAGCTGGAACAGAAGCTGAATAATGTCACTACAGTCGATCAACTCCTGCGGGATCATGTCGACTTCCTGGATACTTGCTTGAAAGAGTGTATGCTTACGAATTCTAAGCTAGTCAAGGTAAAGCACCCGTCGCATTTTCTTTTGAAAGAGGATTTTTCTGATGGGTACCACAGCAATATCAACGGTTTTTGTCGATGTGCACTACGTTTACGTTGTATAGCGGCAGTTTCACGAAATCGCTCAATACAGCTATCGCTCAGCTTGATACACCAGCGGATATCGATATAAAGTCGCGATGGGACTTTCTCAAACGGTTCAGCTCGAACTTTGACCATTGGCTTCTGGTGAGTATCAACCCGATATATTCAAGTAAGGATATTTAATCCCTGCTAGTCATACATCGAATTCGTCTCCTTCCACGCGTCAAGTGAAAATGCGGCATTAATGCCTCTTGTCGGGAGACTCAAATCGGTCAATGGCAGGGTCTGACAGTGCATCTCTAAAGGAGGGATATAGGCTACATTGTCAACTTCCCGAGGAGGTATAACGTGGGACAAGCATACAATACAAACTAGCTAAATTTACGACGAGTTTACTGACTGAGAATTGTGCGGACGAAGCTTTCGTAGTTGACGTTTCCGTCCCTGTATTAATATTTTGTTTTAGCTTTGATACATATATATGATTGCTTTGAGATTGGATGGTACTTACGGTCCGATTTGAACACCTTTCAATAACTCGTCTACCTCCTCATCGGTCATCTTCTCCCCGAGTTGTGTCAATACGTATCGTAGTTCACCGGCGCCGATGAAGCCGTTGCCTTCTTTGTCAAAGACTTGGAAACCTCTGATAAATTCCTCTGCGAAAGGATTAATGATGTTCAAAGAGCCACGGAACGTGTTTAAGTACCTGGCGTTCCAGCAGGCTTGAATCCATCCGGGCGATTCAGAATTGTCAGAAATGTCTTGTAATCAACTGGATTCAACCGACATATAAGACCTTGATCATCTCTTAGAAGTATAGATATCGTACCTTCTCTAGGAGCATTCGAAACTATCTCCGCGACCTCGGCTTGTGTTGGATTCTGTCCCAAAGCTCGGAGCAGATCGCCAAGTGTTTCTCGGGGTACAGCTCCAGTCCCCTTCTTGTCGAAAAGAGCGAAGGCTTCTTTGTATTCTGCAGAGAAATTGTGAACATATGAAGTCAAGATAGAAAAGGGCGCATGCCGCACCAGCGTTGTCACTCTAGAGGTCCATAATACTTTAGTATTCTGCAAAATAATATGCAATATAAGCACTCACCATTATTACTCGCTGTGAACGGGTACTGGTGTAAAGAGAGGTATGAGGGTCGTTAGAAGAGGTATAGGAGCTGTGTTCAGTTGCGAGGTGTCACGTCCGTCACAGGCGTGACTGTCCAAACTATCCTGCCATCATAGCTTTATTCCGTTGACTCCCCCGTGCCATATTTCGAGTCCCAGAAACCACGAGGAAACTAGGGATTTGACGAGTCGGATTAACCCCAAAAAGAGTCAATAAATCTATCAAAGGTTGCATTCATTCCGATTTCGGCGCTAGGTCCTCCCGTCGCGTCACATTTCCACCAAAATGTCTGGTCGATTAGCATCCAAAATCCTTTCAACTGCGATACCAAAGACTCGTGTATTATTGCCTCGACAATCGATACGACATGTTCAAACACAGAACAAAGATTATATCCCTCTTAACTGGTTTGAAAACGCCGTTTTAGCTACTGGGGCTGCTGTAACGTCCTTGCTTGACCCAAGGCGTGGAGGTATGATTTCTATATAATACCCGAATACTTTATTTGAACATGGTTCGTCTAGACATGGTCGCTGCAGTAGGAGAAACAACAGCAGGTCTTGCATTACCTCGTTTACGGGATATCATGCTGAAGAGCGCGGAAGGACGGCGAATACTAAAGCAACGTCCTCGTGTCAACTCAGATACTATTGATATGGATGCCTTAGCCAAACTCCCAGAAGGAACCTTTGGTAGAACATATATCACCTGGCTGGAACGCTGCGGTGTTACTCCAGATACTCGGGAGCCAGTAAGCCTCATCTTTCTGCCCCGTCAAATATTCCCTAAATCTATGTGGTATAGGTAAGGTATATCGAAGACCCCGAGCTCGCCTACGTCATGCAACGCTACCGTGAATCTCACGATTTCTACCATACAATATGCAATCTCCCTGTCAACGTTGCCTCCGAACTAGCTCTGAAATACTTCGAATTCGCCAATTTTGGTCTCCCCATGACAGCCTTATCAGCCGTATTCGGACCTCTACGTCTAACCTCTGCGCAGCGATCAAGATTATTTAGGGAATTCGTTCCATGGGCTCTGCGCTGTGGAGGAAGTGCTAGATGCTTGATTGACGTGTACTGGGAGGAACGATGGGAACAGAATGTTGATTACTTGAAGGCTGAATTGGGCATTTGGGATCCGCCAGAAGCTGTATGGCCCAAGAAACCGTTGACAGAGGCGGCGAGAGCGAGGGAACGGAAGGCGAGGATGCAGGCAGCCCAGCAGGCGGAGGGATCTACTGTTAGCACTTAGAGTGCAGGTTTTCTTGTATTTTGTAGAGAAAGGTAACTACGCAATTCAACGATTCAAATTCATAGGCAATGGAGTGTTCACGCATAATGACTTCTTGGTATTATACTCTTATTTTTCCATTTATGGCTTAAACAACACACAAGATATACAAATCAAGTAAATTTATTACAAACAAAACAAACATCATTAGGGTGCAACAAAACATTGTGAATGCGATACCCATGATACGAGAGCAACAAACAATTGACACAAAAAACAGGCAGCATGCAGTAAATGATTCGTAGCCTAAGATGAGAGCTCCCCTATTGATTTTTAGGTGAGAAGGAGGGATGACGTGATTGCAGAAATAATGATAGGTGTATTGGTATGGTATGGGGCTCGTGCTGGGAAATTTGGTTGGATATGCAAGGCATGATGGGGTCGTGGACTGTCAAAAACAATCAGTTTGAGGAGATGCGAGAAAACTGAGAAAATAATTTACAAGGTATGAGGGTATAGATGGCGTACCTTTGACTTTCGCGGCCCAAACGACCACCTTCGAGTATTGGCGGCGAAGAGATTTGGTAATTGGACGCCAGCGAGGGAGGACGATATGCTTGGCGTCCAAAGGATGGAGATAGGCCGAAAATTGCTTTCCCCGCTCGCGATGACCGCCAAATACAACTTTTGGAGAGGCGACTGCAGTATCTTCGACGGAATTGTTCTTCTTCTCCCCGAGCCCGTGAGTTCGAAATAGTTTACCAAAAGAAGGAAACTCGTTCCCTGACTTGGATGTCCAAACTAAGGTCTCTTCCGGCGAAAAGATATTAATTATGGGGAAGAGGTGTTCGTGATCATCCTCCTCCTCCTGATCCGCATAACGCTCACTTGAGAAGCATTCGGCACCGACCTCCTCCCGAACCGCACAAAACTGGTGCAAAAAGTGCTCGTAAGCTTGGGTATATAAAATCAAGGCAGTTTGCTGGTACGGGGGAGGCGAGGGAGGCGACGGTGACTTTGATATTACTGGGGAACTAGTCGTAGCTTTCGGAGTATCATATGAGAGCCTTGTTGTGGTGCAGGAGACGCTGGGAGAGGCGTTCAGGGGGCACACGACGACCTTCGCAATAAGCTGGAGATAATGTTTGGTAATGGGACGTTTGGGTGGTAAGACGATGAGTTTCGCATCCGAAGGATGAAGAAATGCCGCGAAACCCTTGCTCTGCTCGCGCCGGGCACCGAAGACAGTCAAAGCTCTATCAACAAGAGGCGCTTCGGTCTTCTTCTCCTGCCGGATCATGCCCAGGGTATCGACCGACTCGAAACATGGGGTAGATTGCGGAAGATCACCCCCGTACTCTGACGACCATAAAAGCGCCGAATCGGGCGAGAAGATCATAATAACAGGCGCAATGTTAGAAGTCATATGCTCCGAGACTGAAGAACAAGAGTTAATAATCGGCCAAAGCCCTTCAAGAGAATGCATACCACTTTCAGAGCAAATATTAGTTTGAAGAAGGTTTTCTCCATACTCTGGCTGGGATAGGGCTGAGTCGGGCGAGAAGCTGTCAATAATGACATTTTGTTCTGAGAGTGTGTTAACTTTTAGAGAGAAGACCTTCACAACTGCTCGTTTCGAGAGTACGACCGCCGGCGGTTCAGTGACTGAAGACAAGAGTTAGTGATCGATGGCCCAAATACCGCTAAGACAATGCATACCTGTAAGCGAATTACCAACTATAGAAGCAAGAATAGGAAACAAATGGCCCAGTAGGAGATTGCGTTTGAGTTGCGAAAAGTCAGCGGGTAGTTTGGAGACATAAGCTAGAAACCAAATGAGAGTGATATACAAAGCGTGAAATAAGCCACTCACCAAGGATATTCAGATTAGCAAAACAAGCATGAGCAAGAGGCAAAATAGCACCGTTTGATACAGACAAGCGACTCTCAGAAGTTATAGATAGTTCTGAGAGATCTAAAAGGTTAATTACAAGTATATTTGAAAATACCGCAAAACAACCGACCAGTAACGCAAGATGCGTTTGTTTGACGACGTCCAATCTCGACAGACTCAGAGTCATATGAGCGAGTTATGCCTGTGGCGGCAATAAGGGAGGCGAAAGGGGGAGGGAAGATGACGAGCAAAGCGAGTTCCACGAACAGCCTAAGTCCAAAACATCCAGGCGGAACGAGGCTCGGCCTCTCAGTGCTGTATGGCACAATCCACGAAGTAGACTCGAGTTGGATGCTGCGGCTTTGAGGCATGGTCGATGTAATGGACGACTTTGACATTGTGGCTGTATCGAAAAAACGATAGAGAGCACTCCGTTCAACGGACCTAGTTTATACTCAGCGGGTCAATGGAGCACGAGCGCGTCAAGGGAATAACGGCGAGAAACACAACGCGATTCATTGAAACTTAGACTTGATTGCGTATGGCAATAAGAAATAAAGCGTATTCGGTAGTTTAAATGTGTAGACGAAGTTACATAGGGGTTGGGGAGCGGGAAGCCATGCAAATCCAAATTGGGAAAGATCGACCGTGCTCACGCCTGGTTAAGGGTGCTTGTGGACGCGTTACTGATTTCCCTCCACACTCGTCTCACCATGGCAGACGAAGAACAACCTCATATCGAAGCGGTTATTGAGGACCAAGAGATGGAAGTGTATGACGGAGAGGAAGGCGATTATAACGAAGAATATGACGATGAACTTTTCGACGACGCAGAAGAGGAGGCGGAAGCAATGGTGCAGCAATTGGGGGCTGCCCTTTGGGCTGACATCAGCAAAGTCTATGCCCAGCAAGGAGTACCGCTCAACCCCGATGGAGAAACTGGGATTGCGACGAACGGTGTAGCACCAGCAGGCAGCGAAGAAAGAGATGATGAAGAAACCGTCTTCGTCGCAGTTCAAGCCGTCCTCGATTTTGCAGACACGCACGCTTCGTTTCAAAAGGTTCTTTCGGAGATTATCGTTCCAGGTATCGAAGAAAATACGCTTTACGATGCCTTGGTCGATATTGTTGGCTCGAAATCTGTCACTTCGGAAATGGCAAACACGCTCAGTACCCTTGTCGAAACGGTGGCCAATAGCGAATACTTTGCCACCAACGCCACATGATACTTCTGCCTGTCATCTATACGTACCAAAACGGATACCCGCCAGCTTATGATGAGCACACTTGGAGTTCGCAGCCTAGAAGGTAAATCATTTGCTCACCCACCTCCTACATTTCTCCGACAATCTGACAGGTTCTTGTATTGAATTATGTAGCGAATGGTCCGCCATACCGCACCAAATACCTCGGGATTTGGCCTCCTGACACTGGAGCACTTTGAAGCCTTCGAACCCAGCCCTCAACACGCCCGTGGCCGGCGTTCGGCCCCGCAGAAGTTCTGTCAAGTAACTCGGATACCAGCCAGATTTCGAGCGTTTTATGTGCTGGGATATATTCTCGTTTATCGTCTAGTACTTCCGCGAGTTTCTGACGTGGTGTACCTAGGACCAATTAAAATGACTTTTGTGTCCCTGTCAAACACTGCCAAGCTGATGCACAGATGGAGATGCCACGGTCCGTGTGTGACGTCGCGTGACAGAGTCCATTATGAGGAACCAAGTGTGATTTGTATTTGGAAGCCATCCTCATCTTCGTCGAAGACTTGGTCCACCTGCAGAACGACGAGTAGAAGTCTCTCCGACCCCACCTGATACCGCTGAACGGCATTCTCTATGTTATAGGCTGTTCTATATAATGCTCGTCTTTTGCACTCCAAATGATACGTGTGCCAGCGTTGGTCGTATGATCTACGACGCTATGTTGCTTCCATTCTTAGCATTTTCATCTTTGTGGCCGAGTGTCCTTTCAGCGGGGCCAAACAGCGGTCTACCTAATCTACCTAGTAACGGAGCATCAAGTCGGAGTCAGACGTTTAGTCTCTCATCATTGGAATGGACACTGAGAAATCAAAATGGTTCCATCGTTATACCTGTGCGTTGTTTATTGTGGTCGATTCTTCCTGAATTTATCTCGATTTTCTATAGGGAGCTGTACCATCTCAAGCCCATGTCGATCTCTTGAAAGCGGGAATCATAACAGAACCATTATTGGGTATCAATGGTGAGTAAAAATCCTGTCCAGAAATCAAATGAAGTAAACGGGGTTTCTAGACTTTACACAACGATGGATCTGGTACGATAATTGGACTTATACCGCCGACATTACTCCTTATCTGAAGACTGTTGGCAACAATGCCCAATCCACTATGTTGGTATTCTACGGGTTGGATACGGTTGCGAACATAGTAAGTGCCTTCGCTGTTTGTGCCATGTTATGTGAAGTTTAACTTCTATCATAGACACTCGCAGACCAACCAGTCGCCTGGACTGATAATGAGTTCCGTCAGTGAGTAACCGAGTTCCCTTCCTGTGGAAAACCTTTAAACTACTTTCAGATACACATTTAATGTCACAAATATTGTCTCTTCTATCCAAAAGCGCGGGAACCGAAATCTAACTGTATACCTCGAATCGGCGTATCTCTATGGCGTCAATGTCAGTTCACGTCCTGATGCGGAACCACTCATCAACAGCGACACTGTAAGCGGTCATTCATAGTCGTTGGCTATCCATTTTCCTGATTGTTTGCAGTTCGAGGTCCCTACGGCAAGACAATGGGTCCGTAAGATTAATTCGGACGTACGCCTATTTATTTATCGTCTTGGGGAATTTTATGATAGACTCTTGTGTAGTTCGGATGGGATTGGGGTCCAGCTTTCGTTCCTTCTGGTATTCACAAACCCGCTGTAAGCGTTTCCATTTATATCACCTTTTTTTTTTTCAATATATTAACCTTCGTAAATTAGTATTTCGTAACTCTTCCTCATGGATCTGGTGGAGGGAAGCCCGCGACGCCCTCCATTTTCATCGAAGAAACCTCCATCGAAGTTTTCAAAAAGGGCCAAAAGCCATCGATCGAACCAGATCAATCAGCAGACTGGATCGTCAATGTTACACTTGCCTTAAGAGCAACAAGTCAAGTGAAACCGACAATGAAGATCTCCTTCCCAGAATTAAAGCTCTCCTCGGCGGAACTTCAGTTAAAGACGGTTCCGGGCAACAAAGACGAACCAACATGGGTTTCTGCGACATTCACTGTTCCAAATGGAGTTCCAAAACTCTGGTATCCTCATAATCTTGGAAAACCTCAACGTTATAATGTTACGGTGGAATTGAGTCCTGGGAATATTAGTTTCACAAAGACCACTGGTTTCCGGACTATCGTCCTTCACCAAGAACCGTACACTGATCAAGAAGTGCAAGAAAGAGGAATTACTCCTGGCGATAAATTCCACTTCACTGTTAATGGGAAACCATTTTACACTTCCGGGACAAATATTATTCCCTTTGATCCTTTCTATGCTCGCACCACTACGGCCATGGTAAGCAAAAATATATGTCTTTTTTCAGTTTGCTTAGGATAAACCCCTGCAGGTCAGATGGGTGATTGAGAGTGCTGTCAAGACTGGCCAAAATATGGTGAGCATTATGGCCTCTACCATATGCTTGGGCTGATTGTGTATGGTTGTAGCTTCGTGTCTGGGGTGGCGGGGTATGAGACAACTCCGTAAATATACTCGAGGGGTTTTCTAATGCAGTTAACACCAATAGATATACCAACCCTCGGATGAAGAGACAGGCACATACAATTTCTATGAGATCTGTGACGAATTAGGCATCTTTTCTTGGTAAATCCACCGCTTTATCTCATCCTCTGCAGCTGACGCATCGAATATCTAGGTCCGAACTGATCTTCTCCGATTCATTATTCCCTATCAACGACTTCTTGCTTGATACCATTAAACCAGAGGTTGAGCAGAATGTCAGGCGAGTGAATCGTCATCCTAGTAATGCTCAGTGGGCTGGAGGGAACGAGGTAAAGATTGCATATGTTTCAGTATCGCCTGAAACTGAAATAATTTGAATAAAGATCGAGGGTCTTGCTGAGAATGCTAATTTCTCCTCGAACGGATTACATTACCTTAACGAAGTACGTCAAATTTTCAATCTCGGCTTGCTCTACATATTAAGAGACCTTTATTATAGTTCGTCTTCCTATTCCAAGACTTTCTGCACGATGCAGTTCTCTCCCAAACCACATCCGTTGCATACACGGATTGCAGCACGACATCTGGATACTTGACTCTGGACCCTTACGTCCTGAGATTCAGAAACACCACTGCGGGACATATCTACGGCAATAGTGAAAGATATAACTATGACCCCACCCAAGCATTTAATTATGCGACGTTCCCTGTCTCTCGGTGAGTGGTCTATGTTATTATAAATGGACTAGTATTCTGAGAAGTTTCACAGATATGTCAACGAGTTCGGGTAAACAACATATAGTTGAATCAGATTGCAAAATTTAAACTAATGATTTTTCAATCCTTGTTAGATATCACTCTATGCCATCATTCTACAGCTGGGAAGAGGCTCTAACTGCACCTGATGATTTCGCATTCAATTCGACCGTTGTTCTGTCTCGGACTCATCATCCCCCTGCTGGCAATCTTGATTTCCCGAATCCAAACGCACCCCAGGGACAAGCGCAAATGAGCTCAGCTGTTGAATTCTGGTTCCCTACTCCAAACACTTCCGACTCAAATCAGGTTTGTTTTCCTCTTGGCTCAATTTCCGAGTATACTAATGTATTATCTCAAAAGACGTTTGCCCAGATGTGCTGGAGCACGCAGGTATTCCAGTCTATGACTATGGTCTCGCAAGTCGCAGTCTACCGTCTTGGAGCAGGTCGCCCAGAAAACAATATGGGAGCACTCGTTTGGCAACTGGTAAGTGTTAAACACACATACCCATCATCTTATTTAAAACTGTTCTTCAGAACGACATTTGGCAAGGCGCATCCTGGTCATCAATCGAATACTCTGGACGATGGAAAGTTCTTCAATACGGAGAAACACAGATCTTCTCCCCCGTTGCAATCTATCCATTCTGGACCGATTCGTCGCAACTCTTGGAAGTCTATGCAATATCCGATAGATGGGATACTGTCAAAGGAAACGCAAAGCTAAATTGGTATACGTGGGAGGGGAATTTAATCAGCTCAAAGAGCGTTGACTTCTCTGTTCCATCTCTCAACAATTCACTGCTTTATAGTGCGACTGGGTTAAAGAATATCGTACCTGCTGGGTTCAACGAAACTCAGGTTTTCCTTAAATTGGATTTAACGGCCAAGACAGACATGGGAACAGTGACTAACGAAGCAATCGTATGTTTTTATTCTGCTTATCCCAGTATAATGTACTCAATCACTTTTAGTTTAATCCTGTTGCTCTGAAAAGCGCAGCTCTTGTTGACCCCAAGATCAAAGTTACCGCGAAATCTGATATGACCTTCACTCTGTCCGCGAAGGGGGGCGTTGGAGCCTGGACGTGGCTAGATCATCCATCTGGAACAGTGGGCTACTTTTTTGACCCAGTGACCAATCAACCGTCGAATGGATTTTATCTTATTCCCGGTCAGGACAGAACTGGTATGTCGCACAAATATCTGTTTCCCCTGGTGGAATGCTTAGCGATTATCTGCAGTGCGCTTCTTCCTTAATCCTGATCTATCAACGAACAAAAAACCCAAGACAAGCGATTTCGTGGTAAGATCTATGTGGAACAATACGCATTTATGATGGAATAGGGAAGGTGAAGCATTGGTCTAATGGAGGACATTTTTGAATTCGTACGTTTTGTAAATTTGTAATGGCAACAGGAAGGGAATTGATGGGGGGAATTGGCCCAGTACACCTTCGACCGATAACTTAAGATTCAGAGCACGACAAACACACGAGGGCTGGATACATCAGCAGAGGGGTGAGGGGGTGAGGATATGATACATGACAGAGAGCCAGCAAGCAAAGCAATTTACGAGAAGTTAAGAGCATTCGGTTAGAAGATCATCGCCGCACAACAGCCGCAGGTGTACAAAGCCGACTCTTCTCCAGTTCAGCATGTTCCAAAGTGTCGAACTCAATACCAAGCATCTCTTCCATATCCTGACGTTCTTCAGGGAGCATGTCGTCTGTCGCCAAGTGATACAATCTGAAGGTGCAAAAAGCAAAGCAGCGAGAATGTTATTCTTAACTTCAATTTAAAGGATGAAACTAACGAATAGAAAATCTTTCGACGAGTCACCCATTCTGATCTCCATTTCTGCCAGTCAATGTCAAGCTGATTCAGTTCTTCTTGGGAAACGACGGGCTGGCCAGAGCGAAGGGGTTCTAATTGGCTTCGAAGTCGAATTATCTGAAAAAGGTAGATGCCAAATAGAATGACGGTGAAGCACGGGGAGGTATATACCATTGTGTCAGCTTCAACCAAGGATGCCTGTAGCTCGGCGTCCGAAGGGGAATTCCTTAGTTGAGTTAGCTCTGTGAATCGGGTTCCAGTTAGTGATAAAAGGCGCGGAAGAATTTAGCAAATATTGTCATGCCCTGGTTGTAAGTCTTGACAAGACCACTAGCCGCCTTGTTCAACTCCGTGAGACGTTTCTCCTCCGCTTCCAAAGCTTCATATTCTTCCAAGGGCATTTCGTTCATATCCGTCTACATGCACAGGGTCGGATAAGTCATTGAGAACTATTGCGATTCTGAGGTCTTCACCTGCTTTGCCACGAAAATCAGGATCTTCCCTATGCACACGGTCATGAGTCATACCCCAAATCGATGCATACAGCGACTTACCATATGCCTTTTGAGTAATTTCTCCTTTCTCCGCAAGACTGACGAGGATCTTCTGTACAGACGCCTTTGCAACGGTTCCCTTGAGATTCGCGAAGATGTCGGCTGGGTGGCATTAAGAGGTGTGTGTGTCGTCATCATGCGAGTGAATTACCTGCTCCGAAGGGTCTATTCATCTAACAAGAACCAAATACTCAGTTATGAGAGAAGCTTCTATTTAAACTATGTATACCTCCTTTATGTATTCAAGGACCTTGTTTTCAGCTGCAGATACGTGAATGAATTCGATATCCGATCGGGTGCCAATGTCGGCGTACCAGCTGCGCCTTTCAGAACGAGAACTTTCTCTGCTTCTTTATCTTTCATTGCCATGTTTAAGATCAGTATTTGGAAGATAGCTCTGTGAAAGCTTTCGAGGCAGGTGAGTGTTGTTGTCAGATGCGGGAGAAAGGAAAAATTGACGCGTGACGGACGTGACGGTTCGCGTTCTATTTACCCAGAAACCCGGACTAAACAATCAACATTTGAATATGTACCCTTTTATTAACCGTGGGGTCTCTATATTATACTTATATCGTGTATGTCGGTTGAACCGATAGAAAACGCGAAACTGCCGCGTGGAGAGTCTGATACGGAAAGGGAGCATGACTAGATCCGTCCGCGCCCTATACCTCAAAAAAATATGTTACATAAATCCAAAGAATGACGCGCGAAACCTTCAATGAGCGGCGGCATCAGCCCGTTCAACATCATGCTGAATTTCCACCGCCACTTTCTTGCCTAGCTGCCGTTCCCTTTCGACACGATCTTGAACTTTTTGCACTTCTTTATCCCAGTCGGCAGTGAGGGAAAGCCATACGCCAGCGAGGGCGGCATATACCAAGGCTACTGTCAAACCGATCCAAAGGCCAAGGAGTTTCATGTCAAGCTTGAAAGTGAGGAAGAGACCGAATGGGATGCCGATGACGTAGTAACCACTGGAATTTTATGAGTTTACGATCCCCACAGAATAAACGGGACAACTCACCTCAGATTAAGCAACGCCCCAGTGAACTATGGGGTCATATTTGGTCAGAGTAAGGGGAGACGGCGGGAAATTGAATCACGAACCTGACGTCCACGAGCGCGCAAAACACCACCAGTGGTACCGGCTAGACCATCAAATACCTGGAAGAGTGCTACGAGAGGCATGATATCGGCAACGAGAGAAACAACCTCAGGGTCGTCGTTGAAAAGGAGTCCCCACCCTTTTCTGAAGATGATGAACATGGCACTGCAAAGCCCTAAGTAATTATCAGGAGATCATGACACGAGGACGTATTTACCTTAAGATGAAAGCTACTCCGAGGGTCATGAGGATGGATATTTTGGCGGTTAATCCTGCACGTTTGCCATTTTGTTCTCCAAGAAGATTACCAACACTGCCAAGGTCATGGTTAGTTCGCGAAGAGAATCAGAAGACAGCTCCTGGACACACCGGACAGACGTAGCAACGCTCAGAGCAAACGGAGCTTGATAACTCGTCGAAGACGAAACAAGAAGAACGGACTGAGCGGCTAGGGACACGGGACCTAGGCTGTAAGGGCAGGATTAGTATCCATATTACCAATATGAGGTGCTCCTGACGCAAACTTACAAACTGGCGGCAACTGATTCAAACACATGTTAGCTCCTGAATACTGGCAAAATGCTGTGAAATACTGACGTCCAATCAATTCCCAAGACCACCATTCTGAAGCTGTCTGTCCTACACCAGCTAAACCCAGTTGAACGATTACACCAAGGCTCTGGAAGCTACGCCTGCAGAACGGGTGCCAGGCAGTCCTAGGGACCCAATATATGCCGTAGAGTATGGAAAGCAAGGACATCAAATTCATACTAGGAGAGATAAGCGAAGGACGCAGTGATAGGGTGTGGATATTAACACACCTAATACATGTAGCGATCGGTGCACCGATGAAGCCAAGTCGAATAGGCTCAGGGCCCCAAACCAGGAGGTAATTCAGCAGGACATTAATTGGTGCAATGACTATGACGATTCGTGTGGGCACGGTAAAGAGACCTGAATCGGTGTCAGTCACAATATACACTTGGAAGGTGAAATATTCGACCTTGGGACTGGAAGTATCGCCTATGGCATAGTTAGCATTTACCACCTTGCCAATTTGGCGATGTGCGGACGAACCTTGAGATATTGTTAAATATATAAGCAGGCAACGCTAATGTTTCCCATTTTAAGTAAAGACCCGCTAAACGAGCGACCTCGGGCTCTTGTCTGAGAAGTAACAGAATACTCTCTGCATTCATCCATATGGATATAATTGGCTGTATATCGGTGTTGGGATTTAGGTATTAGAATTACGGTAGTAAACTTACGATTAAGATAAACAGCATGATAACAGCCATGCGATGGCTCCAAAGCCCGACAAGTTCAGGATGAGGGCTGGTCCATGCTCCAGGAAGGAGAGTGTCCAAGGTGCTAATGAACCCTTGAATAATACTAAATCCCGAGACGGATGCCGTCATAGAACCGAGGGTTGCAGCAGCGAGAGCTGTTGTTGATATGTGGCCAATAGATACCTACGGCATAATGAGACTCGGACGCGACTGATAACGGCATTGGCTTATCATACCACGGACGCGACGACAAGACTGTATTCAAGTACATGTGTTCTGCGGGGTGATCAGTCGCAAAGTACTTGGAAGTGAGGTGATAATCTCACCCAAAGACTGGAGCAGTATATTTACAGAGAATCCAGAACTACCATTCAAACCTGTCAATAAACGAGCGCAGTATATGCAATGCTTACTCACCTCACTCAGCCAGACAGAACGATCCAATGCTGGTTCCTTATCATTATTACTATAATCACCATCCTCCTCGATGACGGGAATTTGTCCCAACAGAGGTTCAGTTTCGTTGAGCCTTTCTCGAGAACGCGACCCCAAGCGAGTATTTATGCCTCCAGCAATTGTCGGAGTATGTGAAGTTGTACCGTATGAGAAGCTACTGCGAGGTCTTCTCAACGCATCGTGAGCCTGAAAACCTCCTTCCTCGTCAATTGTCGCGTTAGATTCGTTAGCATTTTCGTTTTCTTCGTGAGGGTGTCCTTTATGTTGGTTATATCGTGAAATGAGGCCGAAATCCGAGGGAATAGAGCCTGGGCTGGACCCATAGTGTACATAGGTGGAAGACATGGTCGGGGAGAAGAAAGTGGAGCAATGCGCGGCGTCCAAATCCCGGTCTTTGACCGAAAAGACGCGTCTGAAATTTGACCCAAATAAGTCTTCTAAATAATCTTTAGTGCGGATCGAACTCCCGGTCTCCGTTTCGGATGACTCAGCCCATCACGTAATCATCATCCGCCAACTCGTGTCGAAAAGACTCTCACAACACATCTTATACCTTCAGTGGGTCGGCTCATATCGTTGGTTTGATTGACCAGGATGCCTCCTAAGAAACAACCAGCGGCCTCGGGGTCGAAAGCGGGGGTGGACAAGGTGCGCTAGCTTCATCGGAGGCATCTCGACCGTAACTTATGAATGTATTTAGACGTTCGGGATGAAGAATGTATGGATTACTCCATCTCGATACGGAAATATAATTCTAATGTTGCGGATTTAATCGGATTAGAAAAAGGGTGGTAAAGCGCAGAAAGTCGTACAGATGATGCAAAAGCAGGCAGCCACTGCTGGAAAGAGCAAGGATGATCTTGCCAAAGAACGTGAACGCGAAGAAAAAGCCAGGCTAAAGGCGGAAGAGGAGAAGCGGAAGAAGGAGAATGCAGAACTTTTCAAACCTGTCCAAGTCCAGCAGAAGGTACCTTTCGGCGTCGGTATGTTCGTATTTTGGTCACAATGGTCAGCGTTTTGATCACTTGAGCAGATCCAAAGACAGTATTATGTGCTTTCTTCAAGGCTGGTACCTGCGAGAAGGTTGCACAAATGATTCCTATTTATTTATTTTTTGAATTGGTATTAACATTTCGTTTCATAGGGCACTCGTTGCAAATTCTCGCACGATCTCGATATTGGCCGAAAGGTAGACAAGAAGAATTTGTACGAAGATTCCAGAGATGATAAGGCCAATGGTAATTAGTAAGGTCTTTTACGTTCAATTGTACTTACATCGATCTTCAGATACCATGGATACTTGGGATGATGAGAAGCTACGGAGTGTCGTATTATCCAAGGCCGGAAATCCACGAACGATCACTGATGTACCGACTTTCCGTTTACCGATCTCTATCTCTATCTCGATATCTGATATCGCTTCTAGATCGTATGTAAATATTTCATCGAAGCTATCGAGACGAAACGTTATGGTTGGTTCTGGCAATGCCCCAATGGTATGCGCATCCTATATTTTAGTCGTGAGACTATATATTGATTTAACTTTAGGCGAAAACTGCCAATATCGACATGCTCTTCCACCTGGGTTTGTTCTCAAATCAGAGAGGAAAGCCAAGGAAGAGGCGGAGAAGGCGAACACCATTTCGCTAGAAGAATTCCTGGAGACAGAGGTAAACTTTGAACGAATTTTGATGAATACCATCTAATCCATTATGAAAGCGACACAAACTTGGAACGAACTTGACACCCGTCACACCGGAGACGTTTGCCAAGTGGAAAGCGACGAGATTAAGTAAGAAAGAAGCCGAAGCTGAGGCTTTACAAAAGACGAAAGCTACGCAAGCAGCTGCTGGAAAATCGAGTGGTCTCAGCGGAAGAGATTTAGTGAGTGTGATAAATTACTGCTTGAATCCATGTTGACCTCTCTTTAGTTCCAATACAACCCAGAATGGTTCGAGGACGAAGAGGATGCTGGTGCGTCCTTGCTCTATTCAATTCAGTTCTACATGCCCATGCTCATTGGTATTTCAGGAGACGATTGGGATCTACAGAAGTACAGAACGAGACAGGAGGAGGAGCGCGCTCTCGAAGAAGAGGCAAGGCTTGCTGCTCTCCGTTTATACTCTGGAGAAGAGGCTGGAGGAACTGTTGTTATTGAGTCATTTTTAGGCGAAGGGTCAGGCAGTGGTGGCGGACGGGAAGAAGAAGACTCTGCGAAGTAAACCAATCAATACTTCATCTATCTCATGCTACACCATTTTGTTGTACTGTTTATGTTTGCCAATATGAATGGACAATGATACAGATGTTTGAATACATAAGGAGCGTCCAAAAGAATATTTTAGTCATCGTCATCGCTACCATAACTAGCTAAAGTAGATAGACCAGACGGTTTTGGTTGTGTAGCTGCGACGGCAGCACCATTTCGCTTCCGGATCTCCGCAAAGTATCGTAAGCCCTCTAGGGTATCACTACTCAGTAAACCTTGAGGTTTTGGTGGCTCTGGTGGGGCTTCAATCTTCTGCCGTTTAGCTTGGGGTTCCTCTGACTCTTCGACCTCTTCAACATCTACGTCGTCCAAAACAACCCCATCCTCCAATGCCTTGATACTTCGAACAGCATCCACGAATTCCTCATGGCCACCTTCTTGAAGTTTCTTCGCAATCGCTTCCTGACCCCATTCCTCCAATTTTCGCTTCTCGAGAACTTTGGTAGTCGGATTAGGATCTTCAGTGGCCCATCGAACATTGAGAATTTCGTCGTTGTCCAACGATTGACATGCCATGGCCTCTTTCGCGAACTGTGCGCTGAGCTCTGATTCGTATGTCACGAAGGCCACGCTACGGTGCTGGAGAACACGAACTATAATATATGTTAGTTATGTACAATCCAAGCTTAACGATAACATACCTCGTTCAATGGGACCCCATTCTTTGAAATGCCGAACAACCACTTCCTCCGTTTCCTTCCCATCACCCGTCTCCTTTATTCGGCCAATATACAGGGTTCGATTATGTCTTGTAAATGAACCAACACCACCCATATCATCACGATAGTCTGCGAACTTGTCCCGAGCGAAGCAATCCTTGCTGGTATCAGGTAACGCGGTGGAAGGGTCGGGTAGCAGATGTAGAAATTCGCATTCGTATCCATATGGACAACATCCTCTGGCATAAAATAGACAGCAGTATTTGATACCTGTGGTATTTGCTCGTGTATAACCCGAGTCTTTCTTGACGTTGCATCTTGTCTGGGACTTGACCTTGCTATATTGGGTGTGAAACCAGGTTAGAGGAGTAGGGTATAATGCAAAGTAAAGGACATACTTTGAATAGCTATCTTCACGATCACCACCTGCCCATTTATTATACCAGATGTCTTAAGAATGTCGGTCAGTAGCAACTCGAATATGTCAGAACAATTCGACTCACTATATTCTTTTCCCGTCTGAGGAGTCTCCTTCTTCTCGACTTGCCCTGGTTTTACTTGCTTCCTGGCGGGTTTAAGAGGTTTAGGAGCCTTCTTGTGGACAACTTCAGCTACGGTATCCGTTGAGCTCATGGAGGGCACTTCTGAAGGTGGCTGGCGGAGTTCAAGAATTTCACCCACGTGACACGATCACCTCTTCACTTGCCTTGAGCCATTAGGCTGCACATTGCATTATGGGTGAGTTTACTGCTATTTTCTTAAACTCAACAGCTGCTTATGTTGCCAATATATTCTAGGTATCCCCAAGGTATGTTTTTTGTCAACGCTCCTGAGACGAACTGAAATTCAAAACTCTACCAGTTCTTCCGCTATGTTTCGTGAGTTGACTTCGCTGCCACACCACTTGACAGTTCTGATCTTCGACTTTTTAGAGAGCGTTACCCTTTGACATCACAACTAATCGAAGAGAACAAGATTCCTGAATTTGGTACGCAGATCGGCAGCATATGGCACGTCTGAGAAACTCACCCACTTTTGGATAGATAACTTATATCTGGATTTCAACGGTATCATTCACAACTGTGCGTTTGGACGTCCTTTCCTGCAAGCTATTATACTGACAGTACGTAGGCTCACACCCTAATGATGAGGATGCACATTTTCGCCTGTCCGAAGAGCAGATTTTCACTGCAATATTCACATATGTCGAACATCTATTTAGCAAGATCAAACCGAAGAAACTTTTCTTCATGGCTGTGGACGGTGTTGCTCCAAGAGCGAAGATGAACCAACAACGAAGTAGACGGTTTAGGACGGCGAAGGAAGCGAAGGATATTCGTGAGAAGGCTATTAGGAATGGGGAAGAGCTGCCTAAAGAGAAGGCATTTGACAGCAATTGTATTACACCTGGTTAGTTTCAAAGTGGATTATTATTTTCGAGTCTATTAACGAAGATTCATTTCAATGTAGGAACCCCCTTTATGGCTAGGCTGTCCGAACAGTTACGGTATTTTGTGAATAAGAAGATTACTGAAGATGCTTCTTGGAGAGAAGTTGAAGTTGTATTATCTGGACATGAAGTTCCAGGTGAAGGAGAACACAAGATCATGGAGTACATTCGGTTGTCCAAGGCTCAGCCTGATTACAGCCCAAACGTCCGACACTGTCTGTATGGCTTGGACGCTGATTTGATCATGTTGGGACTGCTCAGCCATGATCCCCATTTCTGTTTGCTTCGAGAGGAAGTAAAATTTGGTCCTGTGCGGAAGAAGGGCTCAACGAGGTAATTTGCGTATGTCTTTGCACATTTGACCAATACTGACCCCACACGTAGCTTGGAGAAGACAAACTTTTTCCTTCTGCACCTTTGTTTACTGCGAGAATATTTGGATCTAGAATTCAGAGATATAGCTCCAGCCCTATCCTTCCCCTATAACTTGGAGCGCATCATAGACGATTTCATTCTCTTTGCCGTCTTCGTGGGCAATGATTTTCTACCTAATCTTCCTGATCTACATATCCATGAGAATGGATTGGAGAAACTCTTCAATATTTATAAGAGAGTACTTCCGACCATGGGCAAGTCCTCCTGAAGATCTTTCGTTGATGTCTAACTCGTAACATCTTAGATGGATATTTGAATGAAAATGGCCTCATCAACACTCAGAGGCTCCAAGTTGTTCTAGATGAGCTTGCTCTTACGGAGAATGAGGCGTTTGAGAAGGAGAATCTCGATATCAACTGGTTTAAGGGCAAGCAGTCCAAGCATGTACAGGCAATTGAGGATTCGAGACGGAAGGCCCCCAGCAGTAAGTGATTCCTCTTCAAGGATTTTCCTAAATAATTAACAAGTAATATTTAGCATTAACGACCGAGCAGAAGAAAATATACGAAAAAGTCAAAGCATTTATTTTAGAGAACCGCAAGGTGCCACCGTCGCAATCGCGTTCCTCCAAGCTTGCACTTCCCAATACATTTGCCGCTCGGGATCGTGCCTTTATCACAAAGCTTGGGGAAGAATTGAATTTGGCGGTGGCATGGGACGAATATGACGAGGAAGACCAAAATGTGGTGACTTTCAGGTTACCAGGCGCTTCTGAGGACGCCATCTCGGATGAAGACGGAAGCGATGGGGATGATGAAGAGTGGGAAGACGAAGAGGACGCTGAAGCGAATGATGCTGTCGACAGAGTCTTGAAAAAGTACAACAAAATGAAGCTTGCGGATGATGAAGGCGATCCGGAAGAAAGATACGAGAAGAAGTTGAAGGAGAGTATGGACGTCTGGAAACGCGACTATTATAAGGTATCATTTATTTTGTCACGCATGCTATAATTTCGCTGATGATTTTGTAGGAGAAACTGGAGATCAATTATGATGACCCAGAGCAGCTCGGGAAATTCATCTTCCGTTATGTGGAAGGCCTACAGTGGGTGATGCATTATTATTATGGCGGTGTTGCGTCCTGGGGATGGTTTTACGATTACCATTATGCTCCGAGAATATCTGGTTTGTTGGGTTTTCGACCAAAGTCTACCGTCTGCTGACACTTTGATTCTATTAGACCTGAAAGGTGTCGATAAGATGAGCTTTGAATTTAAGCTTGGAACACCTTTCAAGCCATTCGAGCAACTTATGGGTGTTTTACCCGAAGCAAGTAAGGAGCATGTCCCGTCGGCTTTCCGAGTAAGCCTTTCTTTCTTTTCAGTATTAATCTATATCACTTATATTTTCATATTAAATAGGATTTGATGTTCGATGTCAACTCGCCGATCCTGGATTTCTACCCTCAAGAGTTTGTGCAAGACCTCAACGGGAAGAAGCAAGAATGGGAAGCAGTAGTAAAGATTCCTTTTATCAACGAAGAAAGACTCCTAAAGGCAATGGCTGGTACGTCATTATTTGACTATGCTTTCCTCAATCGACTGACAATTATTAGCACGAGAGCACATGCTAACCGCCGAGGAGAAGCGACGTAATACTTGGGGTACTAGTACGCGATTCACCTATGACCCAAACCATGTTGCCACATACCCATCCTCTTTACCTGGTTTCTTCCCGGACATCCATCGATGCACCTGTGTTATGAAGCCCTTCCATCTTCCCACATTGGATGGACTTCATCTTGTCGAGGGACTTTGCGATGGAGTATTCCTTGGCGCCTCAGCGTTGGCTGGATTCCCCTCTCTCAACACGCTCCCTTACACAGCAGTACTTGGGTACCATGCCGTCAATGTTTTCCAGTCCGAGAGCCGAAACAAGTCAATGATTATTCACATCCAAAACCGTTTCGAAAGTCAGAAGGGACAGGCTATCGCCGAGGAGATGGTTGGCAAGCGAACTTTCGTTGGGTGGCCATACTTGCAGGAGGGAATGGTCGTCGCTGTCTCTGACAACCTCTTCCGTTACGAAAAAGTTGTGTTCGGCACAGACCAGGAAAAGATCTTGGCTCAACCCCATAGACAAGAATGGTTGAGTCTCTGGCAGAGGAAAGTTGAGAAGATCGAGAGCATCTATTCGAAACGGTTTGGTGTAATCGTTGGTCAGACCGATATGCTGGTGCACGTTAGACCTTTGAAAGGTTCGTGTCCATATTATACGCACTACACATCCACTGAACTTTCTCTGTAGGACTGAAACGGCTAGATTCAGGCGCCTTGATTAAGGAGTATGAGGGACCGGATAAAGAAACGGAGCAGGTATTGCAGCTCGCTATCACGTCTGTGGAATCCGAAGATCCTCGTTATTCAGAAAAGGCTGCTCCCCCTATTAGCGAAGAATTCCCTGTGGGAAGTAAGGTCTTCTTCCTTGGAGAGCATGCATACGGCGTAGCGGCACAGGTCAACGAGACTACTGATAGCACCCTTTCCGTAATGCTCGCGGTAAGTCTGGTTCGAATTTAGTGTCTGATTTAACTAACTTCGTACAGTTCTTCCCCGGGGATCAAGCGGAAAATGAGAAATTCACTCGAACCGTTCTGTCAAGACTTCCGACACGCTACTTACCTTCATACCGTGTAGCGGAGATATTAGGACTAAGTCCTCTAGCCCTCTCAAGAATTACCTCGAGCTTTATGGTGATTTCAGGGGACGGCCAGAAGAATAACTTGGGCTTGAGTCTGAAGTTCGAAGCCAAGGGAATGAAGGTTTTGGACTATTCCCAGAAAACTGCAAATGGTCGTGGTTGGGAGTATAGCGAGATGACTATTGATTTAATCCGTAACTACAAGGTCTGTGTGATCATCTCCTCTTCCAGTTCCTTATCTCATAGTGTATAGGAGAAATTCCCAGCCGTCTTCGCCCATCTGGATCTTCGTGGTGATGGTATGTTTTCAAACACTTTGCTAATACTCTGGCTCTAAAAATACTTGATTTTATAGCCATGCTTCGTGCATCAGATATATTCCCTGGTGAAAATGGCGATGCTAAAGTGAAGGAAATAAAGGCTTGGTTGAACACCCAAGGTGTTCGAGACTTTGAGCCAGTCTCGCTGTTTTGCGAACAACTGAAGAAGGTAAGTAACTGGATATTCACATACTGTATAATTCTTGACACCCGTTATAGTCAACAGTAGCTGAGATTGAGAAACTCGCGGAGTCGTTCAACGCCAACAAATCTTCTGCATCGATCAAGAAAGCAATCGTCAAAGGCATTCCCCGCCAAGCAGTATTGAAGCCCTCGCATGCGAAATACCGCTTACAGAACCAACGTTTCGCTCTTGGAGACAGGGTAATCATGGTACAAGATTCTGGTGCTGTTCCCCTCTGCGCCAAAGGCGTCGTTGTCGGCCTCAACAACACTTCTATCGATGTTCTTTGGGATGTTCCTTTCGTGTCTGGAACAGACCTTGGCGGAAGGTTCGTTACTTCAACAATTATTAAGAAACAGTTTACTGAACTGCTTGCAGGTGCTCTCAATATCGCGGATCTTCATGCTCGTTCAATTCCTGCCTTAACTTGACTCAACCGCAGTTCGTTATGTCCACAAAGCCAGGCAAAACTCCAATCACACTCCCAACCGCACCTCAACCACGTATTGGTCCTCAACCTGCGATAGCCCCTCGTGGAGGTTATCACGGTGCATCAGGTTT
>Ga0157379_10000913_pt1 | contig 23828 bp, 17 predicted proteins | sample S25metaG_FD_121802 | JGI IMG/M metagenome (GOLD analysis project Ga0157379, IMG submission 121802) | Switchgrass rhizosphere microbial communities from Kellogg Biological Station, Michigan, USA - S2-5 metaG | ecosystem: Host-associated > Plants > Roots > Rhizosphere > Soil | place: USA... | reverse complement strand
TTATTCAGCCACGAAATCGAAGCTCCTTCCTCGACTTACTCAGGTACGAAAATCTCTGTTCTAGATCCTGGCTTTGTCAGTGTGTACAGTAGTCTTTAGTTTCTTATTCGCACCGATCCACGACTTCTTCTTCGACTTACTAAGCTCTCAATCATAAACGGACTTGGCTCAAAGGACTCCTTGTCATTTAACAGTCCTACTGAGTTGTAACGCCGTACCATGACATGCATCAACTTGCCACCCCCGCTCATTAATGGATCATTCTGCATTCGTATTGACGTGCATTAGTACATACGGTAGTGATAAGTCCTCATTAGCGATTATTATTGAGGAAATACCCCACTCTTAAAGTTGGCACACACGGGTGTGTTGTACCGCATCCTGAAATAGTAATATACCATTGATTGACATCAACTCAATTCGATTCACTAAATAACCCATCCCGGGCCTATGGGCGAAGATGCACAAAGACAAACACGGTGGCTGAAGGGAGTTTTGAGAATTTGATTTCATGATACACAACCCTACACAAACAGAGGCTATCGCCAGATTGTGTGAATATCAAACTGCTATCTCTCGTGCCCTATATACCCTAATTCGTCCCTAGGCGTAGAGTACTTGGCATCCCTGCCGCCAAATCGTTTCATTTGCGGGGTCACTGTCGACCCATGTAATGCAAGGGACCTGAATGCCCATTATGCAGAAGTACCCTAGTAGAACCAATCACTCTTAATGGCTTAACTAATGTTGACATCTCGAGCTACATCTAATGCATAGTGTTTAGGACCCGGCGTTGGCGTAATGTTTTGATTCTGGGGCTGTAAATCGAGACTTAACCCGCACCGATGCCTAACCTATTCGCGATTCCCCTGAAGACGTTTACTCGCTTCAAGGCCCCTTTGAGGTAAGAACCGTTAAATGCCTCGTCCTTATTATTTTTAACATAGCTATAGTTTAACCTGTACGTCCAAGTCTCCCTTTCCATGCGTATTGCTTTCTACATATTGGATCCCCCCCTCCTCTCCGAGGAATTGACTAAACCACAATCTCACTCACACATGTATGTTCAATACACTCTCCCCTTCCTTTCGCTTCTCAATACAACAGTAGCATACATGTGATACCGTCTCCAAATTCCACACCCCCGTACCTTTTTCCTCTCCCCAATAAAAGCTTTATATGGGTTCGAGCGGCGAAGCCCTCCCTCCCTTCATACAGCAGCGTAAAGAATAGAATGATTTCCCATGACACGCCTTTAATCTTGCAGCACAACTCCGAGGCTCCTTCGATTAATTAATTTGTGCACCTAAATTCGAAGAACGCTGTCATTTGTGGATGTGCAGTGAGAGACGGAGGTGTTATGAGGTTCCCATGGCCGGGTTGTGGGGTTGGAAGAGCTGCGCCACCAAGTGACCGACCTCATGCCTCGTGCCCGAATCGCGAAGAAGTTGGAGGATCGGCCTTTGCAAAAAGAAAGACAGAAGAAAGGGGCTTTTCTTTCTTGCTTATTTTGTGTTGCGGATCAAGCTGTCAGGGAGGAATTTTACTGAGCGACACGAGATCCCATTTAACTAGGGAATTTCAGTGATTGACTCGCCATCTGTATGCCTATTCCCTGACTTTATTTGTTTTATATTGTTAACAAATTAGGATAGGTCGACCTGAATATCACACATCATCAGGAAACCTTAAACTTGACAATCGCCAACCGCGTTCTCCCGCATCGAGTCTTACCTGAATCCCTCAATGCCACTACATCATCCCTAATAAAGCAAACAGTGTCTCGCCTTCCCATATGGACACGCCAAATCGTGGTTTCTTTTACTCTCTCCGCCTGGCTTCTTATTGACCCACCTAGTCTCTTGACCATCTAAGAATCGAAATCGCCGCTATCCAACTATAGCACATGAATACGATATCAATACAGGAGTAAGTAGTATTACCCAGCATTAACATTCAGTTGGCATCTTACAACGAATTAAGTCTAACGCATCTTCCCTTTCTTGTCATTCACCCGCTGGTACTCGATATATCGGATCGATTATCAGGAGCGTCAGTGGTTGCCGTTCGCTACGGGTATCACTGTCACTTATAGTGAAAGAAACCTTGAGGGGGTATAACTAACGTGCAGGTCCGAGTTAGCTTTTAATGTATTATGTCTTGGAAATAGAGGTGGGACCGTGGTAGCATATAGCATATTTCGCGCACTGGCATTTCTTTCGCCGTTGAGGAGAGGTATCATGCCATGTTAACTTGTTCAGTTAAAATGAAGTATTGATTTTTTTGTTGTTCGATTTTATAGTCCTTCGAAGATCGTTGAGCTTAGTTGTGGCCTTCTCATTCTTTAATTATCCAAGTTCTGGACACGTTCGATCTGGGGTGTGGGTAAAACTGCTGATCCTCTTTCTCTTCCTTGTCTTCTTGAAGAAATTCGTGTGCTGTTCTTGTCAGATCTTCCCATCGTCACTCCTTATAACTTTTCCCATTCGACCTATGCAGCTTCAGCCTACTCGGTAGATTTTCCACAATTCTACTACCATCCCCCTTTGCCTGAAGAAATCTCCAAAGCTCTCACCAAAACTCACCCAACTTAATCTCACTAGCACCGCTTGTCCAGATCTCCCAAGACCCGCCCCCCACTACCCAAGGAAGCGTACCGCCTAACGTAAAACCCAACGTAACCCTTCACATCCTCGACATCATCAAAAGAAGACTGACAGATATCTGACAGCGAAGAACCTTTCGAATCTCAATCTTGATATCATATCTTCATTCCATTAACGCTCGCTCCCGTTAACCTTTCACCACATCCAAATTTGGACCGAATGCTCGCTTAATCCACTTCATGGTCCGAGGGCAAAGGGGCGCGAGCAAAGCCAATTCGAAATTCAGAACCGCGCAGACAGATATATGATGAGTGGATCCACCAAACTATGATTCGCATATGTAAAGATGTCATACTTAACATTCTTTATACTTATTCTTTTCTTAGGAGTTTTGGTAAAGGGACGCGCAGGGGTTTAAACCGTTGTAGGAGAAGGTGTAACCGAATGTGGACAGGTGGCTGGATGTATGCCGCCGGGAGCAATACCCTGGACTCTTTCATAAGATCTATTTAACGGGGCGGCATATCTCACATTTACGGTAAAATTAAGGACGAGTGAGACACTAACGTTTCCCATTTCAAAGGTTATCAGTCCTCCAAGGGCCTTGGAAACAAATAGGTCTTTTTCTACATGGTCTCTATGGACAAGAGTGACTACGGCTTTCGGTGAGTTGGCAGTACAGCCTTGTTACTTGGAGAGGGTCATTTATGTCGTTTATCGAAATTGGGGAAGGGATCTTTCTAACAAGTGCAGGTTGTCTCTAACTTTGTCTCTATGAAGATGTTACAGGAAATGAGTCACCACGCTTCGGGCCTTGCAGAGATGGTCCCATCGTTACGCTGGTTCGCGCCAGGGTAGAGTGTCCGCAAAGGTGGCAGTGAAGTCGTTGCGGATTTACCAACCCCAGAGCCGCTAGAATGATCTCTCTGTTGCTCTTCATTCACAGTGACTCCATCAAAGTAGATCACAATGGACTCTGGACCATGCCGAATTTGCGACGGTAACGACATGAAACATCACAAATCTCTCTAGCAAGCCAGTAACTCTCCTTCGCGCACATACGTACATAACATCGACTTACACGCAGACCATACGAAACGGCTTGTAAGGTAACATAGACCTCAACTAGCACGCCGACGTGACTATCTCCCGTTATCCCACAGATCACGCCTATACATAAGACTGAGTACTGGTCGGGTTCCGTTATACTATGGCAATGAGACAACCAATAGGACCGCTCAAACACTCCTCTCCCGTCGTCGGCGAGTTGTCGATCATGGCTGTATGGATGCCATGACGTCGAGTGGCTGCCGTACTTGGGCTCAGATCCTGGTACGTCGATACCACCTGAAACGAGGTCAGCGGAAATGCGATCAAGAGCCTCAACTTCCAATTGCTTTCTTTCTTTGCTTTCAAAGAATCCCATTCGTGCAGGGTAAATGGAGGGGAAGCGTCAAAACTATTTGAAATAGAGACAAGTATATATCAGTGAGTTACTGAGAAATAGATGGAAGAAGGCTTAAAATATTGATTGTCCTGGGGGTGCGGAGTAATGCCAAATGGCCCATAATTGTTGCACAACGACGGCTGATCGGTATAAGTGTGGTACGCAGCTGCCAAGTCACTGGCTTATGCACCCAATAACCCAACTCCAACGAATAACAGATCTTGCCCCAACTCTCCACAACCAAGTTCGCTAGATTTCCTTGGACTTGGTGTCCTTTCACGGGTGACCGACGGACACGGACGTCCAGAATCCTTCTCCATCAAAAGTTTTCCCAATTAGGGAGTCAAAGTTCGCTCCGTAAGAGGAAGCTCACAGTTAACTGAGTTGGACCAATCACAACGAAGCTTCTGTTACGTCGCGTGGCACACGTGGCAATCGAAACGTCAGGTACGCCAATCGTGTGCCTGCGTTCAGTTGACAGAAGGTCGCACGCAAATCAGCAGAGGCGCGGAGGCGTGTGTCGTCTAGGCGATCCATCGATGTGTGAGTGCGGGAATGTGATTCGATAACTGCGCAACTTGCCCTCCACCACCTCTCTAGCAGGTTTAACGGGGCAATATAAAGCACACACTTGGGGATACGAATTTAAGCTCACTTGCTCTCAATGCTGCGTCGGGTCGACTAGCCCTTGTTTCATGATAGAATCAGGCTTAATCCGCGTACCATATGGGTCTCCTGCGCATCAAAAGGCGGCATGGATAGCCAAATTCCAGGGCGGGTAAGTTGCGGCATAAGTTATCCTTCGAAGCGAACGAATGTCTCCTTTGTAACCATTGGCCAAGATGAACGGTCTTGAGATGGGTCATCTCGTATTCAATTGCGGGCTGCTTCCCAGCTAGCCGTCGTCTACCTGTGAATTTATTGGATCAAACCACATCCTACTTACTTCCTAGATTCGAGGTTTCAAAATGGAAGGGTTGGTGCTTATAATGGCCATCTCATTCAGTTTCATAATTACTGTATGCAGTGTAAGGAACGAGGTTACTTTCACTCATGCTCAAATATCAAAACTTTCATGCGGGGTATAATCTAATATGAACTTGATTTGGTCGTGGAGGATTCAGCGTCTTTCAAACTCCTTCAACGAGGAGCGTCCAAGGCTTGTAGCCTCGTGATGATGGTCATATCGTAGCGAGATCTACCCTGGAATTTTATCTGATAATGTCAACTCTCCCTGACGGCGAAACTCGCGCACCTTCTCCCACACCAACGACACTCCAGTACCTGCAGATTTCAAATTGCAAGACATGAACATTGTTAAGTCCGTTTGCGGTACGTCACTGTTAGACACGAAAGCTTCCATTTTTCTAACTCGAGGTCGACCAGGACATATCGTTCCCCTCTAGGACAGAATTTAGTCCCGCTCCATCATTGACAACTTTGTCTCACTGTTGCCTCATACCAAGAACTATTTAAGGTTTGTCCACTATCGATCCCATACTTTTAATGGCCAAACGTGGTGATCGACGTTAGACTAGAAATGTCGATCATCTCTTCCTGATACAGAGATGTCGAGGCTCACTGTTGACTTCATTTTTAAGCTCTCTTACTTGCGAAGCTATCCAATGACGCATCACTATGGTTATCTCAAGGCAATCCCACAGAGCAGGCACTTGGGAGTCTTTATCGACAGTAAATAACCAATGTCCCTTAATTTTCTAACCGCCACCTTTTAACATCACCATCGATAATCATACTGAATTGCGATAGGACTTCAGAACACCTTGAGTCGGCCTTCTCTTCTTCTCTTCCAAAGCGACCCCACCTTTGTTCTCAAATGATCTGATTCTAGGATCGCAAACAGCGCGTGTTCATACCAGCCCTCAAAAGCCTCGAGCTCAAGCTTCCAATCCTCAACCAGAAGGAGAGGAAATAATAATAACGAAAGTCGCACCATCCTTAATGACTTCACTAATATCGGTCCAACCTTCTTCCCGTACAACTCCGATCCACTCCCACTGCTCCCAAGTATTTACTTATTTTAGTCCTCATTTTCGCACTAGGACGGTCAATCATCGGACATCACTGCCAGATAAGTATCCAAGGTGGAACGACGGGGATTACGAGGCTTCTTACATCAGATCTCGAGGCTTATTCGACCCAGTATTAAATAAGAAGCTGCTTAGTTAGCTGCTCAATGAATGCATAGTCAACGTCTCCGACGAGGGAGTTGGACTGACTTCTGTGTCACTACAAAAACGCACGAACACCCTGTCTGTCAAAGTTAACGCTAATGCATTAATGAACGGCACATTTTATACGTCCGTCGAAGAGCCTTGACCGAAGTATTCCAAGAATCCATGCACGGCCTGACCTCCGAATTTAAGCTTGCAGAAGTCAAGCTTGTAACTTGAGCCAGGACATCTCGGCCGGGATTATAAAGCCCCAAACCAATTTCCAAATGCTGCCAGTAAAATGACATTCCAGTATCCGAGCCCATTTCCCGCTCCGTTGTCAGAATTCCTAGTTTTCTGTTGGAATGGGGCTCCAAAGTGGATATTCACTATCGCTCCTAGCAGGTTCCGCCACCTTCAATCAACTCCAGGCGCCACTAATACACACACCGTCCAAACATAACTCGTTTAAGGCCCCGAGTTGTTAAATCTAGAAAAACGATCGACCCCTCCGGGCCAATCAACCTTCAGGACAACGATAAACAAACTCCCAGAATAAGGCGGGTGGAGCCTAACTTCCGATACCGAAAGGGATAAGAACTCACCTTCACGCTCCACAGCTTCGGCTCCTAATTTAACCGTTGAACATCTCCATAAGGTGGCTACGATTAGCCAAGCTATTTCCTCTCCACACCGTCGTCAAGTTAACGAGTTCCGGGTAAAGAATCCTTCCTAATGCAGTAGCATCTCCGTCCACTCGTCGCCTATACCGTATACCCAGCATCCCTTGATTGCGTCCACCGTAACGCTCACCCAGCCGTCTCCGTGAATATCTGGACAACTGAGGTGTTTGCCTGCAAAAGGGGTAGGATGCTGTAATGACTATATTCCAAGCCGGTCCATCGGGCGGAGTGGAACTGTCATTGAGATGACTGGGATTGTCCAGATAGAACCTGAGGGACTGTCCAAGCACGACAAAGTCGGAGGATGTAAGAGTCCTCCCATGTTCATCCGGAATGAATTAAGATGTGGCAATCGTAGAAAACATCCCAGATAATGGTCGTGGTGCCGGCAGGATCTTGCCCTCATAGGTAGTGTCGTTCCGTGAGACGTTGGCGTACTTGACAAGCGACAAGTCTGGTAATGATAACGGGGGATGGAGTGAACAGGATCTTCTAGTTCACGGAATAGTCCCAGTGTCGATATGGCCATGATGTGAAGGCGAGAGATAAGATAAACACTGAGAGGCCCAATGTTTAAATGGTCTCGCCGCAATCAAATACAGAGGGGAGCAATATTGCGCTCAAAAAGAGAGGCTGGCTCCTACTCTGGAATATATGTAGCCATGTTCATCAAAGAAGGATCCGCTAAACGCTAAACGCTGAGGTTCGATGGTTCTACCGGACGATCTATAGTTGATCGATATCTGATTAACGAAGGAATCGTGAAGGATAGCCACATACCAGTACTTCGACCATTTCCAAATATATTGCATGCCAACAACCTGGTAGAAGTACGTCCAGAGATCAGTGATGTTGTGAAACCGTTTGGCGAGTCGTCGGTTGAGTCCAGATAGATGTTCCTCACGGCGGTTGGAGAGCTTTGCGTAACCAACTCTTGAGAAGAGTCTGATCATGCCTTTTCTATCTTAAGGAATATCTTGAGGGGTTTATCTTTTGAAGGATTGTCGGCTAGCTCGATGCAAGGCTCCTCGGTTGTTGTAGCTGTACCATGGTAGGTACTAGACAGTGATACACCAAACTTGATTCAACCATTAGAAACAAAGATTGAGCCTTAAAGGAGCAGTTAATTAGAAGTGCTGGAGTTTGAATATACTCGGAGTTAAGACTCACCTCTAATGATTGACCTATAGGTGTCTAGTGCGAAGCCAAGCTACTTCTTGCCCATAACTTCAAAGAGTACGGGGGTACTTGAGAGGCTAATCTGGAGACTTTGTCCTTGGGAAATAATTTCCCTTTCACTCCAACCCGTTTATTTGAAAGATTTGCAAGTGGGCTTGGTTGTGGGTGAAGCGTGGGCATCTTATTCTCCATACCCCTTTTGTCTCTTCGGGATGTGCAGCTAGATCGCAACAACCACTCCAAGGCGAATACGCGCTGTTAAGATCTGGAAGTCGGAAAGCCGGTCCCACAAATTGATACCCTGTGAGAGTCGTGAGGGATAAGAAATCCAGTTCAAGTGTAGGGGAATGAACAAACCTAGCGTCTCAATCAACGGAATCAGGTTTGGAGACTCCACTCCACTTCCATTTATTCTACTGCTTCCCCATTGCATATTGAAGTCTATCTGAAGTGGATAAACGAGGATTGTTGCGGTTCAATAGTTCGGCTCACCCGTAAGGTTCGAAAACACCGTCGCACTAGGAATATGCCACAACATATCTGGACCAGGAAAATGGCCGGAAGCCACCCATAATAGGTGTAAGCACCAAAAAGAGTGACAATATGGGTTGCCAGAGAGTCGAATAAGGGAGGAACTTGAACAGAATTGATTCCGTGTGGTCATTGTCCGCCATTTTTTGGACTCCTCGGTCCGACACCGTGGACCATGTCAGGAAAATGGAACAACTACTAGGAGTGCGGGCAGATCTAGGGGGACGAGTAGCCGGCTAGACTAGGTAGGTGGGCGTTCAGGATGCTGGGGAACCAGCGAGACTAGGTAGGTGTTCTAACAAGTCCCAGCTTTGTCAGATTTCCTGATGCGCGATCTCCAGAAATTCAAGATAATGCTGGAATTAATCCAGCGCCCTCTTAATCCGCAAATTTCTTAAAGATCTTGATATGGTAAATAGTAAGTTCAGAAGCTAAGCTCCGCGGACCTGAGCTGTAGCATCAATCCAAGGAAAATACGTCGGAATGTGCGTGAAATCATGTTACTGGCAGCATGGGAGGGATATTGGGATACCCTCTATGGGGGGCTCTTTTCCGTTTCGCTTCGAATTGAAGGTCATCCGAGAGATGGGAGACCTCGATCCCAATTCGTGGTGTTACAGTAACGGGTGGTACCCCAATTCGCTGACAATCGATGAGTTCCAGTGCTTTATTCAACTATTTTCTCATAGACTTCTGAAAGCCTTCTCTCTCCGCGAAGCATAACTTCCGGAGTTTCAAGAATCCATTATGGAGATTATGGCCAAGGCCTTCTCAGGACTTCACCGCGGCCCAAAAGCAGGGTGAGCTTGTCACTAAGATAGTTCCATTATCAAGAGGACATTCTAAGTCTAGCGGCGAGGAAGGATTGGTCTACTAGGGCGGAAGTCACACCTGATCCCACAAAGCCATTTGAGGTAAAGTGGCTAATGTAAAATGTATTTGTCGGTGAAAGGGAAGAAGAAATGGCTGACGACATCTGACAGGGCATTACCAGATACTCTCGGTTCCTGTGGGTACTTATCACGAGAGCATCAGAACAGTCAGGGTAGCGGTAAATCACAAAGAAAGTCCTTGTCTGTTCGGAGAATGTTCCTTGTGAATCCCTGATGATAACTGTTATAGAAAAAGGTTGAATAAATAGCAGGATCCGCGAAACCCTGACTGATGAGAAACGAATGACAAACAGATCGAGGGTGTTCATTAATGCTCGTCGGCGGAATTGAATCGATACATAGGTTACTTCCTCGATCCAGCCGATAAATTTTTACTAATGGAATTCTGGACCTTTGGTATTCGTACACGATGCCGCGAGAAGATTACACTGGCCAATTTGCCTGCAGCTGGAACGAAGTCCCGTGAACCAATATTTATAGATAGAACTAAAGCGGAATAGTTCAGTCAACCCGAATACACACGTGTTCGCCTTTCGTCGGCTATACTCTTCTGCCACTACGGCGCCTGTATCCAAGTGAGGATCGGAGAATTCAGGGGATTCTTACTACATGCTCCTATATATGGACATAGAGAAGAAATCCATTCAGCAGTACATGAGATCAAAACACGACGAATGCACTTCACGTACCCGCCTCCATCAGAGTATCATATTGCGGCTTTAGAAGCTCACCTGGTAGAAAGGATTCATCTAAGGAGATAGTGGCTAGAGGTATATTATCTGCATAATTGTTAGGGGCAAAGGTTAGCTAATCCCAAACGAATGATGAAGTTTGCTAACGAGAGAGAACCATATAGCCCGAGTTAAACAAATCGGGTTGTGGCCTTCAGATCAAGGCCAGCTGGCATAACAATAAGAATTGGAAGTGGAGAATTGCCAGTTCACACAACGCGTCGTTAACTTGGGTGAAATAGAGCGGTCTAACCAGTGAGAAATTCGAAGATATACTTGATTGGCCTCTATTATCTCGGATATTGGGAGCGGGATGTGGACGCCTTAATGTCGATCCCCTCGAGCTTCAGTACCCGCATATCTGAGCTGTGGTTGGACTCCCCCGAGTCAGGCCCCCATTGGACCCTTACTTCCATAGTGTATCCGTCACCAAAAAAATCGGTCCCGACTAAATAAGGGGGAGGTCAACTTACACACACACACACCCTTTTCCAGGCATTAGTATGATGCATATAGTCTAAATTCGCATTCATAACTCAAAGAGAATTCAAGCAGGTTTATATTACACCATTTCTGTCAACAAGTCAATTCCTATGTCCGGAAGTCAATACGCTTGCAAGAATGGGGAGGAAAAATAAAACAAAAACCTTCAATTATGCTAAGCAAAGATAGAATCTAATGTTTCGCGGTGAGAATCATAGAAGATCTTTTGGATATATTGTAACTTTTGTAGAAGATCGTGTCAGATGTAATATATACAAATATAATCTTTTGTTATTATGTGGAGCTGGAGAGACGCGAGAGATTTCGGTTTTACGTTTAAATATACAGAGAATAAATGGAGTTTCAAGATTGGAATTGAGACAGAAAGTCCTACAGACATCAATATTATCTTGAGTGTTGCTTGAAAAAGTTTTCCTCGACCTAGTTCCTTGATCATAGGAATTTTCCGCACAGATCGGTATTTTCAAAGTCTTTTGCTTTTTGAAGAAATTTCGCAATTATGTGGGTCGTCTGAGTAAAGCCAAGCTACGATTCCATAAGTTCATAGTTTTTTTGGCTTGTTTGTTAAAGCCTTACGGGACATTCGTAACCCCGCCACCTTCAATAGAGATGACAATATTGACTGTCCCCTAAGCCGAAGTATTTTCAACATAGTCTCTCGATGAATACGTTACTCACATCGGGATTGGGAGAATGAATGGATTGGACATGTCCATGTTTTACTGTTTGGGTCCTTGGGTCGGGAAATGCGACACGAGTCCCAATTGGCGGAGGAGCCTGTTCAGGAGTCATATGTCAATGCGACTGATTGCCTGAACCCACGGCTTACCGCAAAGTTTGCTGCCATGTGTTGGATGCTGAGGTGCTTGAGTGAAGGCACTGTGCTTGTTGAGACATACCATGTCCTCTCCGTTGCATATAAGTAGGAAAGAGCCCAGACGGTACACAGTACCAGACTCTAAAATTGGAAACCATGAAATAACTTTAGATGTGATGGGGTTACTTCACCGGAAGAGGAAGAGCCAGCTTTGAATCCAGACCCTCGATGACATCGTCCGAGCAGATTAACATTCCGTGTAGTAATTCCTAAACGAGCATGACGCGGAGAAATCGAAGAGCTTCTAAGCTCTTGGTAAGAATGTGAGCTATAAACGATCTTCGGGCAGTCAACTTGGTGACACCAGAGCAAGGTCGCATCCCCAGAGAAGTTTCCCCCGCATGAGAAGCGATGGGATATAGACCAGACTGAGAAAGAAAGCGTGATAGTAGCTGACAGAATCTGTACCCCAGATTGAATATGAAGCAACTTGTATGGCATAAAGCCTCGTGCCATCCAAGGAAGCAAGTAAGGGAACTCATAGTTGGTGCTGTGTGTAAAGGTCGTAAGAGAGGTCGGAGTCGGATGAAATATTCGAGCGGCGGCCGATTTGCAGATCTTCCCTCTTTCGAGCATGCTCATACATGAAGAAAACTCTGACGGACGACAGATTATGCATGGATTGGTGCTGCCATGATCTTGACGATATTCTGTGAAGTCCATGCGATTTAAGCCTTTCTCGCATTACGTGCAGACGTCTTGGGATTGGTCTAAGAAGACTTCTCTACCTTCCTGAACCGTCTCCGTATCATGGACAAGACCTTGTGCCTCCTCCTGTAATGAAATCGGAGGGTTGACGTGACGTAAGAAATAAGATTCCAGCCTTCTATCTGAGCCACATAGTTCACTTACCTCTATTCAACCTTTCCGTCACTGTCCAGAACTTCGTTCCTGTCCGGTATCTCCATCGATGAACCCTGCTGTGAACGTCTCCGAGCCGCTGATTCTACAGCCGCTCTAATCGTCAAGATCGAACAATCGCCCAAGAATAAAGATGAAACTTCGCGGTTTTCTGGGTAGTATTAACTAAGTTGGATGAGAATCGGATATACTAACTTTTACCAGACCCTGCTCGGGAGTCCGTAGTACAGGGCCGAAGCTGCGTTGTTGGATGGTTCATATCGAATTCTCCGGTAATTAAATTGCTTATTCTGGGACGATTGGTCGTTCACACGCGCTTTTCATGATTCGCACCTAGAGACTACAGTGAGGCTATCCATCGGGGGCTTCTAGAATTCGGAAGTACCTTGCCATCGGCATAGTTAAATACCCTTACTTCCGTTCCTTGTTAATCCAAATCGGTAAGTATATGACTGGTGTAAAATGAAAGACTCAACAATTTATCTATTTACCAACCACTCCTAGATATTATCACTGGTAGATATTAACTTCTCCGTATGACAGGGCCTTTTTTCGTTATGGCCTGGCCCGTTCTAAGCCTTGACGTTGTTTCTAGACAGAGACGAACCACTTCAGGTCACAAGTAGTAGCGCATACCACCTAATTGACTCTGTCCGTCATATCCTCAGTCTTGCTTTATCGGCAGCTTCTATACCCTTTATGCAACTATGGAACCAGAGGCTTCGTGAAGATATTTACCGGATTTCCTGAAAGACGGGAGTCTCACTTGCTCAATTACCAACAAGAAGATGTCACGCCACTTCCCTTTCAGAAGTACTATGCTCCTAGTTAGACTGAAGAAGCCTTGTTTCCAGCCCGCACAAAATTCCTCCATATAGATATCTAAGTGCGTTCTTTCGGCAACAGATCATTTTTTTGACAAACACTTTGAACCCTAAAAGATCCTCTTGAGGAGAATGTGTCAGCGGTTTTCATCCACCATAGGCTGAGGATAATTATTTCTCACCAATACGGCTATCTCTTGCTTGGCGGTAAATGGAACAAATCCACGGGGGTAAGAATGACACATCCCATCATGTAGGACAAACAAAAGGGCTACCTTCCTGTTGCGACTTCTTTTCCCAATTTCACTGATATCGTCAGTGTTATTACCAGCGGCGCTCTCAAAAGTTCAAGGGCCATGTTGTTTACACCAAATAGATGTGCTGCCAGTGTGAGAAGGTTTGTTCTATGTGGTCGTGACAACCTAACCTTTCGATTGCGGACGTAATCAACAGAAAACAGAGCCACAATCAATAATTCATGGTTAAATTTAGAGGTAAATTGGCTCTCAACCACTTCCAGAGGGATGAAGAGAGAAAGGTATTCGAAGAGAAAACTTACGACATGTTGAATTGATTGAAGGCGACGGCCTTCGAGTGGTACGCATGGGAGGTCGGGTATTATTCTGAAGTCTCGGAGTCTTTAGCAAGTCGAAGGGACGACCAATAATCTCTAGTAAACATAATATCCCCTTGGCCTTCTTAAAGCATGATGCCCGACCAAACCTTTAACCGAGAGAACTGTAGGAGGAGTCCTTTAACGATAAAGAGACTAGGTTCATTCCAAATATCTCTTGAATTCTATATTTAATCTACTGGACTAACACTTTTCTAGAATTGAAATACGAGTCGATGGAAGCTAAAATTTGGGAATAGCTTTTCTGCTCCCAGAAGTTGTTTATTCGATTGCCTTGTCGTCACTGCATTCCGAATACCATGCTCAATACTGTGGATGTTTAAATAAGAGACCATACAATGGTGTATTTTATCACAGGATCATTTGCATTATAAGGCATAAGATACTCACGCAAACTGGAGGTTTTCTCTGACATTAACTTCTATTTTCTGAAGAAGGCTGATAAGTATGACATCAATGTAGAAGCCTGCCATGTGAAACAATGGATGGATGGATGGATGGCTATACCCAGCATTCGTTCGATGAAATATCCTTCCAATGCCGGAAGTCGGCCCGACCGACGCTGGAATAAAAAGCAAGTTATTTTAAGACTCTCCACATTACTGCAGTAAGCAGATATACACGTTCTCACCACATTTCCCATCTTGCCCTTCTCCTAATCAGAATGCCCGCCCACTCCTCTCTTGATACTACAAATTTCGGGGGTGGTGATATGGATACGTTCTCGAATGCTGTCATCGAACAACTATCGTTTATTTCTTCGACGGATGAATCTCATCTGGCGTCATTGCGGAGAAAGGGACGCCTAGAAGCCCTCATCGAACGACTCTCCCGATTTTGTACCAGAAACACTGGGTTATTTCTCATCTGTCTCTCACAGCTTTCGAGCAGCTGCATGAGTGCCTCTGTTCAAGCGCTGAACAGAAGAGAGAGGCCTTTTCCTCCCACAGAGGTAAATGCAGGGTCCTACCATGATAGCCTTTTTCATAACTGAGTTTTCGTATTTAGATCCTTGTTTTCAGACAGGTTTGTTTATTTCAGCGCTCATTTCCAACGTGCTCCTTGATTTATCGCAGCCCATCACTAGAGCATCACCTGGTCCATCACATATTCTTATATGTAAGCTTCAGACAATACCGGTTTACTGGAATTTGGGTGACCACGGTAAAACCCAGGCGATGGCGTGGTGTAAATCATCCTTTGTTTGGTCCTCCAGAAGTGAGGTGGCTTCTGGTCCTCCGCGGAACAGCCGGGTGAGTTCTGTCAAAGCTGGTCCCTTTCATGATTGAGATTTGAATTCCCGGATATCGAGCTTTTGTGGGGTTTTTGGTACTTATTATGCACTACAATATCTGTCCTTACCAGATGCAACGGTTCTAACTTTCTTATCACCGTTCTTTACATCTTTTGGGGGAACGTTTTTTCTTGGAGAGACATTTTCTCCGAGGAACTTCTTTGCTGGTGGCGAGTTTAGCTTTCATAGATTCCCAAGATAGCATGATAACTGACGGGCATGGACAGTGGTTAGCCTTGCCGGTGTGGTGCTGATTGCTCGTCCAAAAGCGTTATTCGGATCGGCTCTGGAAGAAGATACGACAAGCACAATCGGAAATGCGACATCACAGGAACGGCTTCTCGCCGTAGGGTGAATCATGCAGGTTTATTAAAGATTCTGGGGACTAAACCTTAACAAGGATCGCTATGTTAGGGGTTCTAGGAGCTTCAGGGGCTTGTTCGTATTGAATTCCTAACCTTAAGTCATGTGGGCTAACGGTTTCGCAGATATCAGCCTAAGAGCTATTGGAAAACGGGCCCATACTCTTCACTGCATGAATTATTTCGCTTTTTTTTCGGGAACAATTTCACTTTGCCTGTGAGTAACCAAATATCCCGTTTATTCTTCAAGGATTGAAGCCTACTGATACCGAATTAAATGAAGCGTAATAATCCGGAAAACTGATATAGAAACACCCGCTGACTGGCAAGCTATCGCACTTTTATTTGCCGTCTCTCTCTTTGGGTTCGGAGCTCAGGTACGAGCAGGTAATTCCCGCAAAGATATATCCTCTTCCTTAGGTGCTCCACAAGATAATGCTCGTCTGGGGTCTCCACAGAGAAACGGCCTCACGTGGTTCACTTGCCATATATACTCAGGTAAATTGCACCAGGTAGGAAGTTCAAATTTAATAACGTCATTTGCTGTTCATAGATTGTGTTTGCCTACATACTTGAACGGGTTCTTTTCCACGAGACACCTTCTTTTCTTTCTTTGGTAGGAACCATAATTATTCTTGGAAGTGGTTTATTCGTGGCGGTGTGTGTCTGCCTAGATATTTAGCCTCCTTCCTGACCTTTTACCCCCAGCTAACCAAGAAGAAAGATATCTCTGAAAACCCTCATGAAAGCGGCCGGCTCTTAAACGAGCCTCATGAGCTAACGGATGAAGAGATTGGTATGATTAATAGAGAAACATCCATGGGTCAATTAAGAGAGCATTCCTCTGAGATGAATACGCCAAAACCCTTCCGCTCACAGACAATGTCAGGGGGGAGCCCCGTCTAACTCTATCTTTAATTCATAAGTGAGATAACAAGTTGTATAGACTTCCTATTATCGAGATTCTGATGCTCCCAAAAAGTATTTGACTTCTACCTGACCGGGATGACTCGGGGTCAATCCATGTTGTCTTGGCTGTTAAATAAAGAAAGGAAGATGAAGCTTCGAAAATAAGTCTATCAGCCTCGTTATGGTTTGAAGGGCTTGTCATGAGATGTGGGGTAATAGTTCCTTTCAGATTAAAATATGACACTACTGTGAACTGAAGGTTCTGTGAAAGATCATCATGTTTCATGCAACTTGTTGATTCTATATTCATATCGATCTACCCTTTGGCTCTTTAGTGGGGCTTTAGTAATGAAGAAGGCTGCTGTCAACACTGGAGTCGAGATTGTCTGTGGAATGAGGGCGATGACAACTTGCTGGAGCTATTGTAAAGTTTATTTTTTCAATGCAATGGTTTTCTCCTGTCTTCTTTGTTCTTACTTTCACGTCGATTTGTACATATCTGCCCACGGGTACCTAAGAACTTAAAGGAGGATGGAAATGGCCAAAGTAGTATCTTCAATATCGCCGAGGCTCTGATGGGTCTAGCAGTCTGCCCTCAGTGCTCAGACTTCAACCTTGAAGGTATCCCGTTCATTAATCATTTACCTGGCAAGTCTGTCTCCTGGCGTGGGTGTTCAGAGCGCGCGGAAGTATATCGGATGCGGTTCTAATCTTGGCAAGCTGTGTCGGTGTTATGATGTTGCCTTCAGTATTTTAGATTTCATCCTCAAATCTAGAGTGGCAAGAGGTACAGTACATGTCAGTCTGTCCATACCCATTTCAAATTTTCTCATGAGCTGATGGAGGTGTCAACAACATCAGCACTTGAGGTTAGGTGCAAATCGGCGCTTCAGGTGCAGGTACATTCTTCATCCTTACATACTTGTTTCTCTTAGTAGGTAACCAATCAAAGGATACGATGATTCCTTATGGACGCAACTTGCGAGAAGTCTGGAGAGTTGCTGGATGGGATGTCCTGCTTCTACCTATGAGTCGGAAAAGGTACGTGGCGGAGGTGCTGTTCCAGACCAATGATAAACTTGCTCAATGCTCGCTGGCGTTCAGAGTCTGTGCCTGGCCGACTTTAACAATGATTCCATTGCCAATTGATTCCCGCCTCAACATGGTCAACCGAAAGGCTCCATTCCTTAAGTATTTTGCGCACCCCTCTCTTGCATTGGCATTTCCTCCTGAAGTTCCATTTTAAGAATAAGGACTTTAGCCTAGGTGAGGTACGCTATTTGGAATGGGAATGCTTAAATACCGGCACTCCGTGAGTTTTCCGGTGGCATCCTCTCCGAACTTCCTCTTCCCAGAGTATCACTCCGTCCAATCCTCCAAGTGATGTCGAACCTCTCCGCCTTCAGCCGAAGCGAAAGTCATAGCGAAAGCTATTATCACTCTAGTGTTGGCACTACTAGCACTCTCTCCGTGAATGGCTCCTATACCTCCGAATCCACTTTGAAGCCAGTCATATGTGGATTGCCTGCTTTGCCTCCCTTGGAACCTGGTCCTCAGACGACGGTTAATGTCGAAATTGAGCATGACCACTCCTCACCAGGAGCAACTGCACCCTGCCGCGATATGCATAAGGGACGCAGTCTAGTCCTTTGCTTCGACGGAACAGGCGATTCGTATGTATGATCTCTTTCTTCTTATCATCCTGCTAATTAATGGTTTGTTGCAGATTTGATGATGACGTGAGTTCCAATTTTGCATAATTGAACGAACATCTCATTGCTGACCTTTGATTCTAGAACTCGAACGTCGTGGAATTTTTCAGCGCCCTGAAAAAGGACGATCCTACCAGACAACTCGTCTACTATCAGGTTTGCCGTGGTTGTCGCAGTTGTCGTTGGTCTTATTAATTTGTCTGTAGGCTGGAATCGGCACCTATAACAACGTCAACTTCTTCACGCCACTTGCTGCGCAGACTTCCAAGGTCCGTGTAACAAATTATGGATTTACTCCATATTGTTAACCTAAATATAAAAGTTCTTTGATACTGCTGTGGCATGGAATCTTGGCTCGCATATCATGGGTACGATACACTTGTTCCTCTAATGCCTCACTACTGATGAGAGTTCGTAGATGGATACAAATTTCTTATGCAAAACTGTAGGTGGTTTGTCAATGGCAAGGATAATAATTTCGTTCTTATTGGATTGACTTTCTATATTAATAGACCGTTCCGAAGATCGCATCTGCATCTTTGGTGAGAATGTTTTGAGTCACAAGTGAATTATAAACTCATGTCCATTCAGGTTTCTCACGGGGTGCTTACACTGCGCGATGGTATGTCTATAGATATTTTGACAGTATATCCAAAATGTATTGATTGAACATTTCTCGTCACTTTAGCTTAGCGGGGATGATTCATAAAGTCGGCATCATTCCACCATGGAATAGCGAACAAGTCGTGTTCGCTTATAACCTTTACATGGATACCAGTAGAGCGAGTTGGACCAGGGCGAACGCCTTTAGGAGGGCGATGTCAACGGAGGTTGATATTGCATTCTTAGGAGTTTGGTCAGTGAATTTTTTTCTTTTCAACTTGGTGGACGGATCGCTTACTTTCACGTGCAGGGATACCGTCGAATCTGTCGGATGGATTCCTAAAACCAAGCCCTTCGCGGCTTCGGCAAGCATTGTTCGGTATTTCAGACATGCTTTGGCACTCGATGAGCGTCGCGCGAAATTTAAGGCAAATACATGGAACTATATGACTTCCGATGAAGACGGATTGGATGGCAAGAATCCCGCAAATCTGGTTCCTAGTGATGTTAAAGAGGTGCGTTCACATATCACGAATAGCTGTTACAGCCATCATTAAATGTGGCGCCAGGTATGGTTTGCGGGCTGTCATTGTGGTATGTCCCTCCGTCCACTTCCCTAGTTTGTTCCTCAACTGATACTTCATTGTTAGATGTCGGTGGCGGATCCGTCGCAAATACCATGAAAATTAGTCTCGCACGCATTCCCTTACGTTGGATGATCCGCGAGTGTTTCAAGACCCAGTCGGGCATAGTTTTCTACGCTGATCGTCTTCAAGGCCTTGGGATGGAGCCTGATGGACTTTGTACAGATCCCAGCCAAATCCACCCACCCAAGATCCCGAGTGGAATTGGGGAATTGATTGAAACTCCATGTTCCCCTGAACAATTGCTCAAGGCCGCCGTCGCCATCGCTACAGCATTGCCAGAGAAGATAGCAGGCCTTTCTGATGCTTTATCTCCACACTTCGATCAGCTCTACTTGAAGTGGTGGTGGGGGATCCTCGAAACTCTACCCTTGACCCAGCGATACCAAAACGAAGTCACTAACGCATGGGAATATATCCGGGAACGGAATATGGGCTCCGGGCGGGTTATCACTCCTCCCAAATCAGTCACCCCTCCTAGTATCGATGATGATTGGACCGAACGCATCGTAGAGGTTCATCGGAGTGTTAAGACCAGGTTGGAGGCGAGGTATAAAGAGTACAGGGATCCGAAAACGGGAGATCTCTATGTCCCTCGTGCACAGGTTGACGGATTTAGGATTGAGTGGAGGGACGCGAATGGGAAGGTTCACGATGAGCCGGTGCTTGTGAAGTTACCCCGCAAACAGGGATGGTTCGCCTGGATGTGGAAGGCCTTGGGTTGTTATCGGGATCCGTTTACTCCGCCCCCTGGTGTTCGCATTCGAGTGAAATACGTCGACTAGTGGAAGGGATTCATGGTCAGTTCTTTATACGCCTTTTATTGCTCATTCTTTTCTGCCTGTATTCGTAAAACCTTTTGGTCCCTCCCTCCCTCTGTCTTTCTTACTTCTATTGCCCCATGCCTATTATTTCTTTCTACAATCCGGAAATATGCGAGTATAATCCCAGTACAGCTAAACTATAATACACTGTTTCATTAGCGACTCACACAGGATAGACAGGGAGTCATGAACACTGACAAATTGCCAATACGTAAAAGTAGAGTATGTTTGGATTTTTTTCCCCGACTAGCCCCGAGAATGTCTCCCTGCATCGTGGTCTTCCAGAACGCTGAGTTCCTGCCTCAGGAAATAATCTTACCATCCATCCCGTCCACCTCTAATCAGTCAAGGACCGATGATTTCTGCAAGGTACCACAAAGCGTATTGGTGATAGGGAATCAGGGAACCATAGAAGACACATCGAATTCTTGTTGGGCATGGATAAGGAGAGTAACATGGTTAACATAGATTTGCCGTGGAATGGTAACAGAAGCGAATCCCAATGTCATAATGGTTTATAGCCACCAAATAACGGGCCTAACAGATAGTGAATGAGGTAGGAAATACGGAAAATAAGTCAGAAATACAATAAGGACGTTCGTATGAAATAATAGTATTCCTCAGAAGGTTGTTTAGGCAGAGAGGGAAGATCAACATTCCATCTAGTCCTGCTCTACGGATTTAGTCACCGGGAGACTTCTTTCATTCATTATTGATATTTTACTGCAATTTAAATTCTCTAGAGCTGATGGAAGTAATGGCAATAGTAAAAGCCACCAACATCTTGCTGGATAATATAGCAGAGCTCGAGACGGAAGTTAGAGCCGCAGACCACATAAAGCTTGATTTCGTCTGTTTGACTGATTTCTGTCCCTCGTATCTTCATTTAAATTGTCTGTAGTCGGCATGTCGGACATTACACAGTCCCCATATCCAAATTGTTCGGGTAGTACTTACCTCAACTGCATGGTGAGTGCAGATGCCGCAATAACCTTCGAAGGTTTTGGAGGAGTCTGGACGGATACCGAAGCATAGCCGATGCAAAGGTAAAGAAAATCTTTATATATATATTGGCTGCAGAGTAATTACTCGGCTATGAGCATATATCAGAAAATGTGTGTAAGAAATAGCATCCCTCTTGTCCGAGCCCACCAATAAAATAATAACGGGCTTCTATAAGGAAGTACGCTCGGCTCGGCTGCGCGAAGTAGAAGGCACAGATATATACAGATATTCTCATCTTGGATGATCATATACTACTACCGCCTCATTTGCGTCTAGTATAATAGTATTAAATAATAATAGTATTAATTGAGACGTGGCATCGACAAGCTCAAGGAGGGAAGAGATAATCAATAAAGTCTATGTTGCATATTGAGAAGTACCTATCAAACCGAAGCTAAAGTGGACACCAAGAAGTTCCTAACTGGAACTGAACTTATTGTTGAACATGAAAGTAAGATCAAGATTGAGCGCTTCAGCTGCCGATGGTTCGGAGGCTTTTCCTTTGGATTTCATGGCACCTCGCACAAAAGACGGCGGACCCCCGCCAGATCCATCTCAAGCACAACAAGATGAATGTTCGGAAGGAATTGAAGAGTATGAAATGTCTAGGATGCTGGTGATGAGGCTGGCGAGATCCTCGGTATGTCGCGTCCTTCTCGCGTTCGCGTTACTGTTCGTGAGGTGGATGGCTTTTGCAGTTGCCAAAGGATGTCAAGTTCGATGAAGAGACGCTTACAGCTCTTGTGAAGGGATCTACTGTGTTTATAAACTATCTTAGTATGTTATACATCGGCCGTTCCTAGGGGGGTTCAAGGCTGACACGCGAACTAACAGCTACTGCGTGAGCTCTTGAAGCCATAGTCTTGAGATAACCATAGCTGAATCTTGTACATGGATAGTGCCCAAGAAGTAGCAGTTGTCAGAGGTCACAAAGCCATCTCAGGCGCAGATGTCCTGAAGGCGCTGGAGACGCTAGATTTCCCCGACATCGCAGACGGGCTACAAGGAGACTATGAGGGTATGTGGAAAGCCAAGGGTTCCTATCTCCTCACTCATCTAGTCTTTTAGCATACCGTCAAAATAACAAGCCTGAGGTCAAGACTCCAAACAGTGTCGGCAGACCCCGCTCAGAAAGCAAAGGGAAGGCGAAGAATTCGAATTCATCCCTAGGCGTTCCTCATTCCATCCACATCGAAAATGTTTCGGGGCAGGCATCAGGACCTACACCTGCCCCTCCCAATGCGGATGTTGAGATGGGGGATGCAAGTGGTTTAAGGTCCTTCGAATAGGGATCTAACTTTATAGATATATAGTTGTGTCTTTTCTTTTACTGTCGTCTCTGCATTGTATTTGTCACTTGCTATCGTTAGTCACTGTATTTCAGCAAATTTTTAATAAATCAACGTCTCCCTAGTTTTCTCATCCAGATTGTCTAGATAACAAAATAATGGTATGGATGGTACCTACGAGGTATGATAATAGGATGGTATGGTTTAGATAGGTAACGCAGCTGGAGCTTGGATATTGCTTATTTCGTCTTCATCAACAAATATCCCAAAATCTTCCTTCAGAATCTTGACTCTCTCCCTTTCAGTAGTAAACTCCTTGATAGTAACAGAGGTATCGCCGACCCTCCTCTGAACGCGATTTGGTGCCATACCTAACCTTCCAGCCATTGCCAATCTCCCAATAGGAGCCTCCGGACAATCGTTATCCGGATCGACTAAGAAAAACTTGACAGCGATGACATTCTCTCTAAAGAGCGGGACAGGATGGGCACTCAACCACTGTGAATAGGCAACCCAATCCTCAGGGAATGTCTCGACGACCCTAAACACATATAGGAGAGTCCAATCTGGCTGATGTGTGCCACACCGCTGCTGCAGACCCCATTCTGATTGTACAAGCCCTGCCTGAGGATGCGTGAAGTGAATGATGCGGTGCTCCTCCGGGGATGCTGATCCGGGGACGACTTGCCCATCCTCAAGAAGGACTGGGCGCACGAGGCCACTGCCACCGAATCCCACATCTACCAAATACACCAAGTTGTTATCTAGCTGGACAAGGATAGACATGTGCGAAAGGGTCGTGAAGGATGTGGGTACTTCGGTGGGCAAAGACTGGTTGACGCGACCGGAAACAGCAACGGCTCTGCAAGATTCTATATGAACATTGTGAACTAGTCATGGAGAATTGAAATCACACATACCTGTATCCTAATCCGCGGAGCATTCCGAGGAATAGACCATTTGCACCACAGCACCAGGAGCCGCCATATTTCTTGACGACTAATCGCTCAAATACTTCTTGAGGACTGGTATCGACGATATGGGTTGGGGAGCTATATTATTATATACGAATTCGTCGCCACCGATGTGATTGACCTGATGTCTCGACGTACTAGTGAAGACGGGTGTTTTCGAATGGAAATGCGAGGAGTTGGAGCTTGACGAGGCGAGCCAAATTATCGAAATCAAGTTTGAAATTCGTGGATTCAAAGCCAATTCTTGTCAAATACTCCTGGACTTGGA
>Ga0157379_10000909_pt1 | contig 23893 bp, 25 predicted proteins | sample S25metaG_FD_121802 | JGI IMG/M metagenome (GOLD analysis project Ga0157379, IMG submission 121802) | Switchgrass rhizosphere microbial communities from Kellogg Biological Station, Michigan, USA - S2-5 metaG | ecosystem: Host-associated > Plants > Roots > Rhizosphere > Soil | place: USA... | reverse complement strand
TGGCTTCCAGCGACATGGCGAGGCCCTGGATGACGTTGGTGCCGTGACCCGACACCGAGGCCTTGGCCACCGATTTCACCGGGCGGAAGCCCGTGCCCGTGTAGAACTCGGTGATCACCACGATCGCCGCGGTCACCGCCAGGCCGACGACGCCACACCAGAACAGGGCGGTTCCGTCAAAGCCTTGAGCGTCGCCGTTCGGCACGACCACCTCCGGCACCATCTTTTTGGTGACGAAGTAGAGGGCGATCAAGGACAGCACGCCGGTGACGATCAGGCCCTGGTAGAGCGCGCCCATGATGTTGCGGCTCTTGCCCAGGCGCACGAAGAAGGTGCCGATGATCGAGGTGATGATACAGGCCCCGCAGATCGTCAGCGGCAGCAGCATCAGCGAGCTGACCACTTCCTGGCCGCGGAAGAAGATCGCCGCCAGCACCATGGTGGCCACGGTGGTGACCGCATAGGTCTCGAACAGGTCGGCAGCCATGCCGGCGCAGTCGCCGACGTTGTCGCCGACGTTGTCGGCGATGGTCGCCGCGTTGCGGGGGTCGTCTTCGGGGATGCCGGCCTCTACCTTGCCCACCATGTCGCCGCCGACATCGGCGCCCTTGGTGAAGATGCCGCCGCCCAGACGGGCGAAGATGGAGATCAGGGAGGCGCCGAAGCCCAGAGAGACCAGGCTGTCGATGACGTCCCGGCTGGTGGGATCGAGCGCCAGCGGACCGGTCAACACCCAGAAGTAGGTGGAGACGCCGAGCAGGGCGAAGCCCGCCACCAGCATCCCGGTCACCGCGCCCGAACGGAAGGCCATCGACAGGCCCTTCTCCAGACCTTCGGAGGCCGCTTGCGCGGTCCGCACGTTAGCCCGAACCGAAATCAGCATCCCGGCGTAGCCGGCCAGGCCCGAGAGGACCGCGCCGATCAGGAAGCCGACGGCCGACAGCGGGCCGATCAGCAAGGCCACGATGACGAGGATCACCACGCCGACTATGGCGATGGTGGTGTATTGCCGCCGGAGATAGGCCTGCGCCCCCTCCTGGATAGCGGCGGCGATTTCCTGCATGCGCGCGTTGCCGGCCGAAGCCTTCAGCAACGCGCTGCTCTGCACGGCGCCGTAAAGCACGGCCAACAGGCCGGCTACGATCACCAGCAACAAAGTCGAACTCATAAAAGCGCCCCTTTGCGATTGCGCGGAGAGCGGGCCCGGCCGCCGTTCCATCGGCCGCCAGTCATCCCGATCTCGGTTTTTCCCCAGCTCGGGGCTTCAAACGACGCCCCGGCTTTCAGACGGCCGGGAAAGTGCCAAGGAAAGCCCGGGGTTGCAACGTCCTGCGCCGAAAGCCCTTCAAATGACCTTCAGGAGGGGTGTCGGACGCGGTGGCTGGGGGTCTGCGCCGTCACCTGGACCGAGCGCACCACCCCCGGACCGGCGATCGCTGCGGCCTCGAGCATCATCCCGGCGCTGAGCTTGGCCGCATCAAGCTTCTCGGCGTCGCCGGGGACGTTGAGATTCGCGCGAGAGCCCAGGCGAACCAGGGCGTCGCGGAAGAACGGCTCCTTCGCACGCCACCGCGAGGTGTCCGCGGTCGGAGCGAGGTTCAGGCGGACATTGACGAAGACGTAGTTGACCACCTGGCCGTCGAGGATCACCGGCAGGCCCACGGGTTGGAGATCGACATACTGTCCGACCTGCTTGGGCGAGGCGGCGCCCTCGCCTGCGCACGCCGGCGCGGCGACAAGCATTCCGGCGAACAGGGCGGGCGCAGCGCAAAGGAATCGTCGGCGGATCATGGCGCGACCCTAAACGCCGCAGGGTTTCCAGCGGGTTGAGGGGCCCGCCTAGGCCGCTGAGGCCTGCGACGCCTTAAGGGCGGCCGACTCGGCGCGGATACGGACGCTCAGCAGCACGGCGTTGAGCGCGCTGAACGCCAGGGCGTAGGCCCACAGGCCGAACATGAGCGGCAGAACCGCGACCTCGCCCGCCACCACCAGATAATTCGGGTGCGCGATCCAGCGGTAGGGTCCGCGGCGGACAAGCGGCTCCCCGGGAAGCGTGATGATCCGCGTCGTCCAACGTCCGCCCAAGCTCGCCAGGGTCCAGACGCGCAGCACGAAAAGCAGGCCAAAGACCGCCAGCCATGCCAGCTTGGCCGGCCGGTGCCAGGCCAGCGCCCACAAGCCGGCCAGCCAGGCCGCGTGCAACGCGATGAAGAAGCGGTGTTGGCCGGCGTTCCATTCCACCCCGCCCCTCGCCAGCAGCCGCGCCGTGTTGCGGCGCGCCACGGCCAACTCGCCCAGCCGCTGCAGCGTCACAAGCGCCAGAACGACGATCGAGAGCCTCACGCCGCGGCCAGTGCGGCGGAGCTGGCGGTGAAGCCTGGACCCAAGGCGGTGAGGACCGACCGCCGCGGCAGACCCGCCTTTCGGGCGCGGTCGAGAACGAAGAGCACGGTCGGCGCGGACATATTGCCATAACGGGTCAGCACCTCGCGCTCGTGGTCCAGCGCCCCCTGCCCCAGTGTCAGCGCCGTCTCCAGCGCCGAGATCACCTTGGCCCCGCCGGGATGACAGAGGAACCGGTCCACGTCCTCCACCGCAAGGCCCTGCCGGGCCAGCATCGCCTCCATCGCGGGACGAAGCCGCCGGCGTACGAACGCCGGGATCGACTGGGCGAAGATCACCCCCAGGCCGTCGTCGTCCACGCGCCAGCCCATGACGTCGAGGCTGTCGGGCCAGGTGTGTTCCGCCGCGCCCGTCACCTGGGCGAAGCCGTCGTCGCCGGTTCTCAGCACACAGGCCGCCGCGCCGTCGCCGAAAAGCGCAGTGGCGACGATATCGGCCTTCGACGGCGCCCGCATGCGGAACGACAGGGTGCAGAGCTCCAGACAGACGAACAGCACCCGCGAGCCCGGCTCCGCGGCCGCCAGGCGCGCCGCCAGGGCGAGGCCCGACACTCCGCCGGCGCATCCCAGGCCGAACACCGGGACGCGGACCGCGTCGGGGCGAAAGTCCAGCCGTCCCATGCACCGCGCCTCCAGGGTCGGCGTGACGACGCCGGTCGACGAGACCGTGACGATCTGGTCGATGTCCGGCCCCCCAAGGCCGGCCGCCTCCAGCGCCGCCTTGGCCGCGGCCTCGAACAAGGACGGAGCCGCCGCAAGATAAGCGTCCGCACGCTCCTTCCAACCCTTCGGCTGCAGGTACCACGACAAGGGCGCCGCTGACCGCCGGGTGCGGATGCCGGCGTTCTCGAAAACCGGCGCCATACGCGCGAATTGCGGATATTGCGGCCCCAGGATGGCGCGCGCCGATTCCCCGACGCGATCCTGGGCAAGCTCGTACGGCGGCACGGCCGTGGCGAGCGAAAGCAAGCCGACGGGCCTCATGTTGGACGGTCCAGGGCGTTCACCAAGGCCGCAGCCCCCTTCGGGCGTCCCTCGGAATGGCAATACCTCAGCCGAGGGCGAGGTTCCACGCAGGCGTCAGAGGTGGCGCCACCCCCCCTGACCAGGGTCCACCGGTCGTCCGGCCGCGCGCACCACGACGCCTTCGCCCGCCTGGACCACGCCGATGTCGGTGAAGCCCGCGGGCTTGCGACGGCTCGCGGGCGCTGTGCAGACGATCTCGTAGTCGTCGCCGCCGGCGCCCAGCCGGATCAGCGCCTCCTGCACGTCCGGCTGAGCCTCCAGCCAGGTGGCTGCGGGCCTAGACAACGGGATGCGGTCGAGGTCCAGCGCCAGGCGCACGCCGCTCGCCTTGGCGATGTGGCCTGCGTCCGCGATCAGCCCGTCGGAGACGTCGGCCGCCGCCGTCGCCCAGGCCCGCAGGCCCTCGCGGTGCTCCAGGCGCGGCTCGGGCAGGCGGTAGCGCCAGGCCAGCACGCCCTCGGGATCGGCAAGCTCGCCTCGCACCGCCGCCAGGCCCAGCGCCCCGTCGCCGATGGTCCCGCTCACCAGCACCCGGTCGCCGGGGCGGGCCCCGGATCGCCGCACCATCCGCCCCTCCGGCGTCCATCCCATCGCCGTGAGGCTGAGGGTGAAGGGTCCGTCCGTCACCACGGTGTCGCCGCCCAGGAGGTGCAGGTCGAACCCCTCCAGGTCAGCCGCCAAGCCCAGTGCGAAGCGTTCCCGCTGTCGGACGTCGAATCCTCGCGGCCACGCCACCGTCAGCAGGCAGGCGAAAGGCTCGGCGGCCTTGGCGGCAAGGTCCGACAGGTTCACCCGCAACAGCTTGCGCGCCACCAGGTCCGGAGCCTCGCCCGCAGGGAAATGCACCCCCTCCACCAGCGAGTCCGTGGTCACCACCAGGTCGTGGCCGGCTCGGTGAGGGACCACGGCGGCGTCGTCCAGCAGGTCGAAGGCGCCCGGCGCGCCCCGGGTCAGCGGGCGGAAGAGCCGCTCGATCTCCCCGAATTCGTCAGGCCCGGACATCGCGGGCCACGCCGTCCAGCGCGCCGTTGACGAAGGCCGGCTCAGGACCGTCGAAGAAGGACTTCGCGAGCTCGACGTATTCGTCGATGACCACCTCGGTGGGCACGTCTGGCCGATGGGTCAGCTCGAAGGCGCCGGCTCTCAGGATCGCGCGCACGGTGGAGTCGATCCGCTCAAGCCGCCAGCCTTGCGCCAGGCGGCGGGCGATGGCCGCATCCACCTCGCCCTGCTGTTCCACCACGCCGCGGACCAGATCGGCGAAAAAGGCCTCGTCGGCCGCCGCCAGCGTGAGGCCCTCGACGTCGCGGTCGAACCGATGGTCGCTGAATTCGCGGATCACCGCCTCTGCGCCCGCGGACGACAGCTCCATCTGATAGAGCGCCTGCACCGCCGCGAGACGGGCCACCGAGCGCGCATGACGAGGGGCTGCGCTCATCGGCGCCGCTCCGGCCCACGGCCGCCTCGCCCCGCCTCGTCCATCCGCAAGTTCCTCGCTCGCCTGATCACGCGGGACCTTTAGGCGGTTTCGGTGCGCCGGGCGAGGTCAGACGCGCTCGTAACGCTCCCAAATGTCGTCGCCCGACTCGCGCAGGGCGACACGCCGGAAATGCGGCGCGTCCGCCAGGCCCGCGACGCCCAGCGCGCCCACCGCCGGACGGCCCTCGCCGCCGATCACCAGGGGCGCGCGGAACCACTCGATCGCCGCCACAAGGCCGCAGCGCAGGAAGCTCGCGGCGACCTGGCCGCCGCCTTCGACCAGCAGGCTCTCCAGCCCTTCCGCCTCCAGCCGAGCCACGACCGACTTCAATTCCGGCCGGTCCTCGCCTATGGCGCGCACCACCAGCACCCGCACGCCCAGCGTGGTGAGCGTCGCCAGGGGCGGCGTGGTGGCGACCAGATAGGTCGGGATCTCGCGCGCCGTCCGGGCGAGCTTGCAAACGGGCGACAGGCGCTGGCGGCTGTCCAGCACCACCCGCGCCGGCTGGGGTCCCGTGTAGCCGGGCAGGCGGACGGTCAGCTCGGGATCGTCGGCCAACGCCGTCTCCGCGCCCACCAGGACCGCGTCGTGCTCGGCGCGCAGCCGGTGCGCGGCTTCCCGCGAACGCTCCCCGGTGATCCAGCGGCTCTGGCCGGCCGCGGTGGCGATGCGGCCGTCGAGGGAGGTCGCCAGCTTCAGGGTGACGCGCATCAGCGCTCGGGTTCGCTTTCGCTCAGCCCTTCCTCGCCGAGGAAGCGGGCGAAATCCTGGGTCTCGCGGAAATCGCGGTAGACGGAGGCGTAGCGCACATAGGCCACGTCATCGAGCTGCTTGAGCTGCTTCATCACCAACTCGCCCACGGCCGAGGATGGCAGCTCCGTCTCGCCCATGCTCTCCAGCTGGCGAGTGATCGAGGAGATCATCCGCTCGATGCGCTCGGGGTCCACGGGACGCTTGCGCGTGGCGATGACGATGGACCGTGCGAGCTTGTCGCGGTCGAAGGGCGTGCGCCGGCCCGACCGCTTGACGATGGTCAGCTCGCGAAGCTGCACCCGCTCGAAGGTGGTGAACCGGCCGCCGCACTCGGGACACAGCCGGCGACGACGGATCGCCGCTCCGTCTTCCGACGGACGGCTGTCTTTCACCTGGCTTTCCTCACTGCCGCAGAACGGGCAACGCATGATCTGGCCCCCTGACGGCCCTTCTACCCCTACAGGCTGTAGATGGGGAACCGCTTCGTCAGCGCCAGCACCTCGCCGCGGACCTTCTGCTCGACCGCGGCGTTGTCGCCGCCCGCAGCCACGCCATCCAGCACCTCGCCGATCCACTTGCCGATCTGGCGGAACTCGCCCGGGCCGAAGCCGCGGGTGGTGCCGGCCGGCGTGCCGACCCGCAGGCCCGACGTCTGCATCGGCGGCAGGGGGTCGAAGGGGATGCCGTTCTTGTTGGTGGTGATTCCCGCGCGCTCCAGAGCGACCTCCGCATCCGCACCGGTCACGCCCTTGGGCGTCAGGTCGACCAGCATCAGGTGGCTGTCGGTGCCGTTCGAGACGATCTTGAACCCGGCGGTCTGCAGGCTCTCGGAAAGCGCCTGGGCGTTCTCGACCACCTGGCGGGCGTAAGCCTTGAATTCGGGCTTCAGCGCTTCGCCGAACGCCACCGCCTTGGCCGCCACGACATGCATCAGCGGTCCACCCTGCAGCCCCGGAAACACCGCGCTGTCGATCTTCTTGGCCAGTTTCTTGTCGTTGGTCATCACCATGCCGCCGCGCGGGCCGCGCAAGGTCTTGTGGGTGGTGGTGGTGACGATGTGGGCGTGCGGGAACGGGCTCGGATAGACGCCGGCCGCCACCAGGCCCGCATAATGCGCGATGTCCGCCATCAGAATGGCGTCCACCTTGTCGGCGATGGCGCGGAAACGGGCGAAGTCGATCCGGCGCGAATAGGCCGAGCCGCCGCAGATGATCACTTTCGGCCTTTCCGTCAGCGCCACCTCTTCGGCCTGGTCGTAGTCGATCAGGTGGTCCTGGGGGCGGACGCCGTAATGCACCGGCCGAAACCACTTGCCCGACTGGTTGACGTTCTTGCCATGGGTCAGGTGTCCGCCCGAGGCGAGGTCCATGCCCATGAAGGTGTCGCCGGGCTGCATCGTGGCCATGAACACCGACTGGTTGGCCTGGCTGCCCGAGTGCGGCTGGACGTTGGCGAACTCGCAGCCGAACAGGCTCTTCGCGCGCTCGATGGCCAGGCGCTCGGCCTCGTCCACCACCTCGCATCCGCCGTAGTAGCGCTTGCCGGGATAGCCTTCGGCGTACTTGTTGGTGAGCACCGAGCCCTGGGCCTCGAGCACCGCCTTGGAGACGATGTTCTCCGAGGCGATCAGCTCGATCTGCTCCTGTTGCCGCTGCAACTCCCGGCCCAGCACCTGCGCCAGTTCCGGATCGCTCTGCGCCACGCCCTGGATGAAAAACTCGTCGGCGGGGGACTGGGCTTGCATGTGCAGGGTCAAGGCGGAGCTCTCTCTAAGGCGTCGCGGTTCCGGGAGACGCCGCTGTTTACTCCGAGACGCGCGCCGATCCAACGGCCTCGGAACCAATCCGTCCAGTCCGCGTTCGAACCTTCGCCGGCCGCCTATTCGCCACTTCGAGCGATAGGTGGCGTATGGGCTTGCGAAGGGGGAATGAATGAGCGTTGGGAACGACGCCGGGGGCAATTCAAGCGAGGAGCTCTTGCGCCTGGGCGCCGGAATCGTCGCCGCCTACGTCAGCCGCAACGCGGTGCCCGCCGAGGCTGTGCCGGACATCATCCGCACGGTGCATCACGCGCTGGAAGGTCTGGCCCGCAACGCGCCGGTTCCGGTCGAGGAGCGGCCCAAGCCCGCGGTGCCGGTCTCCCGGTCCATCCAGCAGGACTACATCGTCTGCCTGGAGGACGGCAAAAAGCTGAAGATGCTCAAGCGCTACCTGCGCTCGCGCTACAACATGAACCCCGACGAATATCGCCGGCGCTGGGGCTTGCCGGCGGACTATCCGATGGTGGCGCCCGCCTATGCGGCGCGGCGGTCCGACTTCGCCAAGCAGATCGGCCTCGGCCGCGGTGTCCGAAGGCGCAAGGGATGAGCGCGCTCGGCGAAGCGGGCCTGCGGCCGTTCAACGACAGCGGCTACGAGATCCTGGACGACGACCTGCTGACCACCGGAGAGGTGGTGCTGTGGTCGGTGAATCCCCATCCTCCCCGACCCGGCGAAATCTACACCATCGTCCACGACGGCGACGTCCACGACCTGGAGGTCGACCAGGTCGTCACCCTCAAACGCGGCTGGAGCGCCCGCTGCCGGCGGGCCGCGTCGCCCGCGGACTGACGCCTCAGACCAGGCTGCGCCGGCTCCGCTCGCCCACGTCGCGAATGTAGGCCGCCACGGCCCGGCGCTCGGCGGGCGTCATGTAGATGGGCGGCATCGCCCGGTGGCCATGCGCGGAGATCTGTCCGAGCGCCGAGGTCAGGCCGCGGCCCGGAAGCTTGGCCGACAGCGTCCGGAACGGCGGGGCCAAGGGATTTGGGCTGGCCCCCTTGAGGGTGAGCGCGTGGCAGCCGGCGCAGGATCGCCTCGCGAAGCGTTCTCCCGCGGTCGCATACGGCTTTGATTGCGCCGCCGTGGCGATCAAGGCCAGGGCGATCAGAGACCATCGCAAGCGCATCGAGCTCATCTCCAGCAAAGAGCTTCATCCCTCTGGCGCATTAGAGCGCGGCGACGGCCTGCGCCAAGCCGCCGCGGCTCCCTTCTAAGCCAGGGGGCTGCGACGAAAAGGAACCTCGCTTCGCCCGAGCGAGGGGCTATCTGAAGCATCCTCTCAAGGCCGCTTTCCCAAAAGGGCGCACATGTCCCTCTCCAGCTACTCCGACGTCTTCGCCATCAACCACGACCGCGACTACGAGGAGGAGATCCGCGTCGGCGACCTCGTCCGTTCTGGCGCCAACCTGTTCCCGCATTTCGAAGTGATCGCGGTGAACGGCGACAAGGCATGGGTGCGCAACGTCAGCAGCGGCGACGACCATCTGGCGCCCCTGGCCCGTTGCCGGCGACTGGAGGCTCAGCCCCTGGCTCTCGCGGCCGAATAGGTGGGGGCCGGAGCCCGCGCACGCTTCAAAGCCAAGCTTGTCCACAGGTTGAGAAATGTGTGTGGACAGACGGCCGGAAGACGCGCTTGCCGCCTGCTCCTTGAGCCTCCGCTGAGCTAACGATCCCGCCATGGCCCTCGTCCCCGCGCTCGACCTGCGCAATGTCTCGAACGACGTGGCTATCCCCCACGTCCCGGCCAACATCGAGGCCGAGCAAGCGCTGCTGGGCGCCCTGCTGTACGACAACGGCGCCTTCGAGCGGATCGGCGACTTCCTGCAGGATCGGCATTTCTTCGAGCCGTTCCACCAACGCCTGTTCGCCGCCGTCGAAAGCCACATCCGCAAAGGCCAGCTCGCCGAGCCCATCCTCCTGGCGGAGCAGTTCGCCCGCGACCCGGCCTTCGAGGAACTGGGCGGCATCCGCTACCTGGCCGACCTGGTGGACCGTGCGCCGCCCTCGGCCAACGCGCCGGACTACGCGCGCGCCATCTACGACCTGGCGCTGCGCCGGGACCTGATCCGCATCGGCGGAGACATCGCCAGCAGCGCTCAAAAGGGCGACGCGGAACTTTCGGCTCGTGACCAGATCGAGGCCGCCGAGCAACAGCTCTTCAGCCTGGCGGAGACGGGCGGCGTCTCCCAGGGGTTCATCGCCTTCTCGGAGGCCCTGCACGGCGCCGTCACCATGGCGGCCGAGGCCCATAGCCGCGACGGCGGCTTGGCGGGCATCTCCACCGGCCTGATCGACCTCGACCAGAAGATCGGCGGTCTGCACCCCTCCGACCTTGTCATCCTCGCGGCGCGGCCTTCGATGGGAAAGACCTCGCTGGCCTGCAACATCGCCTTCGATGTGGCCAGCAACTACGCCTGGGAGCCCCAGCCCGACGGTTCGCGCAAGACCGTGCGCGGCGGGGTGGTGGCCTTCTTCTCCCTGGAAATGAGCGCCGAACAGCTCGCCATGCGCCTGCTGGCCGAGGTGTCGGGCGTCTCAGGCGACCGGCTGCGCAAGGGCGAGATCGACGCCATGGAGTTCGGCCGCGTGCGCGACTCCGCCCTGGAGATCCAGGAAGCGCCCCTCTACATCGACGCCACCGGCGGCATCACCATCGCCAAGCTGGCCGCCAGGGCCAGGCGCCTGAAGCGCATGACCGGCCTGGACCTGATCATCGTCGACTATCTGCAGCTTATCACCTCCGGGACCGGCGGTTCGGACAACCGGGTGCAGGAAGTCTCTATGATCACGCAATCTCTCAAGGCCTTGGCCAAGGAACTTAATGTTCCTGTGATCGCCTTGTCGCAGCTCTCGCGGCAAGTCGAGAACCGCGAGGACAAGAAGCCCCAGCTTTCCGACCTGCGGGAATCCGGCTCCATCGAGCAGGACGCCGACATGGTCATGTTCGTCTATCGCGAAAGCTACTATCTGAGCCGCATGGAGCCGCGCGAAGGCACGGAAGAGCACTTCAAGTGGCAGGAGCAGATGGACCAGGTGCGGGGGCTGGCCGAGATCATCATCGGCAAGCAGCGTCACGGCCCGATCGGAACGGTGAAGCTGTCGTTCAATGAGGACATCACCAAGTTCGGCAACCTCGCCCGGGATTCCAGCCGCTACGACATCCGCTGACGCGCCGCGCCTCACCGTCGATCTCGAGGCCCTCGCCGCCAACTACCGGACCCTGGCCGCAGAGTCGGGCGGCGCGGAGACGGCGCCCGTGGTCAAGGCGGACGGCTATGGGTTGGGCGCGGCCCAGGTGGCGCGGCGACTGTGGGACGAAGGCGCGCGCAGCTTTTTCGTCGCCCGTCTGGCCGAAGGCGAAGCGCTGCGGAACGACCTCGGACCCGCCCGGTCCGCCACCATCTATGTGCTGGACGGCCTGACGCCCGGCTCCGGCCCGCGCCTCGCGGCCGCCGGTCTGGCGCCGGTTCTCTCGAGTCTTCCGCAGACGAGCGAAGCGACCGCCTTCGCCCGGTCCCTGGCGAGGCCCCTGCCCTGCGCGTTGCAGATCGACACCGGCATGAACCGGCAGGGCCTCTCGCCCGCCGAAGCCCGGGCGCTGGCGGAAGGGATCGATCGCCTGCGCGGCTTGGACCTGGTGCTGGTGATGAGCCACCTGGGCGCCGCCTCCGATCCACAAGATCCGCACAACAAGCTGCAGCTTGAGCGCTTTCGCGAAGTGCGCGCCCTGTTTCCCGGGGCGCGCGCCAGTCTCGCGGCCTCGGCCGGCGTCTTCCTGGGGCCGGACTACCGCTTCGACATGGTGCGCCCGGGCGTCAGCCTTTATGGCGGCGGCCCGTTTGAAAAACCGTTCTCCCGCATCCTTGCGGTCGCCAGCCTCACCGCCCCGATCCTGGACATCCGCCATGTCGCGGCCGGGGAGCGCCTAGGCTACGGCTCCCAGCTCGTGCTGGTCGCGCCGACGCGGGTGGCGATCGTCGCGGCTGGCTACGCCGACGGCGTGATCCGGGCGGCCCGCGGCGGCGGCTACGTCTGGGCCGCGGGCGCACGCAGACGCCTGCTCGCCGTCAACATGGACCTTCTCGTCTTCGAGCTTGGAGAGGCAGACGCCCGGGTCGGCGAGCCCGTCGAATTGCTCGGGCCGAACGTCGCCCTCGACGACTTGGCCGAAGCCGCCGGCACCGTCGCCCACGAGGTCCTGGTGCGGCTGGGGCGTCGCGGGGAGCGCGTCTATCTGGGCGCGACCTGAGCCCTGAAGTCCGCTTGCCAAGTCGGCTACACTCCCAAGCGTACGAATCAGGAGCGTTGATGGCCCGCGACGGCGCCCAATACGTCTGTCAGGCCTGCGGCTCGGCCCAGAGCAAATGGTCCGGCCAGTGCGTCGGCTGTGGCGCCTGGAACACCCTGGTGGAAGAGGTCCAGAGCCGTCCGCCCGGCGCGCTCGCGCCAGCCAAGGATTCGCGTCGGCGCGGCCTCGCCTTCCAGGGGCTGGAGGACGCCACGCCCGCGCCGGCGCGGATCGCCACCGGCGTCGACGAGTTCGACCGGGTCTGCGGCGGCGGCGTGGTGCCGGGCTCGGCCATCCTGCTGGGTGGCGATCCCGGCGTGGGCAAGTCCACCCTGCTGCTGCAAGTGGCGGCCATGGCAGCTCGCCGCGGCGCGGCGTGCGCCTATATCTCCGGAGAGGAAGCGGTGGAGCAGGTGCGCAACCGCGCGCAACGGATGGGCCTGGGCGACGCGCCGGTGAAACTGGCGGCCGAGACTTCCCTCCGCGAAATTCTGGAGGGGCTAAAGCGCGAGCCTTTCGACCTGGTGGTGATCGATTCCATCCAGACCCTCTGGAGCGACGCCCACGAGGCTGGGCCGGGCTCCGTCACCCAGGTCCGCGCCGCCGCCGGAGAACTGGTGCGCTTCGCCAAGAAACGGGGCGTGGCCATCGTGCTGGTGGGTCATGTCACCAAGGAAGGCGCCATCGCCGGCCCGCGCGTGATCGAGCACATGGTCGACGCGGTCTTCGCCTTCGAGGGCGAGCGCGGCTATCCCTTCCGCATCCTGCGGGGCGCCAAGAACCGCTTCGGCGCCACCGACGAGATCGGCGTCTTCGAGATGGGCGATGCGGGCCTGGCCGAGGTGAAGAACCCCTCCGCCCTATTCCTCAACACCTCGGGCGAGCGCGCCGCCGGCGCGGCGGTATTCGCCGGGATCGAGGGGTCGCGCCCGGTGCTCGTGGAGTTCCAGGCGCTGGTGGCGCCCTCGGCCTACGGCACCCCGAGGCGGGCGGTCGTAGGCTGGGATTCAGGACGCCTGGCCATGACCCTGGCGGTGCTGGAGGCGCGGTGCGGCCTTCATTTCGGGGACCGGGACGTCTACCTGAACGTGGCCGGCGGCCTGCGCATCAGCGAGCCCGCCGCCGATCTGGCCGCCGCCGCCGCCCTGGCCTCCTCCGCCCTGGACGAAGCCTTGCCTCAGGACTGCGTCGTCTTTGGAGAGATCAGCCTGTCGGGCGAGGTCCGCGCGGTCAGCCGCATGGACGCACGCCTCAAGGAGGCGGCCAAGCTGGGCTTCCGCGGGGCGCTCGCGCCCGCCGACGTCGAAGGCGCGGGGCTGAAGGTGACCGGCGCCTCGCGGCTGTCGGAGGCGATCCGCCGGATCGGCGAAGGGGATTGGGACTGAGGGACGCGTGACACAGCTCGACTACATCGTCTTCGCGCTGCTTCTGGTTTCGGCCCTGGTGGGATTCGGACGCGGCGCCGTGCGCGAAGTCGTCGCCATGATCGCCCTGGTCGGCGCGGCCTTGGGCGCGGTGTTCGGCTGGAAACTCCTGCGGCCTCTCGTCGCCCACCTGATCCACACGCCCTGGCTGGCTACCGTCGTCTCGCTGCTGGCGGCCTTCGCCCTGATCTATGTGATCCTGCGACTGGTGGGCGCAGGCCTTGCGCGGCGCATGCGGCGTTCCGATGTGCTAGGCGCCCTCGACCGGACGATCGGCCTGCTGATCGGCCTGGTGCGCGGGCTCGTGATCCTGGGGGCGCTGTACCTCATGTTCAACGCCGCGACGCCGGCGGACCTGCAGCCGCGCTGGATCGTCCACGCGCGGACCTGGCCCTTGGCACGCGAAATGGCCCGTATGCTCGAAGCGCTGGCGCCCAAGGGGCTCGACCTCGCCGGACGCATGCGTCCAGCCCTGGATCGGGCGGTCCGCGACGGCGCGTCAGGTGACAGAAACGCGACACAAGGGTACGACGCGCGCGAACGTGGCGAGATCGACGATCTAGTGGAGAAATCGCGATGACCCAGTCCGTGGACCGGTGGTCTGCGCCTCTGCGCGATCCAGACGACGACGCGCCCCGCCTGGAGTGCGGCGTATTCGGCGTGTTCGATGTCGAGGAAGCCGCGGCCCTCACCGCGCTTGGCCTTCACGCCCTCCAGCACCGCGGCCAGGAAGCCTGCGGCATCGCCGCCTTCGATGGCCAGAAGTTCACCACCGAGCGCCACATGGGCCAGGTGGGCGACGCCTTCGGCGGCGGCAGCCTCGCTCAGCGCCTGCCCGGCCGCTGCGCCATCGGCCACACCCGCTATTCCACCGCCGGCGGCTCCTTCATCCGCAACGTCCAGCCGATGTTCGCCGATCTGGAGAGCGGCGGGGTGGCGCTGGCGCACAACGGCAACCTCACCAACTTCCTGACGCTGCGAGAACAGCTCGTCGCCGACGGGGCCATCTTCCAGTCCACCTCGGATTCCGAGGTCATCCTCCATCTCATCGCCCGGTCGCGGAAGGTGAAGTTCACCGACCGTTTCATCGATGCGCTGAGCCAGATCGAGGGCGGCTACGCCCTGGTCGCCATGACCAACAAGAAGCTTATCGGGGTGCGCGATCCGCTGGGCATCCGGCCGCTTGTGCTGGGCGAGCTGGACGGCAAGGCGGTCCTGGCCTCCGAGACCTGCGCCCTCGACATGATCGGCGCGCGCTTCGTGCGCGACGTCGAGCACGGCGAGATCGTCATCGTCGACCAATCGGGCATCGAGAGCCTGAAACCCTTCCCCGCCCGTCAGGCGAGGCCCTGCATCTTCGAATACGTCTACTTCGCCCGGCCGGACTCCGTGGTGAACGGCCGGTCCGTCTACGAGGTGCGCAAGCGCATGGGCCGAAGGCTTGCGCAGGAGACGCCGGCCGAGATCGACGTCGTCGTGCCGGTGCCCGACTCCGGCGTCCCCGCCGCCTTGGGCTACGCCCAGGAGGCCGGCGCGCCCTTCGAGATGGGCATCATCCGCAACCACTACGTCGGCCGAACCTTCATCCAGCCGACCCAGGGCCAGCGCGAGCTCGGCGTGCGCATGAAGCTGGCTCCCAACCGCTCGGTGCTGGCCGGAAAGCGGGTGATGCTGATCGACGACTCCATCGTCCGCGGCACCAACTCGGTGCGGGTGGTGCGCATGGTTCGCGAGGCCGGCGCCGCCGAGGTGCACCTGCGCTCGGCTTCGCCGCCGATCCAGTGGCCCGACTACTACGGCATCGACATGCCCGACCGCGAAAAGCTGCTGGCCGCCAACCACTCGGTCGAGGAGATCGCCAAGATCCTCAACGTGGACTCCATGGGCTATCTTTCGGTCGAGGGACTCTACTGGGCCATGGAGGCCGGCCCCCGCAACGCCGACGGCCCGCAGTTCACCGACCACTATTTCACCGGCGACTATCCCACCCGCCTGCTCGACCGCGAGATCGCCCTTGGCCGCAACGAGGCGGTCGATCGGCAGCTCTCCTTCCTGGTCGAGGCGTGACGCCGCCGCGAAAGCATACCGGCCTCGCCCGCGCGCTCCGCCGCTTCACGATCGACCGCTACCTCCTGCTGATTGTCGCCATGGTGGCCCTGGCCAGCGTGCTCCCAGCCCGCGGCGAGGCCGCCGTCGCCGCGGGCTGGGCCACCAAGGTATTCATCGGCCTGGTCTTCTTCCTCCATGGCGCGCGGCTTTCTCGCGAGGCGGTGGTCGGCGGCCTGATCCACTGGCGGCTGCACCTGGTGGTGCTGGCCTCGACCTTCGTTCTCTTTCCCTTGCTCTGCCTGGGCGCCGCGGCCCTGCCCGCCGCCATCACTCCGCCAGCCCTGGCCGCCGGCCTGATCTTCCTGGGCTGCCTTCCCTCCACCATCCAGAGTTCGATCGGCTTCACGGTGATCGCCCGCGGCGACGTGCCGGCGGCGGTGGCCAGCGCCTCCGCCTCCAACCTGATCGGAATATTCCTCACGCCGCTGCTGGTCAGCGTCTTCCTCCACGCCCAGGGCATGGCGATCTCAGCCGACCAGGCGTGGGCGATCCTCCTGCAGCTCCTGGCGCCCTTCCTGGCCGGCCAGGTCCTGCGGCGGTGGATCGGCGAGTGGGTGACGCATAACGCCCGCTGGCTCTCGCGGGTCGACCGGGGTTCGATCCTGCTGGTGGTCTACACCGCCTTTTCCGGGGCCGTGGTCGAAGGGGTCTGGTCGAAGCTGGAAGCGCTCGACCTGCTGCGGCTCGTGGTGCTGTGCGCCCTGATCCTGGCTCTCGTGCTCGCCGCCACCGTCGTGGCGGCCCGCGCCATCGGATTCGTCAAGGAGGACGAGATCGCCATCGTCTTCTGCGGCTCCAAGAAGAGCCTGGCCAGCGGCGCGCCGATGGCGGGCGTGCTGTTCCCCCCGGCGGCGGCGGGCCTCGCCATGCTGCCCCTCATGGTCTTCCACCAGATTCAGCTCATGGCCTGCGCGGTCATCGCCCAACGCTACGCCGCGCGGCCGGAGAGCCCGGCGAGTTGATCCGCCGACGAAGTTCGCTACACACCCGCCCATGTCCGCCCTGCCCCTGTCCGACAAGATCGCGCTCGTCACCGGCGCCAGCCGAGGGATCGGCCGCGCTTCCGCTCTGGCGCTCGCAAGCGCCGGCGCCCAGGTGGTGGCGGTGGCGCGCACCGAGGGCGGCCTGGTGGAGCTGGACGACGAGATTCGCGAGGCGACGGGAAAGTCGGCGACGCTGGTCCCGCTGGATGTGGCCGACGGAGATGCGTTGGACCAGCTTGGCCTCGCCCTGCACCAGCGCTTCGGACGGCTCGACCTGCTGGTCCACGCGGCCGGCGTGCTCGGACCGCTGACGCCGGTCTCGCACATCGAGCCTAAGCACTGGGACCGCGTGGTCGCCGTCAACATGACCGCGAGCTTTCGCGTAATCCGTTCCTTTGAGCCCCTGCTGCGCGCCGCCTCGGCGGGTCGGGCGATCTTCCTTACGACCGGCAAGGCGTCGCGCCCGAAGGCCTTCTGGGGCCTCTACGGCGCGACCAAGGCGGCCACGGAGAACCTCGTGCGCACCTGGGCCGACGAACTGGAGCAAACCTCGGTGCGGGCGGTGCTGCTCGATCCCGGCCCCATGCGGACGCGCATGCGCGCCGAAGCCATGCCCGGCGAGGACCCGCAGACCCTGCCCGATCCGGCCGAGATCGGCCCTCTGATCGTCGAATTGGCGCAGGCCGATCTGGGCCTGCCTCACCTCACCGTGGGGTTCGCCGAGTGGAAGCGGACCGGGTCGCTCGCTTCGGCTTGACGCCCGGGCGCGACAGCTTTTGCGACCGCCCGCGAGGGGCGCCCTTCCCGGCCCCCGCCTTCTTGGCCGCCGCAGCCTTGGCCGGCTTGGGCTTCGAAGCCTTCGCCTTGGCTTTCGCGCCGGTCTCGTCGCGCGTAGGGCGCACCCGCGGCTTGGTCGGCGGCGGCGTCTCCTCGCCTTCCGCGAACGGATTGCGGTTGGACTTGACCGTCACCCGGATCGGCACGCCCGGCAGGTCGAAGCTCTCCCGCAGCGAATTGACCAGATAGCGCCGATAGCTGTCGGGCAACTGGTCGGCGCGGCTGGCGAACAGCACGAAGGTCGGGGGCCGGGCCTTGGTCTGGGCCATGTATTTCGGCTTCACCCGCCGCCCGTTCACCGCCGGCGGCGGATGGCGCTGGATGGCCATGTGCAGCCAGTCGTTGAGGTCGCGGGTCTTCACCTTGGTCGACCAGTCCGCATGCGCCTTCAGGACCGCGGGCATCAGCCGCTCCAGGCCGCGCCCGGTCTCGGCCGACAGGGCCACCACGGGCGCTCCGCGCAGTTGCGGAAGATGGCGCTGCGCCTCCTCGATCACCTCGGCCAGACGCGCCTGCGGATCCTCCACCAGGTCCCATTTGGTCAGGACGAACACCAGCGCCCGGCCTTCCCGCTCCACCAGGTCGGCGATCTGCAGATCCTGGACCTCGAAGGGGTGGGTGGCGTCCATCACCAGCAGCACCACCTCGGCGAAGGTGATGGCGCGGATGGAGTCCTGGGTGGAGAGCTTCTCCAGCTTCTCCTGCACCTTGGCCTTGCGGCGAAGGCCGGCGGTGTCGACCAGCCGCACCCGTCGGCCGTCCCATTCCCAGTCCACGGGGATCGCGTCTCGGGTGATGCCCGCTTCCGGCCCGGTGAGCAGGCGGTCCTCGCCGATCAAGCGGTTGACCAGGGTGGACTTGCCCGCATTCGGCCGCCCGACCACGGCGATCAGCACCGGCTTCTCGCCCAGCTCCTCGTCCGCCTCGGCCTCCTGCGCCACCTCGGCCAGGGCGCCGAACAGCTCGGCCATGCCCTCTCCGTGCTCGGCGGACATCGCCACCGGCTCGCCAAGGCCCAGGCGATAGGCTTCCAGTATCCCCGCGTCGCCCGCCTTGCCTTCCGCCTTGTTGGCCGCCAGCACCACCGGCTTGCCGCGGCGGCGGAGAAGTTCGGCGAACACCTCGTCGAGCGGGGTCACCCCCTCTCGCGCATCGACGATGAACAGCGAGACGTCGGCCTCCTCGATGGCGCGCTCGGTCTGGGCCCGCATCCGCGATTCCAGGCTTTCGTCGGAGACGTCTTCGAATCCTGCGGTGTCGATCAGCTCGAGGTCCAGGTCGCCCAGGCGCCCGGCGGCGAAGCGGCGGTCGCGCGTGACGCCCGGCTGGTCGTCGACGATAGCCAGCTTGCGTCCCGCCAGCCGGTTGAACAGGGTGGATTTGCCGACATTCGGCCTTCCGACGATGGCGAGCTTCAGCGGCATGGCGGGCCAGCGCCCCTTAGCGCAGCGCGATCAATCGTCCGTCGTCGGTCACCACATAGATCATGGAGCCCATGGCGATCGGTCCGATCAGAGCGGGCCCGCCGAGGTTGACCTTGCGCTGGACCTCCCCGGTCTTGGCGTTGAGGGCCACCAGTTGGCCGGTGGAGCCGACAAGGATGAGCCGGTTGTCCGCCAGCAGCGGGCTCGACCACAGCGGCTTTGGGCCGGTGCGGCCGCCGATGCCGAAGACCCCGCCCCTCTTGCGGGGCTTGATCCCCTCGTTGAGGTCGCGGATCCAATAGACTTGCCCGCTTTCCCGCGAGGCGCAGATCACCTGTCCGTTGCGGCCGACGACATAGACCACGTCCCCAGCCGGCAGCGGCGTGGTGACGCCAACGACAGGCAGGCTCCAGCGAACCTGGCCGGTCCGCGCGTCGGTGGCGGCGAAAACGCCGGAGTGGCTGACCGCGAACACGTCGCCCTGGTAGATGACCGGACGGCCGGGAATGTCGCGGATTTCGGACAGCGCGCTGGACTGAATGGTGCGCGACAACGCCTCGTTCCACAGGTCGTTGCCGTTCTGCGCCCGCAGCGCCACCAGCTCGCCCGAGCCGAAGGCCGCGACCACCGTCTCTCCCGTCACCGCCGGGCTCGACGCCGCCAATATGCGCGCGGGCTCCGCCAGGGCCTGATAGGTCCACGAGGCCGCGCCCGTGGCCGCGTCGAAGGTCAGCAGCGTATTGTCCAGCGCCACCACCAGGACCCGGCCGCCCGCGACCGTCGGCGCCGCGTGGATCGGCTGATCGGTGCGCGTGCGCCAGCCGATCCGGCCGGTCGCCGCGTCGAGTTGCACCACTTCGCGGTAACCTGACGAGACATAGAGTTTGCCGTCGGCGTAGGCGAGGCCGCCGCCGAAGGCCTCCCGGTCACGGCGTCCGCCCGGGCGTATGCTGGTCCGCCACGCCTGCGATCCCGTCGCCGCGTCGCGCGCCGAGACGGCCCCTTCGGCGTCCATGACGAACACCTTGCCGGCGGCGGCGACCGGCGGCGCGGTGATATAGTAGCCCTTGCCGGAACCACGGCCGATATCGCGCCTCCAAGCGATGCTGAGATTGGGCGCGGCCGAGACGTTGCCGACCGACTGCTCCGGAGTGCCGCCAGGCAGCGGCCATTCGGCCAGGGCCTGAGGTTCGGGCAGGCTGAAATCGACGCCCTTCAGCGCCTCGGCGACCTCAAGCTTCTGGTCGGCCGGGATGATGGAGATCCGTTCGCCCTCGGCGGCGACCTCCTTCGAGCCCTTGCCCTTGAAGGGATTGAGCTTGCCCACGGTGGAGCAGCCGCTGGCGCCCAGCGCGGCGACGAGGAAGAGGGCGAGAAGGCGATGGCGGGACGTCATTGAGAACCGGTGGCTGGCGCTGGAACGGGGGGGACCGCAGGCGCTGTGGGCGGAAGGGCGGCGGCGGCGCGGGCGGCGGCGGCCACCGCCTTGGCCGAACCGGAGTCGATCAGGCCGATGGCGGCCTTGGCGCGGGCGCGGGCGCCTTCGGGCGCGTCCAGCATGCCGGAGATGACGACGAAGTCGCCGCGCGCGCCGGCCTCGTCGTTCGCCATCAGCTTGGCGAAGGCCAAGGCTTCACGCGCCTGGACCCGGTACGGCCGCCCGTCCTGCATCAAGGGAGTCAGCCGCGCCTCCAGCTCCTTGCGGGGGGCTGAGTCCAACAGGGCGAAGGCGGATTTTAGGCGTGCGGCGTCGCCGATCAGGTCGTCCGGCGCCGCGGCCGCGGCCTGGTCGAACAAGGCGACGGCGGCTTGGGGCTTGCCCTGGCCAAGCTGGAGGGAGCCCAGCTGCAGCAAGGCGAGCGACTTGTAGCCTCGCGCCGAGCTCTTGCTGACCTGGCCGAAGAGGCGCGCCGCCTCGTCCGGCCTGCCTTGCTCCATGGCGGTCAGGCCCTGGGCGTATTCCTCCGAGGCGTGGTTGGAGATCGAGCGCTGATAATGCGTCCATCCCCACCATCCCAGGCACGCCAGCAGAGCGGCCGCCAGCACGAAGGCCACCCAAGGCAGGGCCTTGAGAGCAAGCGTACGGTACCGGTCGGAGCGAAGCTGCTCCTCGACCTCTTCGAACAGATCGGCCACGAACGGGGACTCTTCTCGCTTGGCGCCTGGGGAACCGAGGCCGGGAACCTATAGCGCGCCGCCCGGCCCCGCAACGCCGGTCGCGCAGGCGCTTCAGCCGAAGCTGCGCGCGTAATCCTCCGGCTTGAAGCCGACCAGCAGCTCCTCGCCCGTCTCCAGCACCGGCCGCTTGATCATCGAGGGCTGGGCCAGCATCAACGCGATGGCCTTGGCCTGGTCCACTCCCTGGCGGTCGGCGTCCGGCAGCTTCTTGAAGGTGGTTCCGGACCGGTTGAGAAGCTTCTCCCAGCCAAGGCGGTCCACCCAACGCTCCAGGACCGCCCGGTCCAGGCCCTGTTTCTTGTAGTCATGGAAGCCGTAGGCGACGCCATGCTGGTCGAGCCAGGTCCAGGCCTTCTTCATCGTGTCGCAGTTGCGGATGCCATACAGGGTGGTGGTCATCTCAAGGCTCCCTCACGACCTCACATGGCCCGATTCCAGGGCCACGCTGGACCCCGACGGGCCTCTCCGTCACAATGCCGGGGCGCTGCCGACGCCGACAGGACGAGCTTATGACCGAGGAAAAGTGCCCGTACGACTTCAACTTCGATCCCGCGACGTTCAAGGTCGGGGACTGGGTGAGTTTCCGCGCGCCCAGCATCGCCCCTGATTTCCCCTTCGCCGGGGTGTTGCTCGAGGTCCATGAGGACTATGTGGTCGTGGCCTCCGATCCGGAGGATCCAAAGGATCGCTATCGGGCCAGCCGGGAGAGCCGGCCGGTCGTGATCGACTAAAGCACGCCGCGGCCGGCGGCACGCCCCGACGAGTTTCCGCGAGACGCTTATGCCCGCTTACCGTTCCCGCACTTCGACCCACGGCCGAAACATGGCCGGCGCCCGCGGCCTCTGGCGCGCCACAGGCATGAAGGACTCCGACTTCGGCAAACCCATCGTCGCCGTGGTCAACTCCTTCACCCAGTTCGTTCCCGGCCACGTGCACCTGAAGGACCTGGGCCAGCTCGTCGCGCGGGAGATCGAGCGCGCCGGCGGCGTCGCCAAGGAGTTCAACACCATCGCCGTGGACGACGGCATCGCCATGGGCCACGACGGCATGCTCTACAGCCTGCCCTCGCGTGAGCTGATCGCCGACAGCGTCGAGTACATGGCCAACGCCCACTGCGCCGACGCCCTGGTCTGCATCTCCAATTGCGACAAGATCACCCCTGGCATGCTGATGGCCTCGCTGCGCCTCAACATCCCGGCGGTCTTCGTCTCCGGGGGGCCGATGGAGGCCGGCAAGATCATCCTGAAGGGCAAGGAAGTCGCCCTCGACCTGGTCGACGCCATGGTCGCGGCCGCCGACGACAAGGTGTCGGACGCCGAGGTGGCGGCGATCGAGCGCTCCGCCTGCCCGACCTGCGGGTCGTGCTCGGGCATGTTCACCGCCAATTCCATGAACTGCCTGACAGAGGCGCTGGGCCTGTCGCTGCCCGGCAACGGCTCGGTGCTCGCCACCCATGCGGACCGCGAGCGGCTGTTCCTGGAAGCCGGCCACGTCGTCGTCGACATCACCCGCCGCTACTACGAGCAGGACGACGAAAGCGTGCTGCCGCGCTCGATCGCCAGCTTCAAGGCGTTCGAGAACGCCATGAGCCTGGACATCGCCATGGGCGGCTCGACCAACACCGTCCTGCATCTGCTCGCCGCCGCCTACGAAGGCGGGATCGATTTCACCATGGCCGACATCGACCGCCTGTCGCGCAAGGTGCCGTGCCTTTCCAAGGTGGCGCCCGCCAAGTCCGACGTGCACATGGAAGACGTGCATCGGGCCGGCGGCATCATGGCCATCCTCGGCGAGCTTGAGCGCGGCGGCCTGTTGCACACCGACGTCCCCACCGTCCACAGCGCCACGCTCGGCGAAGCCATCAACCGCTGGGACGTCCGCCGGGGCGCCAGCGAGGCGGTGCAAACCTTCTACCGCGCCGCGCCCGGCGGCGTGCCGACCCAGGTGGCCTTCAGCCAGAACCGGCGCTGGGAGGCGTTGGACATCGACCGCGAGGCCGGCGTGATCCGCGACGTCGAGCACGCCTTCTCCAAGGACGGCGGCCTCGCCGTGCTGAAGGGCGACCTGGCGCTCGAGGGCTGCATCGTGAAGACCGCCGGCGTCGATGACAGCATCCTGGTCTTCTCCGGTCCCGCCAGGGTCTACGAGAGCCAGGACGCCGCGGTCAGCGGCATCCTCACCGGCCAGGTGAAGGCAGGCGACGTGGTGGTGATCCGCTACGAAGGCCCGCGCGGCGGTCCCGGCATGCAGGAGATGCTCTATCCGACGAGCTACCTGAAGTCGAAAGGCCTGGGGAAGGCCTGCGCCCTGATCACCGACGGCCGCTTCTCCGGCGGCACCTCGGGGCTGTCCATCGGCCACGTCTCGCCAGAGGCGGCCGAGGGCGGACTGATCGCGCTTGTCGAGGACGGCGACCGCATCGACATCGACATTCCCGGGCGCGCCATCTCGCTCGGGGTTCCGGAAGCCGTGATCGCCCAGCGCCGCGCCGCCATGGAGGCCAAGGGCGCCCAGGCCTGGAGGCCCGCCAAGCCCCGCCAGCGGAACGTCTCAACCGCGTTGAGGGCCTATGCGGCCTTCACTACCAGCGCGGCTCGGGGCGCGGTCCGCGACGTCGATCAGGCCCGCTGAACCTCAGGCCTTTTCGGCCGCGGCGACGAGACCGAGCACCCGCTCCGCAAGGCGCTTGGGGCAGATCAGCAGGTCGGGAAGATAGGGATCGCGGTTGTTGTACCGCAGCGGCGAGCCGTCGACGCGCGAGACGTGCAGACCGGCCGCCAAAGCGACTGCCGCGGGGGCGCAATTGTCCCATTCGTACTGGCCGCCGGTGTGCAGGTAGATGTCCGCCTCGCCCCGGACCACCGCCATGGCCTTGGCGCCCGCCGACCCCATGGGCAGCAACTCGGCGTCCAGCGCCTTGGCGACCGACAGGGCTTCCGCCGCCGGCCGCGTGCGGCTCACCACCATCCGCAGGCGCTTGGGCGGCTCCGAAGCCGCAGGCGGCGTCGCCGAGCACAGGGTGAGCGGCACGCCCGGCAGCGCCACCGCGCCCAGCGCCGGCTCGCCGTCTATGGCCAGCGCCACATGCACCGCCCAGTCGGCGCGGCGCTCTCCGTATTCGCGCGTGCCGTCCAGCGGATCGACCACCCAGACCCGGCGCGCGCTCAGTC
>Ga0157379_10000907_pt1 | contig 23931 bp, 27 predicted proteins | sample S25metaG_FD_121802 | JGI IMG/M metagenome (GOLD analysis project Ga0157379, IMG submission 121802) | Switchgrass rhizosphere microbial communities from Kellogg Biological Station, Michigan, USA - S2-5 metaG | ecosystem: Host-associated > Plants > Roots > Rhizosphere > Soil | place: USA... | reverse complement strand
CCCTTGAGCGCGAAGCTCCCGAGCGGCGCCAGGGTCACGAGCGTCGCCACCAGCCGCTGCGTCGCCTCGCCGATGACGACGTCGCCCTCCCGCCCCTGCTCCTGGAGGCGCGCCGCAACGTTCACCGGATCGCCGACGACGTCGGAGTCGCCGGCGCTGACGACGACCTCGCCGGTGTTCACCGCGACGCGGACCCAGAGGTCGTTCGATGCTCCGGAGTGCCGAACCGCCTCGGCGATCGCGACCGCCGCGCGCACCGCCCGAAGCGCGTCATCCTCGGCCACCCGCGGCACGCCGAAGGCGGCCATCACCCCATCGCCGAGCAGCTTCACGATGGTGCCACCCTGGGCTTCGACCGCGGCCCGTACCGTCGCGTAGTAGCGCTCCATCACGCGGCGGACCGACTCCGGGTCGAGGCGCTCGTGCAGCGCGGTCGAGCCGCCGAGGTCGGCGAACAGGATGCTGACGATCTTCCGGGCGTCGACCCGGTCACCGGCCCGGGCGGCTTCGACGATCAGCGACGCGCCGCAGGCGTTACAGAACCGCGCGCCGACCGGGTTGTCCGCTTGACAGGCCGGGCAACGCGGGGTGAGCACCGCGCCGCACCCGTTGCAGAATCGGGCCGCGGCGGGATTGTCGTGGTCACAGGACGAGCAGCGCATCACGGATCGTCTCGCCTACTACCATGCCCGGCGCGAAGGTCGGAACGCCGCGCGGTTCGGCCATCCTGCGAGCTACCGAGGATGTGAAAACTGCCCTGAAGTGGCGCAGCGACTCGGATTCAGCCCGCCGCCTGATGCCGAAACCCGCGACACCGAGCGCGCCAGCGACGCTCAGCCGGTCAGGAACGAGGCGGCCCGTTCGGCAATCATCACTGCCGTGAGATGAGTGTTCGCCCGTGGGATGACCGGGACGATGGATGCATCGACGACGGAGAGTCCGTCGACACCGATGAAGCGGCAACGCGGATCGACCACCGCCGACGGGTCGTCGGGCGAACCCATCTTGCACGATCCGCAGGCGTGCACGTAGTCGGAGACCGTTGTCCTGAGCCACGCGTCCAGCGCCGCCTCATCCACGAGCTCGTCGGGGGTCGTTCCGCGCTCGTCGAGCATGACCATCGTGCTGAGCGTCCGAACTTCCTCGCTGCCCACGACGGCGCACAGCTCCCGTGCCGCGAGCCGCATCCGTGCCGCGTCGCGCGGATCGGACAGCAGCCGGAACTCGACGCGCGGATCAACGGCCGGATCGTCCGAGACCAGCGTCACCGCACCGCGCGAGAACGGCTCCATGACGGCCGCCAGCACCATGATGAAGCCGGGAGCGCCGGGCTGCGTATGGTTCAAGGGCACGATTTGTAGGTCGGCCTCGCCGCACCCTGCGAGGCCCGACGACCACCGCAGAAGGCAGCCGCTGCTCGGGGTGTCGCCATCCCGATCGACGACGCCGGGATCCACGCTCAAGGTGGCGGCCACCTTGGGATGCTCCGCCAGGTTCCGTCCGATGCCGGGGCGCACGGCATCGAGCCCCGAGCGCAGAAGGATCGCGGGGCTGTGAATGGCCCCCGCGGAGAGCACGACGTGCCGAGCAGGGAGATCGCCGTCCGACGTCCGGACTCCCGTCGCGCGCCCGTGCTCCATCAGCACCCGGTCGACGAGGACGCCGCTGCGGATCTCGAGATTGGATCGCCCACGCGCCGGCTCCAGGTACGCGTCGTTGGTGGAGACACGCCGGCCGCCGCGGCGGGTCAGGCCCACGGGGGCGATGCCGAGGACGCCTTCGGTCTCGTAGCTGGCGCAGCGTTGGTGGCCGCGCTCGACGCACGCGGCGAGGAGCTGCCGGTCGAAGGTCGACCACTCCGCCTCGGGACGCCGCTCCGCGGGGATGCGTTCCGCGACGCGCTCGAACGCGGCGCGGACCCCGTCCCAGCCCCAACCGTCACAGCCCCGGGTCGCCCAGCGATCGTAGTCGCTCGGGAGCCCGCGGATCGCCACCTGCGCGTTCACCGCCGAGCTTCCACCGACGCCGCGCCCGCGCAGATACGGTGTGGGCGCCTGACCGTCGGCACACACGGCGGTGAGCGCTGGCCAGACGCGCCCCGGCTCGCCCACGGCGGCGAAGAGGCTCTTGCCGCGGATCGAGTCGGGCGTTTCCCCGGCGGTGTGGTTCGGACCCGCCTCGAGCAGGAGAACGCGCCGGGCCGGATCTTCGCTCAACCGAGACGCGAGCGCCGCGCCGGCGGAGCCCGCACCGACCACGATGACGTCCCATTTCGTCATGGCGGCGTCAGCTCAGAATCTGAACTCCTCCGTGGGCACACCGCGCGCCTTCTCGCATTCGGCCTTGAAATCGTAGGGGACGTCGTCCACGCAATCGGGCCACCTGCCCGTCGCCAACCAGAACTCGACGAGGCCGAGGCGCGCGCACAGGCGCACGAAGCGCGGATCGTTGCGCAATTCGGGCATGCCGGCGTGAAACAGCAGACCGGTGCGGTAGCCGTCCGGACCCATGACGTCGTCCTCGGTCCCACGCGGACCGAGGCAGGCGGTCTCGGCCGTCCGGTAGGCTTCCTCGACCAGACCGAGATGGGCTGCGTACACGAGCTGCGAGACCTCGACGCATCCCGTTCTGGCGTAATGCGCTGCGAGCGCGTCCCGGATGGTAGCGATGTTCTCCGGCGTGGGGTCGCGCTTGGTGCGGATGAACGCGAGGCCGTCCTGGAACTCGCGCAGGGGGTGTCGCGCCGCGGGATCCAGCAGGCGGTCGACCGCCGCCCAATCCTGGAGGAACGCCTGCGCCCGCAGCAGGTTCGCGACCGGGAAGCTCATATCGGGCACGCGCGCCATGAGATCCTCGAACACCGGCACGGACTCTGCCACCTGCCCCGTCGCCATTCTCGAGAGCCCGGCGAGATTCGCGGACATCGGGTTCAACGCGTCCAACAGGAAGGCGCGTTCCGTCGCTTCGACACTGTCACGCAGCCGTCCGATCGTCCGGAAGTGCCAGCCGACGTAGATTCCTCCAGCGCACAGGCCGGGCGCCTGTCCCATACGCCCCATGACCGCGTCGGCTTCGACGAACCGTCCGAAGGGGGGCAGGACGAAGAACTGCGCCAACAGGGCGTCGACGTTCTGCGGATCCAGAGCCAACGCGCGCTCGGCTTCGTTCGCCACCAGGCGGGCGCTCGCGGCGCGATCGGCAAAGGGCTGATAGAAGCGCAGCCAAACCCGCAAACAAGCGAGCCGACCCCAGGCTTCGGCGAAATGGGGGGCGCGCTGCTTGGCGACCTCCAGCAGGCCGACGTTTGTCCGCAGCTCGTCGGGGGCATAGGACTTGGGGCTGGCGCGCAGATAGAGGTCGTAGACGGCAGGATCGATCGCCCTGGTCGAGAAGCTCGTGAAGGTCTGATCGAGGGCGGCCGCGATGTGCTCCGAAATGTCGTCCTGCACGGCGAAGATGTCCTCGAGGCTGCGGTCGTAGCGATCCGACCAGAGCGTCGTCTGCGAGGACGCCTCTACCAGGTGCGCCGCGATCCGCACCCGCCCGCCCGCCCGGCGGATGGAACCGTCCAGGATGTGCGAGCATTGCAGCTCCTTCGCCACGTTGCGTGGCGTCTTGTCCGCGCCACGGAACTGAAAGCTCGACGTGCGCCCGATCACCTTCATCAGAGCGCCGCGTGACAGCCTTTGAATGATCTCCTCCGACACGCCGTCCGAGAAGAACTGCATCTCGCGATCATCCGACAAGTTGTCGAAGGGCAGCACGGCGAGGAGCGGCTCGGTGCTCGTGGCGCGGGATGTCGCCAGGTCGAGCGGCGTGCCGGCGTCGAGCGCGAAGGCCTCGATCGTCTCCGTCAGCTTGTCGAGCTGCAGGCTGCCGCGTGAGACGAGACGCTCGGCCAACGGGCCGCGGATCGTGCGGCGCACGTCCGCCGACACCAACACGGCGCCCGGATTGCTGCGCGCCATCAGCCGGGCCGCGACGTTCACGCCGTGGCCGAGGAGGTCGCCGCTCGGCTGCACCACGACGTCGCCGAGATGCACGCCGACCCGCACCTTGGGCTCGCACGTCTCGGCGAGGGCGAACGCGGCCTCGACGGCCGCCAGGCTCGAGCCGAACTCCAGCATGAAGCCGTCACCCGCCGTGTTGAACACACGGCCGCCGTGCGCCGCGGCGATGCCTTCGATCACGCGCCGGAGCGCCGCCACCTCCGCCGTGGTCCGCGCCTCGTCGGCTTCCGTGCGCGCGGAATAGCCCGCGACGTCGAGCGCGACGATCGTCGTGAGTCGGCGGGACGGCGGCTCGCCGGGCATGATCAGCGCTCGATGCGGACGGCCGAGTCGACGGCGGAGCCGAGGAAGCGCCCGCCGATCTTGGTGAACCGATCGGGCACGTCGGTGACGAAGAACGACGCCGAGCCGCGGCCCGACGTCCGCGCGAGGCCGCGCTCCGCGAGCGTCGCGACGACGTCACGCGCCGTCTCGGTCGCGGAGTCGATGAGCTGCACACCCGGGCCCAGATAGGCCGCGATGGTGCGCGCCAGCAGCGGATAGTGCGTGCAGCCGAGGACCAGCGCGTCGATGCCGCTCTGCCGCAGGCTCGCCAGATAGAGCGCCGCCGCCTCGCGCGCGACGTCGTTCTCCACCCAGCCCTCCTCCGCCAGCGGCACGAAGAGCGGGCAGGCGCGGGTGTAGATTTCGAGCTCGGCGTCGAGCGCCCGCAGCGCGCGGGTATAGCTGCCGCTCGCAATCGTCGCCTCGGTGCCGATGACGCCGACCCGGCGCTTGCGGGTCGCCGCGATGGCGGCGCGGGCGCCCGGCTCGATCACGCCGATCACGGGCACGTCGAAGCGCTCGCGCAGGGTGTCGAGGGCCACGGCCGAGGCACTGTTGCAGGCGACCACCACCATCTTCACGCCCTTGTCGACGAGGAACTGCGTGTTCTCGATCGAGTAGCGCGTCACGACCGCGGCCGACTTGGTGCCGTAGGGATGGCGCGCGGTGTCCCCGAGGTAGAGGAGGTGCTCCTGCGGCACGGTCTCGAGGAGGCGGTGCAAGACGGTCAGGCCGCCGACCCCCGAGTCGAAGATGCCGATGCCCGCGTCCGCCGTCATCGCGCCGCCAACACCGCGCCGAGTTCCTGGTCGCGCAGGGGGGCCGTGCCGAAGACGCGCTCCCACACGTCGGGCGTCTCCATGCAGAGGTAGAGCGGCACCCGCGGCAACGCCTCCTCGACGCAGCGCCGCACGTTCCGGTACATGCCCACGCGGAGCGGCTGGAAGTCGCGCCACTTGCCGTCCGCCGCAACGATCTGCTCGCCGGCGAGGAGCGGTGTACCGGGGAAGCGGGCGCGCATGCGTGTCCGCAGCGCCGGCGAGAGGCGCAACGCGCCCATGCTCACCCAGGCGACGCGCTCCGCCGGCACGGCCGAGGCGATCGCCTGCACCAGGTCGCGGTAGCCCTCTTCCCAGCCGTCGTGCTCGATCAGCGGATCGAGGTGGATGCCGATCTTGTAGCCGGCGTCCGCGGCACGGCGCATCGCCGCGAAGCGCGCCGGCAGCGGCGCCGTGCCCGCCTCGGCGACGCGCACGGCGGCGGCGGGCGCGAGCGACCACGAGACCACGACCCGCTCGCGTGGATCCATGGTGACGAGATCGTCGACGCAGTCGGTCTTCGTCTTCAGCTCGAGGAGCGCGTTGGCGCGCGCGGCGAAGAACGGCACCAGGTCGCGGCTGAGACCGGTGAGCGGATCGAGCGCGAGGCTGTCGGCGAGCTCGCCGGTACCGATGCGGAAGCGCCGCTCGGGATGCGCATCGAGGAGACGGCCGACCTCGGCGAGCGCGTCGTCCGGGTTGACGTAGGCGGTCAGGGCGGGAGCGTCGGCGAGATAGTCCTGCAGGAAGCAATAGCGGCAGTCCATCGGGCAGTTCGAGGCGAAGGTGAGGACGAGGTAGTTGCAGCAGGCCATGCCGCGCGTGCCGGCGGGGCAATGCTCGAGAAAAGCGCCGCGGCGCGGCGCGAGCAGCAAACGCCGTTTCGCCGCCGCGAAGTCCTGGCTAACCAGCGCGTGGCGATCGTCGATCACTCGCACCGGCACGTCCGGCGCGCGCTCGCGGCAGCGCCGCGCGATCGGCGTCTCCTCGCAGCCGCGCTCGATCAGCACCTCCTCGGGAACGAACACCCCGCTCTCGTACCATCGCGCGTCCACGGCGTCACGCCTCGTCGAGGAGCGCGAAGAGTCGCGCCACGTCGCCCCGCGCGAGGCGCTGGCGCAGCGTCTCGACGGCGTCGCCCAGCTCGTGCGCGGAGCGGGCGCGGATCGTGATCGTGACGACGCCGCCCTCGAGCGCGGGTGGCGGCGTGACCGTCACCGCCGGACCGCACGCCAGGGCACGCACCTGCTCGGCGACCGCGGCCTCGCGCGCCGCGAGGCGCGGATAGCGCAGGCGGCGGAGCCGCTCCTTCCAGCGCTTCAAGCGCTCCGGCGCCGATCCGCCGCCTGCTGCGATCGCGCGCAGCTCCGCGTCGCCGAGCGCCGCCTCCGGGGCGGCGCCTTCGCGCGCGGCGATGTCGTCGAGCCAATCGAGGATGTCGCCCAGGTGGTGCGCGCTCGGCCGCAGCCGCTCGACGATGAACGCGAGCGCCGCACGTCCGTCGGCGCTCCAGCCGGCCGTGCGCGCGGCCAGGATCTCGTCGCGCGTCATGCCGGCACCGCGAGCGGCATGGCCATCGCGCCGGCGGCGGCCGCGAGCTCGCCGTAGCGCGTGGCTTCGTCGTCGCGCCCGCGGCGCCGTGCGCCGCCGGCCAGGATGTCGCACTTCTCGCGCACGACGGCCGCCGCGGCGGCGCGCTCGTGCGCGCCCAGATCCGCGCGCGCAAGGAGCTTCAGCAGCGCCGCCACCCGCCAGCGGTCGAGCCCCCACGTCGAGCGCGAGAGCTGGTCCGGATGCCCGCCGCGCTTCACGACGAGGGCCTCGGGCACGAGACCGACCAGCTCGCGGATCGTGATGCGGAGCCAGAGCTCGTAGTCCTCGCAGACCGGGAAGGTCTCGTCGAAGCCGCCGCACGCCGCGAAGAGCTCGCGCGCGATCACGACCGCCGACGGGCTCACCAGGCAGCAGCCGAGGCTGCGGAGGAAGAGCTGCTCCTCCTTGCGGTGGCGCCGCCGCGGATTGCGGTGTCGACCGGCGTCGATCCAGCGCTCGTCCGTCTGCGCCACACGGTAGTCGGGATGCGCCTCGAGCCAGGCGATCTGGCGCTCGAGCTTCCGCGGCATCCAGAGGTCGTCGGAATCGAGGAACGCGATCCAACGCGCGTCGAGCTGCGCGACGCCGGCATTGCGCGCCGCCGCCACGCCACGCGGCTGCTGGCGGAGCACCCGCGCCGGAACCGCGACCCCCGCGAGAACGTCTTCGGCCGCCGCCGCCGAGCCGTCGGAGGAACCGTCGTCGACCACGACGATGCCGAAGTCGCGATAGGTCTGCGCCAGCACCGAGGCGAGCGCCTCGACCAGCATGGCGGCCCGGTCGCGCACCGGGATCACGACGGCGACGCTCGGCATGGCTCCGCTCACCGCCCGCGCGCGGGCGTGGCGGTCCACGTCGCGATCGCGCGCCACACGGCGTCGACGCCCTCACCGCTCAGGGCCGAGAACGGGACGACCGGCACCTGCGCGGTAGCGAAGGCCCGCTCGGCCTGGTCGCGCTCGCCGCGCCGCAGCTTGTCGACCTTGGTCGCGATCACGAGCAGCGGCAGGTCGCGGGAAGCGGCGAAGTCGAGGAGACGCTGCTCCTCCTCTTCGAAGCCACGCCGTACGTCGATGAGGAGGACCAGACCGGCAAGGACGGCGCGGCCCTCGAGATAGCTCTCGACGAGCGGTCCCCATCCGGCGCGCAGCGCCTTCGGCACCTTGGCGTAGCCGTAGCCGGGGAGGTCCACGAACACGACCCGGTCGTCGATGGCGAAGAAGTTGAGCTGCTGGGTGCGCCCCGGCGTCGAGCTGGTGCGGGCCAGCCCGCGCTTCCCGAGGATGCGGTTGATCGCCGAGGACTTGCCGACGTTCGAGCGCCCGGCGAACGCGACCTCGGCCCGTCCGGCCGGTGGGAACCGTCCCGGCTCGGTCGCCGCGCCGATGAACTCTGCCCGCGTCACCTTCATGGTCGCGACCGTGCGCTCACGGGAAGGAGCTGCGGCGGCTGGACGGTCGGGGGCTGCTGTCCGCCGGCGCGGGGCGCGGCCAGGCGCGCCAGGTCGGCCTCGACGCCGCGGCGCAGGCGGCCCAGATCGAGCGCCTGGTGGTCGTCGGAATAGGGCGCCAGCTTGGCGAGGCCCTTCGCTAGCATGCTCTCGCCGCCCGGATGGCCCGCGGTGAGCTTGTGATACCCGACCGCGATTTGAATGAGGCCGAGGACGAAGTTCCACTCGTCCTCGGCCGTCTCGTCGAGCAGCTCTTCGAGCACCTCGTGGCACTCGAAGAACCGCCCGGCATTGTACTCACGCAGGGCTGCCAACAGCCCCCGCGTCACGACGCCTTTTGGGTCCCCATGCCGCCGGCCTTGATGGCCTTGTCGATGCCGGCTGCGAGGTTGTCGAACGCCTCTTTGATGGCGGTCTTCTGGACGCTGACCGGCGCCGGGATGTTGACCTTGTCCTTCTGCGTCGCCTTGTAGATGAGCATCGTGGCCTTGCCGTCGTCGGCCGGCTTCAGGTCGTATTCGCCGTCGATGTCGACGAGAGAGCTGTCGAGCGTCTTCAGCTTGACGATCTTGTCGGCCGGCTGGGCGGTGAGCTGCATGGTGAACGCCTGCACCTGCCCGAGCGTCGAGACGCGGTAGTCGACGACCTTCACGTCGCCCTCCGTCTTCACGAGCTTCGTCTGCTGGTATTGCTCGCTGTACTTCTCGAGCTCCTCCGGCGACTGGAATGCCGTCCACACCTTGTCGATCGGATGGTCGAGCTTCTTGGTGAGACGGATCGTGAATGTGTCACCGTTCTTCTCGAGGACTTCACCCTCCTCGAGCTTTGGTGAGCAGGCCGCGACCGTCAGGGCGAGAACCCCGAGAACCGCAAGCCATCGCACCGCCCCGCCGACTCTGGGCTCCATTGGCGTCTTCATGGTGAGACCTCCTCTCGTACTGTCCGTCAGTAGGACTCGCCGGACTGATGGGGGCGCTCGCTGACCGGCTCCTCCCGTGTCCCTCGACTGCCTTCCCCTGCGTCCGGCTCGGCCCGGCCGCTGAAATGAATCTCCTCGTCGCCCCTGAGCATCGAGGGCGTGACCACGTAGGTCCCCCCGAGCGACGGCCGCCAGATCGCCATCGCCGTATCGGTGCGGCCGATGGTCACGACGTACGCGAGACTGCCCGTCAGACCGCCGATGGTCGCGTACACGAACTTCAGCGGCATGTACACCAGATCGACGAACACTGCACCGACTCCGAGACCGAAGCTGCTGGCGAAGTTCTCCTCGTGCTCCTCGGCGAGCACGGGTCTCACCGTCGCCAGGCAAATGGTCGCCGCCAGCAACGTGGCCATCACGGCCGTTCCGAATCGCTTGTGTGCCCTCATCGTCCCCTCCTCCTCGTCGGGTTGGTTTAACCTTCGGTGCGCACGACGCTGCCCTCGGGCAACACGCGCAAGAGATGCTGCAACGCTCGCTCGACGTACGCGGCGTCCTTGGATTCCAGCGTCACCTTCACCATGTACTCGGGATTGTCGATCTTGGGATACGAGCCGAGCATCAGCTCCGGGAACTCGCGCAGCGTATCGTCGAGGAACTCGGCGATCGTCCCCTCGCCCACGCCGGTGTAGACGACCTTCAGGCAGTACGGGGTCGTCTGGAAGCGCGGCTTCAGGCTGAGGAACTTCTGGCGGAAGATCTCGGGAATGCCCGGCAGGATGTAGATGTTGTGCAGCTTGATGGTCGGAAAGTTGAGGCTGACGTCGGTGATCAGCTCGGCGCCTTCGGGAACCTCCGCCATCTTCAGGCGCGCGCGGTTGATCTTGTCGCCGTAGAACGCGCGCAGCTTCGACTCGATGTCGGGGTGCACGATGACCGGCCGGCCGAACGCGCGCGCGATGCCCTCGATCGTGATGTCGTCGTGCGTCGGGCCGACGCCGCCGGAGGTGAAGACGACGTCGAAGGTCTGGTGCGCGTGCCGCACCTCGGCCGCGATGTCGTCGAGCTCGTCCGGGACGACGGCAATGCGCTTCAGCGCGACGCCGAGCTGGCGCAGCTCGCTGGCGAGGAACGGCGAGTTGGTATCGACGACCTTGCCCGAAAGGATCTCGTTGCCGATCACGACGGCGGCTGCGGTGAGCTCGGGCATGCGTCCGTTGGTCAGATCGACATCGCGCCCTTGCGGAACTCGCTCAGGCCGAGCCGCACGTTCACCACCGCCGGCTTGCCGCAGCCGAGCGCGCGCTCCAGCGCCGGACGGATCTGGCCCGGCTCCTCCACGTACTCCCCGTGGCCGCCGAGCGCCTCGACGACCTTGTCATAGCGGGTGAACTCGAGCTTGGTCGCAACCGAGCGCTCCTCGCCGTAGAACTCCACCTGGCCGCGCCGGATCTGCATCCACGCCGCGTCGTTGCCGATGATGCCGACGACGTTGATCTTCTGGCGGACGCAGGCCTCGAACTCCATCGCATTCAGGCCGAAGGCGCCGTCACCATAGATGATGAGGACGTTGCTCTTGGGACTGGCCAGCTTGGCGGCCATGGCGTAGCCGGGGCCGACGCCGAGCGTGCCGAGCGGACCAGGATCGAGCCAATGGCCGATCTTGGCGATGCGCAGCACGGACGCCGCCGTCGCCACGAAGTCGCCGCCGTCGCCGATGACGATCGTGTCGTCGTCGAGGACGTCGTCGATCTCCTTGCAGAGGCGGAGCGGGTTGATGGGCGCGGCATCGGAGTGCATCTCGGGCAGCATCTGCTCGAGCCGCGCGCTCTCCTTCGTGCGCAGGTCACGCACCCATTCGCGCACTGCCGCACTGCCGCCGCCCGAGCCGTCGGCCAACGCCGTGAGCTGCGCCATCACGAGACCCGTGTCACCGACGATGCCGACGTCGACGTGGCGGTTGCGGCCGATCTCGCCGCCGTCGAGATCCACCTGGATGAGCTTGGCGTCCGGGTTGAGGTGGCTGGAGCGGCCATAGCCCAGGCGGAAGTCGAGCGGCGTGCCGAAGATCAGGATGACGTCGGCCGCGCGCAGCGCGTCCTTGCGGGTACGGTGGAAGTAGTACGGGTGGCCGGGCGGCAGCGAGCCGCGTCCCTGGCCGTTCACGTACACCGGCAGCCCGAACTGCTCGACGAAGGGCTCGTAAGCGTCGCGCCGCTTCGACCAGAAGAGCTGGCTGCCGACGAGAGCGACGGGGCGCTCCGCCTTGCGCAGCAACTCGTAGGCGCGTTCGACGTAGACCGGGTCGCCGCCGATCGTCGCGGCGGTGCGGTAGCCGGTCGGGAACTCGATCTTCGACTCCTCGACGCTGTCGAAGAGGAAGTCGACCGGCATCTCGAGGTAGACCGGGCCGGGCACGCCGGTCGTCGCGATGCGGAAGGCCATGCTGACGTACTCGGCGAGGCGGCGCGCCTCCGGCACCGAGTGCGACCACTTGGTGATCGGCCGCATCAGGTCGACGTGGTTCATGTCCTGAAGCGAGCCCTTGTCGCAGAGCGCGTGCGGCCCCTGGCCGCCGATGATGAGCATGGGGATGTTGGCGCGCCAGGCGCTGGCGACCCCGGTCACCGCGTCGGTGAGGCCAGGGCCGGCGGTGACGACCGCGACGCCGGGCTCGCCGGTCACGCGCGACCAGCCGTCCGCGGCGTGCGACGCCGTCTGCTCGTGGCGCGTATCGATCACCCGGATCCCGTGATCGAGACAGCCGTCGTAGATCGACATCACGTGCCCGCCGCAGAGGGTGAAGATGTGCGACACCCCCTCGGCCTTGAGCGCGCGGGCGACGATGCGACCACCGTGAAGTTGACTCATAAGGCAGGCCCCCAGTCCGCGAAGCGACGCGGCAATAGAACCACGGGTTTAGAAGAGTCGCAAGGCTGCGACATGGACCCCGCAGCCGACGCCCACGCGCCATCGCTCGACGAGTGCCGAAACACCGGCCGCGCCGACTGGGGCCGCGAGGCGAAGCCGAGCCAGGGAGCACCCGGGATTCACTCCCGGGGGCGACGCCCACCGGAGCGCGGCCGCGGCAGCGGCCGCGCGCACGGGGGCGAAATCAATCAACTGACGTCGCGCAGGTCCTCGAACTGCGTTGCCAGATACTCCTTCAGGCGGCGTTTCAGCCGGCTCTCCACCTGGCGCACGCGCTCGCGGCTGATGCCGTACTTGTCGCCGATCTCCTGCAGGGTGAGCGGCTCCTCCGCGAGCAGGCGTTGGTCGAAGATCAGCCGGTCCTTGTCGACCAGGGTGTCGCCGAACTCGCGGATCTTCGCGTTCAGCCGCCGGCGGTACTCGGCGTCGGCGACCTGATCCTCGGCGGTCGCCGCACCGCTCCTCAGAACGTCCAGCAGGGTGCCGTCCTCGCCCTCGTGCAGCGGCGAGTCCACCGAGACGTCGCTGCCGCCGAGGCGCTGCTCCATCTCGACGACCTCCTTCTCTTTCACGTCGAGCCGCTGCGCCAGCAGCTTCGGGCCGGCGACGAAGCCCTCGGCCTCGAGCTTGTCCTTCTCCTTCTGCAGATTGAAGAAGAGCTTGCGCTGCGCCTGCGTCGTGCCGAGCTTCACGAGGCGCCAGTTGTTCATGACGTAACGGATGATGTAGGCGCGAATCCACCAGACGGCGTACGACGGGAAGCGGACGCCGCGGTACGGATCGAAGTTCTTCACCGCCTCCATGAGGCCGATGTTCCCCTCCTGAATCAGGTCGAGGAGGTTGCGGAACGAGCGCTGGTACTCGCGCGCGATCATCACTACGAGGCGCAGGTTGCCGGTCACGAGCCGGTAGGCGGCCTCGATGTCGCGATCATGCTGGAAGCGCACCGCGAGGTCGTGCTCCTCCTCGCGCGAGAGGAGCGGATGGCGGCGGATCTCGGCGAGGTAGCGCTGCAGCGGGTCGAAGGAGACGAGGGAGCCGTCCTTCTCGCCGTCGGCTCCGTCGGTCCCCGCATCGTCGCCGGCACGGGCGCGCCGGCGCGATGCCGGCCGCGGCTCGCCATCGTCCGCCGACGCGTCGTCACCGCCGGGCGCCCGGGCGGCCCGCTCGAGCGCGTCGTCGTCGAGCGGCGGAAGCTCGACGGCCTCGGGATCGATGGCGGGCTCCACGTCCTCCCCCGCGTCCTTGTCGAGGACGATCTCGGGCTCGATCGGCGTGGGACGCGACGTCGAAGCCGGCGCCCGCTCGCGGCGTCCGCGTTTGCGGCTGCCCGCGCTCACCGCTCGTCCGTCGACGGCGGCGTACCGAGCCCGCGCTTCAGCTGGGCGACGAGATCGGCCAGGATCTCATCGAACTGGCGGCGCATCGCGATCATGTCGTCGCGCATGCGCAGGATCACCTCGGCGCCGGGCAAGTTGACCTCGAGCTCCTCGGTGAGCAGCGCCGTCACCCGGGCCTTGTCGAGATCGGCGCCGGAGATCACGACGACGTCGTCGAGCGTCCGCTTGATGACGATGATGCCCTCGTGCTCGAGCATCTCGAGATACGCGGTCGTGAGACCCGCCCGTTCGGCCGCCTCCGCCAGCGGAAAATATTTGCCCGACATCTCAGAGCCTCAGGTCCGCGCGTGGGTTGCGCGCGTAGCTGTCCTCGAGCACGGTCACGGCCTCGCGCACCTTCTCGGCGCCGTCGGTCGGGACCTGCACCATGAGGACGACGTAGAGATCGCCGCGTTTCGAGCCCTTCATCTCCGGAACGCCTTTGCCGCGCAGCCGCAGCTTGGTGCCGCTCTGGCTGCCCGGCGGAACCTTCAGCTTCACCGTACCGTCCGGCGTGGGGACGTCAATGCTCGCCCCGTGCATCGCCTCGCCTACCGTCACGGGCACCTGGAGGTAGAGATCGAGCCCGCGCCGCTCGAGGAGAGGATGGGGGCGCACACGCGTGACGATGTAGAGGTCGCCGGGCGGTGCCCCGCCGACACCGGCGCCGCCCTTCCCCGCCAGACGGATACGTGAGCCGTCGTCGACCCCGGCAGGGATCTTGACGTTCAAGCGCTCGACCTTGTCGATGCGTCCGGCGCCGTTGCAGCGCGAGCACGCGTGCTGGTTGATGCGCCCGGAGCCACCGCAGCGCGGACAGCGGCGATTGAAGGAGAGCGGCCCGCTGCCGACCTTCGTCTGCCCGGTACCGTTGCAATCGGGGCACGTCGTGCCTTCGCCCTCGACGCCCGCGCCGTGGCAGGTCGGGCACTCGACGGGCTTCGTCAGGGAGATGGTGGCGGTGGTACCGCGGACGGCGCTCAAGAGATCGATCTCGAGCGTCGACTCGAGGTCCGGTCCGCGCTGTGCCGGAGCACGCCCTCCGCCCTCGCTCCGGCTGCCGCCGAACAGATCGCCGAAGATGTCCTCGAAGCTCGAGTAGCGGCCGCCCCCGCCGCCGAAGCTCTCGTACTCCTCGGCATTGCCGCCGCCGCGCCCGAAGCCGCCGCCATAGGCCTGCTGCGCGCGCTTGAACTCGCGTGCACGGTCGGCGTCGAAGCCCGACTGCAGCCCGTCCATGCCGAACTCGTCGTACGCCTTGCGCTTGGCCGGATCGGACAGCGCATCGTAGGCGAGCGAGATGCGCTTGAACTTCTCTTCGGCCTCGCGGTTCCCGGGATTGACGTCCGGATGATGCTTGCGCGCGAGCTTGCGGTAGGCCTTCTTGATCTCCTCCGCGGTCGCGGCGCGTTTGACGCCGAGGTCAGCGTACAGATCGCGTGCTGTCGCCATGCTAGCGCCGCGGCACCCGTGCCGCCGCCCTCAGGGAAGTCAGGTCGTCGGCTCCCCCGTCACCACCGGCGCCTCTTGCGCCGCGAGCTTGACCTTCGAGCCGGCGATCTCGCGCAGCGCGGTCACGACCTCTTTGTTCTCGGACTCGAGCAGCGGGCGCGACCCCTTCAGCAGCTGCTTGGCGCGCTTGGCGGCGAGCAGCACCAGCTGGAAGCGGTTATCGACGTGCTCGAGACAATCTTCGACCGTGATGCGTGCCATTCGTGATCTCCTCCGGTGCGGGTCTACGGACTCTATCCGAATCGAACGGCGAAGAAAACCGCGGGATCCTTCGCCTTGACTCCTCGGGCGGATGCGATAACTCAGGCGGCGTGGGACTTTGGGAGCGCGTCCGCGAGCTGGCCGGCGGCCCCACGCGACGCCTGGTCGCCGATCTGACGGCGGCCTACCATGAGGAGTTGCGTCTCGCGCTGCAACTGCGGCAGCACGCCGAGCACGTCCCCTACCCGAGCTCGGCCGCGAGCCTGCTTGGGCTGGCGGAGCGCCAGGACGCGCACGCGGCCCTGCTGCGCGAGCAGATCACCCGTCTCGGCGGGACGGTCTCCGCGGTCGGCTCCGGTAGCCCGCGCGGCGGGCGGAACTACTGGGAACGCCTCACCCTCGATCTCGAGGATCTGCGGGCGAAGAGCGGTCGCTACCGCGAGCTCACCAACCACTGGGATCTCGAGGATCCCGAGGTGGCGGCGCTGTTCGACCGCTTGTCACGCGAGGATGCGACCCTCTGCCGCGTCGTCGCCGACCTGATCGCACGCAGCGACCCGCACGCGGAGGACTGACGGAGGACACGAGGCCCGGCAACCGGCTTCGGGCCGGCATGCAGGTGCTGCGCCTCGTGTGGCACCTTCCGAGCTTCGTACGCCTCTACTGGCGCCTCTACCGCGACCCGCGCGTGCCCTTCGGCGCAAAGGCGGGGCTCACCGCGGCGGTCGTCTACTTCATCTCACCGATCGACCTGATCCCCGACTTCTGGGTGCCGATCCTCGGCTTCGCGGACGACTTCGCCGTGCTCTGGTTCGCGACGCGCTGGTTCATCGCCGCCTGCCCGCCGGACGTCGTCAGCGAGCACGTGCGTCGGATCGACGGCGAAAGGGGGATCCGCCGCCGATTCCGACGCTGAGCCGCAATCTACTGCACGCCACCCCCGCCGCCGTTGCAGCTGCTCATGCACGTCGCCAGGTCCGCCGCGCACGAAGCCTGATCGTCGCTCAGCGCCTGCGCGACTGCCATCTTGCACGCGTCCGCGTCGGCCTTGGCCTGAGTGTGGCAGGTCTTCTGCGCCGCGTTGGCGTCCATGGTGCAGCTCTTCATCGCCGGCCCGCAGAGCCCGACACAGTTGACCTTCGCGTCGAGCGCGTCGCTGTCGCACGCCAGGTGCGCGTCGGCGGCGTCGGCATCGCAGCCGGCCTTGTCGGTCTTCGCCGAGAACGCGACTCCGCCGAGACACATGGTCGCCTGCTGGCGGCATTGGGCCGCGCAGGACACGACGCAGGGCTTGTCGCCCGCCGCCGCGGCACTCGCGCCGATCACGAGCAGCATTCCGAGCATCGCTGACAATCGCAGAGTTCGCATGGTTGCTCCTTTCGATCCCCGTCGCCGAGGAGCAACGGTGGTGCCATCGCGCCCTCTCGAGGCGAATCGGTGGAAGCCCGCGATCGCACGACGGTCGCGGCGCGCGCACGCAGGCGTCGGCGACGGCCCGCTAGAGTTTGTTGTGTCGCCCGCGCGAGGTGGAGCGTAGCGACCGCCACAACGGTGGCGCGCGGGGCGACCGGCGTAAGCGGTACGCCAGGGCGCTGGCTAATGAGGCTTCGTCAGCGCCAGAAAGAACTCGCGGTTGCCCGCCGGGCCGAGGATGGGCGACGTATGCCGCGCCCGCACCGTGAGCCCGACGTCGCGCGCGAACGCCTCCAGCTCGTCGAGCACGGCGGCATGCAGCGCTGGGTCGCGCACCACGCCGCCCTTCCCCACGTTGCCGCGGCCGACCTCGAATTGCGGCTTGACCAGCGCGAGGATCGTCCGCCCCGGCGCGAGCAGCCGCTGCACGGCCGGCAGGACGAGACGGAGCGAGATGAACGACGCGTCGATCGTCGCGAGATCGATGGGCTCGCCCAGGCGTTCGGCCTCGAGCTGGCGCACGTTGGTGCGCTCGATGCTCACGACGCGCGGGTCGCCGCGCAGCTTCCACGCCAGCTGACCGTAGCCGACGTCGACGGCGAACACGCGCCGGGCGCCGCGCTGCAGGAGGCAGTCCGTGAAGCCGCCCGTCGAGGCGCCGACGTCGAGCGCCACCATGCCGGTGGGGTCGAACGCGAGTGCGTCCAGCACCGAGGCGAGCTTCATGCCGCCACGGCTCACGAACGGATGCTCCTCGCCCCGCACCTCGAGCGGCACGTCGACGGCGACGCGCGTTCCCGGCTTGTCGACGCGCGCGCTGCCGGCGAACACCAGACCCGCCATCACCAGGCGCTGAGCGCGTTCGCGCGAGACGACGAGGCCGCGATCGACGAGCAGCTTGTCAATGCGCTCGGTCGGCGCGCGTGACGCCATCGGCGCCCTCCGCGTGCTCAGCGGCCGGCGGCGCGCTCGACGATGAAGGTCGCGAGCGCCCGCAGCGGCTCGGCGCGATCACCGAGCGGTGCCAGCGCGTCGAGGCAGCGCGCGAGCAGCTCCCGCGCCACCCGCCGGGCGCCGTCGATGCCGAGGACGGCCGGATACGTCGCCTTGCCGTGCGCCGCGTCGCCGCCCTCGCGCTTGCCGGTCACGCTGGTCGACGCGGTCGCGTCGAGCAGATCGTCGGCGACCTGGAACGCGAGCCCGAGTGCCGCGCCGTACGCGTTCAGGGCGCGCAGGTCGTCGTCCGAGGCGCCGCCGGCGACGGCACCCGCTTCGATCGCCGCGGCGATCAGCGCCGCGGTCTTGCGGCGGTGGATCGAGGCGACGAGCGCCTCGTCGGCCACGATACCCTCGGCCTCGAGGTCGGCGACCTGCCCGCCCACCATGCCGCCGGCGCCGGCGGCGACGGCGATCGCCGCGACCACGCCGAGTGCGCGCGCCGGCTCGAGCCCCGCGGTCAGCGCTCCGGCGGCGGCGAGGCGGAACGCCTCGGTGAGGAGCGCATCGCCCGCGAGGATTGCCAGCGCCTCGTCGAAGGCGACGTGCACGGTCGGGCGGCCGCGGCGCAGCTCGTCGTCGTCCATCGCCGGCAGGTCGTCGTGCACCAGCGAATAGGTGTGGATCAGCTCGAGGGCGCAGGCAAAGGGCAGCGCCCGCTCCGGCGCTCCGCCGGCGGCCTCGCAGGCCATCAGGCTGAGGACCGGGCGCACGCGCTTCCCGCCGGAGAAGACGGCGTAGCGCATCGCCTCGTGCAGGCGCGGCGGCACCTCCGAGGCCGGCTCGAGAGCCCGCTCGAGGGCCGCCTCGACCATCGCACGCCGCTCGGCGAGGTAGCGCTCGACGTTCACTCGGACTCCGGATCGAGCGGCCGCGTCCCGAGGCGTCCCTGCGCGTCGCGCATCAGGACATCGACCCGCTGCTCGACCGCGGCGAGCTTCTCGTTCAGGACGCGCACCAGGCCGACGCCGCGCTCGAAAGCGACCAGCGCATCCTCGAGCGAGAGCTCTCCCGACTCGAGGCGCTGCACCGTGTCCTCGAGCTCGCGCAGGGCATCCTCGAAACGGGTGGGATCGGACTCGCGCGGGGCCACCACGCCTGTCCTTAACGCGAACGACGCCGGTTTGGAAACGTCGCCGGCGCGCCGCTGTCGGCGGTGATGCGGGCGCGCGCCGTTCCGACGGCGAACGTCAGCTCGACCGGGTCGCCGTCGGCCAACGTCCCGGCGTCGCGGACGACGGAGCCGTCGGGGCGCCGGGTGAGGCTGTACCCGCGCTGCAGCACCGCGAGCGGGCTCAGATCGTCGAGCGAGCCGGCGGCGCGGGCGACGCGCTCGCGCGCCCGCGCGAGCGCGAGGCGCGCGGCCCGGTCGAGGCGGCGGGTCGCGTCGCCGAGCGTGTCGCTCGCGTATGCGAGGCGCGTCGCCGGATGCTGCAACGCCAGCCGCCGGTTCGTGGCCCCGACCCGCGCCGTCTCCGCCGCGAGGCGGCCGCGGACGGCGCGCCGCAGGCGCGCGGTCAGATCGGTGGCCCGCGCCGCCAGCTCGCGCGCGTAGCGGCGCGGATCCCGCACGCGTGCCGCGAGCGACGTCACCCGGCGCCGCTCGCGGACGCAGTGCCGCGCCAGCGCATCGGCCAGCGCCGCCGTGCAGCGTGTCACGCGCGCCTCGAGATCGGCGACCCGCGGCACTACCATCTCGGCGGCCGCGGTCGGCGTCGGCGCGCGCCGGTCGGCGACCAGGCAGGCGATCGTCACGTCCACCTCATGGCCGACCGCAGCGATCACCGGCAGGCGCGAGGCGACGATGGCGCGCGCCACCTTCTCCTCGTTGAACGACCAGAGATCCTCGAGCGACCCCCCGCCACGGCCGACGATGAGCACCTCGAGCTCCGGGTGCGTGTTGAGCTCGTCGATGGCACGCACGATGTCGTCGGCGGCCCCGGCACCCTGCACGCGCACCGGCCGCACGACCACGTGCAGGGCGGGGCAGCGGCCGCGCAGGATGACGAGGATGTCGTGCAGCGCAGCGCCGCCGACCGCGGTCGCAATGCCGACGTGGCGGGGGAAGAACGGCAGCGGCCGCTTGCGGCCCTCGTCGAAGAGCCCCTCGCCGGCGAGCCGGTCCTTCAACTGCTCGAACGCCAGCTGCAGCGCGCCTCGTCCGAGCGGCTCGAGTCGGTCGACGTAGAGCTGCAAGTCGCCGCGCGCTGGGTAGAGCGAGATCTGGCCGCGCACCACGACCTCCTGGCCGTCGGCGGGATTGAACGTCAGAAGCTGGGCGGCGCTGCGGAAGATCACGCAGCGCAGCTGGCTGCGGTCGTCCTTCAACGTGAAGTAGAGGTGGCCCGACCCCGCAGCGTGCAGATTCGAGATCTCGCCGGCGACCATGACGCCACCGAGCTCGTTCGCCAGCGTGTCGCGCACCAGCTGCGTCAGCTGGGTGACGGTGAGCGGCGCGGGCGCGCGCCGCGGACGCGGCTGCATCGCCGAACCCTAACAACGCCCGGGCGACGCGACAAGGCGCGCTACCGCATGAGCGGCAGTCAGCGACCGCCTCGGACGGCGCGACCCTTGCCGTGCGTCAGGCCGTCGATGAAGAGATCAAAGACATCGCGCATCGCGCGCGCCGCGCCCTTGGCGGGCACGTCCCACTGCGCGAAATGCTCGTCGACGCACATGCGGGCGAGCCCGTAGACGAGCGCCCGCGCCGCGAGCTGGGCACGGTGCATGTCGGGATAGTGGAAGAGTCCCAAACGCCGGCCTTCCTCGAGCACGTCGGTCATCGCGGCGCGCAGCACCTCGTTGTCGCGGCGCAAGGTCTTCGAGCCTTCGAAGTCGATGAGATTGCGCGCGGAGATGACGCGGAACTGCGTTGGGTTTCGCTCGACCCAGCGGAAATATGCCTCGCCGAAGGCAGCGCAGCGCGTGACCGGATCGGAGCCGGCGGTGCGGGCCAACGCGCGCTCGACCTCGCGCAGCAGGCGGCTCATCGCCTGCTCGGCGACCGCCGTCATGAGCGCGATGCGACTCGGGAAGTGACGGAACGGTGCCCCCGACGAGACCCCGGCGCGGCGTGCGGCCTCGCGCACGGTGACGCTCTCGGGACCGCCCTCCTCGATGAGCCGCTCCGTCGCCTCGATCAGCGCGGCGCGCAAGTTCCCGTGGTGGTAGCGTGGTCGCCCCTTCGCCTTTTCCCGTCGCACTCTCGGCTTACGCGCGCCGCTCGCCGCCGCATTCACCAGGCGCAGGCTAGCACGGGAGTGCCACGATGCAAGCACTGCTTACTCCACTTGACACCGAAGCGTGCCTGGATGTAAGCAACGCTTGCATTGCAAAGGAGCGTCTCATGCGCGACCTGCTGATCGTCCTGCTCGTCCTCTCGATGCACGCGTGTGCCCCCGCCGTCGCCGGCACCCCTACCCCGCCGACCGGCCGCTGGCTGACCGCGAGCGGCAACCTCGAGGTCGTCGTCGCCCCCTGCGGTGAGGCCCTCTGCGGCAAGGTCGCACGCGTCGTCGCCAACCACTCCATGGCGAACCCCAACCAAGAGCTCGGCGAGCAGCCACAGATCGGGCTCACCATCCTCGACACCTTCACCCCGTCGGGCGCCGACGCTTGGGAGGGCCACATCTTCAACCGCGAGAACGGCAAGACCTATCGCTGCAGGCTGCGGCTGCTCGATCCCGACCAGCTCGAGGTCCGGCCGTACATCGGCATCCACCTGATCGGCCAGACGCAGACCTGGCACCGGGTGGCCGAGTCGGCCTCCACGCCGTAGGATATCGGCCGTGCTGGTCGACGCAGCTCTGGCGCTCGCCGCGGGCGCGCTCACGGTCGCCTCTCCCTGCGTTCTTCCGACCTTACCGATCCTCTTCGGGGTCTCGGTCGGGCAGCGCGGCATCTGGCGCCCGCTCTGCATCGCCGCCGGCTTCGTGCTGACCTTCTCCGCGCTGGCGCTCGGGCTCGGCGCGTCGGGAGCGCTCGTCGGGCTCGGCCCCGAGACGTGGCGCGTCGTGGCGTCGGCGCTTCTCGCGCTCTGCGGCGCGCTGATGATCTGGCCGGCGCCGTTCGAGCGCGTGGTGGGCGCCTTCAGCGGCGCGCTGAGCCGGGCCGGCGCCCTCGGCGGCCGTGGCGACGGCGTGCTTGGCGGGCTCCTCGTCGGCGTGAGCCTCGGCGCCGTGTGGACCCCGTGCGCCGGTCCGGTGCTGGGGTCGATCCTCACGCTGGTCGCCACCGCCCCGCGCCTCGACCGCGCCGCCCTCCTCCTGGTGTGCTTCGCCGTCGGCGCAAGCGTCCCGATGTTGGCGATCGCCTACGGCGGCCAGTACGCGACGACGCGGGCGCGCGCCCTCCTGCCGTACACGCGCCGCCTGCAACGCGGCTTCGGCCTCGTCGTCGTGCTCGTCGCCGCCGTGCTCTATCTGCACTACGACGTCGCGCTCGCCGCCAGGGCGCTCGGCGACGCCCCCGAGTCGCACGCGACGCTCGGCGACTATGGCCCGGCCCCCGAGTTCGCCGCCATCGACGGCTGGCTCAACTCCGAGCCGCTCACCATGGAGAGCCTGCGCGGCAAGGTCGTGCTCGTCGACTTCTGGACCTACGACTGCATCAACTGCGCCCGCACCCTACCCTGGGTCACGCGCTGGCACGACCGTTACGCGGCGCAAGGGCTCGTGGTCGTCGGCGTGCACACGCCGGAGTTCGCGGCCGAGCGCGACCCCGCGAACGTGCGCGCCGCGGTGGAGCGATTCGGCATCCGCTACCCGGTCGCACGCGATACGACGTACGGAACGTGGAAGGCGTGGGGCAACCAGTACTGGCCGGCGCAGTACCTCGTCGACCGCCGCGGCCGGATTGCGCTCACGCACGCCGGGGAGGGCGGCTACGAGGAGATGGAGCGGGCGATCCGCACCTTGCTCGCCGCCGACACCGCCGCGCCCGACGCCGGCTCCTGAAGCGCGCCAGAGCCGCGCGGCCGGCGCCGCGGGCCTCAGCGCACCAACGCCGACAGCGGCACGGCGCGGATGCCGCCTGCGGCGAGACGCGCCATCCACGGCGCGAGCGCGGCCAGGGTCGCCTCATGCGGGTGGCCGATCGCCACGACGTCCCGGCCGCCGCGCGCGAGCCGCTCGACGCGCCCGAGCTGCGCCGCCACCGCCGCCGGCTGGGGATCGTGATCGAGGAACACCGAGCGCTGGACGAACGGCACCCCGACCCGCTCGGCGGTCGCGGCGGCAACCGAGGACGGGCTCGTCAGGCTGTCGAGGAAGAAGAGGCCGCGGGCGCGGAGGGCGACGAGCAGCTGCTCCATCGCGCGCCGATCCTGGGTGAAGCGCGAGCCCATGTGGCCGTTCACCCCGACGATGTAGGGCACCGTCGCGAGATCGGCGTCGAGCTGACGCTCGAGGCGCTCGGACGCCATGCCGGTGAGCAGGAAGCCCGGCGCATCCGCCATCTCGCTCCGGCGCTCCGGCTCGAGCGGCAGGTGGAGGATCACCTCGCGGCCGCGCTGGATGGCCGCCGCGGCGACGCGCGCCGATGCGGCGCGAAACGGCATCACCGCGACGGTCACCGGAGGGTCGACCGCGAGCACGCTGCCCGCCGTCTCGACGCTGTCGCCGAGGTCGTCGATCACGACCGCGACGCGGCCGGCACCACCGGGCTCGGGCAGGAGCCTCGTGATCGGGCCGCCGGGCGGCGGCGCGGGAGCGACGCGAGCGGCGCGGCGCGCCGGCAGAGGCGCAGGCAGCGGAGGCATCTCGAGCCGCGGGTGCCGCTCCACGAGCGCGGCCACGGCCACGACCCCGATGGCGACGAGCGCCAGGGTCGGCCAGGGGATGCGGGAGCGAGCGGAAGTGCGCCGGCGGCGCTGGCGCGCGGGGCTCAGCCGGACTAGTCCGTCTTGGCGACCAGGGTCTTGAAGACCCGCCAGCTCTTCAGCAGCTCGAGCGCGTGATCGAGCTGGGGATCCTTCCCGAGCTCGCCTTCCTTGATGCCCTCATCGCCTTCCTCGGCGGGCAGCTCCTCGGGAGGCGTCTGCGGAGGCGCGACCTCGGAATCGGGCTCCGAGTTCTGCTGCGGCTTCTGCTTCTGCTCGAAGTGGCGCGGCAGATTCTCCTCACGCAGCAGCTGCTGCGGGGTCTTCGAGCCGCTCGCCGGCCGCGTCATCAGGACGTTGTCCATGACGATGTCGGGGACGATGCCGGTCGCCTGGATCGAGCGCCCGCTCGGCGTGAAGTAGCGCGCGGTCGTGAGGCGGAGCGCGGAGTTGTCGTCGAGCGGCAGGATGGTCTGCACCGAGCCCTTCCCGAACGTCTGGGTGCCGAGGATGATCGCGCGCTTGTGGTCCTGCAGCGCGCCGGCGACGATCTCGGAGGCGCTG
>Ga0157379_10000905_pt1 | contig 23953 bp, 19 predicted proteins | sample S25metaG_FD_121802 | JGI IMG/M metagenome (GOLD analysis project Ga0157379, IMG submission 121802) | Switchgrass rhizosphere microbial communities from Kellogg Biological Station, Michigan, USA - S2-5 metaG | ecosystem: Host-associated > Plants > Roots > Rhizosphere > Soil | place: USA... | reverse complement strand
TCCGATGCTTATGTTGTTTTTCCGTCGTGAGCCGTGATAGAACGTGACGGAAGACGTGATACCACACTCTCCTCCGTGACGTCAAGGTTTTTCATGTGTTCGCCAAATGATGTCTAATTCCTTGAAATCGTGCTTCTGCACGGTAAAGTACGCTTTATAAAGGCTTTAACCTGTTTACTCGCCCTTTTCAGACATGTGGTATAGACGCTGAGTCAGTACACGACACCGGTTCATACAGTTTCGTATGCCCCACTGTTCTTTGTCCCAACTTTTACGCGCTCCTCATACCTATTTCGGGCATGTTTACCAATCCTCACCAAAAGAAGTGTGTCAGCTACATTGGAAAGTTGAAGTCATTGGTGAGTACAGTGCTGATCTGCCGAGACGAGGATCCTGACTGATTTGCTCCCCTCCGTGATGAAGTGGAATGTTCTTTTACTTTTAGTCGAGTCTTATCGGGACGCGCATCCCTTCTCAATTCCTGCCGAGAGATTATATGGCCAGCGGACGAAAGACCAGGCCGAATAAACTCGCCAAATCGGGAAAGTTCCATTTGGCTTTCCTTATACACGCCATGATTTCCTATACTATACCACGCGAAGGTGAATCTCCTTCTCATCCAACGCTCTTATTTTTATTACGGATGTACTCCTTTTCACAGATCGAAAACAAACCTCAAAGAGCATCCATCAGTTTTGGTGTTTGCTTAGGTATCGATGAAATGTCTCTGTCTTGGCAATTAACTCAGATGATCATGCAGATATTTCCCGCACAACTAGATCCGGGATTGCTGGTGTTCTTGACACAAGCCATGGCGACACCTCCCCAACCGGTGGGGCATATATATACCTGTCAGACTCGCCTCACATGAGAGCCGTCTTCATCAACTGGCTAACAAAAGCAATAACCACCCTAACTCTATCTAGTATTTCTCACAAGAGCTCTCATGCTCACTGTGTCTGGGAACACGCGAAAAGAGTTGCGACATGACCTCTTCCTTGAGGCGCGTGACGAAGTGTGTCAGGAACAGCTGTCTGAAATGAATAATTGAATACTTGAACAGCTGAAGTATCTGTTTGCATGAATAGGATTCAGCTGAATTCAACTGATCACTAAAAAAATTCAGCTTGTTGAGACCATTCCTATTCATCTAAGTCATGTTCATCTGTTGCAGCGGCCTCGCTCTCATGATCCATTGGGATATACCCTCACATTCGGCAAGCTGGATAAAGCCTCCTTGCATTTCTTCTAAACATATTCTTACTAGGTTTATCTTTGAACGGATCGGACGTATACAACGGTGAGCCGATTAACTAGTGTGCGAACATGAGTGACAATTTGCATTCCGGCAGGACTCGAGCCCGAATTTATCATCTAAACTATCACAAGTCTTCTGGTGTGAACAAGAACCATGAACTACCTAAAATTGAGCCTTCAGGAATCTTGACGTGTAGTCTTTATTTCCCACTTTCCCACCAACTCACCGCTTTCCGCCTTTGCTCGCAGTGTCCATAATCACCTCTCAATGTCGCATATTTCGCACCCGCAGCTTATTCGGCGAATTTAAAGTTTGGCCTTAGCTCAGAAATTACTTTAAACCTGTCTATCCTTTAAGCATGAAGTTGAGTCCAGAATGCAGCGCGGTTTGTGGTGGAAAACCGTGAGTGCCGAATTTGCCCCGCAGTTCCGTGTTTATCAAATCATTTCCAGATATCGGAATCCCTCGGGTGTCCGGGCAATTAATTGATCTATGAGTGCACATTTTTCCAGTTCCCCATCGCAAGATAGGCTTCTTATCTCCATCGGCTTTCACCACAATCACATTCTTATACAGACACGGCGAACCTGCGTTACCATCCAGAGCGATCAATAATAGCCTTTTAATCTCTATTGTGAATGGCCCTGGGTTGCCGTGATTCCTCACTGCCTTTGTACCATTTGGGTGAGGTGAGCGTGAAGATCATAGAGCCAATACGAATGGGACCATCTTTCATCAAATTGTGGTTCAGAAGAAGGTCTTTTGTGACTCACTCGGCTCTTCTCGGTCACGACGCTAGTGGCTGCGGCTACCCGACCTCAATGCTGTGCACCGCTTGCCAATGCTTTTGGGTTTCCTATATAAGTAGGCTCCTTGTGACCGCACTTTCTCTCTTTTAGATTGTTCTATCTCTTCAGTTGTCATTTAGCTTAAGGTTAGGAGAGATCAATTTCAGGGAACTCGTATTCGTATTTCACTCAAATTATAGGCAGCTCGGAGTTGGCCGAATTCTCGCCACTGGACCGATCACTCCAGCCTTCAAGCAACGCCACTCTCGAATAAATAACTCAGGACTCGTGTTGGAAATTCAAGCTCTCTCAATAAAAGCCTTCATAAATCCGGATGTCCTACTCGAACAAAGGTAAACACAAACAGGACCAGGCTTCTTCCCACTCCCCACCGCGTTCCAGCTTGTTCCTTGTTCCGAATCAAAGAGCTAGAGAACCCAGTGAGTATCACCTCAATCTATTTAAAAGCATTCTTTTATAGCGTACCAGCATCAGGCTTATATTCTCAGATTTTGCCACCTGAAGACGAAGGCTCAAGTTATGTTGCATTCCCCGTTTATGAAGACTCGATCTTTCCACCAGAGGAGAGTTACAATAAAGCACATTCCGACTATTCTGAAGCTTACAGTGAATTATTTTTGGAAGGTATGCCTTTGTATGTTGTCAAAACACTGGCCTTTTGCATTGCCACTCCCAACAGATGAACCACCACCACTTCCCAAGCTCGCTCTCGGAAAACGCGTGGTAGAACTCCCGGAGGTGTCTGACGTGAAATGTCAAAATCACGGCGATTTCCATCCCAACAGTGCTGGTCTTTTGTTGAGAAATGTTACCCCGAAAAAAGAATGTAGTGCGTGCGGGAGACGCTTTACTCAAAGGGATGAGTATAGGGTCAGTGTCTCCCTCAACCTGAATTTCAATTTTCTGATACCTTGATATTATAGAGCCATACTTTTACTCACGTAGATCCGAAGCTACCAAGTAATCATTTTTCATTTATAGTATCGCAGGTTAGGTATCTAATACCTTCCTTCTGAACAGTCTACCTATGCCAAAAGGCCGAATGCGAGAAATTGTTCCAATATGAGTGCAATCTGAATAGGCACCTACGTTCGGATTCTGCCCTTCGCACATGGCAAGCACAGAGGAGGAGGTTTTATTAATCATGTAATGATGCTAAACAGGGAGAAATGCTAGAAATGCTATTTAGATATGGCAGATTACTCGGTGAGAATCGAGGATGTATTACAGCCTCGAACTTTTTTTTTTTTACCATTTTTCGATCTTTATTTATTATTTATTATAAAATATATTTTTTCTGTGAAACTATAGGGAGCCAGACAGATAATATAATCACCCGCCGCTCCCTTATCAGACGGCGAGGTATTTGAACCTCACTCAAAGTATATATCTTTCACCAGAGAAAATGTCTAAGCACGCCGATTTTAGGCGGTAGTGTGAGACTGGGGACAGGATTTCGACTTTAGCGATCTCGACCATTCAGACGCCGCTCTGTCCCTTTACTCCCCGGTAGAATTATCCTTACCCATAGTCCACGTATCTTCGGTATTTAGTAGATACTTCCAGGTGTTCACAACTACCTGTTTCTTCCTCGCTCTCTTTCCATACTTCGAGTTGGCGGACCATTTATCATTTATCAGATTGGAGTCGATAATATAATACCAGATACCAGCGCGCTTTAAGTTCTTCAGCGTCGTGTCGTTTTTCCACTTTGCCTTCTCTGCCTATCCGCCATTCACAGCGAAGTTTCCAGATTAGGTGCGTCGCTTCAGAAAGATAATCGGATCGAACCTATTGAGGTCGGGGTCAGGTCATTTCCCTTTGGTCTTTAAAGGACCAATTCCACATCCAAGGATTGCGCCTATGGTCGGTTTAGACTAGGGTTTGCCCTTTGTCCCCAGGTTTGCCCTGCCAATTGCTAGATACTATTTGGCCTATATATTCGCAGTCAGTAAGGATATCATCCATGCTTTCGACGGTGCCACAGTGCGCACAATCTCCTCTAGCTTGGAATTCTGGCTTCTGCATTCTGTGCTAGAATGTACCACTTTTGTACGCATCATGCATGCTTCTCCAGAGGAAGTCTCGCAATCCTCGGGGAATGGTTGCACTTCGGACGGATTTCCAAATGTTGCTGTCTGATGGTACTTCACCAGTTCTTCTACTGCATATCGTGTAAGATCCAGCATTGATTCTGTTCTTCTCCTTTTCGGTGGCTTAGTCATTTCGAGAATCCCTTTATACGCTAGGGCTTGTGTCATCTGGTTCACCGTCAGGTGCATAGGGTAGTCCAATTTTATCTTGTTTAATAATGATTTTTATTTCCATTTTTCTACACAATGCCCATAGTAATAGGGACCCGATGTGAGTAGTCTTTGTTTTCCTGTATACATATTCCGCTATTGTTATTCATGGGTAAGCGTTCAATATATTATATCCCTTTACCAAACTAATCCATGTCTTTCTTGGTAACTAAAGGGATTCATCCCAGCATGTATCTAGTTTGTATCCGTGTCTGCGAGGTTCATATCTGAGGGCCCTGCTGAGTCTTCACTCGCATTCAGATTTTTCAGCGTCATATTATTGAATTCAGTACTTGCTTGCACCCACTAATTCAGATGCATACTTATTCAATAATTCCAAGATGATTCAATGGCACTTCTTGGTAGCAAAAGAAGACGGCATGTTACTCTAGCCTGTCCTTTCCCGAGAAGTACTTGGGAGTTAAATTCCAAGAAGAAATATTATATGTTTTTCGAGCCCTTATTTTCTGAGAGTGCCTCCTGCTCCTGCTAGTGAAATAAGCATCTGGAGGGGAAACATGTCAGTGTGGAGGTTAGATCATTCACACGCGATTCCCTCCACCCTGGCCATGGTCCATAATGACCACAGGTTCAATCAAAATTTATCTACACCCTAAACGTCATAGTCAGAGTCTCACCAGAAACCACTATGATGGAGTCGTGGTGAAGAAACATCGATTCCATGTGCTGTTGCGGCGGCCGGAGCTCGTGGATTGAGACTATTGCAATGAAAATATCTTGTGATATGGATGTTAGTTTCCTTGTTTCAGTCCTCGACGTTAACTAGTGAAAATATATGTCCAAAAGTTAACATGAGTCCTATTTTGTTGGCTATATGGACTTTAATACCACAAGGTATCACAAGAGTCACGATCAAACTTCCAGGAGTACTCGGACGTGACTTTCTCAAAATCAAGATCGCAGGACGCATTTGGATGTTTGAGGTTCGGCGCAAACAGGCCGCCGCGCAACGACCGCGCTGGAGCAATTGGGAAAGAAGCTGAAAGAATTCGAAGCTGAACAAACTTCCTCGGAACCGTTTAGATTTACACAAAGAAGCATATTTGAGTTCGTGTGCTAGTTATTGAGGGGTTTTCTCACCAATCGCTCTCCCAGTCCTGAATCGAACGTCGCATCTCAACCTCTTTCCATCCACCCAACCCACGTTATCAACGTTTAACAGAATCCAGGGGGTGCACACATGGTCGCACGGGGCCAAATGATCTACGTGATAACCATGGCTGCAGGGAAGCAATCCTGAACCAGCCAGCGAGAACATGCGAAGGCGAGGGCCTATTCATGGGATGGGACATCGATAACCCACGAATGAATCTATAATTCCTGTCGAAATGCAACAGAAAGAAGAGGAAAAAGACAGAGGCAAGGGGGGAAACGCAAAACGTGGTGGGCTATTTATACTCGCATGTGGGTGGTTGTGGACGCGGTGCGATCGGGCCAGAAGTTTGTCCGGCGACATGGCAAGACTTTGAAGGGTCTTCTGTGTAAACAAAGATATCTTCTCTTCCGGTAAAAAAGAATATCGCGTTTAACCACTCACAATCCGCCCAGCCAACGTGCGTCGGACCTCTCCAACTGTCCGAGTTTTCTCACTGTCCCATCAGCTCCAACCCCTATAAGCGTGGGTCTTCTCCATCTGTCGCTTCATATAGCTAGCTTCGATTTAATACATAAGTCAAGCCATCCCCGAAGAGCTTCTCAAGGTTGTTCTTCCCTTCCCGCCGCTCACGACTTCGAGCAGGATGCCCAAACTCTCCCAGATTTCCTTGATTTTCGCGTGCGGAACTGCCCTCTTCTCAGATGGGTATGCGAATAACATCATTGGAAGCGTGGTCACGATTTTGTCCTCCAAGTTCCCCATCTCCGATAATCAGAAGACCGTTCTGAGGAGTTTGACTTTCGCGGGGACTGTGTTAGGTATGCTGACCTTTGGGTACTTGAGCGACAAGCTTGGGCGGAAATTCGGAATGGTGAGTACTGGAAATTTTTCTGTCAGGATACAAATCCTAAATTTTACGTAGATGACCGCAACAGGAATCGTCGCACTGTTCTCTTTCCTCTCCGCCTGCTCTCAAGGTGCAGGTGGCTCCACAACTGGTCTCGTCGCCGCCCTTTCGGCATTCCGCTTCCTTATCGGCATCGGTATCGGCGCAGAATATCCATGCGGAAGTGTCGCTGCCAGTGAGCAAAGTGAAGAAGAGGGAATCGCGAAAAATGCACAGCACAGATGGTTTGCTTTAGCAACGAGTATGCCCGTGTTTGGTTCATATCGCCGCAATGACGTTCCTGACTTCCAGAATAGATTCTATGATTGACTTTGGCTTTGTTATCGGCGCCTTCGTTCCGCTCGTCCTCTTCTGGATGTAAGCACTCACTCGTTTATGAAGGTTCCGTATTAACGCCCCTAATATAGCTTCGGAAACGATCATCTTAATGCTGTGTGGCGTGGATCGCTCGGTCTAGGTGTTTTCCCTGCCGCTGCCGTATTCATCTGGCGTCTTCGCATGGAAGTAAGAAATCCGGGTAACAATCTTATTTATTTATTTATTTATTGGGTTTAGGAACCAACGCGGTACAAAAAGGACTCCATGAAGCATGCCTCCATCCCCTACTGGCTCATTATTAAACGATACTGGGTTAGTTTGGCTGCTGTCTCCATTACCTGGTACGTCTCCCTCTAAGTTTCACTCATTTTAATTTTCACTAATTCTGCATCCAGGTTCATCTATGATTTCATCACGTACCCCTTCGGCATCTACAGCTCCACCGTCGTCGACAGTGTTGTACCAACGGGCGCCTCTCTTTCCATCGTCTTTGGCTGGAATGTCGTCATCAAGTATGTTTCTCCCCTTCCTATACCTTACTCCTCTAATTCTTCCTAGTCTGTTCTATATGCCTGGTACTCTTATTGGAGCCTTCTTCGTAGACTGGCTAGGCCCCAAATATACCATGATCATAGGCCTGCTCCTTCAATCTCTCTTCGGCTTCTTCATGAGCGGCTTCTACAGTCATTTGAAGAATCATATTGCAGGCTTTGCGGTGATGTATGGAATCTTCTTGAGCTTTGGAGAATTTGGCGTATGTTCATACATTATTACTCAATATTTCTTCTCACCCGTTTTTCTTATCCAATTTGCAGCCTGGAAATTGTTTGGGTCTTATTGCAGCAAAGAGTGGTCCTACAGCTGTCCGTGGTCAATTCTACGGTGCAGCAGCTGCCGTTGGCAAAATAGGCGCGTTCGTTGGAACATGGGCTTTCCCTCCTATGATTGATGGCACGTCCCCTTGAATATATCTCCCTTGTTGCCCCAATATTGACGCTTTATCGTTGAATAGCCTTCGGTGGCGCCTCTTCCGATAAAGGAAACTCAGGTCCCTTCTACGTTGGAAGTGGTCTTGCCATCCTCAGTGCAATCATTACTTTCCTCTTCATTAAGCCACTGAGTGCCGATGGAATGACTTTGGAGGATGAGGAGGTACGTCCTCTATTCCTCTTTTCCCTGACGCAGCCGTACTCATCTCGTATTGCAGTTCCGCAAATACCTTATCGCCCACGGTTACGACGTCTCTCAAATGGGCCTTAAGAAGGGTGAAGATTCCGATGCTGAGAGTGCAGACAGTGGGAGTATTTCTGAGAAGAAGGAGAAGACGGAGGATGTTACCGTTTCGACTGCTTGAGAGTGTTACTGTATGAGTTGGGGGGGTTGTGTACGGGATATCGTATAATGAGCGGGAATTCGTTTTTTGACGACCTTTACTAGTATTACGCATGCATTACGACCATTTTGTCTCGTTCTCACTGTGTCGAAATTGAATATTGTGGCGCTCGATTTTAAATCATTGTAAGGCGTGGGAAGGAGGGTCAATTGAAGTCCTTGAGTGTGCATGCATCGTAACCACTCAAGTCTATGAAGTAAAAATGGTATGTCTGGTGAAGTGGTGTGTCCGTCTTGTTAGGCTGATGGTATGGTTCTAAACCATTTGTGCTTTGCAGTTATCTGTGACTTGCATCTTCATCTCTTGCCACAGTGGCCACGACTGGTACATTCTCGCGGCAGCAGTCAAAATCCCTCATACCACTAGCACCATTTCATCGGGAGATACATGGTGCAAAATTAAAAGAGAGGTTGTTTGGTAGCGGATTAAATTCAAAGGGCAGTGATAAGATGGGAATCAGTGAGAGATCAACTGGAGTGTGAGCTGGAGGAACGCACGAGCATCGAGTGCTCGGGATAAGGTCCGCCTGCAAAGGCGATAGGTCAGCGAAGCCTACAGGGCTCATGCACCTGTACTAGCCTCATCATGATTGCGACAAAAGGAGAATTGGGGTTTAGGTGGGTTTTTGTTTCCTTCCGTCGAAGTCCAAGTAGTCCCAAAAGTCTCGTATAGCATCAATATGACGGGGAGTTGCTTTGATGACCTTGTGATTGCTGAGGAGCCGAAACACAGGGTTGGCTGCCTTGCCGGCCTTCCGTTTGAGAATCCTGCGCTGAAGAGGGAAAGCGTTGGCAGTGCAGGAGATAGTGTGGAACCCTCTCGGGCAGCTTGCCCTTGGGACATAAGGCGGAGCCGAAAGTTTTGATCTTCTTCAGAAGGCAATTGAGGTCAATATGACCAAACCTCAGCCAGACGAGGATGCTTGTGGCGCGTCTCGGCGGCCTTCGAAGCGTTTTCATGGTCTTGAGGAAGGAAGATTGCCGTCTAGCTTAGAAGTTCGAACAAAGCGGGGAGAGGTAGACCATTAGGAAGCCAGCGTGATGGGCTACTTTTATTTCGTTCAGCCTTGAGCGCGGAGACGATGATCGGCAATTCACTACGCAGGAAGTGAGGTAGCCTTTCCGGGACCGAGACTGTACTCTGAGCTGCTTCCTTCGCGTGAACGTCGGCAACCTGCTTTCCTTCCACGTCCATATAACCAGGGAACACTTGAAATGCAAATATTTGATATGGCCTCGTTGTTCAACCTAGTGGATTTAGTCATGTATCGCATCGAGCAGGTATTAGCCAGGGTGAGGAACATTTTTGCCGAGAGGTAAGATGGCAGCCTGATTGTCCAACGCGATTATCACCGAGGTAGACCGTGACGATTCGTCTACAAGTTGGAGGGCCAGCGACACACCATCGGGCTCACCTTCAAACAATACGACTGTCATCGTCGCCAGGGGGGTGTTGAAGGATATTCCTCGCCTTGAGTGATCACGGCAGCTCATATATTGTTTTCGTATCCAGGTCCGTCAGAGAGGAGTTGTAAGTCCTCGGTACTACTGCAAATGATCTGAGCAGCGGAGGCCTTGTCCGCAGCGATGTAGGAAGTGAACTCTGAGCGCCTGCCTGGGTATCGTCAAACTGGGCTGCTCTCTCGATATCGCTAAGCTGAAGTTTGAAGTGGCGGAAAAGGTTGAGGCGTGGGAAGGAGAGTCTGGTTGGTTGAGTCTAATCCACCACTCAGCGTGAATCACTGCTTTTACTCCCTGGATTCACCGTTCAGCTGCATTGGACTCCATCCATTCCAGATTGTTGAGACTAGGTTCAAGGTAATCCTTATTCCAGACTTAGTTCTCATTATGCTGATAGATAGGCGCATGTAATTCGACATCCATATCCAAGACTTTTCCGAAGCTTCTCCCTAGGAATACATATTTCATCCTCATCAGGAGGCATATTCACAACTGTTAAGATTCATATCATGAGCGCAACTATACGCCCCGTCCAATCCTCGGATGACGAAGCCCTCTCACGAATTTGTCTCCTCACAGGAGCAGCAGGGAAATCCGCCGAAGGAGCTCACTCAATACCTGAATTACTGGGCCTAATCTTTGCTCTACCTTACAATCGTCTAGAAACAACTTTCGGATTTGTCCTAGTCGACAATGAAGCCTCTGTGGATAGTAAAGAAGGCGGTATCATGGGGTACATTTTAGGCACGACAGACAGCAAGAAACTAGAGGCTGCTGCAGAACGAGAATGGTGGCCCACTCTTCGTGAAAAATATTCTAAAGGAGATTATCCCAATCGGTGAGGGAAATTTACTCGGGACTCGGCTTAGAAACGTCTCACCAGCATCTCAAAGCACCGAAGCCGACACTCGTCTGATAGGTGTCATTCACGCTCCCTATACCAATCCTGAGGATATCACCAATCCATATCCGGCTCATATCCATATTGATATACTTCCCTCTCATCAAGTTCGAACCTTTTTTATTTTCGAACCTCATGACAAATTAACAGCGTTCCCTATAGCGCAAATCTTATGGTCGGAAACTAATGGCCTCCGCTGTAGGATATCTTCAAGAAAGGGGACACACTGGTCTTTTTGTAGGTTTGGACCCTAAGAACGATGAGGCGAAGAAATTTTATGCTAGCTTGGGTTTCAAGAGGGTTGACAGAGAAGGTGGGGAATGGTGGACATTGGACTTCATTGACTTCAGATCATGATCACCCTTTGAATTCCTATGGCACACTATTATGCGTGTACAACACTTTCTAGTCGGGCTAACATCGATATTCTTACATTTGTTCGTTTGGACTCGGCAGGAATCATATTCTCCATTTTCACAGCAGATGGCTTGAGGAGAAGCTTTGTTCACGCCCACCCACTGCCTTAACCTTACAACCGCATAGATGCATCTATCGAAGAGGTTTTAGGTGGGCGCTGCCCATATTTTATAACTCTAGCTTCCAGATCATAAGACGACACAGTAAGATCCACGAATATGGCTACAACAAAGAAAAAAAGAAACAGAAAATAATGAAGGAATGATGTGCAACACAGGAGTAGAAGTCATCCAACATTGACACTGTTATAACATCCCCGTCGTCCCATAGGGAATTGGAGGCCTGACCTTTGTCACTGATTTATAGGCGGCAGATGTGCTAGGATTGCGTGATTCCGGTGAAGGCGGCGCGAAGTTGGGGACAGGGGCACGCTCTGGTAGCGTGCGAGCTGAGGAAAACGAATTGAGACTACCAGTGGGGGAGTAAACATTGCGCGAGACAGTATTTGTTCCGATAGGGGAGGAGGATTTCGAATGTGGAATGGGCGACCCTCTTGGAGAATTAAAAGTATTCCGGGGTGAAGATTGGTCCACTGGAGAAGAAGTAGGGGATCCTTTCCTGATGGGCGTGAATGGAAGTCGTGTTGTAGGGTTGACTTGTGTGGAAGCCGTTTGTCCCATGAAAGCAACATAAGTTGGAATGGGAGTGGGCGTCGGGGTTCTTTGCTTTCGTACGATGTGCTGCGGGTTTAATCCGGGTGGAGAGTGTGGATTTGATGGGGCATCCCTCAAGGTGGGATCGATGGACTCGGACCGGGCGTATGGATGGATAAAGTCTGATGGGGAATCAGGAGTAGGAGCTTGACGCTCAGCCTTGGGGGAAGTGGACGACGGTGCATGAGATCCTGAGCGAGAGAGAGCAATAGTGGGTGATCGTGGCAGGTGATCCATGGTATTCGACGCGTTCGTGTCTTCATCTTCGAGCGAGATGGGAATACTTCCGGACCCTTCGGTGATACTAGCAGTGTAAGTTGTCTTGGCAATGGCTACACTTTGAACCGACCGGATAGTCCTCGACTTGGACAATTCACCATTCTCTGATTTCATAGGTCTTGTATATGGCGTCGATGCTGTAGATCCGGACGGTGTAATTGGTGAAGCCATGGCTGAGGTGTTGCCATGGACCTTGGGTTGCTTATCCTCATTGTCAATAGGGGGAGTGGCCGGGAGAGATTGCACATCAGAAGAGATTTGTAAAAGCGCATGTGCTTCCAGAGGTGCACTATCAGTGGAATAGACACTTTTCAATGTCTGCTTACTGCTGCGTCGTGAAGCTCTGGGAGGAGGCGGTATTATCAGAGCCGGCCTGGGGCGCACAGGGACATCGGAAGCGATAGTAGCATCAACCGGTGCTGAAGTGGGTTTCGAAGGCAGGTCCTCGCTTGGTGAGGTGGTCACTTTCTTATTAAGTTCCTTTGTATCGAATACACCCGAACCCTGCGAGGAAGAGATTGTCAAAGGACACAGAAAATCATTAGCTACGGAATCTCACATTGACAGACGCATAGGAATCATCACCAAGATCCAGTGATAGCTTTGTGGCTTTGGATCCATAGTGACTAGCCCTGGTGTTGCTGGAAGAATGAATTGGCAATAAGGTGACCCGGCGTGGAATCTATGCTTGATATGTTGGTATTAAATGACTATTTATTTATTCTTGCGTACCGTCGTTGTGGTAGAGATATAAGGAGCTCTTGTCCACGCAAGATCACGCACAAGACGGGATGGATTATCCTCGGCATCTCTTTCGAAAGTTTCCTCGTGATCTACAACGTCGGGACGGCTATAATTATTTCTGTTCTTAGTAGCGTCAATGTATATGGAAGACATGGCGTACCTTTGCAAAGCCCACAACATGCACATAGCTTGAACGCACCCAGCCACACCAACAATACCTCCAGCATCAATCCCCAAAGCTTCGGCGTTGAGAATTGCGCCAACGAGAGCGAGCGAGAGAAAAAATGTGCCAGGAAAGGACGAATGCATAATTATATTGAGGAGGGTCCGTTTTGTCTTGGACTTGGTGGACATGTAGTTTCCGAAAACTAAAGAGAACTTAGGAAATGACCGTATATGCAAAAATAAATACATACTGCAACCACAGGACCATGCACTAAGAAGAAGAGGAAAGGCGGACGATGCGATCTCTGTATATAAATGTCAGTCGGCAAAGATGTCATTGAAAATGGGAACGAACTAAGTCTATGAAGCTAACAGACAAATCAGTAATGGGGATAAGAAGAAACAGATATCAACGCACAGTACCCATGAGAGAGGGCTGAATGAGAAGCTGAGGAGTTTGTTGAGAGAAGGCTTCTAGGAGCAGCCCCACAACTTACCAGACCAAGAGGCGTCATTACAGATGCAAGAGTAAAAAATAACAGTGGAAGCGACAGATAGTCATGTCGCCACGGAAGCTACGTGAGAGTGAGATGTTTACTTCTCGACACCATGAGCGGTACATACGTAATAAACTCGACTATAATAAATTAGGAAATTATATTCTCAAAAGCAGCTGACTTAAGCTCACATGCAAAAAAAGACCTGGGAAACGAAGGAAAGCAGCTTTGCCATCAGAAAGGCTGCAAACAGCACACCATTGGGCACATTCTGCCAGGGATACTGCAAGGTGTTGAGTGAATTGGATGATCGCCTACTTCAAGATTGATTATACCACAGAGATGGCCAAGAAAACGTGGTGAATAATGCTGGAGACTAGGGCCGTCGAGACAAGGAAGCGCGTGCCGGTGGTATCCAACCGCCACGACCGATGCACATAGTCCCAGACCTTTTCGACGTTGATTAGCCTCGGTTTTTCTTAGCTTAAGTATATGATGAATTGAGCGACTTACTTGAGCAATTAAAATCCCTTGAAGACTTCCTTACTGTCAGACTTGTGAAATGTTTTAAACGAAGATTCACTCACGTATACGATGCCACAAAAGCTACGAGGAGGCTGGGGTTAAGCATAGCGTTAGGGACAGGAAGCCTCCGGGGCGTTGAGGATTAAACATATTTATCGAGAACTCGATATTTTATGGTGAAGGGGATGCCTTTGTAGTTCGCGTTAGGTATGGAAGAATATTTCAAAGGGAGTCGCTAAGCATCACACAAGGGGAGCCGTCACGTGTGGCTGTGCTTCCTAATACGGACATCCATTTTCCCATTTGGGAACTTTAGGGAGCAGGGGTAACTGATAGCATTCACCACATCTTACCACAAATCTTACCACATCTTATTCCCCTAGCCGTCTTTCATCATACTACTCACGGATTAGTGGCTTACAGTCCAGAAGCGAGCCAATGCCTTATTTATGCTAGCAACATCCCATTAGGGATTCATTCAATATCCCCTTGTACCATCCGATAAGGTATCCGAGGAAACCTGTATCTTTTTGGATGGGTCAAGACTTAAGACGGATCGAGAACCGATCACCGAGGTACCACTGTAAGAGCTTCAACATGTTGCACGTGTTCTCTCGCATATCGAACTGGATTTTTTAGTGATTTAAAGTTCCTAAGGAGAACAAAACGGCATGATGAGAAGAAGTACATTGTATGACAGGTATTCGTTTGAAGATAATAAGTTTTGGGTTTCGGAGGTTGAATTCAGTGCCAGGAGGTGCGCTATATTTCATCATTTGGTTGTTCATCGGAAAGTAATGCAGTATGCACCTAGTCGCTATGCAGTTTGTAAGACTGTTTGGATGGCAAACAACAAGCGCAGCTATAGTAGGTATTAATTTAATTGACCATCATCAAATATTCCCATTTAAACGCTCAGGACCCCTTGGAGAGTGTTTCTATTTCCCACCACACCGCTGCTCACTTCCATCCAGTGGGTCTCCCTGGACATCCTCTTATCCTCTTTTTCATATGCGCCAGAGGTGAATGATATGTGCGTATATTGGTGCTTAAAAACCTTCAACAGCGTATATAAAGGCGAAATGAGTGACCTGTGTAACATACAAAGGAGAGAGAAGCTACAGGTGAACTATGAATGCAATCTTACGCCCGTTTCCGGAATCCTAGAGATCAGGTTTTACCAAAAAAAAAAAGGAGTCATCATAAGTGTCGTGAAATCTGAACCTGTCAGGGTAGAAAGGAAAGTGAATGGTTTACTGATAGTACTTCAAAGAGGCAATTTCGAAGTACGCTGTCTTGAATGCACTAGGATTTTGTTGGACGTACTTGACACAGGCTTGAGGGCCACCGCTGAAAACTGCGCCTTCCCAGGTGCCACAGAGCTCAACTATAGAAGAGTTAGCATGGCAATGAGAGATACAGCGAATTCGGCTCACTGTTGAACACAATCTGTTGTGGTCCAAAGTGACTGTCAATATTACAGTTCTTTGATGTGAGGTCTGTGACGGGAGTACCCCAGCTACCCGGATTAGGCTTTCCACTAGTAATATCGCTGGGAACACTATTGCGATTGAAATGCCATATCTAGACCGAATTATCAGATGTCAATTACTAAGAATGTGAATGTTGAACGTACCTTGATGAAGCTAGAAGTCCACTCCATGGCATAGACGCCTCCACCAGCACTATTGGCGCCACTTCCAAAGGAAGTTGTACTGGGATCGACACTCCCGCAGGCTTCATCGTTATTTTGCAAAGCATTGCAGTTTGTTCCCACAGCAGTATTAAGAGCCCCAGTCTGGTGTGCGCTTGTATCATAACTACAACCGGAAGAGGTATGGTAAGACACTGTGTTCTGAACACTGGTGCCTACACCTTCGTAGATGTCAATCTCCCCGGAATTGGGCCAGTTGTTGTCGGCACCAGTCAGCCAGAAAGCAGGCCAGGTACCTGTCCCATATGGGAGATGTACGGCATCAAGGATCAATAAACCATAATGAATGGATTGTTGAGAAGAGATCCGGACAGATGGACGTAAGTTTGATCCACTGTAGGTGAAAGTAGAATCAACAGAGAGGCCTAGGAACGATAAGGAAAAAGAATTATTATTTTATAAGAATTTCCACATACCAAAATGACCTTGATTGTTTACCCAGACGAGACCTTGCTGTTTGGCAGAAGCTTGAGGCATATACCAAGCAGCAGATGGAGCCGAAGATGAGCCTGTGGGGTCCGAATTCACACTGTCATCCCAAAAGCTGAATTTATTGATGAAATCTTCGGGCGGGTTAGTATCGGCCTAGACATAGAGTGGCTCTCCCATACCTGATCCAGTATATGTCCATGACAGACTATACCCAGAAACCGTGGAGATGACAGTGAGGAGTGCGATACAGACACTTTGTATATCTCCGCGCATTCCGAAAGCTTTGGAAGAATATACTAGCACAGGGTGGGCCCACAATCCCCTGAGGAACATTAATTGCTGGCTAGGAGTCAATTTATACCCAACGGTCCATGATCAAGGCTCTTTCGGTCGTCTAAACTAGACACCACCTCATGTGCTCACGATTCCCAAATGGGTAACAGGAGAAAGCGTGTCGATAGACAAATATAACACTGGGAAGTGGATACTCGATTGGAGCGGTGGATCCCCTAGTCTAAAATATTTGAGAAGAAATCCAGGCCTTGCTCCGTTTGCCTATGGTATCCTGCATTTTGCGCGCCGCATTTATCGGCAAGTCAATTCGGTTGTAATGGAGCATTTTTCTAATATCTGTGAGTACCCCAGTGAATTTTTGGTGGTGTACGAGTAAATAATGTTGGAGCAAGAACTCGAGGGTGTAAATTGCACATTATTCGGATCTCGACGCAGAGCTGGGATGAGGACTCACATGCCACTCACGAACTTCGGGAAAGAATATAAGAATAAACCACCCTAATTCATTAATACTGAATAGATCACCCGTAGGTTTCTTCGGACTTCCGAGAGAGGGATCCACTGACAAAATTTGAAGATTATTCAAACTCCGCGTTTTTCTCTCCAATCAGAAACTTGCACCCAAACAAGGTGCCTTCTTCTATGATTCTGTATACACGTCAGGTTAAAGATGGTCGATGAACAGGAAAATCACCCGGTTCATGTGGATCACAGTAAACTTTGTTTAGACACCTAAACATAGCGAATCGAGATGTGCTGTGTCTCCTAATTTCCCGGTGGTTACCAAACTAGGAAGGCGTAAACATTTTAGAAAGTGGTGAATATCGTTATTTCACTACTGGTGACTTCTTTTGCCGATAAGCGAAAAAAATGTGACGGTTGTTTGCAGCCTTTGATTACTATTACTCTAGTGCTGATTCGCAGAGAGAATGCTTTGCGTCGAGGTGTAAATATTTACAAGCTAATATATCAATTCGTGGAATGCAATCAAGTGACTCATTTTTTGTTTCTACTGCGGCGTATGTCGCTGTGGCGTCACTGGCGCAGATATGGGCAAAGTTGTCCCTAGCTAATGAGACGTGCCCCCGAAGTTTGCAAATGATTTTCGAGTATTGGTTGCTATATCGATGTCTACTTCTCCACCTCGTGGCACAGTGTATGACCAAGAAGCTACAGCAATGTCTAAAGTTTGTTAGACGATCGTTTTCCAGTCCAGCGTGCAATTAGAAGAGCTCCATCGCTCCACGCTGTGCTATTTTTACCTTCACTTTTAATAGGTGTCGATTTAGGTCCAGTATAGCATTGGTGGTTTCCCGAATGCTTGATAACTGTCTCAAAAAGCCCAAAGAATTGGAAATAAAACGTTTTATTTTCCTCTCGTTGTTGGATGTGCGCACAATTCTCCACAGGGTATTTCTTCGTTGAATTGGGGAGAGTGGTGGTAGGCATTTTCTTTTGGCTCTGAATAATCTTCCCTATCGAATTGGAGGGGACGGTCATTTCAGGAGTATACTATCCTCGACATGCCAAGCCCGCTGCCACATAGTTTCAAGGATACCAGTGATGACGTGTCGCACTGAGCAACTCAATCTGTCGGAAAGGGGGCTGGAGTATATCTTCACAAAGACTCCTAAAGGTGAATTATCGTTCCAAGGTCTGCCGGTATTTCAGGTCCTCGCTCAGAGCTTCCTCGAGGTCAAGTTTCTTAACTTTAACCTCCTGAATGGTGCCATATCCATGAGGTCATTAGACCGCATGTGCTCTTGATATACATCGAAATAGCTTTAAGCCACCGTCTAATTTTAGGATATGGGATGCCAAAGGCACCTCAGAAGCTTCCCATCTACTGACAAAATTCTTGTTGGGCATTTAGGGACAGTGGCATTGTTCCTCCGTGAAGACCTCTAATCCGGTCGTATGAAGTATTGTATGTGCTTCTAATTCCTAGAAGACTGTGAGGTGAGATAGAAAGGGTTAAACTTCGGGGGGACGAGTGCCTAGGTATTGTGGCTAGGCTGAGTAAAGTCACAGTAAAGTCTAGACATACTTACAATTGTAATTCATCCTCTCTAGCTTCAGCATCTACATGACCAAGTTGTTTTAGAGTGTTGCGCCATGCCAGCTAAGCAGGCGCAGTCCCATAAGTTTCCCGTGTCGGTGCAGAAAACGGCGCGCTAAGGAATAGATCAATATGTTTTGTATCCGTCAGTGCTTGATTAGAAGATATATCCGCTGACCTCCGCAGTGAATAGCTCTCCAAATACATAATGGCTTGTCTTGACAGCGGGCTTCCACTGTGATACTGTAACGTCCCCGTTAAAATTGCGTCTTCATTACAAGTATTCATATACCAAGCACTAGGGTAGACTAATGTCGTTGACGACCAGGTGTATTCTAAAGGATTTATGGCGAGAGCTTTTCTTTTCAGCTGCCAAAATTGACTAGAGCGGTCTAACTCTCCATAACGCCGCATCAGCTCCAATGAGTGAGAATCCCTATTTCTGACATTGTTCAACACTCGTCTGCTTCCTAAGTCACCTACAGAGGAGAGAACAAAAATACAGACGTCGGATACCTTTTTTGTCTTCCGTATACGGCAGCCGTATTCGTTCCGATGAAGACTTTCAGTGTACGGGCCGTAAGACGTAGTATTCCCCATGGCTCAAGCCGACCATTTTTCTCACGACTATAGCTCTTGTTTGAATTTACGCTACTCTTCAAACTCTTCCGCTTTTAGACGTTTGTAAGGTCGCATTTTCACTTTGTCTCCCTCCTGAATACCTGAGATGTTGATAAGGATCGGCTCAAAGCCATGAGCTGGGAGCCATAGACTTATTTAGCCAACCGTGGGCAACACTAGTAAGACAGCACGGTCTAGTACAGGTGCCGTAGTCGCCGTATACCAAACGGCCATAACGACTGTAATACGGGTGTACCGATTGCTGCTCTTTCCTCAGTGAATATGGGCAGTTTGGGTGCCACCTTAGGGCCCCAAAATATTCTTGAATATATTCCGATTCTATTTAGCTTTTCTGTGTGGCCTATAATGGAGAGCAGGCGGGGATTAGTGACCTTTTTCTGAAGATTTGGAGCCTTTAATTTATCTTCAAATTATCCAAAAAAGATATTTGCTCGGTTGGCACTGTCTACAAACTGGCAGGGTACTCAGATATGACAAAGAGCAGGATTACATTATCTCAAGACAGTGATATATAAATGCTAGAATCTCTCCGAGACGATTTCCTCAGCAGTCGACTCCTCGACCGCTTCTGATCACCCTCTCAAGTTTCTGGAACTCCTTGGAAGTAACGCAAAGATGAAATTCTCCCAAAACTTCACCCTTTTTGTGCTCGCTGCCATTGTGGCTACCTCAGCTTCTCCTGTTCAAGTATGAGTATGTTCAAAATTAGTTCATAAAATAAGAAACTTGTCGTAATTTGTTCAAAGACGCAAGAACTGGATGCTCGTAGGCACTGGGGTCATGACCGTAGTGGATACAGGGATGGTAACCGCTGCCGGGAAGTAAAAAAAATCTTCCGCAGGTTTATTATCCGTCTTCTGACGTATATTTCTATGATAGCCCGAAGCTCGCAGGCACAGGGGTGATGACCGTGGAGGCGACCGTGCGCGTCTGTGTCGACGGGCTCCGAGTTTGTAAAGAGAAAAAAAAAACAGATATCCACAACTAAATTCCGTAAGGTCGCAGACTTCGCGCTTGCGGTCACCATTGCGGTCACCACCGCAATATCTATGGGCCTCAAGCTGCAAACCGGGTCGGGGAATATAAAATTTTAATCTCTAAGGCCCTTTCTCGCGTCTCTTATATCGTGTTTGCGGTCTCCATCTCCGTCGCCGCCGCAGACATCGCCGCCGTGCCCACCGGCTTCGAGTTGTTGCAAATAACCAGCAACCTCACAGTTATTAAAACAAAGGGTTTAAATCGCGCTTAGGGTCACTATGTGATCGAAGGCGGCGACCGTGATGGTGAACCGAAAGCGTGGAGTAAGAACCTTTTTTTTAACTGTTGAATCATGTTATTAACTTAATGGTAAACCTCAAAGCCCGCAGACATGATGATCACTGAAATGGTGACCCTAAGCGTGAGGTAAATAATTTACAGGTCACTCCTTGTCCTTTCCTTTCTAATATCATGAACAGCTCGAATCACGCAGGCACGGCCGCGACGACCATGGTGGCGATCGGGACGGTGATCGTAAGTGTGAAGTACGGATCTATTTTTTGCACCTTTCTTTTCTTATCATCATTCTGACTTCCTATAAATTAGCTTGAGGCTCGCAGACACGGTGGCAATGACAGTGGCGACGGCGACAGGGACGGAGACCGTAAGCCTGAGGTAAGATACGATCTAGATATTTGAATATAACATATATTAACTTAACTAGGAGCGTGAGGCTCGCAGGCACGGTGGTGATGACCATGGTGGGGACCGTGACGGAGATAGGAAGTGTGACGTACGAATTCTTTCATTAAGCTTCTTCGAATATACTCTAAACCCTTTGTTTCCTTCCAATAGTTAGAGGCTCGTAGACACGGAGGCGATGATCGCGGAGGCGACCGTGATGGCGACCGCAAGCGTGAAGTAAGAGAAAATTAAAAAAGGATATCAACACTGCAATTTGGACCATATTGATATCCTACAGTTTGAGGTTCGCAGGCACGGCGGCGATAATTGTGGTGGCGACCGTGACTGTGACCATAAACGCGATGTAAGTTGAGAGTTTCTTCAACTTCTTATTCTGTTATCTTATTCTATACACAGCTCGAGGCACACAGGCATGGAGGTGATGACCGTGGTGGAGATCGTGACCGAAACCGTCTCTCTCGCGGGGCTGGACTACAGAATTCGGAATTTTTCCGAAATTTGTACAAATGTAAGTGGATCTCTGTCCCCTTTGCGACTAAATTGAACATTCCCACAGCGATAAAATTCTTCCATCAGGAAAATCGAATACCGGGTATAGGCTGTATATACACCTCAGACCTCTCAGACCTCGCGTACACTTCCCCCATCTGAGACTGACCGCTCAGTCTGAGAGGTTTACGGAACTGGCCCTATTTTTTGCCCTGACACCGCTTGTGTTCGGTTTGATTGAGAAAATGTCTATAGCCGTACATATTATTCTTAAATGAATTCTCTTTTTGTTTTGATCCCAGTTTCTGAACGTTTCCATTAATGTGACTTTTTATGAAGACGTATTGACTAAATACTTGTATAGTACACGAAACAACTAGCTAGGGCTATAACTCCCTCCCGACTGTAAACTACACCTCTTTTCCTCTTTCACCCTCTTTTCAAGACCGCCTGCGTGCACGTTCCTGCAATATAACATCTTATTAGAGTCAGATTGTGCGACGCACAATATATATATACATACAATTAAGACTCATGAACTATCCTTGAAGGTGACAGTTCTGCCAATGATAAACATCGCAAACTACTGGCTTAGATACGTGAGTTATTTCAGTCTTTGTAGGAGTAGAAGATGTCTTACAAGTACCCTAGTAACGATGGTGAAGAATAGTGGAGAACTAAGGGAAGGAGGGACTTCAAGAGGGAAGTACAATACACGGGACTTCTTGGGTTATTATACTTGGTACCCCCACGTAGTAGAACTCTTGTGCCGTCTGGGAGATCTGAGCTGTCTGATCCTCTAAAAATCACTTTGATCGTGCACTCGCTTCATTAATCGAATCGGACGCGATTGCATGTGAATTCGTGTAGGCCATCTCTGCTGTCTGGGTTTTATATGCTGTCTGTGTGGTGCCTTGCCTACCTTTGTAATATCTAGACAAAGTCACAGAGAAGCTCAGCCGTTGGGTAGAGAAAAGCTATCGGTATGAAAGGACTCAGACTCTCTGGACTACGTATATTCCCTATGGTTGTCCATACCACTTTAACGCCGGTTCCAAGTTTCCTGATGTCTTCAGCCGACTCTTGCCCCAACAGTTCGAAATGTAATGTTGGAACTATCTTCAAAATATTTATATAGTCTCTGACTTCCTTCTGTAATAACGTGTATCCTAACAATTGACTTTCTTTTTCTAAAAAATGTTGATATCATAAGCGGGATATCGATTATCCCTCCCAGAAGACAAGTACCCAGATTGGGAATAACCAAGCTTAGTCATCGCCTAAACTGGCTTGATCAATAATTCTTTCGGTTGCGCCTGGTTCTCGGGACAAACTGAAAATGGTTCTTTGTACGCCCTCGAAAATTTCTGTTTCCTTCTCACCCTCACCTTCGTCGTGGTTGGTCCCCTGCCTCTTTCCTCCTTTCGTCATAACATTATGCGCTTCAACACACTCTTTTTTGTCTCAAGCGTAAGCTCTTTGTGGTTTTCAACTTTCTGAGATATTTTTCTTATGAAGACCCCGCCAGCTCATGGCTCTCGCCGCGGCAAAGGATATCATTGTCAATGTTGGAGCGAGCAATGATAGCGTTTATGAACCAAATGTACGCTGTTCATCTTTTCTTTGTTTCTCCAAATCTTATTATCGCCTGCAGAACGTTACAGCGACGATTGGGGACGTCGTGAGGTTCAAGGCATGTAGATTTCTTATCGTCCACGCGCTATCCGCCTGGTTATCGCATTCTTCTCATGGCGCCCATTTTCTATTAGTTCGTCGGGGGAAACCATTCAGTCACGCAGGTACGTGACGTCATACGCGTGTCATCCCCAAACGCATCACTAAGTTTCCGTTGCCGTCTTCTTCCAGGCTTCTTTCTCTCAACCTTGCATTTTTATTTCGAAGACAAATAGCACTATCAATGGCTTCGATTCGGGCTTACGCGTAAATGGTAGCCAAGACTTTGTTGTCCCTATTGGTGGGGCTAATGTTAATGATACCCTCTGGTTCTTCGATTCATTCCCCGAATCTTGCGGTAATGGAAGTGTGATGGGGGTTAATGTAAATGAATCGTCGCCCGAAAATATGGCAGCCGTTATTGTAAGTGTCTATATACAGTCCTCTTGTCTAAATACTCAAGCACGGTCTTTTATGCTTCAGAGGAACGCCGAGCGATTGAATGGCACCGCTACCGCGACGGATAGTTTGCCGTCTTCGACGAGGTCCCCTTCTCAGTCGTCCCAGACAGCCTCCGGCAGCACTACTACTCAAGGCAGTTTTGCCATGCGCCCCTTCATACCCATTATCGCATCGAGCTTCTTCGCCTTAACCGCTGCTATGGCACTTTTGTTGTGATACCGTAACTCCATTTTTTCTTGGGACACATCTTTCCTTTTCTTTGGACATAGTCAAATTTTCGGATGCTTTTCAAGGACAGTGGTATTTTATACCGTCACTCTCCTTTTTTTACCGTCCTGCCCGACTTCTCCAGAATGTTAGACACCTTTCCAGCTTTTCAGCGCAATTAATGCCTTATGGTCGGTAATGTACTCGGGATTTCTTACGATTCAAGGCAAATATACCCTCAATGGCATACCTTTTGCAATGCTTCGGACCTCTACAAACCAAATAAGCTTTCACTTTTCTGTTAGAACTTGTGACGCAAATCTGTAGATATAAATCTCAGCGCCCGCACAAAGTGAGCAAAGCCTGAGTATATTTTACCTGTAGATATAAATCTACAGTAGAGTTAGTCTATGGCGTATACAATATAAAGTCGGGGTTCTCACCTCAGCGCCCGCACAAAGTGAGCAAAGCCTGAGGGGAGAATCCCGTAC
>Ga0157379_10000904_pt1 | contig 24009 bp, 22 predicted proteins | sample S25metaG_FD_121802 | JGI IMG/M metagenome (GOLD analysis project Ga0157379, IMG submission 121802) | Switchgrass rhizosphere microbial communities from Kellogg Biological Station, Michigan, USA - S2-5 metaG | ecosystem: Host-associated > Plants > Roots > Rhizosphere > Soil | place: USA... | reverse complement strand
TGAGGATATTGAACGGCGCCTATTCGCCCGATCGCGGCAAGGTCACGCTGAAAGGCCGCGTGGGCTCGCTGATCGCCGCGGGCGCGGGCTTTTCCCCCATGCTGAGCGGGCGGGAGAATGTGCAGATCAACGGCCTGCTGTTGGGTTTGTCACGGGACGAAATTCGGCGCAAATTCGACGAAATCGTGGATTTCGCGGGCCTCGACAAATTCATCGACATGCCGGTGCGCAATTATTCCAGCGGCATGACCGTGAGGCTTGGTTTCGCCATCGCCGTGATGGCGGTGCCTGATATCCTGCTGGTCGATGAAGTGCTGGCGGTGGGCGATATCGCCTTCCAGAAGCGCTGCTACGACCGGATGCTGGCGATCCGGGACCAGGGAACCACGGTGATCTTCGTTTCCCATTCCGTTGGAGCGATCTGGGCGGTATGCGATTGCGGCTTGTTTCTCAACAAGGGAATATCCTCCGGCAAGATCAGCCCGGAGAATCTCGGCCGCGAATATGACCTGGCAAACTACCGGGCGGCCCTTCCAAGCCCGGAACAGGAAGCGGCGCGGACTTCCGGGGAGGCGTCCCTCGCCGCTCTTACCACCCAATATGGTGGCAAAGAAGGAGGCAGCGGCGATGTCATCGTCGAGAAATTTGAATTCTGCGATGCCCGTACGGGAGAGCCGCGCACGGAATTCGAGTTCGGCGAGGATATAGGACTGGTGATGGACCTGTTCGTGGCCACCCGGATCGAGCAGGCGATCATCCGGTATGCAATCGACGCGGCCCATTACAAATTCATATGCAATATCGACAGTTCCTATTCGGCAGGCATGGGACTGCAGAATTTGGCGCCGGGACGCTATATAGTCCGTACGCGCATCTGCGCACCGCGCTTCCGGCCGGGCGTCTACGGCATCAACATGGCCGTCTGCCAAAAAACGGTGGGTGTGCATCTGTATTTCCGCGCTCAAGCCGGCCAGTTCGTTGTGCGGCCGCCGAAAGATCGCTTCTTGTATGATTCCGATTCTTTAGCCGTCGTGGATTTTGAATCCCACTTTTCCGTAGACCGGAAGGATGGCCAGCAAACCCTGGAACAGGTCCGCAATGTCGCTGCGTCGTAGAATCCGGGATATTCTTTCCCCCGTCCCTCAGCCGGCGCCACCCCCGGATCCCCTCGAGCGTTTCCGGGGCGTTCCTTCAAAGCTTCTGGCGGATTTCGACATACTCGCGCATGGTCAGGGCCTGCTCGGCACCATGACCAGCGGACTGCCGATGGATCCTGCCGGCAATCCGATCCCCTGGTTCACTTATCCGGCAATTGAGTATCTCAATCAGTTCGACGTCCGGGAAAAGAAGATCTTCGAATATGGTTGCGGGCAATCTACGGCCTATTGGAGACGCCGGGGAGCTCAAGTTTGGGGCGTCGAGCATGACCGCGCCTGGTTTGAGAAAATGTCAGCGCGCGCGCCCGGCGGCAGCACGCTCTATTTCGCCGATAGTGAAAGAGACTATGCTTTCGCCATCGCGAACGCCAACACGAACTTCGACATTGTGGTGATTGACGGCGTGTTCCGCGCGGCGTGTGTGGAGCCCGCACTGGCCCATCTCCGGCCCGGCGGCTTCATTATCCTGGACAATGCGGAGCGGGATCTGGAAGTGGGACAGATGTTGCGGCAGCGCGGCCTTTTCCCTGTCGACTTCAACGGCTTCGGGCCGATCAATGACTACACCTGGACTACATCGTTGTTCCTCACCCCGGAAGGCATCACCGGCTTCGACGTGGCGGCGCCTAATCCGATAGGCGGAAACGACGCGCGATGAGCGAAGCGGGAAAGCCCTTCATCAAGCGCCGGATCATTGGGGTCGCCCGTCGGCTGATGCGGACGGCGCTGGCCATCACATCGCCCACCGTGTTTCTGCGGCTGATCAATGAGCAACTGCCGGCGCCCGCATTGCGGCCGCGCCTTCTCAAAGGCGGACTGGATGAGTTCGCGGAAGCGCTCACCCGCATCGCCAAAGAGGAAAAGCTGCCTTTTGCCGAAACCCCGGCGCTTGCCATCGCTTCACCGGAAGGATTCCTGAAGGTGGTCGGCGACCAGTTGGGACAACCGGCGCTGCGTCCGGTGCTGGTGGATGGCGGACTGGAACGGCTGAGACTGACCTTGAACAGCATCGCGCTGGAGGAAGACCTGGCCTTCGCACACCTGCAGGACTGCTACAGCCAGGAAGGCGAGGACCTGTTCCTGTACCGGCTGTTCGCGAACCAGGCCGAAGGTTTCTATGTCGATATCGGCGCGCTCCATCCGGTGCGCTTCTCCAACACCTATCTGCTCTACAAAAAGGGCTGGTCGGGGATCAATATCGATGCCACGCCGGGTTCGATGGGGAAATTCAACCGGTTGCGGCCGCGCGACATCAATGTCGAATGCATGATCTCGTCCGACACCACGCCACAGACCTATTTCCAGTTCGGCGAACCCGCCTTGAACACCATGTCGGAAGAGATGGCCCGCAAGCGCGAGGCGGAAGGCTTTCCCGTGGTAGCCGAGACGGTGCTGCATCCCAAGCCGCTGTCGGCGATCCTCGAAGCCCATATGCCTGCCGGCAAGGCGATCGACGTGATGAGCGTGGATGTCGAAGGCATGGATCTTGAGGTGCTGGCCTCCAACGACTGGCAGCGTTTCCGGCCGCGCCTTGTCATCGCCGAATTGTTGGAAACGCAATTGGACACCATTGCGCAGTCCGATATTCACGCCTTCCTGGCGGCCCGCAACTATGTCCTGGTCTCCAAGCTGTTCAATTCCGCCGTGTTCGTGGCGCGGAATTGGGGGGGCACCCCATCGTGAGCCATCATTTCTGCACCTTGTTCGACCGCTACTACGCCACCCGGGGCATCGCCCTGCTCCGGTCCCTGGAACAGCATTGCCGCGAGGAATTCCGCTTCACCATCCTGTGCATGGATCAGGAGACCCGGGCCCTGCTGGCCACGCTCAACCTGCCCAGGACGGATTTGATCTTACCGAAAGACTTGGGAGATGCGGAGCTTCTGGCCGCCGAACACTCGCGGCCGCGCCGGGAGTTCTGCTGGACCTGCCCGCCCTCGCTGATGCTCGCGATGCTCAATCGTCTGGCGCCGGGCGAAATCGCCACCTATGTGGATGCCGACCTGGCCTTCTTCAGCGATCCCGGTCCGGTTTTCGAGGAATTGGGCGACAAGGACATCGCCATCCACGCCCATCGTTTTTCGCCAGAATACCAGGCCTCGGAGGCGACGTCCGGCATTTTCAATGTCGGGCTGATCGCAATCCGCAATGCGCCCCAGGGCCGTGCCTGCCTGGAACGATGGCGCGCCCAATGCCTGGAGAAGTGCGAGCTCGATCCTGAAAACGGCTATTGCGGCGACCAGAAATATCTCGACGAATGGCCTTCGCTATACGACCGCCTGGTCGTGCTTCAGCATCCCGGCGTCTGCCTGGCGCCCTGGAATATCCGCAACTATACGGTCGGGGGGAAGAACGGGCAGGTGACGGTAAACGGCGCGCCGCTGATCTTCTATCACTATCACTCCCTGGTTCCCCTCAGCATGAATTTCCTGGGACGCTGCGCCCTGGTGCCGTCCCATGGCTATCGATTTTCGTCCGCACAACAGCGCTTGATCTACCGTCCTTATGCCTCGCTGTTGCGGCTGGCGCAGCGAGAGATGGATCGCCGCGCGCCCGGAAGCCTGGTGCGGCCGCGCGTATCCTGGCGCGACCTGTGGCGCAGCTTCCGCAGCGGCCAGTTCGTGACGGGTTAGCGCGGATGACCTCTCAACCTCACCGGCTGATCGAGCTTCCCGAACGCAAGGATGGGCGTGGCGCGCTGAGCTTCGCGCAGGAGCCCGACCAGATACCCTTTCCCGTCAAACGCTTTTTCGCGCTCTACAAGCTCGCGCCCGGCACCCATCGCGGTGGCCATGCCCATCGCCAGCAGCATCAATTCCTGGTCATGCTGGCCGGCGCGGCAACCATCACGGTGGATGACGGCAAGACCCGCACGCCCTTGCGGCTCGACCGCCCCAACCTGGCGCTGCATGCGCCGCCAATGCTGTGGCTCGATCTCGACGATTTCACCCCCGACGCGGTCTGCATGGTGCTGACCTCGGACGTCTACTCCGAATCCGACTATATCCGCGACCGCACGGAATTCCTGAAACTCACAGAAACGGCCTGACATGAACGAACGCAATGTGGCGATGGTGGATCTGCGCGCCGCCTACCAGGCGCAGGCGGCTGAACTGGACGCTGCCGTGAAGCGCGTGCTGGAAAGCGGCTGGTACATCCTGGGCAAGGAGCTGGCGGCATTCGAGCAGGCCTTCGCCCGCTGGTGCACCAGCGGCCACGCGGTGGGCGTCGGCAACGGCACCGATGCCATCGTGGTGGCGCTAAAAGGCCTGGGGATCGGCGAAGGCGACACGGTGTTCACCGTTTCCCATACTGCCGTCGCCACCGTCGCGGCGGTGGAACTGGCGGGCGCCACCCCCGTGCTGGTGGATATCGATCCCGAAACCTACACCATCGATCCCGCCAAGCTGGAGGATGCGGTGAAGGCCGCGAAAGCCGCGGGCGCGCGGCCACGTGCGGTGATCGCGGTGCATCTCTACGGCCATCCCTGCGACCTGGACGTCCTCTCTGACATCTGCCGCCGTCACGACCTTTTCCTGATCGAAGATTGCGCCCAGGCCCATGGCGCCACCGTCAACGGCAAGCGGGCCGGAAGCCTGGGCGCCATCGCCAGCTTCAGTTTCTATCCGACCAAGAATCTCGGCGCCTTCGGCGATGGCGGCGCGGTCGTCACCAATGATGAGGCGCTGGCCAAACGTTGTGCCGCCATCCGCCAATATGGCTGGACGGAACGCTATCTCAGCGACATGACCGGTATGAACAGCCGGCTGGATGAAATCCACGCCGCCATGCTCTCGGTCCGCCTGACGCGTCTCGACACTGAGATTGCGGCGCGGCGTGCCGTGGCGGCCGCCTATGACAAGGCTCTCCATACGATCGTTCAGACGCCCGTGGTGCGCCCCGGCATGGGCCACGCCTATCATCTGTATGTGATACGCAGCCCGGCGCGCGACGCGCTGGCAGGCGCCCTGAAGGCCAAGGGGATCGGCACCGGCGTCCACTATCCCCTGCCCGTTCATTTGCAAAAGGCCTATGCCGGCCGGGTGGCCGTGGCACCCTCGGGAATGGCGGAAACCGAACGCGCGGCCCGCGAAATCTTGAGCCTTCCCATGCACGCTTTCCTCGGCGCAGACGACGTCGCTTACGTGATCGAAGGCGTGAAACAGGCCGCTGGCTGACCGTCTAGACAGTCTCGCCGGCGATGCGCAGCAGATACTGGCCGTAACTGCTCTTGGCCAGCGGCTTGGCCAGGGCTTCCAGCTGAGCGGCGCCGATATAACCCTGGCGATAGGCGATCTCCTCCGGACAGCTGATCTTGAAGCCCTGGCGGCTTTCGATCACATGCACGAACTCGGACGCCTGCAGCAGGCTTTCATGGGTGCCGGTGTCGAGCCAGGCGATGCCGCGGCCCATTTTTTCCACCGTCAGCAACCCGCGTTCCAGATAGATGCGGTTGACGTCGGTGATCTCCAGTTCGCCCCGGGGTGACGGCTTCAGCGACGCCGCGATGTCGAGCACGCTGTTGTCGTAGAAATAAAGGCCCGTCACGGCGTAATTGGATTTCGGCTTTGCCGGCTTTTCCTCCAGTGAGACAGCCTGTCCTGCCGCGTCGAACGCCACCACGCCGTAGCGCTCCGGATCGGTGACGGAATAGCCGAAAACCGTGGCCCCTTTGGTCAGTGCCGCGGCGCGCTTCAGCATGACCGGCAGGCCTTCGCCGAAAAAGATATTGTCGCCCAGGATCAGGCAGGCGGTGTCGCCGCCGACGAAATCGCGTCCGATGATGAAGGCCTGGGCCAGGCCGTCCGGTGAGGGCTGGGGCGCATAGCTGATGCGAATGCCCCAGGCGCTGCCGTCTCCCAGTACCATTTCATATCGCGGCACGTCGGCCGGCGTGGTGATGACCAGGATGTCGCGGATACCCGCCAGCATCAGGGTGCTGAGCGGGTAGTAGATCATCGGCTTGTCGTAAACCGGCAGGAGCTGCTTGTTGACCGCATGGGTCACCGGATAAAGCCGGGTGCCGGAGCCGCCGGCGAGAATAATCCCCTTCATCTATGGCACCGTCTCCGCGTCCGCGAGCCCCAGCCGCTCGGTGCGATAGACGCCCGACAGGATACGTTCCCACCATTTCTTGTTGTCCAGGTACCAGCGGACCGTGCGTGCCAGGCCGCTTTCAAAACTCTGCTGCGGCGCCCAGTCCAGCTCCCGCCGGATCTTGGCGGAATCGATGGCATAGCGCAGGTCATGACCGGGCCGGTCGGCCACGAAGTTGATCAAGCCGGCATGCGGCCGCCGGCGGGGGTAGATCTCATCGAGCAACGCGCAAATGCCCTGCACCACATCGATGTTCCGCCGCTCCGCGCCCCCGCCGATATTGTAGGTCTCGCCAAGACGGCCGCGCCTCAGCACGGCGGTCAGGGCGCGGGCATGATCCTCGACATAAAGCCAGTCCCGCACATTCTCGCCCTTGCCATAGACCGGAAGCGGCTTGCCTTCCATCGCGCGCAGGATAGTCAGGGGGATCAGCTTCTCGGGAAATTGAAACGGCCCGTAATTGTTGGAGCAGTTGGTGATCACGGCTGGAAAACCGTAGGTGTGGTGCCAGGCACGCACCAGATGATCGGACGCAGCCTTGGACGCCGAATAGGGAGAATTGGGCGCATAGGGCGTGTCTTCCCGGAACAGCCCGGTGGCGCCCAGCGATCCGAATACTTCGTCGGTCGAGATGTGATGGAAGCGGAACCGATCCTTGCGCGCAGCCTTAAGGCCCCGCCAATAGTGCAGCGCCGCCTGGAGCAATATCGCAGTACCGGTGATGTTGGTTTCGACAAAGGCCATCGGGCCATCGATGGAGCGGTCGACATGGGATTCCGCCGCCAGATGCATGACGGCATCCGGCTGCTCGGATTCAAACAGCGCCTCAACCTTGGCCGCGTCGCAGATATCCATCCGGACGAAGCGATAGCGGGGATTGGCGGATACCGAAGCCAGGGATTCCAGATTCCCCGCATAGGTCAGCTTGTCCAGGTTGACGACTTCGACGCCTTCTTCCTGTAGTAAGCCGCGAACGACCGCGGAGCCGATAAAGCCGGCTCCCCCTGTGACAATGACTTTCATACTGGCTCGCTGACAGCCTGATGGCTGATGTTCTGCACGCAAAAATCCCGGCCGGGGCCTGTTCGCGGGCAAAGTAGCAAGCCCCCCTGCCCAGGGTCAAACAAGGGTCAATACAAGGGTCGAACCCAAGGGTGGAATGAAGGGTCAAATTGCTGGATATGGCGCGGATTTGGCTCTATGGGATGGGACTTCGACATCATCCTTGAGATGCCTTATGGGATTGCAGAAAGCGCTGCGCTTCATACTGAAGACGATGGGCTGGAGCGAGCGCATGGCCTTCACCGCCATGCTGAGCCAGGCGGCGCTGGAGCGCATCCTTTCACGGAGCATGCGCATCGGCACGGTGGTCGATATCGGCGCCTCCAACGGCATGTGGTCCGAATCGGTTATGCCCTATTTTCCGGACGCGAAATATCTGCTGATCGAAGCCCAGCAAGTGCATACCGCCGGCTTGAAGGAATTTACCGCCCGCCATCCCAATGCGGACTATGTCCTCAAGGCGGCCGGCGAAAAGCCGGGCATGATCTATTTCGACGGGGCGGAGCCTTTCAGCGGCCAGGCCATGACCGAGCCAACCCGTGAAGGCCTGATCGAGGTGCCAGTGTGCAGCATCGACGATGAGATCGCGGCACGCGGATTGCCGGGCCCCTATCTGCTGAAGTTCGACGTGCACGGCTTCGAACTGCCGATCCTGCGGGGTGCCGAAAAGACCTTGAAGAACACCGCCCTGCTGGTCATGGAATGCTACAATTTCGAGATCGCGCCGGAGGCCCTGCTTTTCCACGACATGTGCCGTCATCTGTACGATCTGGGTTTCCGCGTGGCGGATATGTCGGAGCCACTGTGGCGGCCCGGGGACAAGATGCTCTGGCAAATGGACATTTTCTTCGTCCGGCACGACCGGCCGGAAATCCAAAACAAGTCCTACAAATGACCAGAACCGCCCGGCGCTTTTTTGCGGTCACGCCCGTGTTGAATGGCGGAGAATATCTTGCCGCGGCGCTGGCCAGCATCGACGCGCAAAACCGCGGAGACTGGACCCATTTCGTGGTGGATGGCGGCTCCACCGACGGCACCCTGGATATTGTGCGCAAATCCATGGAAAGCGAGCCGCGCCGGCGCCTGATCGAAGGCAAGGATCGCGGCCTGTATGACGCCTTGTTCAAAGGGTTTGAGGCGATCCAGGCCGCGGGCGCGACCGATGACGACATCTGCCTGTGGCTGAATGCCGACGACTATCTGGCGCCTTGGGCCTTTGCCACCATGGGTTTGGCTTTCGGTATGTACGACGCGCAATGGGTGACGGGGCTGCCGGGCCGTTGGGATGCGCAAGGCCGCCTGGTGCTGGTTGAACCGTGGGGCTGGTATCCCCGCCGCTTCATTGCCAAAGGCTGGTTCCACCCGTTTTGCCTGGGATCGGTACAGCAGGAAAGCACCTTCTTTTCCTTCGGCCTGCTGCGGAAACTGGCACCCGCGCTTATCGAAACCATCCGCAACGCGCGGCTGGCCGGCGATTTTCTGATGTGGCGCGAATTTGCCCGTCTTTGTCCGCTTTACGTCGCGCCCACGGTGATCGGTGGATTCCGGCTGCATGGCGGCAACCTGTCGGTCCGGAATGCGGACGCCTATGCCCGGGAGTTGCGCAAATATGGAGCTTTCCTCCCCCCCGCCATTGCGGCGCGGTCTATGCGATTTGCCTACCGGATCATCGCCAGCATCGCGGCGGGCAACAAAAGGCACCGGCCGCTGGGCGAGGAAGCCAGCCAGATCCGCTAAAACCGAGGGTGGAATTGGTGAGCCCGGATGGTATCGAACCATCGACCCTCTGATTAAAAGTCAGATGCTCTACCACTGAGCTACGGGCTCGTCCTTGGGCTATGCACTACAATAGCTTGCGGGCGGGTGTCCAGCAGTTGTTCCTGGCCGGATTTCCGGCCAATTTCCGTCCCTTAGCGGCGGTCCGGAACGGCAGTTTGATCCTGTCAGACGCCTTATCGTCTCCAAGCGTGAAGGGCTGCCTGCTCGCGCGGCCGATATGCGCGGACCCGAATCGTTCCTGGGACACGCGACACCGGCGGGAAAGATCCGACCACATCGTCGGTCACGGTCTTCATACTTTGTTTACGGGCTGGGCCGCCGGAGCAGTCTTAGGGCACCGTTAAGCATGATTTTTTAACGGACTTACGGCGATGCTGCGGGCCCATACAGGAAATTGCCATGAGCCCTTCCGCCGTCCTTGCCGTCGCCACGCCCGGCGCCACCATGCCCACGCGCACCACGGCGCCGCTGCGCGATTTCACCCAGCCCTGGATGGATCTCAACAACCAGTCGGTGCTGATTACCGGCGGCACCGGCAGTTTCGGCAAGCACTTCATCAAGACCGTTATTGCTCAATACAAGCCGCGGCGGCTGATCATCTTTTCCCGCGACGAACTCAAGCAGTTCGAGATGCAGCAGGAATTCCCCCACGAGAAATATCCCTTCATCCGCTATTTCATCGGCGATGTGCGCGACCGCGACCGGCTGGAATTGGCGATGAACGATGTGGACTATGTCGTTCACACCGCGGCCATGAAGCAGGTCACCACCGCCGAATACAATCCTTTTGAATGCATCCGCACCAATGTGTTCGGGGCGGAGAATGTGGTCAGCGCCTGTCTGCGCCGCGGCGTCAAGCGGGTGGTGGCGCTTTCCACCGACAAAGCCGCCAATCCCATCAATCTCTATGGCGCCTCCAAACTGGCATCGGACAAGATCTTCGTCGCCGCCAACAACCTGGCCGGCGCCGACGGCACCCGGTTCTCGGTGGTGCGCTACGGCAATGTCTTCGGCTCGCGCGGCAGCGTGGTGCCATTCTTCAGGAAGCTGATCGCCGATGGCGCGGAAAGCCTGCCCATCACCGATGACCGCATGACGCGGTTCTGGATCACGCTGACTCAGGGCGTCAATTTCGTGCTCTCCAGCATGGAGATGATGCGGGGCGGCGAGATCTATGTTCCCAAAATCCCCTCCACCACCATTCCGGAACTGGCCCATCTGATCAGCCCGGCACACAAGCAGCATGTGATCGGCATCCGTCCCGGCGAGAAGCTGCACGAGACCATGATCCCGGCCGACGATGCCCATTGCACGGTCGAACTGGAAGACCGCTATGTGATCCTGCAGAGCTTCGCCAATGCGGCGCGCGACGCCTATCTGCATCGCGGCGCCAAGCCGGTGCCGGAAGGCTTTTCCTATTCCAGCGACAGCAATCCGGAACAGCTGGACGCGCGCGGCCTTCAGACCCTGCTCGCCAATTCTTTCGCCTGAGCCTCCCATGCCTGACCGTCCCGAGCAGGCTGACGAAACCACCCTGCCCTTCCTGCCCTATGGCAGGCAGGAAATCTCCGACGTCGACATCAAGGCGGTGGTCGAGGCGCTTTGCTCCGGCTGGCTGACCACGGGGCCTCGGGTCGGTGAATTCGAAAAGGCTTTCGCCGCCTTCTGCGGCGCGCGAGAAGGCGTCGCCGTCAATTCCGGGACCGCCGCGCTGCACGCCGCGATGCGCGCTATTGACCTGAAACCTGGTGAGGAAGTCATCGTCCCAGCCATCACTTTTGCCGCCAGCGCCAATGCAGCCATTTACGAAGGGGGCGTGCCGGTCTTCACCGATGTCGAAGCGGATACCTTGCTGATCGATCCTGTGTCGGTGGAACGAAAAATAACGGCCAAAACACGCGCCATCGTGGCGGTGGATTATGCCGGACAGCCGGCGGACTATGATGCCCTCAGCCGGCTTGCACGGCGCCACGGCCTCGCCCTGATCGCCGACGCCTGCCATTCTCCCGGGGCCACCTACAAGGGCCGCCGCACCGGCACCTTGGCCGACATTTCCTGCTTTTCCTTTCACCCGGTGAAGCATCTCACCACCTGCGAAGGCGGTATGGCCGTGACCCAGGATTCGGAGATGGCCGCACATATGCGCCGTTTCCGCAACCATGGCATCGACAGCGATCATCGCAGCCGCGAGAAAAGCGGCACCCATGCCTATGACATGACGGAGCTGGGCTTTAACTACCGCCTGCCGGACGTTCAGTGCGCGCTGGGATTGGCGCAGCTCGCGCGCCTGCCTGGTTGGGTGGCCGCGCGCCAGCGCATCGCAAAGCTTTACGATCAGGCGCTGAGCGGCCTGGCCGGGATCGCACCGCTAAAGACCCATAGCGACCGCACCCATGCCTATCATCTTTATGTGGTCAAGCTTGCCGAAGGTATCGACCGCGATGCGGCCTTCGCCCGGCTGCGCGATGAAAAGATCGGGGCCAATGTGCATTACGCCCCCGTCTATCTGCATTCCTTCTACCGGCAGCGGGGCTATGGCGAAGGCATCGCGCCGATTGCCGAGCGCGCCAGCCGGCAACTGCTGACCCTTCCCATGTTTCCGGCCATGACCGCCGCCGATGTCCAGCGGGTGGCGGAGGGTTTGGCCAGGGCCTGCAGGCCATGAACGCACCCCTGCTGCGCGCCGAAACCAGGGCCCAAAACGGGGATCTGCGGGTCTTCGCCTTTTTCCACCTCAACCTCGCCTTCTCCTCCATCGAGGAAGAGCGCCGCCCCGAGGTGATCGCCCGCTGCTATTGGCCATTGTTGCGGTTGGCGGAGAACCACCCGCATATCGGTCTCGAGGCCTCCGGCTACACGCTGGAGGAAATCGCGCGCCTCGACCCCGGCTGGATCGCCAAGGCGCGCGAACTGATCGCCCAAGGTAAAGTGGAATTGATCGGTTCGGGTTACAGCCAGATGATCGGGCCGCTGGTGCCGGCGCGGGTGATCGCGGAAAATCTTAAGCTCGGCAATGAGGTCTATCGCCGTCTGCTAAACGCGCGGCCCGCCGTGGCGCTGGTTAATGAACAAGCCTATTCCGCCGGCCTGGTGGAGCATTATCTGAAGGCCGGCTACTCGGCCCTTTTGATGGACTGGGACAATTGCAGCGCCAATCACCCCGCATGGGATCGCGAACTGCAATATCTGCCGCAACAGGCCTGCGGCACCGGCGGACACACAATCGGCCTGCTATGGACCAACACCACGGCCTTCCAGCAGATGCAGCGCTTCGTCCATGGCGACATCCGGCTCGAAGCCTATCTGCGCTTTGTCGGCGAGCGCCGCGGACCTGCTACCCGGATGCTGTGCCTTTATGCCAGTGACGCTGAAATCTTCGATTTCCGCCCCGGCCGCTTCCGCACCGAGGAAAAACTTCCTGAGAACGACAGCGAGTGGACACGGATCGGCGAAGCCTTGGCGGCTGTCTCCGCCCAGCCCGGTGTCGGCCTCGTCAGTCCTTCACAGGCGCTGAGCCTGCTGGACCAGCCGGGCGCCGGCGGCTCGCTCCAGCTGGAAAGCGCCGCCTGTCCCGTGCCGGTGAAAAAGCAGCGCAAATACAATCTGGCGCGCTGGGCGGTGACGGGACGCGACAATATCGCGGTCAATGCCGCCTGCGAGCGCATCTATCAGGGCATGCTGGAAAGCCCTCACCCCGACTGGAAAGAGCTTTGCTTTCTGTGGGCCAGCGATTTCCGCACGCATCTGACGGAAAATCGCTGGGACGGTCTCAAAACCAGGCTGGAAGCGGCGGAAGCGAAATATGCAGCGCCCCGCCTGCCCGCTGCCGCCATTCCCCAGGCACCGGCCAGAACCGAGCGTCATCTCGATATTGAAACCTCCGCCATGACGGCGCGGCTGGACCGACGCCGCGGCCTGGCGCTGGAACAACTCCGCTTCAAAAGCCAGGCCCATGCCGTCCTGGGCAGCCTGCCGCATGGCACCTTTGGGGATATCGCCTTGCAGGCCGATTGGTATACCGGCGACTGCGTGTTCGAGGCGCCCGGCGAACACAAGGTCACCGACCTGGAATGGTGTGAGGCGCGGATCGAGGCGCTTGCGAACGGCGACATCATCGCCGATGCGCAGATCGATACGCCCAAGGGCCGGATTGCCAAGCAGATGCGCTTCTGCGCCGGCGAACCGCGCATCGATTTCGATATCAGCTTTCATTGGGCCGATTGGGGCAAGGGCGTGCTGCGCCTGGGCCATTTCACCTTGCTGCCGGATGCCTTCAGCCTGGACCGCCTGCGGCTCGACACCACCAACGGCGGCGCGCCGGAGAGCTTCTCCTTGGCGGGCAAAACCATCGATCACGGCGCTCCCGTGTCATTCCTGGTGTCGTCCAGCCACGGGCTGGGCATGACGGACGGCTGGGCCGAAATCGGCGACGGCAAAACCGGACTGAGGATTGAAATCGACCGCTGCACCGCGCCGCTGCTGGGAATGCTGACCCACCGCTCGGCCCGGCGTGCCGATGGCTCGGACGGCCTGTTCTGTCAGTTGCAGCTTTCGGCACTGGAATTGGACGACACCCGCAAACCGTCAAGCTATCGGGAAGGACCCCGCCGCTTCCGCTTTTCTCTGCGGGCGGTTTAGACGGCGGGCGCGCCTCTGTGAGAGCCTCAATAAGCTCCAGGGCTCTTGATCAACACCCAGACGGTTTGGAGCAGAATGACCAAGTCGTACCAGACCGTCCAGTTCTTGATGTACCACTCGTCATAGGAGATGCGTTCGGCGAAGGTGGTGTGGCTGCGGCCGCTGATCTGCCACAGGCCGGTGATACCGGGCCGCACGCGCTCATACAGGCTGATGACGGCGCCATAATCGGGCAGCTCACGGCGCAACAGTGGCCTGGGGCCCACCAGGCTCATATCGCCCTTCAGCACATTGAACAGTTGCGGCAGCTCGTCCAGGCTGTTGCGGCGCATCCAGGCGCCGATGCGGGTGACGCGCGGATCGGCTTGCAGCTTGAAGTTGGATTCGCAATAGCGCGCCAGCAGGATGGGGTTTTCGGTTTCCCACCGCGCCATCTGCGCTTCCGCATCCACCACCATGGTGCGGAATTTCCAGCAGGTGAAATCGCGCCCCGACCGGCCGACCCGGGTCTGGCGGAAGAAGACCGGGCCATGATCCTGTTTCCAGATCAGGAAGGCGAACACTGCAAATACCGGCGCCAGCAGGACCGACAGAAGAGCGGCGCCGATGATATCCAGGCTGCGCTTGATGATGCGCTGAGGCAGGCGCGCCAGGTTGTTGCGCACCTGCAGCAGCAGGAAGTCCTTGCCGAAGAAATAATTGGTCGACATGCCGTAAAGCGGCAGACGGCGCAGCGACGGCACCAGCGCGACCGCGATGTCGGCGCCCACCAGCTGGTCGATCAGGTCGTTGAGATTGGTATTGGCGCGGTCGTCCGGCACCAGGATCACTTGGCGGCATCCCACCGCCATCAGCGCCGGCGTCAGTTCTTCCTGTGACACCGCCAGCGGGATCAGGCCCGCGAACGCGCTGGAGAGATGTTTCTCCTGGGTTTCCGGCACCACCCATTGCACGCGAAGCCCCAGCGCAAGCTGCCTGCCCAGCAGCGGCGCCACTTCCTGCGCCATCGGGCTGGTGCCGATGATGGCGGTAGGCAGATGCCAGGCCCCGATCTTGCCCAGTAACAGGCGCATGGCTTGGCGCGCGGTCGGGAGTGCGAAGATCAGTCCCAGCCATACTGTGATGCCGGCCGCCAGCCCGCTGGGCTCCAGCAAGGAAATGGCGGCATTGTAAGCCGCCCCGGAAATCAGCAATGCCGTGGTGGTGGAGCGGGCGCCATCCCAGAACAATTGCCGGCGGCTGTAGTCGCCCACCAGATAGCGCGCCCCGACAAAGACCAGCGCGATGATCATCACCAGATCGATGACGGTGTTGGGCTGCCCCAGGGAGCGGTTGCGGAACAGCGCCAGGGCCGGCGGCACCGCCACCTGGTGCAGGATGAAATCGGCGACCGCGAAACAGGAGACATCCGCGGTCACCAGTCCCATCAGGATGGCCAGGCGGCGCCAATAGGACCCCGCGCCGCGCACCCCCAACGGGTAGTGGCGTGTTTGATCAAAAGACGCGGCAACTGTCATGAATCTGGGGACTCCACCTCGGTGTCAGACTAACAATTCGCCCCTGCAAAATCACCCTTTCGGGCGGAACACCACGACTCCGATTGGGAACATAATCCCCTGTCTAAGCTATGCATCTTCCCGAAAAAAGAATAAAATAGTTTAAAAACAAGTGGTTAAGAGGATATCTCCGCAGCTGTGACTTTTGAGAGCCTGGCTCGATACCCTGCGACCCATTCCTGCAGGCGCGACTCGGCAAGCGCTTGCCTCATCCCCTCCATCAACCGCTGGTAGTGATTCAGGTTGTGCCAGGTCAGCAGCATAGCGGCGATGATCTCGCCCGATTTCACCACATGATGCAGATAGGCCCTGCTGAACTGGCGGCAGGCCGGACAATTGCAGCCGGCCTCCAGCAGCGCCGGGTCTTCGGCGAATCGCGCATTCTTGAGATTGAGCGCGCCTTCGAAGGTGAAAGCCTGGCCATTGCGGCCTGACCGGGTGGGCAGCACACAGTCGAACATGTCGATACCGCGCAGCACCGCGCCGACAATGTCGTCGGGCTTGCCCACGCCCATCAGGTAACGCGGCCTGTCTTCTGGCAGGTGCGGCACCGTCGCGTCCAAGGTCTCGAACATGGCGCTCTGCGGCTCGCCCACCGCCAATCCGCCGACCGCATAACCGTCGAAGCCGATCTCCTGCAGTGCTTCCGCCGAGCGAATGCGAAGATCCGTAAAGGTGCCGCCCTGCACGATACCGAAACAGGCGCGGCCCGCGCGTTCTTCTTCCGTCTGCCGATTGAAGGCGTCTTTGGATCGTTTGGCCCAGCGCATGGAAAGCGCCATGGATTTCTCGATCGTGGCATGGGTGGCGGGCAAGGCGGGACATTCGTCGAACACCATCTGGATGTCGGAGCCCAGCTGCCGCTGGATTTCCATGGCGCGCTCCGGCGACAGAAACTCCTGATGCCCGTCGATATGCGACTGGAACTTGACGCCCTCCTCGCTGATCTTGCGCAAGGCCGACAGCGACATCACCTGAAAGCCGCCGCTGTCGGTCAGGATGGGACGCGGCCAGTCCATGAATTTGTGCAAGCCGCCCAGCCGCGCGATGCGTTCGGCGCCGGGCCGCAGCATCAGGTGATAGGTGTTGCCCAACAGGATATCGGCGCCGGTTTCGCGCACGCTCTGGGGCAGCATGGCCTTGACCGTGGCGGCCGTGCCCACCGGCATGAAAGCCGGGGTGCGGATATCGCCGCGCGGCGTATGGATGATGCCGGTGCGTGCGGCGCCGTCACGCGCCCGAATCTCGAAACGGAAGTCCTTCATCATCCAGGGATTAGCAGACAGGCATCGCCATAGGAATAGAAGCGATAACCGGATGCGATGGCCTCGGCATAGGCCTTTTTCATCACCTCAAGCCCCATCAGCGCGCTCACCAGCATGAACAGGGTGGAACGGGGCAGATGGAAATTGGTCACCAGCAGGTCCACGGCGCGAAAACGGTAGCCCGGGGTGATGAAGATGTCGGTCTCGCCTTCAAACGGATGAATCACGCCGTCCGGCGCTGTCGCGCTTTCCAGGGTGCGCAGGCTGGTGGTGCCGACAGCGGCAATGCGTTTCCCCGCCGCATGCACCGCGTTCAGCCGCGCCGCCGTGGCGGCATCCAGCACCGCGCGCTCGGCATGCATGCGATGCCCGGCGGTATCGTCGGCCGTAACGGGGAGGAAAGTGCCCAGCCCGACATGCAGGGTCACGGCTTCCCGCGTGACGCCTTTGCGTTCCAGGCTACCGAACAATTCCGGTGTGAAATGCAGGCCCGCGGTCGGCGCCGCCACGGAGCCATCGGCGCGCGCAAACACGGTCTGATAGTCCGCCGCATCGCGCGCATCGGCCTTGCGCTTGCCGGCGATGTAAGGCGGCAGGGGCATTTCGCCTAGCGCGGCAATCGCGGCATCAAGGGCAGCACCGGACAGCGCGAAGCCGATTTCGGTTTCGCCATTCTCGCCGCGCGCCGTCACTTCCGCCTTCAGGTCGCCGAACGTCAGCGCATCCCCCGGCTGAAGCTTGCGGGCCGGCCGCGCCAGCGCCGAAAACCGGTCGGCGCTCAAACGCCGATGCAGCAGGATCTCGATCTTGGCCGGACCGGTATCGCGCAGCCTCACACCATGCAGCCGGGCCGGAATGACCCGGCTGTCATTGACCAGCAGGGCATCCCCGGCCTCAAGATAGTCAGGAAGATCGCGCATGCCGCGATGAGCGATGCTGCCGTCGCCGCGCACCACCATCAACCGCGCGCTGTCGCGCGGCACCGCCGGCCGCAGCGCGATCTGCGCTTCGGGCAACTCGAAATCGAACAGGCTCACATCCATGGCGGGGCCTATAACAGGTCCCCGCCTGGGATTCAGCCTTTAGGCTATAAGCTTGCGGTAAAGGTGCCAGGTGGCGTGTCCCAAGACCGGAATCACCACCATCAGGCCCACAAACACCAGCGCCGAACCCGCCACCAGGCTCAAGGCCACGATCAGGCCCCACAGCGCCATCGGACCGGGATTGGCCAGCACCGCCCGGAAAGAGGTGCCGATGGCGGTATCAAGGCCGGTGTCGCGGTCCAGCAGCAAGGGGAACGACACCACGCTCAGCATCATCGCCAGCAGCGCGAACAGAAAGCCCACGCTGATGCCCATCACGATCATTTCCTGACCCGGTTCCGTAAACAGCACCGCTTGTGCGAATACCGTGGCGCTGGCCCCCCTGGGCAGAGTGGGCGCCAAGGTAGCCTCGAAGATGATCCAGGCCGTCACCAGCCACAGCAGGAACACCGCTATCAGGATCGCACCCAGGGCGACGATCCCGCCTATGGCGGGCGCCTTGAGCACGTCGAAGGCATTGGCCCATCCCACCTCGGCGCCCTGTTCGCGCCGGCGGCTCATCTCGTACAGCCCGACCGCCGCCAGCGGTCCCACAATGGCGAAGCCCGAGGCCAGCGGAAACAACAGCGGCAAAAGCTCGGCGCCGAAGGCGATCCGCGCCAGCACCACGCCCACGATGGCGTAAGTGGCGCAGAGGAAGATCACGTCGCTGCGATAGGCTTCGAAATCCGCAAAGCCCTGGCGCAGGGATTGCCAGATATCGGCGGTGGAAATCCGCCGGATCGCCGGCGCCGGCGAATGCGCCGTCTGGCGCATATGGTCGACCGACTTGCCGACGGCTTCGGCGGCATGGGCAGCGGAGACGAGCTGCGCCCCGCTCCATTCGATAGGATTGCGGATCGTGGGCATCGCTCAACTCCCGTTGTTACGGGGCACCATGGCCTGGCGGCCGGCCCCCGACCGGGAGGACAGTCGTCGGTCACGGTGGACCCGTGGACCTCATCCAGTGGGAGGACTATAGCCCTGCGACAGGACGCCGCAAGCAGGAATTTTGTGCCCTGTTATCCGGCACTTGCGAGGACCGCGGCGATGATCCGGTCCTGGGTGTCCTCGTCCAGATAGGGGTGCATAGGCAAGCTGACCACCTGGCGGCTCAGGGCTTCGCTGACCGGGGTCGGGGCGCTGGGGTAATGGGCGTAGGCCGGCTGGCGCGACAGCGGGATCGGATAATAGACCATGCTGGGCACGCCCGCCGCTTTCAGCTCCGCCTGGAATTTGGCGCGGTCGGCGACCTGCAAGGTGTATTGGGCCCAGGTGGAAGTGACGCCCTCCAGCACAAAGGGCGTCTTGATGCGGTTGGAGCCGGCGAAGGCGTCGGTGTAGCGCTGGGCCACCGCATTGCGTTTTTCGATCTCGTCTTCAAAGATTTTCAGCTTCTCGATCAGAATCGCCGCCTGGATGGTGTCCAGCCGCGAATTCATGCCGATGGCGACATGCTCATAGCGGTCGCTGCCCTGGCCATGCATGCGCAGGCTCAGCAGCTTGTCCTTGAGTGCGTCGTCATTGGTGAAACAGGCGCCGCCGTCGCCATAACAGCCCAGCGGCTTGGCGGGGAAGAAACTGGTGGCCGCGGCATCGCCGATCGCACCCGCACGCTTGCCGTCCATCACACCGCCGAAACCCTGAGCAGTGTCGCACAACAGTTTGAGACCTTCGCGCTTGGCGATGGGAGCAAGGCTGCGATAGTCGGCGGGTTGGCCGAACAGGTCCACCGGCATCACCACCTTGGGGATCAGCTTGCCGCCCTTCTTCACCAGAGCAATGGCGCTTTCCAGGCTGGCCGGGTCCATGTTGAAGGTGTCGGAGAGCACATCGACGAACACCGGCACCGCGCCCGCCAGCGCCACCACTTCGGCGGAAGCCGCAAAGGTGAAAGCGGGCACGAAGACCGCATCGCCCGGCCCCACATCCCAGGCACGCAACAGCAACAGCAACGCATCGGTGCCGTTGGCGCAGCCGATCGCATGGCGCACGCCGGTCCAGGCGGCGATGTCCTTTTCGAACTGCGCCACCTGCGGCCCCAAAATCCATTGGCCGCCTTCCACCGCCGCCTTGATGGCGGCGTCCAGCGGCGCACCCAGGCGGCGGCGCTGTGCCTGTAGATCAATGAAAGCGATGGGCTGGTTCACACGTCACCGTCTTGAAAATCGTGGAGCAAATCATGGGGCTTGTAGGATGGCATGAGGCGTGAACCGACACACAAAATATTGCAGATAATCCAGCCTGCGCCCAACTAAGCCGGCCAGGTCCAGGACTCCACGCCATTGCTGGTGAGCTTGACGCCCTGGGCGGTGCCGCCGGCCAGGCAAAGGGCGCGCACCAGGTGAAGACGCTTCTCCGGCGGCACGATGAACATCATGAAGCCGCCGCCGCCCGCGCCGGAGACTTTTCCCGCCAGTGCGCCCGCCGCCATCGCTTCGCCGTAGAGCTTTTCGATCTCGCCGGTGGAGATGCCGCTGGCGGTTTCCTTTTTGGCCTTCCAGGAATGATCCAGCACCTTGGCCATGCGCACGATATCGGCCCGCAACAAGGCCTGTTTCATTTCCAGCGCGTCGGTCTTGAGCTGGTGCAGGCTTTCCAGGGTGCGCGACGATTTTTGCGTCATGCCTTCGCGCTGCTGGTCGATGATCGCTTCCGAACGCCGGGATACGCCGGTGAAGCACACCACCAGCGAAGTCTCGAATTCGTTCAGCACGGTGCGCGACACACGCAGGGGATTCACGATCACCCGGTTGTCGGCCATGAATTCGATATAATTCACCCCGCCGAAGGTGGCGGCATACTGGTCCTGCTTGCCGCCCGACAGGGCGAGATCGACCCGTTCGATCTCATAGGCCAGGTGCGCGACCTCATAAGGTCCCAGCGGCAGGTCCAGCAACGCCCGGAAGGCCTCCACCAGCGCCACCACCAGGGCGGAGGAAGAACCCAGGCCCGAACCCGGCGGCGCGTCCACCAGGGTACGCACCGTCACCGGCAGCGGCCGGCCACCGCCATAGTCGCGGATCATGCGGCGATAGACGGCGGCATGCAGGACGAGCTTGGCACTGGCCAGCGCTTCCAGGTCGAGCGGGAAATGCTCGTCGGATTCCAGGTCGGAGGCGATGAAGTGAATCTGGCCGTCCGGCGACGGCTCGATGAAGGCGAAGGCATAGCGGTCGATGGTGGCATTAAGGACGGCACCGCCGAACTCATCCGAATAGGGGCTGACATCGGTGCCGCCCCCCGCCAGGCCCAGGCGCAAGGGGGCGCGGCTGCGGATCCTGCTCGCCAGCGTGATACCATTCGATAACCGCGGCGGTGCGATTGTGTCTGTCACGGGGATTCCGCTATGTCTGGCCCCCGCATGAATGGCACACTGCCGGGGTCCTGATAAGCTGCTTCCAGAGATTTTAATCATGATCCCGTCCGAGGAGTTAACGTGGCCAAGGAGTTAACATGACGATCGCGCAAAGCCCGGTACGAACCGGCACCGATGGCCGCGCCCAGACCGTGCGTGACCTCTTCCGCCGCTCCATAGAGCTCAAGGAAAAGCTGATCGCCGATCATGCCGATCAGGTGGTGGCCATGGCCGATGTCTGTGTCGACTCGCTTTGCAAGGGCGGCAAGCTTCTGCTCTGCGGCAATGGCGGTTCGGCGGCGGATGCCCAACATCTTGCGGCCGAGTTGCTGGTGCGGCTGAGGCCCGATGTGAACCGCGACGGCGTCCCGGCCATCGCGCTGGCGCTGGATGCGTCCTCCATGACCGCCTGCGGCAACGACTATTCCTTCGAGGTCTATTACGAGCGCATGACCCGCGCTTTGGGCCGGCCCGGCGATGTGCTGATTGGCATCACCACGTCGGGGCGCTCGCCCAATGTCATCAAGGCGATGCAGGCGGCGCGGCAGATCGGGATGAAGACCCTGGGGCTCTTGGGCTGCAACGGCGGCCCGGCGCTGGCCGAATGCGATATGGCGCTGGTCGTCCCCTCCACCGAGACCGGCCGCATCCAGGAAGGCCACATCGCCATCGGCCATGCCCTGATGGAATTGATCGAGGACGGGCTGATCGCGCGCGAGGCCATCAAGCGTTGCTGACCCAGGCAGTCTTTCTGGTCGGCGGCCTGGGCACGCGCCTGAAGGACCGCACCCGCAACACACCCAAGCCGCTGCTGGAAGTGGGCGGGCGCCCCTTCCTGGAATATCTGCTGGACGAAGCCGCCCGCCACGGCTTCCGTGAGATCCTGCTGCTGGCCGGCCATTTCGGCGATCAGGTTGAGGCGCTTTACGATGGCCGGGACTGGCGCGGCGCCCGCATCAAGGTCCTGCGCGAGCCCGAACCGCTGGGCACCGGCGGCGCCTTGCGCTTCGCCCTGCCCCATCTTTCCGATCAATTCCTGCTGATGAACGGCGACACTTTCTTCGGCATCAACCTGCGCGCTTTGCCCGATCCGCAAGACGGCGTCTCAATGGCATTGCGCAATGTGGCGGGAAACCGTTACGGCCGCGCGACCTTGAAAGATGACCGTATCGTCGGTTTCCACGCGCCGGGAGAAAATCTGGACGGCCCCATCAATGCCGGCGTCTATGTCTTCAGCCGCAAGGTGGTGGAGGCGCTTCCAGAGGGAAAAGTCGCCTTCGAGACCGAGAGTTTTCCGCAGTTGGTGGCGCGCGGGGCGATGTTTGGGCGCATATTCGACGGCCATTTCATCGACATCGGGGTGCCGGACGATTTTGAGCGGGCGCAGACCGCGCTGCCGCAATGGGTGCGCCGTCCCGCCGTCTTCTTCGACCGCGACGGCGTGCTCAACCACGACATCGGTTATCTGCACCGGCCGGACCAGTTTGAATGGCTGGAAGGCGCCAAACGCGCGGTCCGGCTGTGCAACGATGCCGGCTATTTCGTCTTTGTGGTGACCAACCAGGCGGGCGTGGCGCGCGGCTATTATGGCGAGAGCGATGTCCTGAGCCTGCATACCTGGATCAACCGGGAGCTGGCGGCAGAAGGCGCGCATATCGACGCCTTCGAATATTGCCCGCATCATCCCGACGGTGTTGACGGGCCATACCGCCGCCCCTGCCATCGCCGCAAGCCCGAGCCGGGCATGCTGCTGGACCTTCTCGCCAATTGGCCGGTGGACAAGCAAGCCAGCTTCCTGGTGGGAAACATGCAAAGCGACCTCGACGCCGCGTCCGGCGCCGGGCTTCAAGCCCATCTCTATCAGGGTGGCGATCTGGCGGCGTTCGTGGCCGCCCGGCTGACCGGCCGGCCACGTTCCTAGCCCGCTGTTTCAGGCTTCGCTTTCGATCCGCGCCTTAAGGATCTTGTCGGGCGCGCCGCTGATGGCGCCGTTATTATGCTCGCCGCCCTTCTTGATCTTGTCGACATTGTCCATGCCTTCGACCACTTCGCCCCACACCGAATACTGGCGGTCCAGCCAGGGCGCATTGTCGAAGCAGATATAGAACTGGCTGTTGGCGCTGTTGGGATTCTGGGTGCGCGCCGCCGAGACCGTGCCGCGCTTGTGCTGTTCGTTGGAAAATTCCGCCTTGAGATCGGGCAGGTCCGAGCCGCCGCTGCCAGTGCCGGTGGGATCGCCGGTCTGGGCCATGAAGCCGGGAATGACGCGATGGAACACCACGCCGTCATAGAAACCGCTGCCGGCCAGTTCCTTGACGCGCGCGACATGATTGGGCGCCAAATCGGACCTCAGCTTGATCTTCACCGGGCCGTCCTTGAGGTCGAGAATGAGATAGTCGGTCATTTAAGCCTTTTCCTTGCTGCGTGTGATGAGGGCCTTGGCAACGGCCGCGGTGGTGAAAGGGGTAATGTCGCCGCCCAGCAACGCGATTTCCTTGACCAGCTTGGAGGAGATCGCTTGGTGCATGGGATCGGCCATCAGGAAGACGGTCTCGATCTCGGTGTTGAGACGCTGGTTCATCGCCACCATCTGGAATTCATATTCGAAGTCCGACACCGCGCGCAGGCCGCGGATGATCACCGAGGCGCCCACCTGTGCGGCGAACTTCACCAGCAGGCTGTCGAAGGCGACCACTTCGATGGTGGAATGACCGGCGGCCAGCCTTTCGGCTTCCGCCTTCACCATCGCCACCCGCTCCTCCAGCGTGAACATCGGGCTTTTGGAGGCATTCGTGGCCACCCCGATCACCAGATGGTCCACCAGCTTGACGGCGCGATTGATGATATCGAGATGTCCCAAGGTCACCGGATCGAAGGTGCCGGGATAAAGACCGACGAGTTTCTTCGGCCTGGCTGGGAGGCCGCTCATTCGCCGCCGCCGGCGTCGGCAATGCGCTCCACCGATACGACCTTCTCGCCTTCCTCGACCCGGAAGACGGTGACGCCCTGGGCGGC
>Ga0157379_10000903_pt1 | contig 24017 bp, 16 predicted proteins | sample S25metaG_FD_121802 | JGI IMG/M metagenome (GOLD analysis project Ga0157379, IMG submission 121802) | Switchgrass rhizosphere microbial communities from Kellogg Biological Station, Michigan, USA - S2-5 metaG | ecosystem: Host-associated > Plants > Roots > Rhizosphere > Soil | place: USA... | reverse complement strand
CGAAGGCGAGCGTCTCCTGGATGGTCTCGCGCGTCTCGCCCGGCAGGCCGAGGATGAACGTTCCGTGCACGACAATGCCCAGTTCATGGCAGTCGCGGGCAAAGCGCTTGGCGACTTCGACCAGCAGTCCCTTCTTGATGTTGTGCAGGATTTTCTGGTTGCCGGATTCGTAACCGACCAGCAGCAGGCGCAGGCCGTTGGCCTTCAATACTTCCAGCGTCTTGCGCGGAACGTTGGCCTTGGCATTGCAAGACCACACGACGCCAAGCTTGCCTAGTTCCTTCGCCAGCGCCTCGACCCGGGCGTGATCATCGGTCAGCGTGTCGTCGTCGAAGAAGATTTCCTTCACCTGCGGAAATTCCTGCTGCAGGTACTTCACTTCCTCGATCACCTTGGGAATGGAGCGGTAGCGGTATTTGTGCCCGCCGATGGTCTGCGGCCACAGGCAGAAGGTGCAGCGCGATTTGCAGCCGCGGCCCGTGTACCAGGACATGTAGGGATGTTTCAGATAGCCGCCGAAATATTTTTCGATCTTGAGTTGCTTGTAGAGCGGCAACACGGACGGCAGCTGGTCCATGTCCATGAGAATTTCGCGTTCGGGATTGTGGACGATGGCGCCGTTCTTGTCGCGATAGGACAGGCCCTTGATCGTCGCCCAGTCTTTGCCTTCGGCGATTTCGCGGATGGTGAACTCATATTCGTTGCGACAGACGAAATCGATCGCCTCGCAGGCATTCAGACTCTGTTCCGGCTCGACCGCGACCTTGGCGCCGATGAAACCGATCTTCGCGGTCGGATTGAGTTCGCGGATCATCCGCGCGGTCTTGCAATCGGATTTGAAGGAGGGCGTGGAAGTGTGGATGACGATGAGTTCGGGCGTTCTTACTTCTTCTTCGATGTCCTTGAAGGAGAGCCCATGCGGCGGCGCATCGATGATGCGGGCACCTTCCACCATGGCGGCGGCCTGGGCCAGCCAGGTGGGAAACCAGAACGACTTTACTTCGCGCTTCATCTGGTAGCGCGCGCCGGCACCGCCGTCATAGCCGTCGAAGGAGGGTGCCTGAAGAAAGAGCGAACGCATTCCAAACCTCACAATTGCGACATGGCTCCGCTCGGCCGGACCTGGTAGCGCGTGCCGCGCCACGCCACGTTCTGACCGAAGAACGACAGCAAGAATACCGCCAAGGATATAATGTCCCGCACCGGCAGGAGCCAGACGGGGCCGGCATAAGTTCCGAAAGCGCGCTCAATCGCATTTTTCAGCAATATCCGTGCGCAGAGAGCCAGCAAAACCACGCCGATGCCGTAAAATCCACCGCCGAGCAAGGCCAAGGCGGCCAGCGCCAGCGGCAATGGGTAGGTGATGAGCGTGGTGAGGTGACCGATTGGCCGCACCACCTTGATCGTACGGCTCCAGCGCAACTCATGGCTGAAGAGATCGGCGGCCGTATCCTCCGTGCAGCGATGGCTGACCGCGAGCGGCATGACCGTGATGCGCAAGTTGCGCTGACGAACGGCGCGGCCCATTTCATAATCGTCGGCGAGATAATCGCAAAAGGCTTCGAAGTCTCCGATCTTGGCCAGGGTCGACTTGCGCAGAGCGATGGTGGAACCCAGGCACGCATGCGCCACGCCCCACCAGGTTCCGAACAGCACGCTCGGCAGGAAGTCATAGCTGGTGCCCATCGCCGCCAGCGTCGACCAGGCGCTCGTGCCACCACGGCCGGTATAAGGACATGTCACCGCGCCAACGCCGGGTTGGAGCAGCGCACCGACCACCTTTGACAGCCAATCTGAAGGCACCGAAATGTCGCTGTCGCTGAGTACGTAGATCTCGTGCTTGGCATGCTCGGCCATGTTGACGAGATTGGAGATCTTGGCGTTGTGGCCGTAGGCGCGCGTATCGACGACCAATTCCATGTCGATGCCGGGGTGGCGGGCCTTGAGATGGTTGACGATGGCGATGGCCGGATCGTTCTGGTCTTGCACGCCGAACACGATCTGAATTGGCGCGGCATAATCCTGGTTGAGGAAGCTGTCGAGGTCCTCCTCCAGGCCGGGTGAATCAAAGTGGAGCGGTTTTAAGAGCGTGACGGCGGGCAGCACGCTCGCCATCGGTGTTTGCGCGGCGCGAAAGCGCGTAACGATGCTCGAGGCCAGCAGGGCATAGATCGAACCCGCCACCGCCAGGGCAAAAAATCCCCAACCCAAATAATGTGCCAGCAAATGCACGCCCGACTCCGGCTATTCGCGCCCCCGCGCGGTCTCCTAACATCGCATTTTCGGCGCTGTTAGTGAAATCCCGCCCATGCTCCGGCTTGTGCGGTGTTTCAGGCGTCGAACTGGATGACCGAACGCGCTATTTCGCCGCGCTTTAGTTCCTCGAACGCACTATTGATGTCGGCAAGCTTAATACGGCGCGAGATCATGTCGTCGAGTTTGAGTTTACCCGACATATAAAAGTCCACCAGTCGCGGCATGTCGATGGGAAAGCGGTTGGAGCCCATCGCCGAACCCTGAATCCGGCGTTCGCCAAGAAAAGCGAAACCGTCGAGTTCGATCTTGGTACCGAGCGGGATCATGCCGATGACGTTGGCCGTGCCGCCGCGCGCCAGCATGCGAAACGCCTGCTCGGCGGTGTTCTTGAGGCCGATGGCTTCGAAAGCGTGATGCACGCCGCCTTTCGTCATCTCCATCACTTGCGCGACCGGGTCGCCGTCCTTGGCGTTGACGACGTCGGTCGCGCCGAAATGCTTGGCGAGGTTGAGCTTGGAGCCGACGACGTCGACCGCAATGATACGCCCGGCGCCGGCGATTGCGGCGCCGTTGATGCAGGCGAGCCCGACGCCCCCGCACCCGATCACGGCCACCGTCTCGCCGGGGCGCACATTCGAGGTATTGATCACCGCGCCGACGCCCGTCGTCACGCCGCAGCCGATCAACGCGGCGCGGTCGAGCGGCATGTCCTTGCGCACCTTCACGCAGGCGTGCTGATGAATGAGCATCTGTTCGGCGAAGGACGACAGGTTGATGAACTGGTTCATCACGCCGCCATTCTGCGACAGGCGCGGTTGTTCGCCGGCTTGCCGCTTGGTCTCCGGCGACTGGCAGCGCGACATGTGGCCGGTGAGGCAGTGCTCGCAATGGCCGCAGAACGCCGAGAGGCAGGTAATTACATGATCGCCCGGCGCGCAGGTGCGCACCTCGCTGCCGACCTGCTCGACGATGCCCGCCGATTCATGGCCGAGCACGACCGGCATCTGGGCGGGATAGGAACCCTCGATGAAGTGCAGGTCGGAGTGACACACGCCCGCCGCCACGGTACGGATCAAAACCTCGTTCGGTCCGGGCTTGCTGATCTGCACGTCTTCGATCGTGAGAGGTTTGCGCACCTCGCGCAGCACTGCGGCTTTCATGTTTTTTCCCTTTGCGACTGATGTCCCAACCTTAGCATCGACAGCACCACTGTCATCCCCGGCGACAGACGCGGGCTAAATTCCCCCGTCGATGTTGACTTTCTGGCCGTTGGCGTAGGGATTGGCGGCCGAAACCAAGAACGTGACCACGGCGGCCACGTCTTCCGGTACGGAAACGCGACCGAACGGTGAAGTGGCGTCGAGCTTATGAATGTCGCCGCCGGTGCGCGCCTTGGTCAGGCGCTTGCCCATTTCGGTGACCGTCAGGCTCGGTGCGACGATATTGGTGCGGATACCGTGCTGGCGTTCTTCCTTGGCGAGCGTCAATGCCAGCGCTTCCATCGCGGCCTTGCCCATATTGTACGGCGCACCGTTCGCCCCCATGCCGCGGGTGGCGACCGACGAGATCATGATGATGTCGCCGCGCTTTTCCTTGCGCATGTGCGGTATGACGAGCTTGCACAGATAGTGCGGCGCGAAGGCGTGCACGCGCACGACGCGTTCCATCTCGGCCGGATCGGTGTCGGCCACCGACTGGCCGCGCGAGGCGATGCCGGCATTGTTAACGAGGATTCCGATGCCGCCGAAATCCCTCAGCACGTCGGCGACCATGGCGACGTCCTCATCCCAGTTCTCGACCGACGCCGCATAGGCCCGCGCCTTGCGTCCAAGCTTCTCGATCGCCGCCACCGTGTCCTTGGCGGCGCCCTCGTCGCGGCGATAGTTAATCGCGACATCGGCGCCGGCTTCGGCGAGACTGAGCGCAATGGCACGCCCGATGCCGCGGCTACCGCCAGTGACGAGCGCGGTACGACCCGCGAGTGAGATCTGCATGTGGTTACTCCTGTCCTCTTCAAGTTTGTCGATCACATGGAAAGATGGGCGAGTGGCCCTCGCCCTTCGACAGGCTCAGGGTGAGGGCCAGGTCTGAAACCTCATCCTGAGCTATTCGAAGGATGGATGGCGCGCATCAGCTATTCGTATAGTTCGGTTTCCTCTTTTCCAGGAAGGCGCGCATGCCTTCGCGCACGTCGTTGGTCTGCGAGCACAGGATCTGGTTTCTGTCTTCCATGTTGATCGCCGACTCCAGGCTTGGCGCATCGACGCTCATGTTCAGGCATTCTTTCGTCAAGCGCAGGCCGAGCGGCGAGGTCGTGATCATCTCCTCGATATAGGGTTCCGCGGCACGGGCGAGATGTTCGTCTGGCACCACGTCTGAAACGAGGCCGACGCGCAGCGCCCGTTCCGCGTTGATGAAGCGGCCGGTGAGCATCAGCTCGGAGGCAACCGAAACGCCGACCAGTCGCGGCAGGAAATATGAGACTCCGATGTCGCAGGCCGAAAGGCCGATCCGGATGAAGGCCGCGTTCATGCGCGCGCTCTGCCCGGCGATGCGGATGTCCGAGGCGAGCGCCAGCGCGAAGCCGCCGCCGCACGCCGGTCCGTGCACCAGGCTGATGATCGGCTGCCCGCAGCGCCGCATGCGCATGACGATCTCGCTGATGCGGCGTTGCCCGAGCAGACCGGCGGCCGGCCCACCCATGTTGGCGCCTTCGGTGTTGCGCCGCGCGCCAGACTGTTTGAGATCGAGTCCGGCGCAAAAGGCCCGGCCCGCGCCACGCAGCACGACGACGCGCGTTGTGCGGTCAAAATAGAGTTCGCCGAAATAATCGAGCAGCTCGTCGACGAGCGTCGTGTCGAGGGAATTGAGCGCTTCGGGCCGGTTCAGCGTGACCCACTCGACTGCACCCTTGCGCTCGATCAGGAGCGTTTCATATGACCTGGCGCTTTCCGACATGGGCTTCTCCGGCATTGTGCGAGGGCGCAACATTACATCGTGAACGGCGTCCACAAACACGCGGAAATTAGCCTCTCCTAGGGACAGCTTTTTTTCGTCGCTCCGCGGTGTTACCAACGCCGAGAGACCCCAAAGAACCGGCATTGCCATGCGAACCATCGGCCATTTCCTCAACGGCGCAAACGTCAGCGGCACATCGGGACGTTTCGGCGACGTCTACAACCCCGCAACCGGCGAGGTGCAGGCCAAGGTTGCGTTTGCCAGCACCGCGGAACTGCGCGCTGCCGTCGCGCATGCCAAGAAAGCCTTCGGCGAATGGGCGGCCGTCAACCCGCAGCGCCGCGCGCGGGTGATGTTCAACTTCAAGACGCTGGTCGAAAAGAACATGGACGCGCTGGCGCTCATGCTGTCGAACGAGCACGGCAAGGTCATTGCCGACTCGCGTGGCGATATCCAGCGCGGCGTCGAGGTGATCGAGTTTGCCTGCGGCATCCCGCATCTGATGAAGGGCGAGTATACCGAGGGCGCCGGTCCCAGCATCGACATCTATTCCATGCGCCAGCCGCTCGGCGTCGTCGCCGGCATCACGCCGTTCAATTTTCCCGCCATGATCCCGATGTGGATGTTCGGCGTCGCGATTGCCTGCGGCAACACCTTCATCTGCAAGCCGAGCGAGAAGGATCCGTCGGTGCCGATGCGCCTGGCCGAACTGATGATGGAGGCCGGTGCGCCGGCGGGCGTGCTGCAGGTCGTCAATGGCGACAAGGAAGTCGTCGATGCGATTCTCTCCGATCCCGACATCCAGGCCGTGAGCTTCGTCGGTTCGTCGGCCATCGCGCACTATGTCTATGCGCAAGGCACCGCGCAGGGCAAACGGGTTCAGGCGATGGGCGGCGCCAAGAACCACGCCATCATTATGCCCGACGCCGATCTCGACCAGGTGACCAACGAACTGATCGGCGCGGGTTATGGTTCGGCCGGCGAGCGCTGCATGGCGATCTCCGTCGCCGTTCCGGTCGGCGAGAAGATGGCCGATGCGCTGGTCGCCAAACTGAAGCCGCGGGTCGAGAGCCTGCGCGTCGGCGTCCCGACCGATCCCGATATCGACTATGGCCCGCTCGTCACCGCGGCGCATCGCGACAAGGTGAAGGCTTCGATCGATCAAGGCGTCGCGGAAGGCGCCAAGCTTCTGGTCGATGGCCGCGGCTTCAAAATGCAAGGCTATGAGAACGGCTTCTACCTCGGCGGCTCGCTGTTCGATCACGTCAAGCCGGAGATGAAGACCTACCAGGACGAGATTTTCGGGCCGGTACTGCAGATCGCGCGCGCCAAGGATTTCGACGATGCGCTCGCACTGCCGACCAATCACCAGTACGGCAACGGCGTCGCCATTTTCACGCGCGACGGCGACGCGGCGCGCGAATTCGCTTCCAAGGTCAAGGTCGGCATGGTCGGCATCAACGTGCCGATCCCCGTGCCGCTGGCCTATCACACCTTCGGTGGCTGGAAGCGCTCAGCCTTCGGCGACGTCAATCAGCATGGGCCGGAAGGCGTGCGCTTCTACACCCGCGTCAAGACGGTGACGGCGCGCTGGCCCAAGGGTGGGGTGCGCGAGAATGCGAGCTTCGTCATCCCGACGATGAAGTAGCGATGGCGTCTGTGTTCGAGCGACTGCTGGGCGTACCGTTTACGCATGCGCGACGGCGCGAGGAAATCGAGAGTCATCTGCGCTTTCGCGCTCCCTCCGACATCCGCGCGACGATGAGCGAGAACCTGTCGCACATCACCCAGAAGTCGGGCGCGCTGCTGGCGGCGCAGGCGATTTTTATCGTGGTCGATACCTATGGCATCGATCACGGCTGGCCGCGCTCGGCCATGCTGATCTCGATCCTGACGCAGATCCTCGCCGCCCTCCTCGTGATGCTGAACCTGCGCACCGTTTATATGGAGATAGCCAAGACAATCGACGACCCGGCCGAGCTCGAGAAGGAGTCGGTGGTGCAGATTGCAGCTCTGGCCGGTGTGCGCGGCGCGCGCTTCAATGTGGCTCTCTATCTGACATTCCTTTCCGTCGTGCTGATGGGCTTCGGCGCGCTGGACGCGAGCATCGCATGAGCGAAGATGCTGAGATCATCTTCGAACGGCGCGGCGCCGTCGGACTCATCACGCTCAACCGGCCCAAGGCGCTGAACGCGCTGACCCATGCCATGTGCGTGGCGATGCGAGCGCAGTTGGCGGCTTGGGCCACGGACGATGCGGTCAAGTGTGTTGTCATCGAAGGTGCCGGCGAGCGGGCTTTCTGTGCCGGCGGCGACATCCGTGCGCTCTATGACTCCGGCAAGGCCCGCACGTCCTATATCTTCGATTTCTACCGCGACGAATACCTGTTGAACGCGGCGATCAAGCATTATCGCAAGCCCTATGTCGCACTGCTGCGCGGCATCGTGATGGGCGGCGGCGTCGGCGTATCGGTGCATGGCAGCCATCGCATCGCCGACGAAACCATGCTGTTTGCCATGCCGGAGACGGGCATCGGCCTTTTCCCCGATGTCGGCGGCAGTTTTTTCCTGCCGCGCTGCCCGGGCGAGCTCGGCATGTATCTGGGCCTGACCGGAACGCGCCTGAAAACGGCGGATGCGATCTATGCCGGCGTGGCGACGCATCTCGTGCCGGCGAGCGCGCGTGCGGCGTTGGTTGAAGCGCTGGCCGGCGGCACCACGCCGGATGCGGCGCTGCGGCATCACGCCCAGAGCGCGCCTGACGCTTCGCTGCCCCTGCTTCGCGAAGCGATCGACCGGATATTCTCCGCCGCCAGTGTCGAAGCCATCCTTGCCGCGCTCGACGCGGGAGGTTCCGACTGGGCCCGCGACGCCGCCAGGATCATCCGCAGCAAGTCGCCCACCGCGACCAAGCTTGCCTTCCGGCAGATCCGCAACGGCAAGACGCTGGACTTCGATGAGTGCATGCGCATGGAATTCCGCATGGTCAATCGCGTCATTGCGGGACACGAATTCTACGAAGGCGTGCGCGCCACGATCATCGACAAGGATGGCGCGCCGCACTGGGAACCGGCACACTTAGCTGCGGTGAGCGATCTGGATATCGCGGCGTATTTTTCAACGCTTGGAGCGAACGAGTTGCCCTTGTAGGTTACTCGTCATGGCCGGGCTAGACCCGGCCAACCATCGCATCCGGATCTTCGGATGCGAGAGACTCTTCTAGGCGTGCAGACGCACGCCCGATGGGTGGGCGGCTCAGGGCCGCCCATGACAGTCTTTGATTGAGAGGCCATGCGCATGAGCACGATCGCATTCATCGGCGTGGGCAATATGGGCGGGCCGATGGCTCGCAACCTTCTGAAAGCGCAGGAGCAGGTGCGCGCCTTCGATGTCAGCCCCGCCGCGCTCAAGCCGGTCGTCGAGTCCGGCGCGAAACAGGCCAACACCGCGCTCGATGCGGTCAAAGGCGCCGATGTGGTGATCACCATGCTGCCCGCCGGCGCGCATGTGCGTTCGGTCTATCTCGAAGATGCCAGCATCATGTCAGCGGCGCGCAAGGATGCGGTGCTGATCGACTGTTCCACCATCGATATTGACTCGGCGCGCGCTGTGCACGCCACCGCCGAACGCGCCGGCTTTGACTTTCTCGATGCTCCAGTTTCGGGCGGCGTCGGCGGCGCAGAAGCGGGCACGCTCGCCTTCATGTGCGGCGGCAGCGACAAGGCGTTCGCGCGCGCCAAGCCATTCCTCGAGAAGATGGGCAAGCGCATCGTCCATGCCGGCGGTGCCGGCGCCGGCCAGGCCGCCAAGATCTGCAACAACATGCTGCTCGCGATTTCGATGATCGGCACCTGCGAGGCCTTCGTGCTGGGCGAAAAGCTCGGCCTCGATCACCAGAAGCTGTTCGACATCATGTCGGCGGCGTCGGGCCAATGCTGGTCGCTGACGAGCTATTGCCCCGTGCCCGGCCCGGTGCAGGCCTCGCCGTCCAACCGCGACTATAGCGGCGGCTTTGCGACCTCGCTGATGCTGAAGGACTTGAAGCTGGCACAGAATGCCGCGCTCAGCGCCGGCGCCAACACGCCGCTCGGCGCCGAGGCAGAACAGCTTTATTCGCTGTTCGACTCCAAGGGCCATGGCGCGCTGGATTTTTCCGGCATCATCAAGATGCTGCGCGGGGACATGTAAAGAACGTTTTCGCACACTTCTGTTATCGGAATCAGCGCACGGCCATCGCCTGCGCCGCGCGCCAAACTTTTTCCGGCGTCGCCGGCATGTCGAAGGTCTTGACGCCAAGCGCATCGGTGATCGCGTTCATCACGGCGGCGGGTGAAGCAATCGCGCCGGCCTCGCCGCAACCCTTGACGCCCAGCGGATTGGACGGACAGGCGGTGATCGTCATCCCGACATCGAAATTCGGCAGGTCGTCGGCGCGGGGCATGCAGTAATCGTTGAACGAGCCTGTGACGAGCTGGCCGGTCTCCCGGTCATAGATGCCATGTTCCAGCATTGCTTGGCCGATGCCTTGCGCGATGCCGCCATGCACCTGGCCCTCGACAATCATCGGATTGATCACGGTGCCGAAATCATCGACCGCGGTGAAATTCACGATACGTACCGTGCCTGTATCCTTGTCGATCTCGACCTCGCAGATGTGACAGCCGGCCGGAAACGTGAAGTTGGTCGGATCGTAGAATGCGGTTTCCTTGAGACCGGGCTCGATCTCGCTCGTCGGAAACTTGTGCCCGACATAGGCGGCAAGTGCCACCTCGGCGAACATCATCGTCTTGTTGGTGTGGATGCCGGCGAACTTGCCGTTTTCGAACGTCACATCCGAGGCCGGTACTTCCATGACATAGGCGGCGATGCGCTTGGCCTTGGCGATGATCTTGTCGAGCGCCTGCGCGATCGCCGACATGCCGACGGCGGCCGAGCGCGAGCCATAGGTGCCCATGCCGAACTGCACCTTGTCAGTGTCGCCATGCACGATCTCGATGGTGTCAATGGGCACGCCGAGCCGGTCGGCGACGAGCTGCGCGAAGGTCGTCTCATGGCCCTGGCCGTGGCTGTGGCTGCCGGTCAGGACTTCCACCGAGCCGGTCGGATTTACGCGCACTTCGGCGGATTCCCACAAGCCCACGCCGGCGCCCAGCGAACCCACCGCCTGCGACGGCGCGATGCCGCACGCCTCGATATAGGTGGCATAGCCAAGGCCGCGCAGCTTGCCGGCCTTCGCTGCCTGCTCCTTGCGCGCCGCAAAGCCCGGCACGTCGGCGCGCTTCATTGCTTCCTTGAGCGAGGCGTCATAGTCGCCGATGTCATAGGTCATGATGACCGGCGTCTGGTGCGGAAACTTGCGGATGAAATTGCGCCGGCGCAGTTCGGCCGGATCGAGTTTCAGCTGCCGCGCCGCCTCTTCGACGAGACGCTCGACTACGAAGGTCGCTTCCGGCCGGCCGGCGCCACGATAGGCATCGACCGGCGCGGTGTTGGTGTAGACCGCGTCGACCTCGGCATAGATCGCGGGAATGTCGTACTGGCCCGAGAGCAGCGTGGCGTAAAGATAGGTCGGCACCGACGAGGAAAACGTCGACATGTAGGCGCCGAGATTGGCGATCGTCTTCACCTGCAGCGCCAGGATGCGCCCAGTGGCATCGAGCGCGAGCGAAGCCTTGGTCACATGGTCGCGGCCATGGGCATCGGTCAGGAAACTCTCCGAACGATCCGCCGTCCATTTGACTGGCCGGCCGACCTTCTTCGCGGCCCAGATGCAGACGGTTTCCTCGGGATAGATGAAGATCTTCGAGCCGAAACCGCCGCCGACGTCGGGCGCGATGACCCGCAGCTTGTGCTCCGGCGCGATCTGCACGAAGGCCGAGAGCACCAGGCGTGCGACGTGCGGGTTCTGGCTCGTCGTCGTCAGCGTGAAGGTGCCCGAGCCCGCATCATATTCGCCGATCGCCGCGCGCGGCTCCATCGCGTTGGGCACGAGGCGATTGTTGACGATGTCGAGTGTGACGACATGGGCGGCCGCGGCGAACGCGTCGCTCGTCTTCTTCGCATCGCCCAGATGCCAGTCGTAGATCGTGTTGCGCGGCGCCTCCTCATGCAGCTGCGGCGCTTTTGGCGCTTGCGCATCGCCCGGCGCCAGTACGGCCGGCAGCACCTCATAGTCTACGGCGACCTTCTCGGCGCCCTCGGCGGCAGCGCTCGGCGTTTCGGCGATCACGACAGCGAGCTGATCGCCCACATGGCGCACTTTTTTCAAGGCGAGCGCGGGATGCGCCCCCGCCTTCATCGGGCTGCCGTCCTTGGAGAGGATCATCCAGCCGCAGATCAAGCCTTTGACGCCATCGGCGTCGAGATCGGCGCCGGTCAATACCGCTACAACACCCGGAACGGCGAGCGCCGCCTTGGTATTGATCGTGCGGATCACCGCATGCGGATGCGGGCTGCGCACGAACACCGCATAGGTCTGGCCGGGTTTGGCGAGGTCGTCGGTATAATGACCCTGGCCGGTGATGAAGCGGAAATCTTCCTTGCGTTTGACGGATTGACCGACGAGCGCTGCCATGGTGTTGCCTTTCGTTCCGCCGCGAAAGCTTAGACGAATTGCCGCCAATTCAACAAGTTTCGGCGTGTGCTGTGATCGTGTGTTGCCGTTTTTGTTTGCCGCCCGCGGTGCGGTGCATTATCCACGGAGGCGGGTGCGCAGCGAAAGGCAATGAAATGAGCCACGAACTGGCTCTGGTTCTGTGGGCGCTGCTGGCGCTCCAGGTGAAGCACTTTCTCTGCGACTTCGTGCTGCAAACCCAATACCAGGTATCGACGAAGGGGATCTACGGCCATGTCGGCGGGCTGATTCACTCCGGCTACCACATGATCGGGAGCGTGCCGGCGCTGCTGATTCTGCACGCGCCGGTCAAGGCCATCGTCATCATCATGATCGGCGAATTCCTGATCCACTATCATACCGACTGGACCAAGGCGAATATCGACGCGCATTACGATTGGGGCCAGGCCGACGCGCGCTATTGGATGCTGTTCGGCGCCGACCAACTCATCCACCAGTTGACCTATCTTGGCATTATCATCCTGCTGGTCCTGGGCACGCTCAATTAGGCTTGGCCGGCTCGGACCATAGCACGCGCGAGAAGAACGACTTCATGCGCGCCAACAGGTCATTTTCCACCGACGAGACCTGGATGGTGCGCTGGGCGACCTGGGCGCGTTCCTGTTCGCGCCTGGCGAGCACATGGCTGAAGCGCTGCAGCAGCTCCGGCGATTTCTTGAGCAGTGCTTCCATCGGCTCCTTGGTGATCTCCAGCACGCGCATGCGGGTCAGTGCCGTTACCGTGGCGTTGCGCGGCGCGCCGGTCATCAGCGACATTTCACCCACGACATCGCCGGCCGCGAGAACGGCAACTTCGCGCGGGTCGTTGTTCTGGCCGAGCACGGTGACCCGCGCGGCTCCTTCCAGGATGATGAACATCGAGGCGGCCTGTTCGCCTTGCACCATGAGGTCGGCCCCGCGCGGAACTTCGCGCGGCCGACTGCGGCGCGACAGGTCCTTCGCCTGCTCGATATCGAGGACATTGGCGAACAGCGTCGCATGCGAAAGTGCGCCGCGAACCTCTTCCTCGCCGAGCAGCAATTCCAGGTTGGGCGGCTTGGCCAGCTCGATCTGTGTAACCGGCGCCGGCATGTGGTTCTGCAGGATGACGTCCTGCAACACGCCGATCACGATGGATTTGGCGACCGAGGGCTCGATCTGATCGGGAAAGGCGTAGAACCGCACTTCATAGTAGAGCGCTTCTTGCGTCAGGCGGCTGAGGATCACCGAAGGCTCCGGCGTGCGCGCCAGGCCTGGACGGCGCACCGCCTTGAATGCCTCGCCCAACAGCATGTCGGTGACCCGATCGGCCGGCATGCGACTGTCGATGCTGAGTTCGACCGACAAGCGCTTGGCGTCGGCCGGCCGGCTGTGATTCATCACCGGGTTCGCCGTGACGATGTGATTGGGCACCATCAGCCGGCGGCCATCGTCCAGCGTCAGGAAGGTCGACCGCCAGGTCATGCTGGTGACGCGGCCATAGACCGGCTCATGCATCTGATCGGAATAAATCGTCAGCCAGTCGCCCAACGAATAGGAACCGTCCAGGTTGATCGCCAGCCCGCTGAACAAATCCTGGATGACGGCCTGCAGCGCGATGCCCAGGATGATGGCGGTCGCGCCGGACGCGGTAACGAAGCCGGTGAAGGAATAGCCTTCCTGCCACCACAGTCCGATGGACAGGCCGAGCAGGACGAGCGCGACGGTCAGGATGTCCTGGATGAGTGCCGGCGTTTCGCGGTTGCGCCGGCGCTGCAGATAGCGGTGCCAGTAATAGTGGCGAATCAGGCCGTCGACGAACAGCGTCGATGCCACCACCGCGGCAACGATGACCGCCCGGTCAAGCTCGCCGACGAGGGCCGGGCTCACTCGCCCGGATAGCGCCGCCAGGCCCCACAGCCGCGCGGCCAACAACAACAGAAGTGCGAGACCGGACCAAAAGATCATTTTTCCGTCATCTTGATCTCGATGCCGCTTTCACCCTGCCGCAAACGCTCGTGATAGAAGCGCACTATGGGATCGTCCGGCGACTCAGCGCACAGGCGGGTGAAGAGTTCGCAGGCGGCGGTCTTGTGGTCCCGCGCGGCAGCGAACGCTTCGTCATACCGCGCAAGGAAGTCGGCGCTGCACGCGCCATCGTGCAACGGTTCCCACACATCCAGCGCTGCGGTCTTGCCCTTCAAGATCACCGAACCGATCGGCCGAAACGTCACGCCCTTGCATAGCACACGCGTCGCATCACTGACACAGAGCCGGGTGCCAAAATGCTTGTTGAGACCTTCCAGCCGCGAGGCCGCATTCACCGCGTCGCCCGAAGCAGTGTAGCTCAGCCTTTCGTGCGAGCCGAAATTGCCGACCGCGGCGACGCCGGAATGAACCCCGATGCGGGTGATGCCCAGCGGAATGCCCTCGTCATTGGTCTTCTGGCGAAACGATTCGGTATAGGCGTCCATTTCCAGCATGCAATGCACCGCCTTGGTGGCATGGTCTTCGACGTCGACCGGTGCATTGAAGATGGCAAACACCGAGTCGCCGATGAACTTGTCGACCATGCCGTCATGCTTCTGGACGAGGCTCGTCATGCCGTCGAGATAGGCGTTGAGCAGGCGCCCGACGTCGCGCGAATCCAGGCCCTCGGACATCGTCGTGAAGTTCGCGATGTCCGTGAAGAGAAACGTCATCTCGCGGCGCACGCCGCCGAGCTGGACCTGTTCGGGATCGTCGACCAGCTGCTGCACGACTTTTGGCGAGAGGTAGCGCGAGAACGTGCCATGGATGAACTCACGCTGACGCCGCGCGTCCAGGCCAGTGACCGAATCAACCGCCGCGAAGGAGCCGATCAGCGCGATGCTGGGCGCGATCAGGCCGATCAAAACGCCAAAGCGCGCATAGAGCACCAGAACGCCAACGACCCACAATAGCGCAATGAGTGCGAGCACAGCGCCACCGCGCAGCCAGAGCGAGTGGCCCAGCACGCCCAATCCTGCACCGAGGCCAGCGAAGACGAGCGCGATGACGAGATTGGCCCACCAGTCGAGCTGCGGTGGCGCGCGATGCTCGACGAGCTGGGCGATCTCGTGCGCCAGGATGAACACACCCGGCATCGTCGCCTTGGCGCTGTTCGGATCGGTGGCAAAGGGCGTGCGATGCTGATCGACCAACGTAAGATCGGAGCCGATCAGGACGATCTTGTCCTTGAAAAAGGCTTCCGGATAAAAATTCAGCGGCAGGCAGGTTGAAAATCCGGCGACACACGCCGACACGGTGCGGAACGCAGGCTGGTTTGCACCGGGATCGGCGCGCCACACGATCGGGATGCGTTCGTCGGGCGTCGCCACGCCGGCGATCGCGGCGACCCGGCGCGGCACGCTCAACAGATATTGCCCATTCGATGCCGTGCGGCCCGGCACGATCCAGCGCGCCGTGTCGGTCTGGTCCGTACCGAAATTGGCCACGGCCCGCAGGTGCGGCGGCACATAGTCGTTGAGGTAGGCGGTCTGGTCGGCACTCACCGTGCTGCCGGCCTCGAAATAGCTTACCACGAGCGGCGTTTTAAGCGTCCGCAGCGTGGCGCGCAGGTCGTCGTCCTTGGTTTTCTCGGTCGGCTGGTCGAACAGATAGTCGAGCGCGATGACCTTGGGATGCTTGGCGTCGAGTGCACGCAGCACTTCGGCAATGAACCCGCGATCGAGCGGCGAGCGATAGGGAAAGTGCTGCATCGCCGATTCGTCGACGCGCACGATGACGATGTTGGCATCCTGCGGCTCGGAGGGCGATTGGGTGGCGATCTCCCAGTCCTGCACAAAACGGTCGGCGCCGGTGAGAAACGCGATGTCGTCGACGGCGACGATGGCGAGCACGCCAACCACGATAGCGATGCTGGCGGCAACGGCGCCGTTGAAAATCGTCTTGTTGCGGACCAGCGCGCGGAGCCGGCCAAAGAGTGCATTCATCGACGCGGACGGAGCAGCGCCTCCGCTTGCGCCTCACAACCCTTCTGCACCATCCAGGCGGCGCGCATATAGTCGTTCGTCAACGTGCCCGGAATGGTGGTCATCGCGACCGCATAGTCCGAGCCGTTGAAGTTCACGACATAAGCCGCGCCGCCATGCATCGGCACATCCGTCGTGACGCTGAGCTCTTTCTTTCCCGCCGGCCAAACGGCTTGCGACTTCCAGCTATGGTCGGCGGGCATGACCGTCAAAGACGATGCGGCTGTCGCGTCGGGACGCCAGAACACCGGCTGATGATGCTCCTGCAGGCAGGCGCTACCGCTATGGGTGACGTCGACAAGCCACGGTTCGGGCAGCTTGGTGATGGCCGCGCCGCGCGTCACGCCGGCTTCACCGGTGCGCGCCGTGTGCTCGGTCGAGAGCGCCGCGAGCGTCGTTGCTATGCTTTTGCCCTGCCCGCCCGCCGACGGTGCCTGACTGTACGGCCCATCGATTGCAAGCGTCGCGCCGGACTCCGAGATCAAGGTCACATGCTGGCCCTGCTTCAGCACCAGCGGTTTGGTCGAATCGATGCTCGCGCCGGGCTTGAGGGCGATGCCGCGTGCTTCCACGACGATGAGATTGGCGGCCCGGGTGGCGCCGGCTGCCAGGAGCAGCGATGTCAATGCGCAGAGTCCTAATGCGTTCTTGATGGCCATGTTCATTCTCCACTTGCCAAACGGGTCCGGCCGGCAACGCTGCCGACGCGAACCCTGCTGCCGCTATCACCTATAAGCGTGAATGCGGCCCAATTGAACGGGTGTGCCGTTGCCGGCTGTGCGATAAGGCCAAGTTGCGCCTGGCGCAATGCCTCCGCCAAATCGCGCGACGGATCCTTGGCGTAGCGCGCAAAGACGCCGGTCATCAGCTTGCGGGTGGCGACGGAGGAGACCTCCCAGTGGCTCGCGAGCACAGCGCGGGCGCCGGCAACGAAGAACGAATCCGCCAGACCTTCGAGAGCGCCGCCGCCCAGATGCAGGCCGCCCGATGCCGCCGTGTTGCAGGCTGAGAGCACGACGAGATCGGCGTTGAATTTCATGCCGGCAATTTCGCTGGCGCTGAAAAGGCCGTCGGACGCGGTGCTGGCAGGTGCCGAGGCCGGCGGCGAAAGCACCAGGCCCGGCTCAGCCTGACAATGCAGTTCGCCGGGCAGCATGCCGTGCGTCGCGAAGTACAGAACCGCGTACTGGTCTAGTCTCTGGCTGCGCACGGCGCCTTCGCTGGCGGCGCTGCCCAAAAGGATCGAACCCGGTTGCGCGTTCAGCAAGCGGCCGACCGTCTCGACTTCGCCGGCCGTGTCCGGAAGCGGCGGCAGCGCGCGCAGCAGGGCGGGATTGGCGGGACCGTCGGCTTGGCACGCCGCCGCCAGCGCACCGAGCGCCTTGCCGCTGGTGGCACCGCCGCTGAACGCCGGATTGCCGACACCAAAGAACGGGCGGCTCGCGGCAGTCCGCGCGGCGCGCTGCGAACGCAACTCCAGGAACACCCGCGGCGATGGCACCTGCGTCACCGCCATGCGGCGGATCAGCCAGGCCGCGTCGATATAACCGCCGTTCGCCTCGGATGTGACGAGCAGAGACAACGGAAAGCTTTCCAGATCGCCGCTCGGCGCGACGATGAGATGATCGACGCCGGCCAGCGCCGGCTCCACCGGCGCGACGAGCTGCTCGTAGAGTTGAAACGACGATTTGAGGCTGAACCCGCTAAGCCCGCCAAGCTTGGGCACGAAAGCGGTGCGCAGGGCCGTAATGTCGCTGGACAGACCGTCGGCGGTGGCGGTCAGCGCGTGGGTCGTAAGCCCCTTGTTCGTGACGACAAGGGCAAAACTACCTTTCTGTCCAACGACAAAGTCGAGCAGCGCCTCGCCGCTGCCGAGTTCAGCCTGCACGGCCGAAAGTTCCGCCGGACTGGGATCGGCAAGACGGGCATATTCGGGATAACCCTGACGGATTTTGGCAAGCAACGCATCGGCGCTGACCGATGCCGTCTTGAAGTCGGCCTCGAGCTTGGGAACGGTGGCGGCCTTGCGCGCATCGTCCGGTTTACCGCTTTCGGCGACAAGTTGGATGCGGGCATTGTCGCGCACGTTCAGGGCGTTTTGATATCGCCGGACCAGGTCGGCGAGCGGCGGATTTTCCGCGACCGTGCGGGCTGCGACGCGCGCAACTGTGCGGTCGGCCATGCCGGAATTGACGAGCTGCACGGCGCGGAACATTTCGGCGTCGAGCGTGGCGCGTTGCGACGGGTCCGTCGCTTCGACAGCCGTGGCGGCAGTCAGGAACGGCAGCACCTGGTCGGACACGATCTGCGAGCGCGCCACCGGATCGCCGGCAAGGATCGCAAACGCCGAACGAAAACTTGCGAGCGCGGCGGGATAGACCTGCTGTTCGGAGTAGAACCGGCCGAGCCGCAAATAGGCGCGCGCCGTCGGCGCGGTGTCGCCGAACAATTTCTGATCCATCGCCAGCGCGTCGGAGAAATCGCGCTCGGCAACGACGACGCGGCCTTGGGCGGCATTGACCTCGCCCATCAGCGAGATCATCTCGGCGCGCCACCAGATCGGCAGGCCGGCAACTTCGGTGATGATCCAAAGCGCTTCCTCCGCGGCGGCCTGGGCCGTGCCATTGTCGCCAAGCCGCAACGCCATTTCCGCTTCTATGCGCAGGCTGTGCGCCAGTTCGCCCTGCAGCGCGACGGGTGCCGTACCGGCGCTGCCGTCGGCGGACAGCGAGTCGGCTTTTGCCGCATCGACCTGGGCGCGGCGCACTGCGGTCGCGGCCCGCGCGAAATTGAGCGCATCGGCGAAGTTGCGCTGGTTGGCCGCGTCCAATGCCTGGTACGACGCGAGGCGCGCCCGAGCCGATGGACTGGCAGCGCCCTCTATGATCGGCGTGGCCTGGCGGAAGAGCGCGGCGGCTTCATCGAAACGGCCTTGATTGCTGACCTGCAGACCCAACTCGACCAGCGTTTCGCCGACCGCCGCCGATTCCGGACCGAAGACGGTAATCTCGATCGCGAGCGCCTTGCGATAATCATTCTCCGCCCCGGCGTAGTTGTCCGCACCGCCATAGAGCCGGGCGGTCTCGACGAGCTTCTTGTAGTTGCTGAAATCGCCGCTGCCGGACTTGAGCGCATCGGCAGAAAATTTCGCCTGCAGCAGGCCGAGCGCGGTTTGCGTCTCCGCCGGGCTCAAACCATGGCCGCTGCTGGCAAGCGCCGCTGCGAGCACCGGCAGCATGGAAGGCAGACCCTCCGCGGCGGCCAGCGTGTCGCCCGCCGCTGAGACCAAAACCAGCCGCGGCCAGTTGCTGCTGCGCGCCGTGCAGAAAAACAGCACCGAATCGCTACCTTGCGCGGCCAGCCACTGGCCGGCATCGCAGGTGACGCCATTCGTGTCGTTGATGCCGCCCTGCAGCGATTTTGCCGTGCGCAGGACCGCTGCTCGGCGGGCTGTAGCATCGGAGCTGCGCAGGCTTGGCAGTTGCGCACTTAGCACGACGCCGTCCGCGTCGGTGTTGGTGCCGCAAATGATGTCATGGCTGCCGGCGAGCACGCAGCTTTCGCCCGAGAGCGCTTGGCCGAGCGGAACGTTTGTCGTCGCGGCAAAGCCAGCCACTGCTACGCCAGCCACGGCGCACGCACCGAACAGCACAGAGAGTCTCTTGGTGCGCACGGACCAGGCAGGACGGGAGGTGTTCGCGCTGAGTTTGGCCATGTCGCTCACCTAGAACCGCACCGACAGATCGACCAGCAACTTTGTGGCGCGCTGCCCGGCATCGCTGCCCGGCACGACGATCAGCGTATGCGCGACTTCGGCGGACGCGGTGAAATTGTACGGCAGCCAGACGCGTACCCCACCGCCAACCGAAGCGATCGACTGATCGAACAGAGTGGGGCTCGGCACGCCGCGGCGGATATACCAGGTCCGCGCGGCGTCGAGATACACATAGGGCTGCAGCGCGTGCACATAGGAATTGGCGAAGTGAAAATCGTATCGCAACTCCGCCGACCCGCCGAGGCCGTGATCGCCCGAGATGGCGCCCGGATCATAGCCGCGACCGATCTCTGTCCCGCCGAAGGTGATCTGCTCGCCCGTGAGCAGCCGCGAAAAAGAGTATTGGCCCTGGGCACTGATGACGGCGCTGAAGGAGCCGACCAACGGCAGCGCGAGCCGGCTGAAGGCACCGAACTTGGTGAAATCGGTTGCGCCGCCAAAGCGCGACAGCAGCGGGTTGGGCAAGCCGCCGACCCGGTTCGGCGACGCGTCGAGGAACGGCAGGCCCTGCGCCAGATCGAAAGTCACGGTCCACACGCCGCCAAGCACATGGGCGCGCTGATAGGTGCCGCCGAAATCCAACACCCGCCACTTGTCGTGGCTGAGGCCAAAGCCAAGCAGCCCGATGCGGGCGTCCTGCACGGTGAACCCGCCATCGAGCAGAAGTGTCTCGGCGCGGGTGCGGATCAGCGGATAGGTCAGCCGCGCGCCGCCGGCCCAGCTGTCGGTTCGCACATTGAATGCGGTGAGCGTCGAACCGGGCTGGCCGTGCGTCACCGCGCCGATCAAACTGCCGATCAACCCCTCGTCACCGATGGCACGGCGATAGCGCAATTGGCCGGCGGCCTGTTCCAGTGAGCTGGGCGACACAGTGACCGTGCCGGCAAGTTGATCGGCGCCGAACAGCGAGTTGAATTCCACATCGCCGACGATGGTCCACAGGCCGGAGAATCGCGAACCGCGATTGTCGGAGCGCAGCCCGCCGGAGATCCAAGGCTGGACCGCATCGACGACGAGATCGGACGCGCCCTTGGTATCGGGCGACGGCCGCAGCACGCCGGTAGCGGTGACGCCGGGAATGTCGTTGGCCATCAAGAGGCCGCGTTCCATCGTCGCGAGCCGGAGCGGCCGGGAATCCTGCGCCGGGGCGAGATAGCCCTTGATCAGCGCGCGCGTCGGTTCGTCGCCGCCCTGCACCGTGATGTCGGCGATGTAGCCTTCCACGACATTGATCGTGAAGATGCCGTCGCGCACGCGCTGCGGCGGCACGAAGGCGCGCACCAGCAAATAGCCTTCGGCGCGATAGCGGGCTTCGATCTTGTCCGCGACGTTTAGGATGTCGCCGAGCGTGATGTCCTTGCCGATGAGCGCTGCGAAGAGCGGGCGAAGCTCTGCCGGCGGTATCGTCGTGGCGCCTTCGATTCGGATGTCGGTCAGCGTGAAGTGGACTTCGTCGACGGCGCGCGGCACGGGCGAGCGGTGTGGCGCGATGATGCTGAAATCGAAATCGGGTTGGGTTGGAACCGCGGGTCCCGGACGATCACGACCGGGCGCGATCGCACCAGGCACCACCTGTGCTTCGGTCTGGCCGGCCAAAGCCAGCAATGCACTCGCAACGACGAGCGCGCCAAGACGCACCGTACCGCGCGTGGCCAGGCTTCGCCGCGTGAAGACACTCAGCAACCGCAATCGAAAATTCCCCATTCCACTCAAACTCAACGCGCGCGCAAAACCTGCGCGCACGCCCCACACGCCAAATTTACAAGTCTTATTTGTCAGATAATGTGCCCTTTTTCCTGGGTCACAACAATTACCGCGTACGGGAATGTCCCGCTTTGGCCGTTTTATGGCGGCTGTCATGGGGACAATATTCCGCGCCACATGCTTACACCGGCCATTTGGTACATTTCAGCAACGCTGTGCTGCCGGTAACTCAGTTTGTGGTGCCATCCCGCCGAAACTGCCGGCCCCTGACGGCTCGGGTAAAACTTGGCTACGGTCCGCGCCGCTTCATCAGCAAGGACGCTTCATGCCCCCTTCGATCCCGCAAACCGACCCCTACGCGCGCGCCGCCGCCAAGTTTGCGCTTGCCTGCAAGCTTGCCAGCATTGAGGCGTTGCTGATGTGGGATGCGCAGACCAACATGCCCAAAGGCGGCGCCTGGGCCCGCGGTGAACAAGCCGGCGCGCTGGCCGAGATCACCTCCGACCTTACCGGCACGGCGGAGATCGGCGAGCTGCTGGGCGAAGCGCAGTCGTTCGCCAACGTGCTCGGCGATAGCGAGCGCGCGAACCTCGCAGAGATGCGCCGGCTGTGGGTGCATCGCGCCGCGGTGCCCAAACAACTGCTCGTGGAACGGGCTCGCGTCAGCCAGGCGCTGCAGGCGGCGTGGCTCGACGCCAAGGCGAACAGCGACTACGCCCTCTTCGCGCCCGGCTTCAAGAAGTTGATGGCGATCCACAGGGAGGTTGCCGTCGCCAAAGGCGCCGCTTTGGGCCTTTCGCCCTATGACGCCATGATGGACGAGCAGGATCCGGGCCTCACCACCGCGCTCGTCGATCCGGTGTTCGACGATCTGGCGGCGGCGTTGCCGGCGATCATGGCCGAAGCGCGCGAGCGGCAGTCGCGTTGGCCGGCCGTCGTGCCGTTCAACGGCGACTTTTCGGTGACGCGTCAGACTGCATTGTCGCAGCGCCTCGCGCTCATTGTCGGCCACTCGCCCGGCAACAGCCGCATCGATGTCGCGCCGCATCCGTTTTCGATGCCGCATTCGCCGGGCGATGTGCGCTTCACCACGCGCTACGACGTCGACAAGTTCCGCTATTTGGTGACCGCGACGCTGCATGAAGCCGGTCATTCCATGTACGAGCTCAACCTGCCGCGCGACCTCGCATTCTCGCCGGCAGGATTTGCCCGCGGCGCCTCGGCGCACGAAAGCCAGTCCCTGATGCTCGAGATGATGGCCGGGCGCAGCAAGGAATTCCTCGCTTTCCTGGCGCCGCTGCTGCACGAATATTTTGGCGGCGACGCGCAGTGCTGGACCGCGGCGAACCTGCTCAACTATTTCCGCCGCATCGACGACGACTTCATCCGCGTCGAGGCGGATGAAGTCTCTTACCCGCTGCATGTGATCCTGCGCTATCGGCTCGAGCGCGCGCTGCTGTCGGGCGATCTTGGCGTCGACGACATACCGGGTGCGTGGAACGAGCTATTCAACAAACTGTTCGGCCGCGTTCCGCCCAACCATGCCAAAGGCTGCCTGCAGGATATTCACTGGGCGGCGGGATTGTTCGGCTATTTTCCGAACTATGCGCTTGGCGAGGCGCTTGCGGCGCAACTGTTCGAACGCGCCACGAGCGACGACGGCACGATCCTTCCCGCCTTGCGCCATGGCGACTTCAAACCCTATTTCAGCTGGGTACGGCCGCGCATCCACGAACAGGCGAGCCTCAAATCGTTCGACGCCATCGTCACCGCTGCGACGGGACAAAAACTTTCCGGCGCCGCGCTCAAACGCCATCTCCGCGCGCGCTATCTGGAAGAGGCGTTGGAGTAGCAGGGGCTCGAGTTCACCACTCAATTGTCATCCCCGGCGAGCACGAACGGCATCGCCGTTCGTGCGAGGGAAGGGGACCTAGGTGGCAGCATTTTTTGACTTCCGACTTCTGCGTTCCGGCTTCTGACACCTGGGTCCCCTTCCCTCACCGTGCGTTCCGAGCGGTTCGCCGGGGATGACACTGAGATGTTCAAATCCGCCAGTCGGTGCCCTTGACCAGTGCCTCGTAGAATGCGGGCGAATAGGCGTCTTCCGGTGCGGCGCGCACGCTGCGATCGAGATACTCCGCGTCCTTGCCCACCAGGATGCGCCAGCGATCGGACCGGACGCCGTCGAGAATGATCTTCGCCGCTTGCGCCGCGCTCGTCGGCGCGTTGTCGCGAAAATTCGCCGCCTGTTGCTCGACAAAGCCGCGCACCTGGGCATCGCTCATCGCCGCGAGATTGACGCCCTGCGCGGCGAGCGCCTTGCGCACCGCCGCCACGTCAACCGCGTCGCCGCTCAGGATCTTGCGCGAGTTGGCGACAATCTCGGTGCCGATATGGCCCGGCATCACGACGGAGCATTTGATGTGCGGCGCGTTGACGGCGAGATCGGTCATCAGCGCTTCGGTGAAGCCCTTGACCGCGAATTTCGCCGCACAATAGGCGGTGTGCGGCCGCGCCGGACCGATCGAGGCCCAAAAGCCGTTGACGCTGCTGGTGTTGACGATGTGGCCCTCGCGCGCCTTCATCAGCATCGGCAGGAACGCGCGCACGCCGTAATAGACGCCGCCCCAGCAGACGTTGAAGGTCTTTTCCCACTGCGCCCGGTCGCCGTTGACGATGCTGCCGCCACCGCCGATGCCGGCATTGTTGAAGAGCAGATG
>Ga0157379_10000898_pt1 | contig 24077 bp, 13 predicted proteins | sample S25metaG_FD_121802 | JGI IMG/M metagenome (GOLD analysis project Ga0157379, IMG submission 121802) | Switchgrass rhizosphere microbial communities from Kellogg Biological Station, Michigan, USA - S2-5 metaG | ecosystem: Host-associated > Plants > Roots > Rhizosphere > Soil | place: USA... | reverse complement strand
TGAGGACCCCTGATGAGATCAAAGCTGAAGCTATGAAACACATGGAGAGTGGAGGTAAATCACTAGGCATTGGATCAGCAAATCATTTAGCTAGTTTATATAACAATCCACAACTATATCCTCAGGCCTTCCCTTGGTTATTTCCATATGGACTTGGAGGGGTTGGTAACAGAAGAGGATATAGAGAAGTTCCTGAACATCACAGGATAAGACAGTTACTAATGTACCATGATAAGCGCTTTCAAAAAGACAGCTGTTTTGTACTCATGGCATTTAATCATAGACAAATCAAATCAGCTACTACTAGTAGTTTTTTGTTGACGAAAAGGGCAACTTTTGGGGATATTGCTGAGCGCATGCTAACCATGGATAGCAAATCTTTCAGGGATATAGCTAGACGCATACAAAATGGGGAGTACATAGTACCAGAAACAGATGCTGAGAAGCACTGTTATCAGATAATCAAAGATATTGAGGGTGTATCTGGACACATACAAGGATCATCAACAAGCCGAAGATGGATGAACAAAGAGGTATGGTCTTTATTATACAATATAGGTTCACCTGTATGGTATATAACATTTGCCCCTGCAGATGAAAGACACCCTATATGTTTACATCTTGCAGGAGATAATGAAAAGTTCTCCCCTGATATATTACACCCAAAGATAAGGCGAAAATTAATTGCAGATAATCCTGTAGCATGTGCTCGTTTTTTTCATGTTATGGTACATGCATTTCTTCTACATGTGTTAAAAATAAGCTCTTCAACAGAAGAAGGACTGTGGGGGAAAACAAAAGGCTATTATGGCACAGTTGAACAACAAGGGAGGCTCACACTACACTTACATATGCTATTATGGATTGATAACTCAATAACACCAAAAGAAACAAGAGATAGGATTTTGAACATGGACTCTGACTTTAATAAGGCCTTAATTGCATATCTAGAAGCAGGTCACCAAGGAGAATATGTTGATGAGATGTTAGAACAGGTTAAAGAGACCATTGACTGCCAAGATGAAAATCCTGAATACAGTCATCCAGCAATGACATTGCCAGAGAAGTTACCTGTGTGTAATTGTGATCAATGTGAAGATGGTATAAGGTGTTCAAAAATGGTTCATTGGTGGAAATACTATAAAGATACTATAAACCATATACTATTCAAATGTAATAGACATGACTGTAGTCAAGGATATTGTCTTGACAACAAATACAAAACATGTAAAGCCAGATTTCCAAGAAAGCTGTATGAAGAAACCACAACTGATGAAATGGGACATATGTTTCTGAAACATAAAGAGAGTCAACTAAATACCTTCACACCTGCCTTAACATATATGTTTCGATGTAACACAGACACCACTTGTCTACAATCTGGCACAGGGATCAAAGCAGTTTTAATGTATATAACAGATTATATAACCAAGAGTCCTTTGAAACTCTACAACCTATTTCAGATATTAGCTGAGGTTAATGACAAGCATAATACTATCATAGGAGATGATGAGAAGTCACATTCAAAAGCCAGGAAAATTATAACTAAAACAGTAAACTTAATGTCTACACACATGCAGATAGGTGCTCCCATGGCTGCAGCATTCTTACTTGGACTACCTGACCATTATTCAAGCCACAAATTTAAAGCTTTTTACTGGAGATCATTTGTATCTCATGTCTTAAACTGTTATGAATTGTCAGAACAGTTCATCCCAAGTCATGGTCTGATAGAAGAGAAAGTAGTAATTATAAAATCTCAAGGAAAATATAGTTCACTAAATGCTGTACAAGATTATACTATGAGACCCAAAGAACTTGATCATATATCATTATATGATTGGGTCACTATGTTTAAGAAAGTTAAGATAGAGAGTGATACCAGCAGTGATGAATATGATTATGAATCACAGCATTCAGAAAATAATGATGATAGAGACACGATAAATATTGAAGATGAAAATGTATACAATTCCAGTGAATGTAGTGAAGAATTAAGCAAATATTATTATGGTGAATCCAATAATATGGACATTGATGAGGAAGTAAATGATCCTGTTATTATAATCAAAGAAGAAAAAGAAAGTTATAGTAAACCAGTGTTAGGTAGTAAATCAAAGTTCAAGAAGAGGAAACTAGAAGAATATGAGGATAATGTTATGGTGAATTGTGAAGAAGATATATTGATCAAAAATGAAGACAATGCAGAAATGATGACATTTTTACCTAAGCATCCTCAAAGTGGGAAATATAGAATAGATAAGTTGAAGATTCCTGTAGTACCCAATATACTAGGAGGAAGTATCCCAAGAAGTAATACTGAAGACAAGGAATATTATTATGCTACTATGATGACACTCTTTAAGCCATGGAGAAATGGGGGTTCTCTGAAATTACAAACAGATAGATGGGATCATGTATTCAGTGATTATAAATTTACCAAGAGACACCAAGATATTATGAAATTTATGAATATTAAACATGAATGTATAGATTCCTTAGATGATTACAAAGCACAACGTCAGAAATATAGCACTTTCTCAAATGTTGACATTGAAAGGGAGATAATAGATGAAGAGAATATGAATGTTCTTGACAAGCTTGACAATAACATAGATAACAACAGTATAGTAGACATTATTCCAAGTAGAAAAATGTTGATAAAATGGGAAGAAATGTTAGGGGCTGAATTACGGATGTTTGAGGCAGGATGGAAGGAAACAATCAACAAAATATCACTTAAAAGTATATCATACATGAATAGTATAATTGATAATCATGTCACATCCATAGAATGGGCTTCAAGAATACAACAAGTACGAGACAAGATTAATAAGAGAATTATTATACCACAAATACCTAATTCAAACAATTCAAATATTCAAGAGAAAATTAAACTAAAATGTATTCAAAGAATACAAGATGAAAAAGTGAATATAATATATCATACTGAAAAAAATATAGAATATTCAAAAATTCCAGGAAGTGAGATAAATGGTGAGATATTAATAGGTGATTCAATAATGAAATACAAACTAAATGAAGCACAGATCAGAGCTTTCAAGATTATAGCAAATCATTCACTTAATCCAAATTCTGATCAATTGTTGATGTATTTAGGAGGTATGGCAGGAACTGGAAAATCTCAAGTTGTGAGAGCACTTAGTCATTTTTTTGAATCAAGAGGAGAGTCTCAGAAATTAAAACTAGCTGCTCCAACAGGGAGTGCTGCAGTACTAATAGGAGGATCAACATATCACTCACTCCTAGGGTTCAGTGACAGAGATAGTGATAAGACTACAGCCACTGCACTCTCTAAGGTGTCTGAAAAACTCAGATACTGCAGGTATCTGCTGATTGATGAAGTGTCAATGTTGTCTTGTAAAGCTTTAAATGATATAGATGAGAGGTTATCAAGAGTCAAGAACAGTACTGGTGAATCATTCGGTGGCATCAATATAATTCTATGTGGTGACTTTGCTCAGTTACCTCCTGTCAAGGCAACTCCATTATACTGTTCTGACAGTATTTTTACAACTAGCATAGATATGACTAAAAAAGATCAGGCTAATGCTATGGGAAAGACATTATGGAGGAAATTTACTACAGTAGTTATACTCCGTGAAAACATGAGACAAAAATCAATGAGCAATGAAGATATAGCATATAGAAAGGCACTAGAGAATATGCGTTATCGTGCATGTACCATTGAAGATGTTAACTTATTGTCATCCCTGATATCCAATGGAGAAGACAAAGATAATAAGCTGAAACAGAGTATCTTTGATAATGTATCAATAATAACAGCACGAAATAAATATAGGGATAAAATAAATGAGATGGGTACAAAGAGATTTGCTGCAGCATCAGACCAAACACTGACAGACTTTCATTCTATAGATACTTTATCAGAAGGTTCTGTTAAGAAAGCACTAAACATTCACACCAAAGGAAGAATAAAAAAGGCTTTAGTTCAGGATAACAATGTGATTAGAGCCAACCAACAGGATACACTGTGGTCACTATATCCACATATGACTGAACATAAAGCAGGGATACTTTCTCTTTGTATAGGGATGCCAATAATGATAAAGAAGAATATAGCTACAGAACTGTGTATCACTAATGGTGCAGAAGGATATATTGTGGGGTGGAAAGATGCCCATCTCAAGAGATATAATAAATCATATAGAATAGTAGATACTCTGTATGTCCTGTTAAAAGATCCACCATTCACTGTACAGATTAAAGGTCTACCTCCCAATGTAGTTCCATTAAACAGAACAAGTTCCAATATAGAGTGTGAACTCTATAATAATAGCATAGAATACATTAAAAGAGAACAAGTAGATATACTACCTAATTTTGCAATGACAGACTTCTCTTCACAAGGTCGAACACGTATGGAAAATGTTCTGGACCTCACAGAATGTAACTCACATTTTTCATATTATACATGTTTTTCAAGAAGTTCTACTGTTGTGGGTACAATTATTATAGGAGGTTTTAATGAGAAAATTATAAGAGGTGGTATAACAGGCTGGTTAAGACAAGAGTTCAGAGAGCTAGAAATACTAGATGATATAACTCAGCTAAGAGAAAACAGTCAACTGAGTGATACAGTAACTGGAAACAACAGAATAACTCTAATAAGGCAATTCAAAAAGTGTAAATGCGAAGGATACGAGCCACCATCAATGCATCCATCATTATACAATAACAACCAAGAGAGCTTGGTCTTGAAGAAAGTAGAAGAAAGAAAAATAAGCAATACAAATGGAAAGGAAGAAAAAACATATAATAAACATGTTAATAAAAAACGCAAGACAATGCAATTGTGTGAAGATGAACCTGAATGCCCAAATGACATGTTTTATGGCTTCAAATGGGAGAATAACTCATGTGCATTTGATAGCTTATTTGCTATACTATGGTTCATTTACAACCACACAGAAGTAGAATATCTAATAGATGTATATAAATATAACAATTATTTTTGCACTTTGTTAAATGGTTTCAGACTCATCCAAGAAAATGTGATCACTCCAGAGGAGTTAAGAAATAATATTCGAAATAACTTAATAAGAAATGGATACAATCAACAGTTTGGTTATCACCTGAATGGAGTTATACTGGCAAGATTGATTGAGTTAGTAATGTGTAGTAATATACCTAATGTGGATTTCAGGGGTTATTGTGACAATTGTGGTATAGCTACAGAGATTGTATCTAGAGAATTATTTCTGATAGATATATTGCCAAGATATATAAGTCAGATGTGTGACAATCAAGTAAGTCATGAATCTATATTCACCAATATGTTACAGAGTGCTATAAATAATAGTATATACCAAAAATGTAACATATGTAACCACACAATTTCAAATGAAAATGGCTACTTTAATAGAATTCCAAGAATCCTAGTTGTAAATGTTCAAGAGATGAACAATACAGAAATACCTGTAAATATTGAGATAAAACTATATAATGAAGAAAAACACAAAATGAAAATAGGAGGATTAGTATACCATGGTGACAATCACTTTACAACTAGAATTATAAACAGAGAGGAAAAAGTGTACTACAATGATGGTATCTATGCACAGAGAAAATTCCAATATGAATGCAAATATCAGGAATTATCAGTTATCAAAAAATACTACAAAGATGACAGGAAACTGTGCTTTGTAATATATTACACAAGCTGATAACAAGTAAGATAAAATAACAAGAAAATGGAACCGTTTTGCCGTGCAGTGCACCGGCTCATCTGGTTAATTTTTATGATGCAAAAGATGATGGACTATCAACTTTTGGCTTAATTTTTTGCAACAGTCCTCAAAAAATCTTCAGAAATTTAAGAAATATACAGGAAAGTAAGCCAAAAGTTAACATTCTGTCATCCTGTCCACATTAAAAAAATGTGAAGGATATTTAGTTTTCTATTTCATTTGTTGCATCAAAAAATATTTCTAAATTTCTGCTTTTTTGAAGTTTTCCTGGATCAAAAAATATTCTCAAATGCTGTATTTTCTTCAGATGTATAATGACAACAATGGAAGAACAATTGTATGGTTTCCACCAATTTCCTGACTCAAAAAACCATTGGGAAGAAATATATTTTCTCAATTTTGTTGTTTCAAGAAATGTCTTTAAAAAGGGAGATTTCTGACAATTTCTTGCCTCAGAAATTTATGATAAAATAAGGCATTGTTTCAACATATTCTGTAACTTTTGTATCTCAGAAAATTTTGACATGTCTCCAGTGATAGGCAACAGCCTCAGGCCACAGAAACTTTGGAAGACCTTTGGACAGTAGTATTGAATGACCAAGGTCCAATAAGGTTCAGTTCATCCTTTCCTGCATCCTGGTTTGTGCTGAGGAGTATGGGGCTGTGGTCTCCATTATTATACCACATTCGTTACAGTATTGTATAAATTCTTTGTCAATATATTCTTTGCTGCCAACTAGTCTAATTCACATAATAGACCTTTTTCTGAGTTTCTACAAAGGGTTTAAACATTTTGAAAAACTCCAAGGTCCTATCCTTTGTATTGGCAAAATAAACTTTGGAGTATTGGGATTCTCAGTCTGTAAATGCATAATAAAACCATTCACAACCAATACCCAATGTAGGAGCCAGCCCCCATACATCTGTCCTCATCAAGTCCCCAATCTGAAGAGCAATAATACTTGACAATCTGAGTGATGATGACGAGGTTGTGGGATACGGGGTAGTTGCATGCTTACCCTGAATACAGGCAGTACATTGAGCTGGTTTACTCAACTCATTTACTTTCATCCCTTCTACTAATCCCTTCTTATATAGGAGATGAACAGCACCCATACTAATGTGTCCTAGTGCATGATTCCACTTGTCCCACATCTGTTCCCTTGTCATCACAATTCTTTCCCTTGGGACAGGGATGCTTGCACTGGGTCTCATTTTCATTTGATATACTTGTCCTTTCTTAATGCTGTCAGCTATTTTAATTCCATGAGTATTTAAAAATTTAACACTGCCCTTGTTGAATCTAGCTTTGTATCCTGCATCTATAAGCCGTCCAACACTGACTATAGTGTTTGTTGCATCTGGCGTGTATCTTACATTTTCCAGGTTGACATGAATAATTTTATTTTCAACCAAGAATTCTACTGGGACTGTGCCTACACCATAGGCACATAATGGGGTGCCAGGAACAATACCATCAATGTTGCAGGGCTCAGCACGATATTCTGAAAAATACAAGCATTGATTAACCAGGTGTGTCAATGTTCCGGTGTCTGAAAGCCACACTGAGGAATTTGATATCACATACCCTTCATCAGCTGCGACACATATGTCTTCATCATCATTGACACCCCAGTCAACAGCAAACTCATTGTTTGGGTCTAGCAGCAGGCTCCTGGACTGGGTATATGCAGGTACTTCGGAGTTGTTGATGATGGGATTGTTGCTTGCTGGCAATAGCAAGCTATGGGGAGGAAGGGGGGACTGAGTTCTCACAAATGCCTACTCACCACTCCCACTAGACTGATCATTTCCCGAATAACTATCTTCCTCCTCAGCCTGCCGGACCTGCTCATTTTGAGTACCACTGCTGCAGGGTGGTTTATACTTTCCTCTACCCTCAGATCTGCAATCTCCCTTCCAATGCCCAGTCCTTCCGCAGTTCCTACAAGTGTTGTTTGGAATATCCTGCGAGTCTCTATTCCTGTGCATGTGTTTCCTTTTACGATGACAGCCAGATTGATTAGATCCACTGCTGTGGGAAGGAGGTCCTAGACAGGCTGCAACGGCCATCTGCTGCTCAACTCCCTTCCTGCTGTCGCGATAGTGACTAAGGACTCGGTTTATTATGGTGTCAGGACTTGGAGGAAGACCGCTCGCGGTTATGGCTGCACAGAAACTATTCCAGGATTCCGTCTGGGGAAGGGAGGCGATGATTATGAATGAATAACGGGAGTCGGAAAGGGCTTTGCTGTGGCAATCGAGTGCGCGTTTGTGTTCTTCCAGAACTCGAAGATGCTCTTCGATATCGGAGCTGTCCACAGCATCAGTTTTGAACAAGGCAGTGGCATGTTCAAGGATTGCAGCCGTGCCAGTAGGCTCGAGAGTTCTGTGGATTTTATCCCAGAGTTCTTTGGCAGTCATTCCCTCATAAAATTGGGCAATAAACTCATCTGTGATACGAAACACAATTGCCGATGCTGCCTTCTCATATTTCTCATCCCATTCATCCATTAAATGTTGCTCCTCCTGTGACCTGTCCCGGGAGCGCAGGCACAGGTCACAGCTCTGTTCCCTTAACCACCCCGGTCACTCTCAGCTCTACAAAGAGCCTGAGCATTCTCAGCTGCCATGTGTTCCAGTTTTGTTGGGTGAGTGGCTCGAAATAATATAGCTGGGCATTCAGGTTGACAGCAGTTGTAGATGATGTGGACATGGCAATAGAAAATAGAGAGGGGCCCGGGGATATATGGAGTACATTTCAGAGAGTAGTAGTGTAGGAATAAATATTTGTTAATGTTTAGTTACGGCCGGGGCCCATAACCTATTAGCAACTTGGAAGCAAGGTTGTGGCAAAAGTCAAATTGTATTCTATGTAGACAGCTCTTTTACATACATGATAAATGGATTACCTCCTTAACTAAAACTAATGATGATAGTTCCGTCTGATGAATGGTACTTACACATCTGTGTTCGGTATAGGCGCTTATGGCGGTTCATCCGTATTATCCATTCGCAGGCACCTTATGCCAACAATGTGCGCAGTATTATAAATCAGTTTATCCGAGAGACGGCTTTGATATATTATGGATATTGATGATGTAGCTATGGCCATCCAGCATATTTCTCCCACTGTATATTCTCAATGTTGTGCTGCCAGTTTGAGTCACCCGGAGTGAGCATGGATATTCTTTCAGAGTCGCTACAATTTGTTATTGTTTAGCATTATGACTGGAACTGGTCTGTGGAATACACTTGTGTGATCCTTGTCTGTGTTCCTCATGATTTTCCGTGGCTGTCAATTGATTCTGATGTTCACATTGGTAATATTTCGAAAGTTGAAACTGAAAGTGCTCACCCACGGCTTAAATGTGAAGGACTCAGTCTACAGAAAGGGGGAAGAAAGGACAAAGCGGAAGTGTGTATGCAATACCTAATTTGATAAAGGTGCTTCACAACTAGATTTACATGTTTATAATTCTGTCGAGGTGTGGACTGTGGTCAATTCACTGCTGAGTCGGGGATTGGCGCTGGTGCCATTACAATTAGCCATAGTGTCATCGCTGAAGCTGAATCTATGCTAATGGAAGTGGTGTAGATGGGGTTACACTCGTATCTACATCCAGCGATATTATACATGCAAAAAGCATTTGACATATTGGGTTGTTGAGTGCATCATTTTGTAGAATGAAGTCCTCATGTTATGAACTGGGACAGCATGAGAAGAAGAAAAGGATATGGGTCCCCAGTCGAAGGAGCAAACTCAGTCCTTTTACTTTTCCTACCACCCTTTAAAAAACACCACGCTTACTATCTTCCAGACTCCGGGTCTCCCCCCCTCCCTACACCACCCTGATTCCCTTCCTTCATGATTCCTTGCCTGCCTAATCCACAATACTGCGTAGGGGAGTATTACTAAAACCATAGCTGCACCCACAATACTTCCGAAGATGAGACCTACCCTTGATTGAGTCATTATGACGGCAGTCTGGGGCTTCATCGATGCAGTGGAGGGGGGAAGTGGGTGGATTGAGGAGAGAAGAAGAAGGGAGGAGCTTTCAAGGAATTGTTGGCTAAGCAAAGAGGCTCATCGACGATGATGAAGAGCCTTTGTCATCCAAAAGATCAATGCTGGAAGAAATGGCAGCGACTTGAAAGCTAGTCATGCTCCCAGAAAAATCAGCCGTCAGAATCACACCCTTTGTCGGAAGGATCTGAACAGCTCCGCTACCGATAGATTCTGATTCCGATATGGTGCCCTTTCCTTTCAGAGCAGCCAATTCCTGAGGCATGTGCAAATTGCAATGGACCTCCCGGGAACGGATTGTTAGAGGATGGAAGAGGTACGTTGATTGGGGATAAAACACAGCTAATGGATTCCCACAAAATATATTGGCACATCAGGTGCCATCAGGGGGGAGGTCACTGTCGACTTGGGAGAAGAGTCGAATGTTACTCCAATGGCCCTAGATGAACTCGAGTGCCAGAATACTTACCGATATGTCAGAATTATCTACGCTTGTAGATGTTGGCGAAGACATAGATGTCGTTGATGGGAGGAGATAAGCGGAGTTCGATGAAGGAATGGCTTGGAAGTGATATCTTTGTCATCTCGTCGAAACATAGAGATGACGGGGCTCGCTCCTGCGGCAAACAAGGGTGAATACGAGAGTTGTGGAAGGCAAAATTCCAGGTGTTATGCTTAGTCTTATCAAGCGTGGTGTGGTATTGGCTCTTCCAATGCTTGCTCTTGGCTGCTCTATTCATGGAGTAGTTTGTTCGTCTGCCAACAGAGGACGGCTTCCAACTAATATAGGAGGTGCTCTCTAGGGATATATAAATTGACTTAAACATCCTCTCTCGGCAAGTGTGCAGACCCCAAAAGTATATCAAAGTCTCCGGAAGTCTTCAAGCCACTCGAGGGTTATTTTTATGAATTAAATTATGGTTTCCATGCTGGATAGCCTTCAAGGAACTAACATGTCATTCTCTGGAATGATATCAAGCCAACGATTAGAAGCGACAGAATGCAGTGTTAAGTACAAGGTGAACGCATTGCTCACTTGCAGGAGACTCGGTAGAGTCATAGAATAATAGCTTGTTTGAGTTGACAACCGATGCACAATTCTGGAAGAATAACTCAAAAAACGAGAATAAAAAGCGAGCGGAGGGAAATAAGGTGTAGGAGGAACAAGTGGAGTAGTATCCTACACAACGACGGTCATAGAATTTTACTTTCTCGACCTCCTATTCCTTTAGCTGCGCAAAAAAAAATACTACTCCTCCATTAATATTAATTTACTCTCCGTTCTTCCTCTCATCTCTTCAATATCTCCCTCCCCATCGGCCCTCCCGTACACCCAGGAATCCCGGGTCTGTGATCCACTTTACCTGGGATTCCTAATCCATAAAAACGGAAAAGGATCGCAATCGTCCCCACATATAGATTTACCACAATGCGAACGGTTGCTATTATACTGACGGGCTTACGGAGGAAAGATCCCTCAAACATCACTGTCAAAATATCAAGCACAACACAAACTCTGAGGTCCCAGCTGGCCACAGAGCTGTTATTTTCGCCAACCTGCTGTTTAGCACGGACTAAGTCCCTATGTTACTACGGTATGCCGCCCAGACAGGCCGACTCAGCACGACATTCGCACAACGATCGAAGAGATCTGACGCGAGGGACGGCGGAATGACGGCGTAGCAAGCTACTACACCTCATATACACTTAACGCTTAGCAGGAGTTCCCCATGAGGCCCGCCACACCTTATTGGGTCATTGGGAGTAGAAGGGGATGATGAAACGGACGTATTTAAAATGTATGTACGGTTGACATCTTGAATAGCGCCTCCCCTTAATGGGACACAAATGGATTCAAAAAAAAAAAATTGTTAAAGGGCCGGTAGGGAACAATTGGCTAGTCATGGTTTGGGTGGTACATGCTATATTTCGCTACACACGAAACGTGCTAATGTGTACGGAACCGTAGAAGGTGGGATCCGGTCACAAGCAAGGTATCGCCTGTTAGGTAAATGAGTAGTGATTTCGCCTAGTGCCGCACAATTCGTAGCGGAGCAGCGGGAAAATTGAAAATGAGACTTCAGTCCTGTTCAGTGGAATATCACAGTTCGGGAGAAGACCTCCGAGAGCGTGGTGGACATTTCATTTCCAGCCGTGGAGAAATATTGTTGGGCCCTTCCTAAAGATTTACAAAGCTTTTGTGGATTTAGCTGCCACCTCTGTTTTGGTCAGTTTTAATAATTAACCCAAGTATTAGTTATTAAGTATAAGGTATGCTGCGCATTTTTAAGGCTGTTATTAAACTGAAATTCAAAGGAAGTAGGAGAAGGAACAACCTCATGACAATCCCTTCACGCGAATGATAATAATCCAGTTAAGATGTTCGCCCATGGAAACAAAGATAAAAACTCTGATGTCAATCACTATTTCAGCTATGGGTTTTTTTACCACGATTAGGGAATGCTTGGGATCCACCATGTACTTGACATGATCGGCGAGGGGCTTCGTGATGCGGCGGAAGAAGCACAAGTGCATCAGAACACTGGGTGAGATTGGACAGTGGACTTTCAATCAAGGCAAGCTCGGGCGACGGCATACGGCCATTGGCAAACACAGGGGCCAATGCAATGGTATAAGAGGGAAACTACCGGCCGTGTCTCTCTCTCTTTTGACATCTTGTGAGTGCTAAGAGACTATCCGTCAACATAAATAGGGCGCTTCTTTTCCCCCCCCATTTAACATTGATTGACTTGCTTCTAGAATAATGCTTTGAAATGTCTTTGATTTTATGTTCATTCTCCAATTCGAACTGCAAACATAAAAAAGGACAAATTCCTAATATCGCATGGACAAGAGCCTACCACCATGCATGCATGTGGGATTTCGCATAAATAAGCAGGAAGCCACTGAAGAATAACTTAGGGAATGACGGCCGGAAGGCGTCTGGCATCACATAATATCTAGTGTCAAACCCATGAATTGTCCTTGGTCTCATTGCTTCTTCCGAACGCCGTATGCGGTCTCGTTTCGCCTGCAATTTCCTCTCCCAAACCCACCACACCAGGCATCCAATTATCAAAATTTCTAGCAAGCCTAGGAAACCCATTACACTAATTGTTTCACTGGATGCAAAGCCGACATGTGTCTGTCCTTCAATATTTCCATCCGGAGCTGCTGCATACAAGGAAGGTATCCCTGAGCTCTCGAGGGGGGCCTGAAAACCTAGATATTAGTCCGTGGTGTGCCCGAAGCATATTCCAATTACCTCATTTTCGCTTGGTAAAAACTGAATGAAGGCGGAGATCCCGCTCGATGCACCTCGATGCACCTCTGCTGTAAGTGGAAAGGGAGTATTCGAGGATTCTGAAGAGACGGGGTTTTAGCTAGCTCTACGTGCTCTGTATCGTTATATTTGGAAGGATTATCGGAAAGAGAGGGAGTGGGCTCGAGAGTAGATTCATCTAGTGAAAGCTTCATTGCTGGTCATCGATTTTACAAGAATATACCTTACGTTTTATTCAGGACCACAATTTTAAATTCCTTGTGGTTTCGGAAAAAGGTCATCGCAATTTATGAAAAGAAGGGCAATATCGCGGGCCAAACTCAAACCATAGGACGTATCTTTCACATGTCGGACTTGCCAAGTCATCGCTACTTGTACAGAAGATCTATCAAGTACATGGTGGGAAGATGGTCAAGGCACTGTTCTAACCATGATGTAGGGTGGATTCTGGCTAATAGCCTGGAGTATCTGGGTTCTGAATCATATTCGCCAGTGGTTAAAGTTGGTCTTGCTATGTTAACGTCAAAGGGCTTCCAAAGTGTCTTCTCTAAACTAGTTCTGGCACTCAAAATATTGAGAATATTGAAGCGCCGCGGTGGTATTCCACAGCAGCCCGCTGCTCCTAAACGAAATGATATTATGATATCTGTAAACTGTCTTCCTCAAATGGCCTACCTTCGATGAATATAAGATGAGGCTCAGAAACTGTGTTAGGGCTGAGGGTTGGATGTTCTTCGGCATCGTGGTTTCCCCATTTAGAGTGTAGCATGTTGACGTCCCAAATCTTCTTTTATCGGCAAATGGCTGGAGGGCACATATCCAAAGCGGTGATACCGCAACAGTCCTCAGGTCATTTGAACAACGCGCGGTAGATGGGAGCTTCGCTGTTCGAGGTTTAAGATTAAAATTTTGAAGTGGAAGCTTGTCATTGTAGGGAAGTAGTGCATGACGATCGAGTACATTATTGTAAAGCTTGCAGTGGAGACGTCACCTCTGCCATCCCCCTCTTCCCGATATATATATATGATAATCACTGGCTAAATCAACCCTCTGGTGTCACATTCGGATGGCGAACTTAGTTATGAAAAAATTGAGCCTTTGCTTAGAGTTAAGATCGTGAAGTACGTCATCCTCATTAAAGGATTTACTAATGGGCGGAAAAAGTAATAGAATGGATCAAGATTGTTGATATGATAGTGATACCAGGACTGAGGCTTAAAGCTTGAGGGCCGAGGGGTATTAACGCCTGGCATTCTGCTTTAACTCTATTACCATCTTTCTCGTCGCTTCCCCTTCCAAAACCCCCAAGCAGTAAACCAGTACCATAAGGAGTTGAAAGAGCTTCTAACACACGCTACCCATGGCGATTATGGGAGACACTCCATTTTTAGTCTCTGGGTCGTGTTGCCCAGTTTGGGACTGCGTAGTCACCGAAGAAGTAACCCTTTCTCTGTGAATGTCATCGTAGGCCTCTCAAATTCAACTCCCTGGGAATTTATGTGAAACGGCTACTATGCCATGAAAATAATTAAGGCCTTTTCGACAGTTCCCATAGTGGAGCACAAAGTGACTAACAGACCATTCCTGGTCGCTGTGGATGATGTTTGTATTAGGGAGGGTCGGGCTTGCAGCATATCCGTGTTCTAATAATTCTAAAAAAATCTCGATAATTTATGTGTCTATTTATCACATTTGTGGGCCATCTTTCTAACCAGAATACAGAATAATGGACTTCCCCGCTGGAGACAGTGAAAAATTAATTTGAGGAATGAGTACGCCATCCCATGCCAAATGTGAATGAGCAAGAGGTAGTAAAGAGATGACGCATAGCTTCTGAGAGATAGTTACGTTAGATGGATAGAGTGTGTGGGTGTATTTTAATCCTCCTTTGTGTTTCACAAGCAATCATGAGGCCCCTTCACTCTTCATGAGGGTATGATTGTGCTTTTAAACTATTTTTTATGTCAAGGAAGCCCAGTTTTTATTATTATTGTCGATCAGTTATCCCCGATCTAAACGCGACCAATCATCTTTTTTGCCCAGCCTCAACATGTCTATTCATGGTTTCTTATTATAGAATTAGATTTCTGGTCGTAAGAAGCCTTGATCCTATTATGTTCAATTTATTCTCACACTTGATGTAATGGGTGAGAAAGAAAGAATTTTCGTAAGAATTTAATATTTTGCATGACAGTTACTTATGCGTCTATGTTGACTGTTTGTTACCATACACCCAAATACCAATAGAAAATGCGAATTAGGGGATAGAAGTAGAAGAGGGGTTCTCTCCAGAAATATGATTATTTTTTTAAAATTTGATCCAATTCCATGGGAGATGGAGTTCCATACAGCGCTAATCATCAGAACGAGGGGTGAAGCTGGAGGCTTAGGATTCTTGGACTATTAGCGGAAAACGTGCGTTTCAACATGGTGGTTTGGTTGGAATTTCTTAACCCTCTGCACGATGTAAATGGTCCCCCCAAGACTTTGCCGTTTTGGAATGTCATGGGGTTCCTGCAGTGAGGCTAAGTGGAGCAAGTACCTTGTCCACCAAGAGACTACCGAGAAGAACTCTTCTAGTCTAATAAATCCATTTCCTCTCTCTCTTGAGTGTCTCGTTAGGGACTCATTTGGGATGGCTTCGTCCTCTACAAGCCTTCCAGTGACCCATGATGACCCCGATAACCGCCCGGTTGAATGCAGAATATCCCCCTAATAGTCTACCGGGCCGCCAGGCTGAAAATACACTATAAATATTGAATAGTTGAGGATGGAATAACTGAAAAACAGGGAGCATATCAGTCATGGGAACCAAGTAAGTCTAAATTCCAATCCCTATTTGAAGCCTTTCTTAAGAAGGATTTAGATTCATAAAGAGTATTTCGGCCCTGGCATTCACTGCACTTCTTTGCCTCACCATAACAGTCAACGCGGACACAGTAATCATCCCCACCACCTCCTTTTCCTCCTACAGCACATTCGAGAGTTTCTGGAACTACCTCTACCCATGGGGATCAGACCATAACGGGAGTAAGTAAGATGCACAGCATCTGATGGCACGAGCGGTTCGCCGACATGACATTGAATATAATACAATACCCCGTTAGGTGCACGCATGGTTGGTAATTCCACAAACCATAATCATATCAATATAGCCAGCAATACTCTCAGTCTCATCGCCACACCGACGAGTGGTGCTAGTCCTCCTACGAGTACGGCCAATCCAAACCCTGCGATTCATTACGCAAGGTAAATATGGAATAAGTTGAGAGTGCACTTTTTATAAGCTGAAACGAGATACGTGTTAGCGGTGCGATACATGCAAAGTCGCAAGTTACAGTGACGACTTCTGTTGGGTATCAAGTGCAAGGAGAGTTTGTAGCTCCGACGGCAGTGGGAACTTGGCCTGCGTTTTGGTGAGTTTTTGAGATGTTTGAAACGCCGAGTGGTTAAATTTTGGGTTCGGAAGGTTGACGGTAAGATATGGAACGGATGCGAAATTGATAGCAATTTTTGACGGGGATATTATTAGGCAGTCCAGGGATGGCCGCCAGAGGTGAGTCCGTAGTTGATCTCCAAATGATGAAGGAAGCACTAATGATTGCTTCAGACTGACATAGGTATGAGTATAATCAGAATATGCGTCAAGAGTAGTTAACACTTACCAAAACATCAGGTGAATGGAAAGGTCCGTTTCTGCTCACCTCGCCATAATTATTCGTCCACCTCAGTTCATATTAGGAACCGCTCAAAACTGGTTCAACACTTTCAACACATCTTCCATCGTCAAATCCAGCATCGTCACCTGGCCCACAGACGGAAACTTCCATGCCCTCAAAGCCGTATTGAGAGCAGCCAATTCTGCTGACGTCAAGATAGACTTTTACTTGGATAATGTGTTCCAGGCCACTCAAATTGGCGCGGGATTCGTTGGAAAGGCTATGTGGCTGTACGTCTATATGAGTTTCTAAGTATGAGGCTTCGATTCACTTAATGACTCCTTTTCAGGATTATTAACTTGCAGGTGAGAGTCGCCACTCAGGGTTCGTGATAGGGTGGATGATAATGTGGTGATAAACCCAATAGATGGAAGGTAGTTCTGGATCACCTGGTCCCAGTGGTACGACAACCTACAAAATCCGCAACGTCCAAGTCTCCCAACTGACTTGAATATTGTCGTACGTTGCGCTCGTCTATATCCTCTGAACTGGTGGTGTGGCACTTGACGTTGGCACGGACACTTTCGGACTGTAATTTCAGAAACCAGTAATTTGAATATAGTTCTTGAATGCAGATTAGGGTGTCCTCTTCAATGATCAATAGGAGGAGAAGTTCCGTCTAGAGCTGTCGTACGACACATTCAACAGGAGGTCCCAAGACTGCTCGTGCTTTGCCAAAGCATAGCTCCATCTATGCTCCGGGAGATCTCTCAAAAAGACTTGGCCACTGTGAATCACCAAAAGGGAGGGATTGGCATCTATTATGGATCCGAAGTCAGCAGCCACTCGCCGCCTATTGGCTTTGCCCGAGCTGTGCAGTGCCACTCCTCCGTACAGCCTTTTTCCACGGGTCTTCTGACGCAGCCACATGTTTATCCAAAGCACCGGAGTGCGGAGTATTGACAATAATGAGCCGAGATGCACTGCGAAGAGCCCGGAATTGATCGTGGAATTTGACAAATAGGGAGCTGAGGATGATGCAGGGTGAAACGATTCGTCGAGGCTGTACAATCGCGCACCCGAATGTGGAACCATGTGTCGAGGAAGAAAAGAAGATTCATCGAAAGCGATCCTATATAGATTAAGTCACTATGTTCGTGAATAGATTATCCTCGATTCCAGCCACAATGGGAGTCCTTTTCAGTGAAATGAAACGAAAGTAATTGTAACCAGGGTAGGCCATGGGTTCTACGCATAACATTATAATTGCTTAGCGATCCCCTTTGTGTGGCCATGACAAGAAGCAAACTGAGGGTCGATCATAATTAGGGCAAAGGAGTCGAAGAACAATGAGAACTTCGGCTGACGTAAGCCAGTACGGAAATGACTTCAAAAGCGACCGCGTCAGCGATGCTATTCTCTTCTCCTCTCCCCTCAGTGGCCTACCACACACACTAGTTCCATAACATCTGTTCGTGTTCTTGTTTGTTTGAAGTTTGAAGAAAGTGGCTAACGAATACCTAGTCTTCTCCCGAACACCCAACTCTTCAGTCGCGTCTCTGGACTCTACTGAAGATCTAGCAGCTTATATATGGTCTCAACACAAGGATATTCCAACAATGCATCATATGGAACATACTCCGTTGAATATTCTGGGCGCACACCCATTTCCATTGAATCGCTCAAGTCATTGTCTAACGCCACAAGGCTGCCACTGTCAATTGAACAAGTCCCGCACGCGCCGTGGACTGAAAAGCGGAAGCCTAAGCCGCGGAAGACGAGAGAAAGATGGCCTCCACTTCTTAGGGCTATAAGCAATCGCCATGATAGGAACCTTCAAGTTGAGATCGAGGTTGAGAATGTCCAACAACAAGCGCTGCAGGAAGTTCATTGGTGTGAAGATGGGGATGACGACTGTCTTTATTGTATTAAACCAATGGATATAGATCAAGATGTACCATCCAATTCGCCATCGCCGACGCCTTCTGAAGTAGGACAAGAGAATAGGATTCTCCGTCCCGCCGAGTCAAACGGCTCAGTAACACCGCAACCAATACAATTGGATCCAAGTCATAAAGGCTCGCTTCCGCCTCCCAGATCTCGGAGGCCCGCTTTCCAGAGTTTACCACCGTTGTCGGCTCTCAGCTTGAACGAACCTTGGACACCCAATCTCTCCATCCCTCTTTCGTGGCCGCCTATAAATTTTGCGTCACCTTCACCTGTTTTACGTGTTGATCAAGCCATGGCTGGTATGCGAAATGATGAATTTCCTTTTGCGTATTCTCCTGCAAACTTGGAAAACGAAGGACTTGGGCACGTCTCTGACTCTTCTACCAGTAATTCTACCGAGCTTACATCCGATCTTAGAGATGGTGTCATTGTGAAGCATCTGGGCAATTTTAGACCGAGAAGTTCGAGGGGAAATTGGGAAGTGAGTGGTTTAATGGCGGATATGGTTTATGTTTATGTTCTTATAAATAATATGCAGCCTCCTGTTCAAGAAATCCTTCAGGAGAACTCGCAGCCATTTTCTAAAGCTATTCAGAGACCAACTAGACAAATACAAGCAGAGGTCCCGGACTCACCACGACTGCCCGCATTGGGCGACGACTTTGACGACGACGACGAAGATTATGATGAAGTAGAAGATATAGGAGATAACATTGATAGAATGGAGGTCGATGCTCCAGTATACCTGTACGAACTTGACCAATTGCGACGGTCATTAGAAACAACGGCTCCTCCCCCACCGCAACAACCGATCTCCTACCTCGTCCCCACCCAATGGAATTGGAACACCAACATCACAGGCATCCCCACACGTTTCCGTCCGCCTCCCCCACTTTCACAATCATTAACCCGAGAGTCGAAATGGAAAATGCAAATAGTGCGGCACCAACGGTCACTTGTCACGCGAGGAATAAGACATCCTGGATTCCCGCCATCGCCTCTCAATCCGAATTGGAAGAGGAATCAACAGAGCAAAGCATGAAATTGTATTATTATTATTATTGGAATTGGTCTGGACCTTTTTATCTTTCCCTTTTTGGCTGATTTTATGCATGTAAATACGTTGTATCGTTTGGTTCCCCGTGTTTAGTATCACATGGAAATATGTAGCATTATAAAAGTATTTCTCTCTCAGACGGATCTGTGGGCAATTCAGTGGGCCTTTTCTCTCTTCTATGCCACGTACTAGAGATTTCTATATCGCTTCTGCCACGTCCGTCTCTTCTCGCAGGGAATTCGAAGCTCCTACCCTGGCACGACTACCTCACTACACAATAACTCCAGACCTAAATGCGCTTTCATCTCTCAGGAGGTATCTCGGGTAGTTCGAAAATAAGCCTCGTGGTAAATATTTCCATATGGATCTTCGCATTGGATCTTCTGTATTGATTGTCCTGCTATGTAGGCAGCTTCGGACTGGATAACATGGACGATATCACCGACGGATCCGATAAATGCGCAAATTTGCAAAAAAAAAATACGACCCAATAATTCGTGGCGTCGGCAAGGCATAGCCGGGTTTGCCTCCGATCCTCCTGTTCACCTGCCTCTGCTCGTCGTCCTAGTCGCCGTTCAGACTTCCCGCGAGGCCCTTTCTTCTTCCTCTATTGTGTCCCTCCATCATATTTATCTGGCTCATCTAGACATCGGGTATAGAGTGTAGATTCCCCGTGAGTACTCGGAAGTATGGTGTTGGGAATCACGCGTCTCGTGACAGACCTTCGCGGGAACCCGGCAACAATATGTTGCTTATACGTCTTTTGCTTTATGTAGATGTTTGCTCGCAGGCTACCGTCTCCGCCATCTCTTTTCATCCGTTCAAGGCTTGTTACGCCCCTTGCATTCCACCATCAACCATATAGTCGAATCCGTTTATCATCTTCAATGGGTATGTCTCGTTGCACTCTTCTGTGAAGGATTTTCTTTAAATTTTCGCATGTATAGCCTCTAAAGATTCTCGCATCGTCGTTGCTAACCCCGTCGTCGAGTTGGACGGCGATGAAATGACCAGGATCATTTGGAAGAAGATCCGTGAAGAGGTGCGACCCTGTCCATGACGTTGTCCTCCTCGCTTGACACTGAAAAATCGCTTCTTTAAGCTTATCTTGCCTTATCTTAAGCTTGACATCAAATATTATGACCTCGGGATGGAGTACAGAGATGAGGTAGGTGGATAAAAGATATTGAAGCCATATTATGAAAGTCTGATATATCCTGAAAGACTGATGACAAAGTTACGATTGAGGCGGCAGAGGCCATCCAGAAGTACAGCGTCGGAATTAAGGTATGATTATTATCACATTCAATTGACAATGTCTTATATACACCCCCAGTGTGCGACGATCACACCCGATGAGGCCCGTGTCGAAGAGTTCAAGCTGAAGCAGATGTGGCGCTCTCCCAACGGAACTGTAAGCCCGAAAGGATCTCCGCAACGAAAATTCTTATATTGATGAAATGGAATGCAGATCCGTAACATTCTCGGCGGAACTGTGTTCCGTGAGCCCATTGTCCTCGAGCGTATCCCCAAGCCCGTCCCAGGATGGGTCAAGCCCATCGTTATTGGCCGTCATGCCTTTGGTGATCAAGTATGTATTCAAAGTGTATCCTTTATTTCAGACGCTGATTGTGAATAGTACCGTGCCACCGACTATGTTGCTCCTGGCCCAGGCAAGCTCCAACTTATCTATACCCCTGCTAACGGCGGAGAACCCACGGTCATGGATGTTTACGACTTCAAGGGCAAGGGTGTTGCTCTTGCTATGTATAATACCGATGATGTTCGTGTTTCTTCTTCCTTTGGTCGCGATATATGCTGATTTCGGGCTCCTAGTCTATCCGAGGCTTTGCTCACTCTTCCTTCAAGATGGCGCTCCAAAAGAAGATGCCTCTGGTATGTTTCAAACTGCGTCACACAAACTCGTTTCTAAATCTTCTACTTCTAGTACATGTCCACCAAGAACACCATCTTGAAGAAGTACGATGGCCGCTTCAAGGATATCTTCCAAGAGATCTATGACAAGTACGTCCCAATCGTATCCTCTTATTCCTTATACTGACCCTCCACCCAGAGAATACAAAGCCGACTTCGACGCCGCTGGCATCTGGTACGAACACCGTCTTATCGACGACATGGTCGCCCAAGCCGTCAAGTCCGACGGCGGCTTCGTCTGGGCCTGCAAGAACTACGACGGCGACGTCCAAAGCGACATTCTCGCCCAAGGCTTCGGTTCCCTCGGCATGATGACCTCCGAGCTCGTCACCCCTGATGGAAAGACCATCGAGGCTGAAGCTGCCCACGGTACTGTCACGCGCCACTACCGCGAACATCAAAAGGGCCGGGAGACGTCGACGAACCCTGTTGCGTCCATCTTTGCTTGGACCCGTGGACTTGCGTTCCGTGCTAAACTTGATAATAATACTGCTTTGGCGGATTTCTGCACGGACCTTGAGACGGCGTGCGTGGAGGTTATTGATAAGGATGGAATTATGACCAAGGATTTGGCATTGGCTATTCATGGCAAGGGCATGAAGCGCGAGCACTGGGTTACCACCACCGAGTATATGGATACCGTTAACGTACGTCCTCCCTTCCAAGTATATCCTCACATCCCTGTCTCACATGCCTCCCACAGAAAAAGTTACAGGAAAAGATCGCCACAAGGAAATCCAAGCTGTAGATCAGCTCCCCCCATCATCCCCCATTCTTTGTACTTAATGAAGATTAAGAAGCTTATCGCAGGATGTAAATCGTTATTATGATCATGATGTCGAGGCATCGGGGTCGGGTGTAGTAGGACTATAGTGCTGCTGGTTTTATGGGGCGTTGGCTAGCCGACGTACTGCATGTAAGTAGACCCATAGACGAGCGCCCTGAATATCATTGCATTCATTATAGCGTTGGATGGGAGGACTTGCCTTTTGGTTAGAGTGGGCGTCTAAGAATGTTGGAGGAAAGAATAGCTTGAGGTAAGTAGGTTTTGAGACATAAGTATATAGTTTTTGTTGGTTTCCTTGCGACACCCTTTTATATATCACATCTAATTGATGACGTTAAATTCACCTCCTGTTGACTTCTTTCTATTCACAAATCACCATGGTCATCTCACAGCACCATCTGTTTGGCATTACACAATCGTTCCCTTTCCAGGATTCTCTTTATTTCGTCTTTCTCTTCTCTCAGGGTCAATCATTAAAACCAGCCTTTCTTTATTTGTGTCTTGATAACACGAAGTGTTTCGCGATTCACCATTAAAATGGACATTTAGAGCCTGCTGTGCACATTATTTATAGTCATACTCAGGTACAAAGCTGTTCCTATAATATACTGATTTGAAATATTTTCAGGATGATTTCGGCACCGAGTTATACTCCCGACACTGTTTGTGACTCACTGTAAGGATGAAGACATCAGTTTCGATGAGAAGGGAGGTACCGATCGATATCTGTTCACGCTTCAGCTTTCGAAGCCTATTCTTTTTCGGGTTCGGAAAGGAATATTGCTGATTATCCTATCAAATCTCGGGGACAGACGAAGGCACGATTTCAGATTTCAGAAATCAATGCTAGTATAAGGAGAGATGCTACTCTCAGCGCCATTCTATTAAATATTCGTCCTTGGTCCCTTTAGGCTTTCGCCTTACTTTCTGTCCATCGAAGATTTCTGTCTGAATATATATATGGTGACGTAGTCTCTCAGATGGTAAGGAGCTTCTGTTCTATAAACACGCCAGTATCAGATCCATACCGCGACGACCGCTGTGAATATATAGTTTCTGACACTCGGGCAATTGAGTATCGACCGAGCATGTATCGATCATGTGCCCCCTTTCCCCAGCGATTGACTCTTTCAAAATTAAGACGACAGGGAGGGTGTTTTGTTTTGGCTCTGAAGTCCTATGTCGTGGTTTCGATAAATGAGAGGTGTTCCTGCCGGCAGTACCTGTCTGCCGATGTCTGCCACACAGCGCCACAACTGTTGATCTTATGCTTTATGCAGTATATTTAAAGGGCACTATGGAGGGAAATTGGGTATCCCCTGATGGTGGTAGGTAAGGTGATGGGGGGAATGGAGAAGCCAGAACCTCTTATGGACTCCGATTATAATATTGTTATTCCAGTAGTTGTGAGCTGTCTCATTTTAAAAGAACTTTCCTTAGACCAATGGGGAAGAAAACTTACTATGACCCTTCACATATTAAAAGGAGATTGCACCGGGTTATGGCGGTGTGGACAAGCTATTCTTTCACGATCAGATTGGAGAAGGAAAGTGGTGCCGGCCCCGGTCAGCCAGCAACAGAGTATTACGCACCCACTGTACCTCCTCCATCAGCCAGTATCACTAATATCTCGGCCATGAGGGTTAC
>Ga0157379_10000896_pt1 | contig 24095 bp, 16 predicted proteins | sample S25metaG_FD_121802 | JGI IMG/M metagenome (GOLD analysis project Ga0157379, IMG submission 121802) | Switchgrass rhizosphere microbial communities from Kellogg Biological Station, Michigan, USA - S2-5 metaG | ecosystem: Host-associated > Plants > Roots > Rhizosphere > Soil | place: USA... | reverse complement strand
CAGCGCCGCTACGTCGAGAGCCTGTCGGCGTACGCGCGCCAGTTCCTGCAGCTGATGGACAAGCCCGACGTCGACGTCATCGAAGGGCTGTCGCCGGCGATCTCGATCGAGCAGAAGGCGACCTCGCACAACCCGCGCTCGACGGTCGGCACGGTGACCGAGATCCACGACTACCTGCGGCTGCTCTATGCCCGCGCGGGGACGCCGTTCTGCCCGACGCACGGGCTCGCGCTGCAGGCGCAGAGCGTCAGCCAGATGGTCGACGCGACGCTGGCGCTGCCGCCGGAGACGCGGCTGATGGTGCTCGCGCCGGTCGTGCGCGATCGCAAGGGCGAGTTCGCCGAGCTGTTCGAGCAGATGCAGGCACAGGGGTTCGTCCGTTTCCGCGTCGACGGCCGCACCGTCGAGGCGAGCGACGTGCCGAAGCTGAAGAAGGCGGAAAAGCACGACATCGACGTCGTCATCGACCGCGTCAAGGTGCAGCCCGACGAGGCCGCGGCGCCGCTTCGCCAGCGGCTCGCCGAGAGCTTCGAGGCGGCGCTTCGCATCGCCGACGGTCGCGCGCTCGCGGTCGAGCTGGACGCCGGCACCGAGCACCTCTATTCGTCGAAGTTCGCGTGCCCGCTCTGCGACTACTCGCTGCCCGAGCTCGAGCCGCGCCTGTTCTCCTTCAACTCGCCGGTCGGCGCGTGCCCGACCTGCGACGGTCTCGGCGTGACGACGGTGTTCGACCCCGAGCGCGTCGTCGCGTTTCCCTCGCTCGGCGTCGCCAACGGCGCGATCAAGGGCTGGGACCGCCGCAATCCGTACACGTTCTCGCTCCTCGAGAGCGTCGCCGCGCACTACGGCTTCGACCTCGAGACGCCGTTCGAGGAGCTGCCCGAGGCGGCGCGCGACGTGCTGCTGCGCGGCTCGGGCGCAACCGAGATCGAGTTCGTCTACGAGGCGAGCGCGGCGCGCGGCAAGCAGAAAAGCGTCAAGCGCCGCCATCCGTTCGAAGGCATCCTGCCCAACCTCGAGCGGCGGCTGCGCGAGACCGACTCCGCCGCCGTCCGCGAGGAGCTGATGCGGCTGCAGAACGCCAAGCCGTGCCCGGCGTGCCACGGCGCGCGGCTGCGCACCGAAGCGCGCAACGTCTTCCTCGTCGACGTCGCCGACGGCAGCAAGGAGCCGATCTTCCACCTCGAGCACTACACGCTGCGCGAGGCGCTGGCGTGGTTCGAGCGGCTGACACTCGCCGGCGCCAAGGCCGAGATCGCCGCCAAGGTGATCCGCGAGATCGTGTCGCGACTGCGCTTCCTCAACGACGTGGGCTTGAGTTACCTGAGCCTCGACCGCAGCGCCGAGACGCTCTCGGGCGGCGAGGCGCAGCGGATCCGCCTCGCGTCGCAGATCGGCTCGGGGCTCACCGGCGTCATGTACGTCCTCGACGAGCCGTCGATCGGCCTGCACCAGCGCGACAACGAGCGCCTGATCGGCACGCTCTTTCACCTGCGCGACATCGGCAACAGCGTCATCGTCGTCGAGCACGACGAGGAGGCGATCCGCGCCGCCGACCACGTCATCGACATGGGCCCGGGCGCAGGCGTCCACGGCGGCCGCGTGATGGCCGAGGGCACTCCCGAGGACATCGCCGCGACCGCCGAATCGCTCACCGGACGCTATCTCGCGCGGTCGCTGCGCATCGCGGTGCCGAAGCGCCGCGCGCCGCCCGCCGACGGCGAGTGGCTGCGCATCGCCGGTGCGCGCGGCCACAACCTGCAGCGCGCCGAGCTCGCGATCCCGGTCGGCCTCTTCACCTGCGTCACCGGCGTCTCCGGCTCGGGCAAGTCGACGCTCGTGAACGACACGCTCTACGCCGCGGTCGCGCGCCACCTCTACAACAGCCATGCCGAGCCGGAGCCGCACGACGCGATCGTCGGCCTCGACGCGTTCGACAAGGTCATCAGCGTCGACCAGTCGCCGATCGGCCGCACGCCGCGCTCGAACCCGGCGACGTACACCGGCCTCTTCACGCCGATTCGCGAGCTCTTCGCCGAGGTGCCGGCGGCGCGCGAGCGCGGCTACGGGCCCGGGCGCTTCTCGTTCAATGTCGCCGGCGGCCGCTGCGAGGCGTGCCAGGGCGACGGCGTGCTCAAGGTCGAGATGCACTTCCTGCCCGACGTCTACGTGCCGTGCGACGTCTGCCACGGCCGCCGCTACAACCGCGAGACGCTCGAGATCCTGTACAAGGGCAGGAACATCACCGAGGTGCTCGAGCTGACCGTCGAGGACGCGCACGCGTTCTTCAGCGCCGTGCCCGCGATCGCGCGCAAGCTCCAGACGCTGCTCGACGTCGGCCTCGGCTACATCCGCCTCGGCCAGAGCGCGACGACGCTGTCGGGCGGCGAGGCGCAGCGCGTCAAGCTCGCGCTCGAGCTTTCCAAGCGCGACACCGGGCGCACGCTCTACATCCTCGACGAGCCGACGACCGGATTGCACTTCGCCGACATCGACCTGCTGCTCAAGGTTCTGCACACGCTGCGCGACGCCGGCAACACCGTCGTCGTCATCGAGCACAACCTCGACGTCATCAAGACCGCCGACTGGATCGTCGACATGGGACCCGAGGGCGGTGCCGGCGGCGGCCGCATCGTCGCGACCGGAACGCCCGAGGACGTCGCCGCGATCGACGCGAGCTACACCGGCCGCTACCTTCGCCGGCTGCTCGCCGCCTGAGGCGAGCGCGGCGCGGTCGCGCGCGCGTCGTCCCGGCGGACTAGACTCGCGGCCTCCAGGAGGGCAGCGCGCATGGCCGTCGTCGTCGACTACTACTTCTCGCCGCAATCGCCGTGGACCTACCTCGGCCACGAACGCTTCGGCGAGATCGCGCGCGCCTCGGGCGCCGCGATCAACGTCTTTCCGGTCGACCTCGGCCGCGTCTTCCCCGTCTCGGGCGGGCTGCCGCTCGCCAAGCGCGCGCCGCAGCGCCAGGCCTACCGGCTCGTCGAGCTGCGGCGCTGGAGCGAGCACCTCGGCCAGCCGCTCCAGCTGCAGCCGCGCTACTTCCCGGTGGCGAGCGACGACGCCGCCAAGCTGATCGTCGCCGTCGACATGCACGACGGCAGCGCGGCGGCGATGCGCATCGCCGGCGCGGTCCTGCGCGGCGTCTGGGTCGAGGAGAAGAACATCGCCGATCCGGCGACGCTGCAGGCGATGCTCGGTGCGTGCGCGCTGCCGGCGCGCCGACTCGACGACTCGCAGTCGCAGGCGGTGCACGAGCGCTACGAGGCGGACTCGCAGCGCGCGATCGACGGCGGTGTGTTCGGCGCGCCGACATACGTCGTCGCCGGCGAGCTGTTCTGGGGCCAGGACCGGCTCGACTTCCTCGAGCGGCGCCTCGCGCGCGGCTGAGCGCCGCGCGCGCTCACATCCCGTACTTGGCCTTGGCGTCCCTGACACAGGCGCTCTTGGCGTCGCCGTTCAGCGCATCGCACTTCTCGGCGGCCACCTTGTAGTCGGCCTCGCGCTTGTCCTTGGCCGCGTCCTGGCGCGCCTCGACGGTCTTGCGGTTCGCCTTCGCGTCGGCCTTCGCCCTCGTCAGCTCGGCCTTGGCGACCTTCATGCAGACGTCCTTGTCGTTGCCGGTGCGGTCGTCGCAGCGTTCCTTGGCGACCTTGTAGTTCGCCTCGGCGATCTCTTCGACGGCGTGCGCGCGCGCCTTCGGCGTGCCCTGGTACGCCGCCTCGGCGTTCGCCTCGGTCTTGGTGCGCGCCGCCTTCGCTTCCGCGACGCAGATGTCCTTGGCGTTGCCGTTCATCGCGTCGCACTGCTTGCTCGCCGCCTCGTAGGTCGACTTCGCCGACGCCTTGGCGTTTTCGTAGGCGGTCTTGTCGCCGGCGGCGTTCGCGCCGACGGCGAAGGCGAGAGCGCCGGCACCGACGGCGTGGGCGAGCGTCGAGAGACAGAAGGATCGCATGGCCGAACTCCTGAATGCTGACCGCACTGTGGTGCCGCCAGCCGGCGCTGTCGTCCGGCGGGCGCAGCCGCGCGGCGTGGGACCGCCGCGCGCTCCGCGGTCGGCGGCATCCTACCCGCGCGACGGGCAAAGAAAAAGCCGGCGCGAGCGCCGGCTTTTTCGTGCCCGGAGGCCGATCAGCTCAGGTGGTTGTTGATGAGCTTGGTCATCTCGAACATCGACACCTGGCCCTTCTTGAAGATCTCGCGCAGCTTGGCGTCGGCGTTGATCATGGTGCGCTTGGTCGCGTCCTGGAGGTTGTTCTTCTTGATGTACTCCCAGACCTTCTTCGTCACCTCGGTGCGGGGAACCGGACGGTCGCCGATGATCGCGGCGAGCGCGCCGCTCGGCGTCATCGCCTTCATGAACGCGGCGTTCGGGGTCCGCTTCTTGGCCGGCGCCTTCGCCTTCTTCGCAGGTGCCGCCTTCTTGGCCGCCTTCTTGGCCGCCTTCTTGACGGGCGCTGCCCGCTTGGCTGCCTTCTTGACCGCCGGCCGCTTTGCCGCCGCCTTCTTCCCAGCTTTCTTCGCAGTTGCCATGTCGATTCTCTCCATCAAGTGATTGATTGATGTGCTCGGAGCGGGCGAGAGCCACGTGGACTCTCATTTCTCCAGGGTTCCGCGCGGAGCGAATCGTACTGCGACTACGGGGGAAGAAAAGAGTTTTTCACTCGTGGCGAACGCATTTCTTTCGAGGAGAGAGCCGCTTTGTCGCGGCGTCGCATCAGATCACGTCGTCCGCGGCGGGTTCGCGCTTCCTGCCGTGGAGCATCGCCGCGACCAAATTTTCGCCGTGGACGACGCCGGTGACGACGACTCCGGCGACGTGGACAACGCTGAGGACGACGATCGCCCAGGCCAGCGCGACGTGGATTCGCTCGACTGTCCGATCGCCCCAGAACTCGTCCGTGCCGTACAGCCAGCCGGTCGCTGCGAGGCCGGCGATGCAGGCAAGGAGCGACAGCACCATCCAGGCGCCGAGCGGGTTGTGGCCGAGATGGCGGCGCGCCCGGCCGCGAACGACGTCGCCGGCGTACGCCCAGGTGGCGCGCGGCGAGCGCACGAACTGAGCGAAGCGTGCGAAGCGCGGACCGAGCACACCCCAGACCACGCGCACGGCGACGAGCGCGAACGCGCCGTCACCGACCGCCTCGTGCCAGCCGCTCAGCAGCGCAGCCGTCGTCGCCCAGCCGAGCACGACCGCGAGCGCGAGCGCCCAGTGGACGATGCGAACGATGGGATCCCAGACGCGAACGGTCATCGGTCGAGGCGTCGAACTGTCCGATGAGAATCATTCTTATCGAGAAACGCCCGCCGCGTTGCGTCGACATGCCCCCGTATGCTTGCGGCCATGACGATCCTCGTCCGCTGGCTGCTCCTCGCTGCAGCGCTTCTTCTCGTCGCGCAGATCTACGCGGGCGTGCAGGTGGCGAGCTTCGGATCGGCGATGGTCGCGGCGCTCGTGATCGGCCTGTTCAACGCGCTGGTGCGGCCGATCCTCGTCCTGCTCACGCTGCCGGTGACGATCCTTACCCTGGGCCTGTTCCTGTTCGTCATCAACGCGCTCATGTTCTACTTCGCGGCGTCGCTGCTCGCCGGCTTCCACGTCGACGGCTTCGTCGCCGCGCTGGTCGGCTCGCTCCTCTACAGCCTCTGCGGGCTGGTGATCGACGCCGCGCTCGAGCGGCTCTTCGCGCGCGCGTGAGCGCTCAGCGCGGCGCGCGCTCGCCGCGCACGCCGGCGCCGCGCACCTCGAACGCGACCGTCTGCAGCGTCTCGCCCGACGGCGCGACGAGCTCGAGGCGGTGCCGCCCCGGCCACGGCGCCCAGCGCAGCCGCTCGCCGCTGCCGATCGCGCGGCCGTCGAGCCGCCAGGTGCCGTGCTCGCCTTCGAAGGTGATGCGCTGCGCGGCGGGCGGGATGTCGGGATCGATCGCGAAGATGCTGCCGTCGCGCGGGCTCGCGACGCCGTAGCGGGCGCCGCGCACGACCTCGCCGGTGGCGCGCAGCCGCGCGCGCTCGCTGCCGGCGAGAAAGAGCTCGTCGCGGTCGGGCTCGCGCTGGCCGTCGAACGCGATGCGGCGGGCGACGACGCCGCTGGGTGCCGGCGGCGCCTTCGACGGCGACCCGGCGTGCAGGTGGGTCGCGATCGCCTGCCAGACCGGCGCTGCGCCGCTGCTGCCGCTGACGTCGTGCATCGCCTCGCCGCTCGCGTTGCCGACCCAGACGCCGATCGTGTAGCGATCGGTGAAGCCGATGCACCAGTTGTCGCGCATGTCCTTGCTGGTGCCCGTCTTCACGGCCGCGTAGCCGCGCGTCGCGAGCGCGCTCGCCCAACCGAACGTGCGCACGCGCGCGTTGTCGTCGGCGAGGATGTCGGCGACGAGGTATGCCGCCGCCGGATTGAGAACGCGCGCACCGGGAGCCGCCGCGCCCGGCGCCATCGCCACCGGCGAGTGGCGGCCGCCGTTGGCGAGCGTGCGGTACGCATTCGTGAGCGCGAGCAGGCTGACGTCGGCGCTGCCGAGCGCGAGCGAGGCGCCGTACCAGCCGGCGCTTTGCGGCAGCGCGAGGCCGAGCGCGTTCAGCCGCGCGAGGAGCGCGTCGTTGCCGACCATCGCGCCGACGCGCACCGCGGGGACGTTCAGGCTCGCGCCGAGCGCCGTGCGCGCGCTGACGAAGCCGTGCCAGCTCCGGTCGTAGTTCTGCGGCAGATAGAGCCCGCCCGCGGTGGCGATCTGCGCCGGCGAGTCGTCGATCAGCGTAGCCGGCGTGATCAGCCGCTCTTCGAACGCGACCGCGTAGACGAACGGTTTCAGCGTCGAGCCCGGCTGGCGCCGCGCGAGGACGCCGTCGACCTGCGCCGCGCCCGAGAGGTCGCCGGTCGAGCCGACCCACGCGAGCACCTCGCCGCTCGCGTTGTCGAGGACGACGACGGCACCGTCCTCGACGTTCCTGCCGGCGAGCTCGGCGACGTGGCGGCGCAGCGTCGCGACCGCGTAGCGCTGCAGCCGCGCATCGAGCGGGCTCGGCTGGACCTGCGCACCGGCAGGATCGACGGCGAGGCGCGCGAAGTGCGGCGCGAGCTGCTCGCCGAGCGGCATCGCGCCGCGCCGCGCGAGCGCGGTCTCGGCGAGCGCCCGAACGCCGGCGCAATCGAGCCGCTGCAGCGCGAGGATGCCGCAGGCGCGATCGCCGACCTCGGCGGGCCGAGCGTTCGGGCTGCGCACGAGCGCCGCGGCGATCGCCGCCTCGTGGGCGTCGAGGCCGCTCGGATGCTTGGCGAACAGCGTCTGCGCGAGCGCATCGATGCCGACGATCTCGCCGCGAAACGGCACTGCGTTCAGGTAGGCCTCGAGGATCTCGGCCTTCTTCCATTGCCGCTCGATGCGCGCCGCGGTCATCGCCTGGCCGACCTTCTGGGCGGCGCTGCGGCCGCCGCTCGGCCGCGCCAGGCCGTCGTCGAGCAGTCCGGCGAGCTGCATCGTCAGCGTCGAGGCGCCGCGCGTTCGCGTGTTCCAGAGGTTGCCCCAGGCACTGCCCGCCACCGCCTGCCAGTCGACGCCGGAGTGCTCCCAGAAGCGCTGGTCCTCGCTGAGGACGATCGCGGTCCTGAGCGCAGGCGAGATCTCGGCGAGCGGCGTCCACGCCAGCCGGCGCACCGACTTGTCGACGCGCACCGTCTGCAGCGGCGTGCCGGCGCGGTCGACGAGCGTGAAGTCGGACGGCCGGTGCGCTGCCTTCACCTCGGCGAACGTCGGCAGCGCGTGCGCCGCGGCGCAGGCGAGCGCGCAAGCGAGCCCGGCGGCGACTCGCTTCACGGCGCGACCTCGACCGCCGCGTTCGGCGCTTCGCCGAAGCTCTCGGGCGCGTACATCGCCTCGACGCGTGTCGGCGGCAGCGCGAAGCGGCCGGGGTTGTTGAGGCGAACCGTGTATTCGACGACGTGCTTGCCGCGCGGCAGGAATTCGAAGTACGCGCGGTAGGCCTCGAAGCTGCGCTCCTCGAACGCCGGCCAGGCATTGGCCGAATTGCGCTCGCGACGCGCCGCGATCTGCGAATCGCGGCCGAGGCCGCCGCCGAGGATCGTCGCGCCGCCAGGGACCGGGTCGCTGACGACGACCCACGTCATGTCGCTCTGCGCGTCGAGCTCGATCCGGACGCGGACGACGTCGCCGCGCGACCACTTCGCCGGATCCTTCTGCTCGACCGCACTGACGCTGCGCGCGACGCGGTAGCCGGCGCTGAGCGGCGCCTGCAGCGCGATCGCGGCGAGGCTTTGCACGGTGAGCCACGGCTTGCCGCCGCCTTGCTGCGCGACGGTCAGCGTCGCCGCGCCTTCGGGCCAGGCGAGCTTCACGGCGCCGCCCGCGGACTGGCGCGACCAGTCGACGACGGGACGCGGCGCGGCCGCTGCGGACGCCGCGGCAGCAGCACCGGCGAGCGAGGCGACGGTCCTGCCGCCGACCTTCGCCGACTCGAACTTCGCCGAGAACTTGTCGAGCGCGAGCGATCCCCAGAGGTTCGCCGTCGTCGTCAGCCAGGCGCCGCCCTTCTGCCGCGACAGGCTGCCGACGACCATCCGCGGCAGCTCGTCCTTCCACGCCGGATCGTCGACGACGGCGAGGATCAGGCGGGCCGCGTTGGCGTCGGCGCTGTCCATCAGCCACCACCAGAAGTCGCTCTCCTCGGTGCTGAACTTGAGCGTCGTCCCGCCGTACGTCAGCCGCCCGCGCAGGATCTGCTGCACCTCGTCGAGGCGGCGAGCGCGATCGGGGATGCCGTCGACGCGCTTCAGGATGTTGAGCCAGTCGATCACCGCCGCGGTCGGCCACGTGTTCGGCGCGATCGCGATCGAGCCGAGCATCTTCGGCTGCGCGCGACCGTAGTGCGACAGCGCCTCGATCGCGGCGAGCTTGCGCACGTCGCCGTCGGCGCGCGGCGACCAGAACCTGCGCTCGATGCGGCCCTCGACGAAGGCGGTCAGGCCGCCGAGCATGGCATCGCGCGCCGCCGCCGGCAGCTCGAAGCCTGCCTCGTGCGTCGCCGCGAGGACGTACGCGGTCAGCCGATCGCTGCCGTGCGCCGGATCGTCGGCGCGCGGCGGGAAGTAGCTCGCGAGGCCGTCGCCGTCGAGGTACGTCGGCAGCGCGTTGGCGACGGTCGCCCAGAGCTTCGCGTCCTTGAGGCCGACCGACTTCGACGTCTTCTGCTCGAGGCAGACGAACGGGTAGGTCTCGAAGAAGCGGCGGATGCCGGGCAGCGCGCCGGTGAGTTTCGGCTGGACGGCGACGTTGACGCCGCCGCGCTTGGCGCCGCTCGCCGGCAACGCGTCCGCCGGCGTGGCGACCGGCAGCGTCAGCGCGCCGTCGAGCTGCGCGATCGTCGCCTGCAGCACGCGCACCGGCACCGCCGCCGCGACGAGCTGCGTCACCTTGATGCGGTCCTTCGCGCCGGCGTCCTCGGCCGACGCTTCCCAGACGATGCTGAACGCGTCGGCGGGAACCTCGATCGGCCAGACGACTTCCTGCGCCGCGCCGGCGGCGACGGCGACGTCCTGCGCCGGCAGCACGATCGGGACGCGCGCGATCTCGCCCGTGCCCGCGCCCGGCAGGTTGGCGGTGCCCTGCAGCGCGACGCGCACCTTCATCGCGCGCGACGTCGTGTTGCGCAGCGTCAGCATCGCCGCGAAGCGATCGCCGTCGCGGACCAGCGGCGGCAGCCCCGCGAGCAGCTGCAGGTCCTGGGTGACGCGGATCGACGTGCTGCCGGTGCCGAACTTCTGCACGTCGGCATCGGCGACGGCGACGAGGCGAAAGCTCGTCAGCGAGTCGTTCAGCGGCACCTCGACGGTCGCTTCGCCGTTGCCGTCGAGGGTGACGCTCGGCTTCCAGACGAGCAGCGTGTCGAACAGCTCGCGCGTCGCACCGCGACCGCCGCCGCCGCCGGCGGCGAGCGCCTTCCTGCCGTAGTGGCGGCGGCCGATGATCTCGCTCTGCGCCGTGCTCGTCTCGACGCTCCACGCGCGCTCGCGCAGCATCGCCTCGAGCAGCTTCCACGAGTCGTTGCCGCGCAGCGCGAGGAGGCCTTCGTCGACGGCGGCGAACGCGACCTCGGCGCCGGCGGCGGGCTTGCCGCCCTGCGTCACCTTGATCTTCGCGATCGCCTTCTGGCGGATCGTGTACTGCGGCTTGTCGGCGCTGACGCTGACCTGCAGCTCGTGCGCGGCGAGCCCGACGCGCAGCGCCGCGACGCCGAGCTTGAACGCCGGCTTGGCGAGGTCGACCATCGCCGTCGGCGGCTGGAACTCCTTGCTGTCGCGCCAGAAGCTCTGCCACCACGACAGCGGCTCCTTCCAGCCCCAGGTGAAGAACGAGTACCACGGCGTCTCGCGGATGCGGCCGCGCAGCGCGAGCACGCTGACGTAGACGTTCGGCCCCCAGGTCGGCTCGACCTTCAGCTCGACGGTCGGATCGTCGCCGCGCAGCGTCACGACCTGCGTCGCGATCACGCCTTCGCGCTCGACCGCGACCAGCGCGCTCGCCTCGCGAAAGGGCATCCGCACCTGCAGCCGCGCCGTCTCGCCGGGCTCGTAGCGCTTCTTCTCGGGCAGCACGTCGATGCGGTCGTCGTTGTCCTGCGCGAACCAGAGCTCGCCTTGCTTCGTGATCCACACGCTCGCCGCCGCCTCGGCCGGATGGCCCTGGGCGTCGCTCGCCAGCGCGATCAGGTCGACCTGTCCGGCGCTCTCCAGGTTGGCGTCGCAGAGGACGAGGCCGCGCTCATCGCTCGAGCCCGAGCAGAGCTTGCCGAGCTCCTTGACCTCGGTGCGGTTGTCGTACGCGTAGAAGCCGCCGACGAGTCGCTTCCTCGTCGTGATCACCTGGGTGACGCGGCCGCGCACCGAGACCGCCTGGCCCTTGACGGGCTTGCCGGAAGTGTCGAGCACGACGACGCTGAACTGGGCACGCCCGCGCGCGCTCGCCCAGCTGCTCGCCTTGACGCCGACGACGACGGCGCTCGGCCACAGGTCGATGCGCGTCGCCGACGTCTGCACCTCGCCGTTCGGATCGTTGAACGTGATCTCGGCGTCGAGCGACGCCGGCCGCGACGCCGCCGGCAGCTCCTTGACGACGAACGTCGCGACGCCGTTGCGGTCGGTGACGAGCGGCACCTTGTCGGCGACCAGCCTGCCGTCGTCGCGCTCGACGACGTCGCTCTCGCCCCCCGCCTGCTCGCCGGGATCGCGTGGCGGGTCGAAGCTGAACTCGTCGTAGCCGGCGAAGCCGGGCGAGCGCGTCTTCAGCACTGCCGAGCCGCGCAGCGGCGCCCCGGCCATCGCGCCGCCCGAGAAGTAGCTCATCTGGACATCGACCGCGACCGCCGACGCCGCGACCTGCGCTGCCTTCGGCCCGCTCACGCGTGCGTCGACGAGCGGCAGGCGGAACTCCTCGACGCGAAAGTTGCCGCTCGACCAGGTGCGCTCGCGCATCTCGTCGCGGCGTGTGACCGCGGCTCCGGGCAGGTCGGGATCGCGCTCGAGAACGATCTCGTAGACGCCGAGCTTGGCCGCCGGCGGAATGTTCCACGTCGTCAGCGCGCTGCGTCCGTTCGCCGTCCACGTGAGCGGGAACACGGTCTCCTGGCCGCTGCCCTGATGGACGATCTTGACGCGCGTCGGCAACCGCTCGGCCGGCACCGCGGCCAGGCCGAGCGACGTCTCGAGGCGAACGAAGTGCTTCATCGACACCGTCTCGCCGGCGCGAAAGAGCGTGCGGTCGAACACCGTCGCCGCTCGCAGCTCGGGCTCGCTGCCGCGCCCGGTCGGAACGTGGAAGCGCCACGGCTCGATGCCCTTCTGCCAACTGCTGAAGACGAACGCGACGTCGCCGGTCTCGGCGCGGCGCGCGGTCACGAAGTAGCCGCGGTCGGCGACGCACGCGATCGGCTCGTCGTCGAGCGGGCGCGCGATCACCGCGAGCCCCTTGGCGTCGGAGCGCCCGTTCCAGAGCGTGCGACCGTTGCAGTCGTGGACGACGACGTCGGCACCGGCGACCGGCTTGCCGCGGTCGAGCGTCGTCACCCAGACGACGCTGTTCTCGCGGCCGTGCTTGAAGTGGACGCCGAGGTCGGTGACGAGCGCTCCGGTGCGCACGTACATCGGGGCGCGCTTGTCGAGCAGCGCCTGGCCGAGCCGCAGCGACTCGATCTCGACGACGTGGTAGCCGGGCTCGGACATTGGAATGCCGACCACCTCGAACGGCCGCGGATCGCTGCCGGCGAGCATCGGCAGCTCGAGCCGGCGCGCGTCGGCTTCCCTGGCGAGCAGCGACACCTCGCGCGTGCCGACCATGCGATCGACGCGGCGACGGATCGTGCGCCCCTTCGCGTCCTTGTCCTCCTCGACGACGGTCCAGTCGCGCTCGGGAAAGCCGAGCTGGCGCGCGGTCTTCTGCGTCTCGTGGTAGTCCTTCAAGCGCGCGTACCACGCGAGGATGTCGGCGTCGCTCGTCAGCCGCTTGACGCGCACCTGCCCGCCCGGCTGGCTCGCTGCGCCCGCCGGCGGCCGCAGCTCGGTCTGCACGTGGCGCAGCGTCACCGGCAGCATCGCGTCGGCGTTGCGCTCGACGATGCCGAACGGCGCCGCGGCAAACTTCGCGATCGGCGGCGCGTTGCCGGTCTGCACCTTGAGCGGAAACGCCGACGCGTTGGCGAGCGGCCGTCCGGCGAGATCGCGCAGGCTCGCCGGCATCTCGACGCTGAACGTCGCGTTCTCGGGCAGCGGTTTCGGAAACGCGACTTCGCTCACCTCGGTCGACTTGTCGTCCTTGTCGAACACGGGCGCGATCGGCTCGCCCGCAGCCGGCCGCAGGCGCAGTTGCGCCGCGAGCTCGCGCGCAACCGGTGCGGAGAAGCGCACCGTCAGCGGCCGGATCGGCAGGCAAGGCGCAGCGGCGCGCTCGCGCTCGCAGCTGAAGTCGGCGGTGAACGCGGCGCGCACCTTGTAGCGGAAGCGCTGCTCGACGGTCGTCACCACCTTCGGATCGCTCGCCGCAGCGATGCCCTTGCCCCAGATCAGCCGCAGCGCAGCGCCGTTCGGCAGCGGCCGCTCGCAGCGCGCGACGAGCGTGCGCTCCGCCGCCGGCTGGCCGACCGAGCGCGCCTTCAGCACCTGCGCGCGCACGTCACCGCCGACGACGACGAGGGCGAGCCGCTCGCCGATGCCCTCGACCTCGCACCACGCGTTGGCGGCGACCGTCGCGTCGACCGCGACGCCGTTGAGGCGGAGCAGGAAGTGCTGGTCCTCCTCGATCTCGCCGCCGCTGCCGGGCTGGACAGCGACGATCGCGGGTCCGCCGGTGGCGAACGTGAAGCGCGTCGGCCCGGTCACGGCGGCCGCGCTCGCTGCGGTGCCCGACGCGGCAGCGCCTGCGCGCGCGGGCTTCCAGTCGCTGCGCAGCGTCGCGGTGCACGTCGTTCCCGGACCGAGCGGCTCCTTGAAGTCGTACAGCCAGACGCGCTCGTTCGCCCAGCGACCGCTGCCGGTGACCGCGCTGCCGCGGCACGAGATCGTGAACGGGTCGGGCAGGCGCAGGTCGCCGAACGGCACGACCGCTTCGCCGAACTTGACCGTCACCTGGCGCACCTGCGCGACCTCGCCCTGCGGCGTCGCGGCGACGATCGCAACCGCGAACGCGCTCGCATTCGCGCCTGCGAGCGCAGCGCCAGCCAATGCCCGGATGCCAGCCTTCATCGCGCCTCCCGTTGCTGGCGGAAAGTCTAAGAGGCGGCCACGCACGCGAATCGAAGCGCGTGTCAAGGTTGTGCGAAGGAATCGCGAACACGCGCACCGCCGTGCGCGACGCGCGGCGAACGCGGCGCGCTAGCGTACCGCGTGCTGGTCGGCGGCGATCTGCTTGCGCTGCGCCTCGATCGCGCGCAGGCGCGAGTCGAGCACCGAGGCATCGATGAAGTCGACCGGCCCGCCGGCGCGCGCGAGCCGCTGGCCGGCACGCAGGCGCTCGATGGCGCCCTGCAGGTCGCCGAGCGCATAGCGCGCCTCGGCCTCGGCGCGGATCGAGCGCAGCGGCTGGCCGAGCTTTGCCCACGTCTGCGCGAGCGCGGTCCAGGCGAGCGAGTCGGAAGCATGGACCGCGACCCAGGTCTGCAGCGTCGCCGCGCTCGCCCGCAGCGCAGCGCCGTCCGCGCCCGCCATGGCGAGCGCGACCTGGCTGTCGAGCAGCAGCGACGGCCGCGAGCCGTCGCCGGCGTACGCCTTCATCGCCTCCGCCGCCTGCGCCGGCGCGCCCCGATCGAGCAGCGACTGCGCCTGCATCAGCGCGACCGCGCGCTCGGCGCGCGCGCTGCCGCCCGCAGTCGAGCGGATCGCCGCGCGTGCGGCCGCGAACGCGCCGTCGGCGCGCGTCCAGTCGCGCAGCATGCTCGACGCGAGCGCGCTCTCGCAGGCGGCACGCAGCCTGTCGGCACCGCTGCCGTCGCGGTCGGCGTCGCGCGCCTGCCAGCGGCGCAGCGCGTCGGTGCGCGGATCCATGAGGACGCTGGCGCGCGCCTGCGCGACGGTGTGCTCGAGGACGCTGCCCGGCGGCGGCGGCCCGACGCTGCCGTTGCCATCGCGCGCGCTCGCCCGCGCCCGCGCCTCGCCGATCCGCTCGACGGTGAGCGGGTGCGAGCGCAGGTACGGGAAGCCGCCGTAGTCGTTGAGCCGCGACGAGCGGTCCATCCGCTCGAACATCGCCGCCATGCCGCCGGGCGCGTAGCCGGCTGCGGTCATCACCTGATAGCCGACGCGGTCGGCCTCGCGCTCGACGTCGCGCGAAAAGTTGAGCTGCCCCTGCACAGTCGCCGCCTGCGTGCCGGCGACGACGGCGTTCATCGCGTCGGGGCTGTGGCTGCGCGACGCGGCGAGCACGCCGAGCAGCAGCGCCGCCAGGCCGACGAGCGAGCGCTTCGAATCGCCGGTGATGCTGCGTGCGATGTGGCGCTGCGAAACGTGCGACATCTCGTGCGCGAGCACCGACGCCAGCTCGTCGCTCGTCGTCGTGATCGCGATCAGGCCGAGGTGGACACCGACGTAGCCGCCGGGCCACGCGAACGCGTTCACGCTCGGATCGCGGACCAGGAACGGCTCCCACGCGAAGCGCTGGTCGAGGTCGGCGGTGATGTTGCCAAGCGATCTGCTCGCCGTGACGAGCGGCTGCCAGACCGACTGCAGGTACTCGAGCAGGAGCGGATCGTCGACGTAGTCGGGGTCGACGCGCACCTGGCGCATGATGTCGTCGCCGAGCTTGCGCTCGGTGCTGAGCGTGAACTCGGCCGAGTCGGTGTCGCCGAGCGCGGGCAACGCGTTCTGCGCCGCGGCCGGCAGCGATCCCGCTGACAGCGCGACGGCGAGCGCGCAGGCGCTGGCGAGCACGCGCTGCCGCCAGCGGCGGGCGCTGGCGGGGAAGCGGCGCGCAGGGGAAACGGACGACATCGGGCGAGCGCGGCGGCAGTGGCCGCCCTTCGGCTCGTATGATGCAACGGAAACATTTCTCCTTTGTATCGACGATGGTTGACCCCGCCGACGGCCGCCTGACGCACTTCGACGCCGCGGGACAGGCGCACATGGTCGACGTCGGTGCCAAGGACGAGAGCCGGCGCGTCGCGCGCGCGACGGGAACGATCCGCATGCAGCCGGCGACGCTGGCGCTGATCGCCGGCGGCAGCGCCGCCAAGGGCGACGTCCTCGGCGTCGCGCGCATCGCCGCGATCCAGGGCGCGAAGAAGACGTCCGAGCTCGTGCCGCTCTGCCATCCGATCGCGCTGACGCGCGTCGCCGTCGAGTTCGAGCTCGTCGCCGCCGAGAACGCGGTTCGCTGCACCGCCGAGGTCGAGACCGTCGGCCGCACCGGCGTCGAGATGGAAGCGCTCGCCGCGGTGCAGGTCGGCCTGCTCACGATCTACGACATGTGCAAGGCGGCTGACCGCGGCATGGTCATCGACGGCGTCCGCCTGCTCGCCAAGCGCGGCGGCCGGTCCGGCGACTGGCTGGCGACCGACGACGCCGCGCCGCTGCCGCGCTAGCGGAAGTCCTCGAAGCGAAGCGTCCGCGGCGCGCGCTTGCACTGGAACGGCACCGACGCGGCCGCCGCCGGCGCACTCGCCTCCTGCGCCCGCCGGCATGGCGCGAAGAACTCGTCGACGTCCTCGTTGCGGAACTCGCGCAGCCGGTCGCTGATCCAGCGCGCCTTGTCGAGCTCGCCGCGCTCGGCGAAGGCGCGCGCCCACGCCGCCATCAGCCGGCTGTCGAGCAGATAGTGCGGCGCGCGCTCGAAGACGATCATCACCTTGCTCGGGTGCTCGGCGACCGTCGCCGCTGCGTAGTCGGCGTGGTGGCCGAAGAGGACGCTTTGTCTGCCGAGCGCGATCCGCCGCTCGAGCGGGCTCGAGTCGGTCGGCGCGAAGATGACGACGACGCGCATGTAGTCGTAGACGGCGAGCGTGCCGCCGAGCATCAGCAGCATCGCCGCGAGCACGAACGGACGGGTGACCTCGGCGTCGGCGGCGTCGGCGACAGCGACGTCCGCGGCGGCCGGCTGCTCGAGGCACAGCCCGAACGCGAACGCGGTCGGCAGCAGGAAGTACGAGTACCAGAGCGGGTACTCGAGCATGCTGTGCACGGAGACGAGGAAGACGATGACGAACGCCGCGCGCTGGATCGGGTACGGCCCGTCCGCCGCGCTGTCGCCGCGTCCGTCGGCGAGCGCGTTGCGCAGCGCGCGCCAGAGCGCGAACAGCAGGAGCGCGATGACGACCATCGCCAGTGGAACTCCCATCTCGACCGCGAGGTTGAGGATGAGGTTGTGCGTGTGGTCGAAGAACTCGGTCGGCCGGCCGGGAAACGCGGTCAGGGTCCACGCGAAGTTGAAGTCGCCGAAGCCGACGCCGAGCCACGGATGCGTCGCGATGAGCGCCAGCGCGTTCGACCAGATCGCGAGCCGGTTGGTCGAGAAGTCGCCGCCGCCGCTCAGCCGCGCCTGGCCGGCGAAGACGCGGTGCTCGTGCTCGAACCAGATGCCGGTCGCCCACCAGGTGACGAGGTAGAAGAGCGGCGCGAGGACGAGCACGATGCGGGCGCGCGCCGACAGCCGCCTGTCGAGCAGGCCCCAGCCCGCGAGTGTCAGCGTGCCGAGCGCGCCCGTGCGCGACGCGCTCAGCTCGATGACATAGATGAAGAGGAGGGCGAGCGCGGCGGCGATGCGGCCGTCGATCGTCTTCGTCTCGCCGAGCCAGATGACTGCGACGGCGGACCACAGGAGCAGGCTGCTCAGGTGGTTCGGCTGGCGCAGGTTGCCGGTTGCACGGCCGACGATCGCGGCGAGCGCGATCCAGTCGCCGTCGGCCCGGCCCGGCGCGAACACCTGGACGAGCCCGATCAGCGCGCTCGCGACGCCGGCGACGGCCAGCGCGATCGCGAACGCGCGAAACGCAGGCCAGCCGCGGCCGGCACGCCGCGCCGAGGCCGCGACCGCGGCGACGAGCGAAGCCGCCACGATCGTCCCCGCGTTCGACAGCGCCAGCGTCGACGGCACCGCGAACGCCATCGCGACGAGCGCGCTCGCCATGGCGAGCGCGAGCGCCGCGAGCAGGGCGAGGATGCCGCGCGATCGCGGCACGACGCGCGCCGGCAGGCCGGCGCCGACGACGAGCGCGAACGCACCCCAGCCGATGAGCGCGGCCGCCTGGTTGAAGAACGTCGCCGACGGCGAGACGTTCCACGCGATCAGCGTCGGCAGCGCGACGGCGGCGATCGCGCAGAGCGCGACGGTCGTGGCAGAGGGTGAGCGCGCTCCGGCGGTCACTCTCTCGTCGCGCGACACCTCAGAAGAAACCGTCAACAGGCAAGTACCCCAGCACGCGCGCATCCGGTGGAGCCAGGATCGCCACCCAGCTCGCCCGACGCGACATCACCGGCAGGAAGCGAAGTTCGGCACTGGTCCGTCCTTCCCTCGCCGCGATGCGGGAGAGCTCCGAGCCGACCTCAGGATAGCGCTTCACGAGCGCCGCGACCGGCCTCGCCGCCGACCACGCGCGCGCCGCCTCGGCGCTGAACGGGCGCCAGTTGGCCGGGATCATCGAGAGATCGATCCCCGCGAAGCCGAGGTTGATCGATTTCACCTGTTCGCCCGGGTCGGTCGGCTTCACCGCTGCGATCAGCCGCGGACCCAGCCATGGCAGGCGCTGCAGCTGCGGCGGCGCCTTCACGAGCTCCTCGGGGTCGATGTCTGCGGCCGTGACGACGCGGAAGCGATCGATCTCGAACACTTCGTAGACCGGCCGGGCGAGCGCGATCGTGTAGATGCCGTAGGCAAACCCGGCGACCTGCAGGGCGACGATGACGGCGAGGTCGCGGCGGAACTCGCGCAGCGACTTGCCGGGTGATGCCGCGACGAGCGTCAGCGCCGGGCCGAGCACGACGTCGACCGAGACGAGCAGCACGAACAGCGACAAGCCTCCGGCGATGGCCTGAAACGGGGGCGGGTACCAGAGCCGAAAGATGAGCAGTGCGCCGATCGCCGCGACGCCAGCGCTGGCGATCAGGTGCACTGCGGCGGGAACCCACCGCGCCCTGCTCAGCGTCGGTCCGGACTCAGCGGCCAAGGCGACGCTCCCGGGCGCGTGCGTCACGGACGCAGCGCAGACGCTTCGGGCAGCGCCCGATCGAGCGCGGCCAGACCGGACTTTCCCGACAGGACTTGATCGTGAAAATCGATTCGAATTCGCTCATAGAGCCGATCACCGTAGATATAGCGAATTTTGACGAACGCCTCGCGCGCCTCGGCCTCGCGGCCGTTCAGGGCGAGCATCGACGCATAGCGGACCAGCGACGCAGCGTACGGATAGCGGCGCACGGCATCGTCCATCTCCTGCAGCTGCTGCGCGGACATCCCGCTCGCAGGCGCGGTGCGGGCGAAGCGAAGGAACGCCGTCAGCGAGGAAAGGGCCGGGTCGGGCGGCGGCGGCGAACCGCGCAGGTCGCCGATCTTGAGGAACTCGAAGCGAACGAGACGAAAGTCGTCCTCGAGGGCCGGATACGCGACGGCGACCGCGATGAAAACGCTCGTCATCGCGGCCGCAGGCGCAACGAACCACCATCCGGATCCGACCGCGCGCTCGGCGCCCTCCCGTTCGACGATGCCGACCCAGAGCGCAATCGGGATCAGGAAGTAGAGATAGTGCTGAGGCAGCTCGACGAGGGCGTGAACGCCCACGAACGCAACCACGAGCAGGCCCCACGCTGCATCGACGCTGCCTGCTCGCCGCGTCCGCGACACGAACCAGGAGACCAGCGCCGCGCCGAGCAGCAGGCCGAGCGGCCAGCCGCACCACACCAGCAGCTCGAGGAAGATGTTGTGGCCGTGCAGCCAGAGCTCGCCGATCGGCGGGAAGCGATCGACCACGGCGAGCTCGGCGGCGCCGACCTGCAGCCAGCCGTAGCCGAACCATGGCCGGAGCTGCACGGCGGCGAGCAGCTCGCGCCACATCTGGAACCGCAGCGTCTCGAGGCGCCGGTCGGCGAGGGTCGGCGGTGCCTCGCCGAGGACCGCCGTCAGCACCGCCGGCATCGCGAACATCAGCGCCCAGTGCAGCAGCGTGACGGCGACGGCGACGGCGAGCGACGTTCGCACCTTCGTGCGCCGGCGCAGCAGCGCGAGCCCGATCACGAAGATCGGCCCGAAGCAGAGCGACATGCGCGATTGGGTCAGCGCGCAGGCGGTCACCAGCAGAACGACGATGGCCAGCGCCGCGATCCGATTGAGGCGCGACCGCTCGTAGAGATAGACGGCCGAGAGCGCTCCGATGCCGAGCAGCGTCGCCAGGTTGTTCGGCTGGGCGAGGTTGCCCACCGCCCGCATCTCCGGAGTCGCGTAATCGGACCAGATGCCGAAGGAGACCAGCTCGAACGACTGCGCGATCGCGATGCACGCGTTGACGACGGCGCCGAACATCGCTGCGAAGCTGAGCGGAACGGCGATCCGCGATCGACCGTGCTCGTAGCCGGAGTAGCCGACCTGGACGGCCGTCGCGGCGGCGAGCAGGTAGGCCATCGAGATCAGCGCATCGCCTGAATAGGCCAGCCGCCCGCCGAGCCACTGCAGGACGGGGATGCAGGCGACGCCTGCGAGGACCCACGCGACGATCGACACGGACGCCGTCCGGCGACCGACCACCACCGAAGCGGTGAAGGCCGCGAGCGCGAGCAACATGGCGGCCTCGTTGTAAAACGAGGCCCAGGGCGGGTAATGGTTGGGGATGAGCCAGGCGAGCGACGCCGCGCAGGCAGCGACCGCCTCGAGCAGCCCGGCTGCGGACGGCGACCGCAAGCCTGGCGCACCGATCGGCAGCGTCATGTTCGTCCCGTGCACGCGCATCATCCGGGCATTCGAGCGTTGCGCGCAGCCGCGCGCTCGCGCGGCCGGGACGCGGGGAAGAGCGGCGGACTTTTTCGCGAGCGCCCGAGCGCGCGTGCTACAGCCGGCAAGATGCTGGCAGGAACTTCGCGGTCATCGGATTGGTGCTGCCGGGAAGGCACCGCCAGGCGTAGACCTGCTGACCGCGATCGCTGGCCAGCGTCATGGCGACTCCGGCGCTGGTCACCGGTGTCATGTCCACCGTCTGGTCGTCGATTCCGGCGTCGCCGACGTTCTGCGCAGTCACCGTGATGATGCCGTCGTCGTCGGTCTCGATCGACTTGACGTACTTCGACGTCGGCGCCGAGCTTTCGCAGCCCCAGCCGTTCGCGGCGATGGCCACGCCCGATGTCGAGGATTGATAGACCTCGCTGACCGTGGTGCGGCAGCTCGACGCCGCGAGCACGACTTCCGACACGCGCGAGCGCTTGGCGTAGTCCTGGTAGGCGGGCAAGGCGACCGCAGCGAGGACGCCGATGATCGCCACGACGATCATCAACTCGACCAGGGTGAAGCCTTGCTGACGACAACGATTCATGATCACGCTCCGAAGAACACGGATCCAGGCGATCTCGCCGAAACGATCGACCTGAGATCGCAGGTTTCGCGCCAGTCCTGTCGAGAGCGGATGCAGTTGCGCCGGGTTCTCGCCCCGTTGCGCTCGAACACGTCATTGCAAAAGAAAGGCGGCCATCGGCCGCCTTTCCGTCGAACGATGAAGCTCGCTCAACCGCGGCACGAGCCGGGCAGGAACTTGCCGGTCATCGGGTTCGTGCTGCCGGGGCCGCACTTCCACGCATAGACCTGCTTGCCGAGGTCCGCCGGCACGGTCATCGCAGCGCCAGCCGAAGTCATCGGCGTCAGATCGACCGTCTTGCCGTCGATGCCGGCGTCGTTCACGTTCTGGGCCGTGACGGTCACCTTGCCGTCGGCGTTGGTCGCAACGCTCGCCACGAACTTCGACGTGCCGCCCACGGCCGAGCTCTCGCAGCCCCAGCCGTTGGCGCCGATCGTCGCGCCCGAGGTCGCCGACTGGTAGACCTCGGTGATCGTGGTGCGGCAGCCCGAGGCGGCCAGGACGACTTCCGAAACCTTCGAACGCTTCGTGTAGTCCTGATAGGCCGGCAGGGCGACCGCCGCCAGGATGCCGATGATCGCGACGACGATCATCAGTTCGATGAGGGTGAAACCCTGCTGGATGGAACGCTTCATGGAGACTCCCGTGGAAGTTGGGGGTGGAAAGACGCCCAATTCGTTGCAGGCGCCATGCCACGCTGTCCGTGCGGAAAAGCGTGAACTGCACCCGATCACCTGACACAAACGGTCACCAAGGGGCGCAGGCCGCCGGCGAATCGGGGCCGCGCTGACGCGTTTCGTCACGCCTTGCCACCGACGGGCGGCAGGGTCAGGCGTAGGCGCGTCTCGGCTCGTCGACGAGCCGCATGACGTCGCCGATCTCGAGCGCGCGGATCTTGTGCGGCGACCCGAGCCGGCCGATCTCGGCCATCACCGCGGCGCGCTCGCCAGGCTTGATGTGGGTGATGTGGACGTCGACGCTGCCCGCGAGGTGCTGCAGCTCGTGGCCGAGCGCCGCCGGACAGAGGTGGCGACTGATCCGGGCCAGCTGCCGCTCGTCGTCGCCGAACGCGGTCTCGATCACGAGGTGGGCGACGCGCATCGACGCGAGCCGCTCCCACAACTTCGGGTTGGGGCCGGTGTCGCCGGTGTAGACCCACCAGCCGGCGCCGCCGCCGTCGACCGCGAAGCCGCACGCCGGAACCGTGTGCGACGCGTCGAGCACCTCGATCCGCTTGCCGTTCAGCTCGAGGACCTCGCCGACCGCGATCGGCGCCAGCGCGAGCATCGGCTTGTCGGCGCTCGGCAGCCGGGTGAAATCGGGCCAGATGACGCCGTTGAAGATGTGGGTGCGCAGCGCCGTGATCGTCTCCGGCAGCGCGTGCACCTGGATCGGCCCGCGCGCGGCGAGACTGCGCTCGCGCATCACGCTGTCGGCGAGCAGGCCGATCGCCAGGATGTGGTCGAGGTGCGAGTGGCTGATGAGGATGTGCTCGACGCGCGCGAGCGCGTCGAGCGGCATGTCGCCGACGCCCGTCCCGGCGTCGATCAGGACGTCATCGTCGAGGAGGAACGAGGTGGTTCTGCAACCGGCTGCGATCGAGCCGGAGCAACCGAGGACCTGGACGATCATGCTGCCGGTGGTGGGGGCGCCGTTGCAGCTCGGCAGCAGCGGGTGTTCGGTGGTTGGAACGTGGGCGGAATGTTCGGCCGAGCCGGCCTTGGAGACAAGCGGCCGATGCCGCATTTGAGGGGGGGCCGGCGAGCTCCCCCGCCGCGGTCCCCGAAGGCGTGACATCCGTCACGCGCTTCGGGCTCAAGCCGCTCAGGCAGCCTGCACGAACTGCATTTGCGTGCCGGCGAGCTCGATGACGTCGCCGTTCTTCAGGTTGACGGTCTCGCCGACAAGGGGATTGCTGTTGACCGTGGGGCGCGACGAGCCCTCGACGTGCGCGAGCACGTAGCCGGTCGGCCGCTTGGTGATCGAGGCGACCTGGACGCCGGGCTTGCCGACCGTGGTCACGACCTTGGTGAGCACGACCTCGCGACCGGCCGCGGCGCCGTTCATGACGCGGATCGTCGCCGGTCCGACGGTGGCCCCCGCCGCAAGGCCGCCGAATCCCGAGGCCCGACCGGACGCGCTGCCGGTCATCGCGCCCGGCTTCATGATCATCGTCTTCTCGTAGTCGGTGCCGTCCTCGACCATGTACTTGATCTTGTACTTGCCGACCTCGACGGTGTCGTTGTGCGCGAGCAGCTGCTTCTTGACGGCCTTGCCGTTGATGTAGGTGCCGTTGGTGCTGTTGAGGTCCTCGATGAAGACGTCGGAGCCGACCATCTGCAGGACGGCATGCTCGCCGCTGACGGCCAGGTTGTCGATGACGATGTCGTTGTACGGGCGGCGGCCGAGCGTGGTCTTGTCCTTCGTGATCTGAACTTCCTTGATCACGACCCCGTCGAGCGATACGACCAGCTTGCCCATGTCTGACCTCAGTCTCTGTCTTCTATTGCCCGTCCTCGACGGGCACGAGGACCCGGCAGCCCCGGTGCGGCGCTAGCGGCGAAACGGCCACCACGAACGCGCGGCACCCGCGGGTCCCCTTACCCGGACGAGTACGACGGAGATATTATCCTTTCCGCCCGCCTCGTTGGCCGCGTCGATGAGAGCCTGTCCGGCTTCCGGCAGTAATTCGCAACTCTGCAACAACTGGCTGATCGCCTCGTCGCCGACCATGTCCGAGAGGCCGTCGGAACAGAGCAGGTAGAGGTCGCCCGGCAGGACGTCGTGCAGGTGCGTCTCGAGGAGCACGGTGTCCTCGACCCCAACCGCACGCGTCACCAGATTCTTGTTGGCCGAGAACGCCGCCTGTTCTGCAGTGATCAGGCCGGCGTCGATCTGTTCCTGGAGCAGCGAGTGGTCATGGGTGATCTGCGTGAGCCGGCCCGTTCGCATGCGGTAGCAGCGCGAATCGCCGACATGCCCCAAGAGCAACCGCGTCTCGCGAAAGACGCCGACCACGAGCGTGGTGCCCATGCCGGCATAACGCGGGT
>Ga0157379_10000890_pt1 | contig 24172 bp, 20 predicted proteins | sample S25metaG_FD_121802 | JGI IMG/M metagenome (GOLD analysis project Ga0157379, IMG submission 121802) | Switchgrass rhizosphere microbial communities from Kellogg Biological Station, Michigan, USA - S2-5 metaG | ecosystem: Host-associated > Plants > Roots > Rhizosphere > Soil | place: USA... | reverse complement strand
AGAAGCAGATCTTCAACAAGAGCTGCGCGGTGAGCGGCTGCCACGACTCGCAGAGCCACACGGGCAACATGGTGCTGGAGGAGGGCTCGGCGCTCGGCAGCCTCATCAACGTGATGCCCGACAATTCCGCGGCGCAGACCGCCGACGGCGGGATCTGGCGGCGCGTGCGGGTCCTCGACCCGATGACCGGCGATCCCGATCACAGCCTCATCGTCGCGAAGATCAACGGGCCGCCGAAGACGTTCGGCGCCCGCATGCCGAAGGACAAGCCCAAACTCGATGCGAGCCTCATCAACGTGATCGAGCTGTGGGTCGCGGCCGGCGCGCCCGACACGGGCTGGGTGCCGGGTACGGATCAGTAGGAGGAGATTAGATGGGTGACGAGAACACGGTTCTCGATGCCGCCTCGGCGCGGCATCTCCTGCGGCGCTCGGGGTTCGGCGCCGCGCCGGCGGACGTCCAGAGCATCGTCGATCGCGGTCTGACGCGCGGCCAGGCGGCGGACGAGCTGCTCAACTTCAAGGGCAAGGCGTTCAAGCCGAGCGGCAAGTACATCGAGGACTCCCACAACAAGTGGGTCAAGTTCATGGTGAAGACCAAGTTCCCGCTGCAGCAGAAGCTCGTGCTCTTCTGGCACGACCACTTCGCGACCAGCAACAACAAGGTCGAGCACCCGAAGCTCATGGCCAACCAGATCCGGACCCTGCACATCAACTGCAAGGGGAACATGAAGACCTTCGTCAAGGCAATGAACAAGGACGCCGCGATGGTGGAGTTCCTCGATACCGTCCGGAACCACAGGGACATCCCCAACGAGAACTACGGGCGCGAGCTGCAGGAGCTCTTCACGCTCGGCGTGTACGACTTCGCCGGCAACCCGAACTACAAGCAGGCCGACATCGTACAGATCGCCCGCGCCTTCACGGGCTGGGACTACGAGTACAACAGCGGCAAGCCGCTGTTTCACGACTACGATCACGACTTCATCGCCGATTTCCCGGAGCGCGGGCTGCCGATCGGCGCCCCGGTTCCTCCGGGCAACAAGCTCGTCTACCAGTCGACGGGCGGCTTCGGCTCCGGCGGTCGCGACATCGCCGCCAACGGCGAGGGCGCGCAGGAGATCGACACCGTCATCGACATCATCTTCGACCACAAGGACACCGACGGGAAGAGCACGGTCGCGCGGCGAACGGCACGGCGGCTGCTCGAGTACTTCGCGCACCCGATCGACAACCCGATTCCGCCCGCCGACATCGCCGTCGTCGATCAGGTGGTCGCGGACTCGAGCTTCGACACCACGTGGGACATCAGCGCCCTGGTGCGCGCGATCTTCGTCAACGACGCGTTCTACGAGACGTCGGCAGGGGTGCCCTACAGCGCCTCGACCAAGAAGTCGGTGAAGTGGCCGATCGACTACGTCGTCAGCAGCGTGCGCCTGATGCACATGAAGCTGAAGAGCAAGTTCCAGTACGTCGACGCCAACGGCGGCAAGGACATCCGCGATCAGCTCTCGAACATGGGGCAGGTCCTGCTCGAGCCGCCGAGCGTCTTCGGATGGGACTGGGAGAACTCCTGGATCAGCAGCGCCACGTTGCTCGCGCGCTACGAGTTCGCCCGCGAGCTGACCGGCGCGCGCGGCGGCGGCGGCAACGCGTTCCGGCCCGACAAGCTGATCGTCAACATAGGTGGCAACGACGTGAGCCTCGTCTCGCTGAGCGATCCCGACGACATCCTGCTCGGCGTCACCGATACGCTCGGCGTCACCGATCAGCTCACGACGGCCGAGAAGAACTACCTGATCGACTACCTCACCGACGGCGGCATGAATCCGACGCTCGACTTCAGCGACTACGACACGCGCAACCGCAAGCTCAACGGACTCTTCGCGTTGGTGCTGCAGTCCGCGGCCTACCAGCTGCACTAGTACGGGGCAGGAGAAACCCATGGCGATCACACGACGGCAGTTTCTCAAGCGTACGGGTGGGTTGGCGGCGGGCTCGCTCCTCGGCCCCGGTCTCCTCGGCAACCCGTTCATCCGCAAGGCCCTCGCCGACACGATCGGCGACCGCTACTTCGTGGTCCTCTATCTGGACGGCGGCAACGACGGCCTCAACACGGTCACTCCGGTGACGAATGGTGGCGGCAGCCTGCGCACGGCGTACGATGCGGCTCGCACCAGCATCAACCTCACCCCGGGCCAGCTCGGCGCGAGCCTCATTGGCAACGACCCGAACACCGGCGGGCAACTCGCCATCCACCCCGGCTTCACGTCGGGTCTGAAGCCGCTCTACGATCTCGGCAAGGTCGCGGTCATCCAGGGCTGCGGCTACCCCGACTACAACCTGTCGCACGAGCAGTCGCGCTCGATCTGGCAGTCGGCCGATCCGCTCGGCCTCGGGCTCTCGGGTGGCTGGGTCGGTCGCTACCTCGCGGCCAACTACGGCGGCAGCGACATCCCGGGCGTCAACATCTCCGACTCGATCGTCGGCGAGTTCAAGCAGGGAACGACCAGCGTCATCACGCTGGAGCGCCTCGCGGACTTCGGCTTCCCCTACGACTACGACTACGGCGACGACACGGCCGCCAAGCGCACCGCCTTCCTCGGGCTGTGCAACGAGGCCCATGCCAGCCTGCAGCCGACGGTGCAGTACATCGGCGACAGCGGCAAGGCGACGCTCCTCAGCAGCGAGAGCTACCCCGCGCTCGACAGCGACTACACGACCGATCGTGCGGCGTTCAACGACCAATACGACGCCGTCGGCCGCAGCCTCGCCGACGATCTGCGCGAGGTCGCCAAGGTCATCTACGGCGTCAAGCGCGGCGTGCCGAACGTCAACGCGCGGATCTTCCAGGTGAGCAACGGGGGCTACGACACCCACTCCGACCAGGGCGGCGCGGATCCCAACGGCCAGCAGTACAGCCTCCACAAGGAGGTCGGCGACTCGCTCAAAGTGTTCTACGATGACCTCGCAGACATGGGCATCGCGAACAAGGTCTGCATCGTCACATGGAGCGAGTTCAGCCGCCGCATTCCGCAGAACGACAGCGGAACCGATCACGGCTCACAGGGGCCGATGTTCGTCATCGGCGGCGGCGTGACGGGCGGCGTCTACGGCAACCATCCGAACATCGACGACGCGGCGCTCGACAGCGAGGGCAACACCGTCTACACGCAGAGCGCCAATCCCTTCCGCTCGACCGATTTCCGCGACGTCTACGGCACGATCCTGAAGCACTGGCTCAACATGCCGGTCGGGCAGATCTCGACGCTGCTGCCCTCCGACGTCGGCAGCCCGCAGTTCTACTGGACGGCCCCGAACTTCGACCTCGGATTCGTCTAGACCGTACCGGGAGGCTCGTGCAGCCGGCGTGGACGCCCGGCGCATGAGCCTCCCCGAGCTCTCGTTCTCCGATCCGCGTCTTCTCCTCGTCCCGATCGAGGCGCTCTCGGAGACCGGTGTCAGCGACGCCTTCGCAACCCTGGCGGCGCCACACGGCTTCGACGCGCCACGGCGCGCCCTCTTCGACGCGGGGTTCGCGCGCTACTTCGCGCGCGCGGAGGATCTGGGCCGCCGTACCCGTACCTGGCCGATGCCGCGCCTGCGCCACGTCGCGATCGTCGCCGAGCCCCTCGGCGTGCGGCCCTACGTGCAGCTCCTCAACACGAGCGCCTGGACCCTGCACGCGTGCGACCTCGACCCGCGTGCGTCGCACCCGGAGCTGGTCGCGTACCTGCTCGTCCTCGGCGACCGCATGGCGGTGTCCGGCGAGGTCGCAAGCGCGGCGCTCCATTGCGCCGCCTATTGGCTCGAGCGCACACCCGAGGAGCTGGACGCATTCACCGCGGCCGCCGCGGCGTCGGCGCGGCCGGATGCGACGCTGCTCCGCGCCGTCGCCGCGGCCTTGCCATGGCTCCGCGAGCTGCGACACGAGACGCTGCGTCCGCCGATCGCTGGCGCGCCGCACCGCGCGGTGCCCGGGACCGGTCTCCTCGTTCCACGTGCGCTCGAGGCGCATCCGCCGCCATTCGTCGAGGAATGCGCGGCGGCGGCCCGGAGTGCGCTCGCTGCCTTCCAGGTCGCGTGGCGGCGGAGCGACCGGCGCGTGGTGGACGATCTCACGGGATGGCTCGCCGCGACGGTGCCGCGCCTTCTCGTCACGGCCCAGCGTGGCCGCATCGTCTGGGATGCCGACACGCCGGCGCGCGTCAACGCGCTCGTCCGCGAGCTGCGCGACGCGGATGCCGTCGCGGTGAAAGCCGTCGCCGAGGACCTGCGCGTCGTCGATCGATGCTCGCGCGCTTTCCATGCCACTCTCGCCGCGCCCGACGCACTCCCCGCGCCTGATCCCACGACCGAGCAGGCCGGCTACGCCTATCTCCATACCGGCCGCCGGCTCGTCGCATACGGGCTGCACGAGCCCGGCATGGAGCGGCTCCGCGGCCCCGCCTTGCCGTTCGCGCGCGCCATGCTCGCGGCGCGGACCATGCACGAGTGGGCGCACCTCGCGGTCGATGCCGGCTGGGTGCGGCGCAGCGTGGACGCGGACGGCTGGCGCGGGCGGGTCGCCGCGCTCGCGGCCGCCTTCGACGCGGTCGTCGCTGACGCGCCGACGGCGGTCCGCGCCGCGACGGCCGACGACGTCGCACGGCTCACCGCAGACGGCTGCTCGGTCGGCGTGGCGCTCGCCGCCGTCGTCGAGGGCCGCATGCCCGACTATGAGGCGAACCTCGTCGCCATGCCGCTCCTCGCGCCGCTCGAGCGTGAGGTCTACGTCCGCCACAACGTCCGCACGCTGCGGCTGGAGCACCCGCCGGGGCGCCTCTGGCCGATGCTCGCCCGCTATCTCTACGAGTACCAGTATCTCGGGTTCAGCGGCATCACGGGCCGGGGCACGTACTTCACCCGCAGCACGTGGTTCGACGACGACTTCTTCCGCACCGGCATCCTCGGCGAGGCGACGTTCCACGACCTCGCCGCGCGCGTCGCCGCGCTCTGCGCGTCCTACGCGGTCGACGAGACCCGCATCCACCTGCGCTCCCATATTGCGCCTGCCGAACCTACCGGATAGAGCGCTCCGGGATGCGAACGGTGGGGGCGGTGCTCGTGGCGCTAGTGATGCTTGCGGGCAGCGTCACGACCGTGCACGCGGACGGAGCGCAGGGAGCGTGGCTCCAGGACTGGCAGGTCCGCATCGCCGCCGGAGGCAGCCGCCGCATCCAGTACTACGCGCTGCACGGAGACGCGGGGTTCAGGTTCTGGGGCTCCGCCGATGAGTGGCTCACGAACCACCGGGTCACCGGCCGATGGCTGATCGAGCCGTGGGTGGGATTCCTGAACGACGAGCACAACCCGCACCCGAACAATGGGGTCGAGATCGGCGTCAACGCGCTCTTCGGCAGGCTCACGTTCGGCGCCACGCGGCTGCGGCCGTTTCTCGAGGGCGGCGAAGGAGCGCTCTATACGACGCGCCGCAAGAGCACGCTCGGCGACCAGGGATTCTTCTTCGCTTCGCAGATCGGCGGCGGCCTCGAGTACGACATCCGCCCCGGACTCTCGTTCACGTTCGCGGTGCGCTATCGTCACATCTCGACCGCCGGCTTCACGAGCAGCAACGCGGGTCTGAACACGATGATCGGACTCATCGGGCTCACGTTTCGCTGAGTTGCGGCCCAGCGGCCGGTGGCGTCAGCGCGAGACGATCAGGAAGCGCTTCTGCAGGGCCCGCAGCTGATCCTGCACCGACGACAGGCGCCGCGATTCCATCAGCACCTGGAACACCTCGCCCTCCGGCGCTTCCTTGCGCACCTCGGTGAGCTCGTGCACGGCGTTCAGGATCTCGTGGATGACGCGCGGGATCTCGCGCTGCGGGATGACGAGGTCGCCCCGTCCGAGCGTGCCGCTCCAGTTCGAGGCGTACGGCCGCAGGACGTGGAGGATTTTCTCCGTCACGCTCTTGTCAGCGGCCATGATCTGCACGATACCACAACCGCGATGCAGCGGGAACCCTGTCGCATTCGGGGCTTACAGCGGACGTCACGGCATCGCGCGTAAATTCTCGTGCGCGCGTCATGAATTGCCGGCGCCGGGCGCCTGCGCTATCTCGTCGGACATGACGAGTGCGATTACCGACGTGCGCGGCTCGATGGAGCATCTGCGCGCAGTATTCAACCCGACCGAGGCCGCGGACGCCGCGGCGACGCTCCTGTTCCTCATCTCCGGGGCCGAGCCCGGGCAGCCGGATCCCCAGGAATGGACGATCAAGGTGGCCGGCGGAACGTGCACCGTCGAGAGCGGTGCGACCGGCGCGCCGACGGTCACGCTCAAGATCCCGCGCGAGGTCTGGCTCGCCATGGCGCGGGGCGAGAAGAGCGGGCGCGATGCGTTCATGAACGGCGAGTATCAGGTCGAGGGTGACATCATGTTCATGATGCGCTTCGGCAAGATCTTCCCCCTGAAAGCCTGACCCCCGCCGGCAGGGCGAATTGCCGGCCGCCTCCCGGGAATGCTATGACCCGCGGATGGCCACGGTCATCACCAGCGAGTGCATCAACTGCGGCGCGTGCGAGCCCGAGTGCCCGAATACCGCCATCTACCAGGGCGGGGTCGAGTGGGAGTTCAACGGCCAGACGCACGCCGCGATCTCCAACGACATCTTCTACATCGTCCCGGAGAAATGCACGGAATGCGTCGGGTTCTTCGATCACGAGGCGTGTGCGGCGGTGTGTCCGGTCGATTGCTGCGTGCCCGATCCCAAGATCCCCGAGACCGAAGCCGTCCTGATCGAGCGCGCCAAGGCGCTGCACCCGGAGACCACCTTCGGTGCCGACTTCCCCTCCCGCTTCCGCAAGGAAGGTGGCGAGGCCGCGGCGAGCGCCGCACCCGCCGCGTCTGCGCCGGCACCCGCCGCGGCGGCGCCTGCGCAGCCGGCCGCGGCGCCCGCAGCAAGCGCACCGCTGTCCGCCGAGGCGCTGCCCGGCCAGACACTTCCGGCGCTCGACGATTGGGAGATCCCGATCGTCTGTCGCCAGTGCGAGGGCGAGTACACGGTCGCGTTCGAGTATCTGCGGCCCGGCATCGTCTTCTACTGCCCGCATTGTCAGGCGTCGTTCGTGCCGACGCGGACGACGTATCTCGAGATCGCGAACGCGCTGGGGCGCTTCTCGACGAAATGGGAGCGGGAGTTCGAGGCATTCCACGAGAAGCGCCGCCACGAGCTCGCCGCGTTCGAGGAGCGGCAGCAGGGCGAGCTCGCCGACTTCGAGCGGCGTATCCGCGCCTTCACCCAAGAGGGACAGACCGCGACGGGCACCGCCCGCCGCCGCTGGTTCAACTGAGCCGACCGGGCCGTCCGGCCCGCCTCTGACGCCGCAGATCCGCCACGTCCTCGTAGAATTGCGAGGAAAGCGTGCGCGCGGTCGCCGATCTCGCCCTCCGGGCACCGGGCCGGGGAGTTTCTTCTTTCCAAGTCGCGCGTGCCTGTGCGACACATCGTCTGGAGGTCCATCGCATGCCCAGGCGCCCCCTGCTCCTCGCCGTCGCGTTGTCGTTCGTCTCGTCGATCGTGCTCACCCCGTCGGCGCCGGCGAAGACGGTGCGGGTATTCGCGGTCGGCGAGAAGGTCCGCGTCGACGACGCGGTCACGGTGCAGGCCTTCCACGACAAGATGTTCGCGCTCATGGACGCGACCTTCCCCAATCGCTCCACGTTCGTACAGGCGGGCGTCGACGACGTCGCGAGCCACGTGAAGCCCGCCGACCCGGCCGCGCCCGACCTCGTGCTCGTGACCTTCCCCGAGGACGTCGGCCTCGTCGCCGCGATGACGGGATCGAAGGGCGCGGGGGCGCGCGCCTCGAGCGTCAGCACCGGCGCGTTCCTCCTCCTGCTGCAGCAGTACGCCAACCAGATGCAGTACTACCGCCAGCAGTTCGCGGGGATCGCACAGCTGCGCCAGCTCCTGCTCGCGCTCACCGACATCAACTATCGCGTCGTGTATGAAACCTACCGCGACATCGCGATGACCTACGGCGTCTACGTCAGCGCCGGGGTGAACGTCGCGGCCGCGAAGCGTCTCGAGTCCGCCGACGATCCGTTCACGGTGGCGCGGCTGCGCGATCCGGACGAGCCCGGACGGAGCTACGCCTACGTTGCGGTCGAGCCGACCGTCTACAACACCACCATGATCTTCCGCCCCGACGGCGAGGTGCTGGTGCCGGATGGCATGGGCGGCGTCGTGCCGGCGCCGAGCGGCACCGGCGGCGTCTACAGCGGCAGCGTCAACAAGTCGTACCTGACGCCGATCGAGATCGGGACCCTCACCCTGGCGCACAGCCCAGTGCACGACCTCGACGTGCTCGACACCCCGCTCGGCCGCATCGGGGTCGTGATCTCGAAGGACGCGTGGATGGTCGACGCCAACGAGCGTTACGACGCCAAGCGCGCCAATCTCCTGATTCAGTCGGAGGCGTTCAGCGCCTGGGCGTTCAGCTCGTCGGACGACGGCCCGGACGTCCTGAAGGAGGGCGGCTTCGGCGCCGTCCAGCGCAATCCGAACATCCTCTACAACGTGCTGCCGGCGATGACCGGCAACCTCACGGACATCACCTTCGACGGGCAGAGCGCGGTCATCGGCAAGCGCACCACCGCCGATCCCGGTCCGCTCTCCCCCGACAACGCCTGGGTCGGTCAGAACCCGGACTCGGGCTTCCTCGCGGTCGCGCCGTGGGTCATCGACGACCCGGGCATCGCCAATTCCGGCCTGAGCCTCGCCGATCGCCGCACGCAGCTGAAGGCGACCGGCGACCAGCTGCTCCCCACCGCGCCGACGATGTGCCCCTCGACCCTGAGCGTCGGTGCGTGCCGGGACGGCTACCGCGAGTCGATCGTCTTTCACGACATCGAGATGCCCGACGGCGAACGGGTGCTCTCGACGCCGGATCCAGGGCCACGCGTCGCGACGGCCTTTGGCACCAATGTCCAGGTGAACGCGTCCGAGGGCTCGCCGGTGACGCAACGCCATCCGCGGGCGATCGCCGGCGGCGGCAAGCTGTACGTCGTCTGGGACGACGACCGCGACGGCTACGAGGGCGTCTACATGGCGGTCAGCAGCGACGGCGGCGCGACCTTCGGCGGGGACGTGAAGGTGAGCGACAACGCGCCCGGCTCGGTCGTGGAGCTCTTCCCGCACCCGGCGCTCTCCATCGACCACGGGGTGCTCTACGTCACCTGGCAGGAGTTCGTGAACGGGCGCGACGACGACGTCGGCCGCATCAAGCTCGCGCGTTTCGACCTGACGGGCACGAAGCTCGGCACCGACGTGCGCGTCGACACCGGCGCCGATACCGTCGGCAAGTGGCAGCCGCAGGTCGCGGCGGACGCGGCGGGCGACCCCTCGGTCGTCTGGGTGGACGAGCGCGACGGCGGGCTGGAGGGGGTGCGCTTCGAGCACATCTACTTCGCCCACAGCCGCGACGGGGGACTCACCTTCGGCCCGAACGTCCGCCTCGATGACGTCGGCTCGAAACCGAAGATCACGACCGACCCGAACGCGGCGTCGCTCGACAACCGCTGGCGGCCGTCGGTCGCGATCCAGAGGAAGCAGCTTTTCGTCGCCTGGGCCGACTTCCGCAACTACAACTGGGACATCTACTCGACGCGCGTACGCGTCACGGCCAAACGCACAAAACGGAACTACCGTGTCGACGACTTCGCCGCCCTGGAGCGGATCAACACCGAGCCGACGGTCGCGATCGATCCCGAGAGCGGCATTGAGAGCGTCGCCTGGACGGATATCCGCGCCCGTCAGCCCGACAGCAACGTCTTCTTTACCCGCGCGCTCCGCCGCAGCGCCCGGGCGTTCGGGGCGAGCGGCCGCTTCGACTCCTCGGCGGCCGCCTTCGATCCGGACGTCGATACCGCGACGACCCAGTCGCATCCCGACATGAAGCTCGCCGGGTCGAACCTGTGCATCGCGTGGCAGGACGATCGGAACGGCACCAACGACGTGTACTTCACGCACAGCGCCGACGGCGGCGCCCATTTCGCCGCCGACGAGCGCGTCGACGACACCGGCGCGGGACCGAGCGCACAGACGGCGCCGTCGGTCGCGATCGACGGCACCCGCTGCTACGTCGTCTGGGAAGACACCCGGCTCGGCAACTCGGACATCTTCGTCGCGAGCCGCACGGTGCCCTGAGTCGGCGGTGTCACGTGGGGCGGCGTGCGCCTACGCGACGGCGAGCGGCTCCGCCGGCCGGACCTTGGCGAGCAGCGCGAGCCCGAGGGCGCTGAAGCCGATCTCGCGCACGCGCTTCAGCAGCATGAGCGCCAGGCCGAGCTCGGGACGGAGGCCGAGGAGGCCGAAGATCAGCATCCCGCCCGCCTCCTGCACGCCGAGGGTCGCCGGGACGACGAGGCCGAGCAGGCGCGTCGGTTGCGCCAGGGCCTCGATGATGACGGCCTCCATCCAGCTGACGGGGTAGCCGATCAGGGTCATGATCGCGAAGACCTCGGCCGCGCCCGCGATCCAGCCGATCAGGTGCCACCCGACCGAGGCGACGGCGGCGCCGCGACAGGCCTCGTAGAAGTCGAGCAGCTTGGCGTCGATCTCGCCGGCGCGCGCCCGCAGGACGTTGGTGACGCGCGCCCGGGGAAACACGCGACCGACGAAGCCGGCGATCGAGGCGACGAGGCCGCGCCGCTGCCAGCGCACCAGCAGGAAGGTCAGCCCGGCCCCACTCGCGAGCATCGCCAGGAGGATCGGGATGGTCGTCCAGGTGGTTCCGCGATGCAGGAAGAGCAGCGCCACGCCGAGGATCACGAAGAGGATCTGCGCGATCGTGAGCGCCGTCTTCGCCAGGATCACGGACGTCGTGCCGTCGGCCAGCGGCACGCCGAAGCGCTGCAGGACGTAGGCCTTCACCGGCTCACCGCCGAGATACGCCGTCGGGGTGACGTTGTTCACCGCCTCCCCGATCAAGCGTACGACGTAGAGCCGCGCCAGACCGGGCGGCGCGTGCTGGAAGGTGGCGCGCCAGCCGGCGGCGTCGAACGCCGAAGCGATGGCATAGGGCAGGAAGATCACCGGCGCCCACCAGCCGAGCGCATGGATGTGCTCCGCCAGCCGCCGTGGGCCGGCGCCGTAGACCAGCGCCGCGAGCAGCGCCAGGCCGAAGGCCATGAGGATCCACTGCAACCGCGCTCGCAGTGCCGGAGCCGCAGGTGGCTCGACGAGCGCGACCGGCTGTGCCGTGAGAGCATCGGTCCGCTTCGTCGCTGCTGAGCCTGGCATCATTCCCATGCGCCCGCGCACGCGGCGGCGTAGCCAACACGGTAACAGCCGAGATCAGCCTCGGCAAGGAAATACCCAGGTTTGTTGCATACACGAGCGCCCGCATGGCAATCACGTGGGGACCCATGGCCTTCCGCATGGCGATAGCGCGCGCGCTTCTCGCGATCGCGGTTCTGGGCATGGGCACCCGCCCGGCCGCAGCGCTGACGCGCAGCTACATCCCGCTTCCTGAGATCCTGACGGATCCCAACGAGGGGAACACCTACGGCTTTCTCCCGGTCGTGCTGTTTCTCGACGACCAGAAGATCATCAAGTACATCCTCGCGCCCGACCTTCGCTACAACAAGATCACGGGCGTCCACCCGACGTTCCGGCTCTTCGGCTACCCGAGCATCTATCAGAAGTGGAGCATCGTTCTCGGCAAGTCCCAGAAGATCGATCAGGACTACGAGCTGCGCTACGAGGACAATTCGTTCTGGCAGGGCCGCGCGCGCCTCTTCGCCGACGCCGAGTTCGAGGACGACTCGACCGAGCGCTTCTTCGGCTTCGGCAACGGCTCCCCGGAGAAGGCGGAGTCGAACTACACGGCGCGCCACACCGACATCGTCACCTGGCTCGCCTATCGGCTGCAGCCCACCCTGTCGTTCACCTACCAGGCGCGGGTCCGCGTGTTCCGGGTGCGGAAGGGTGGCGTCGACTCGCTGCCGTTCATCGGCGACGAGCATCCCGGCACCCCGGGCCTCGGCGGGGCGACGATCGTCGGCCAGGAGGTCGGCTTCCTCTACGACACCCGCGACGACACCAACATCCCGCGCGAGGGCTCGCTCGGCCTGCTGACCGCCGAGGTGGTGTCGAGCGCGCTCGGCAGCTCGCTCTCCTTCGTCAAGTACGCGGCGGAAGCACGCAAGTTCATTCCGATGTACGAGCGCTTCGTCCTGGCCATGCACGCCCGCGCCGACTACATCCAGGGTCCCGACGACGTGCCGTTCTTCGAGCAGAACGAGGTCGGCGGTCACGATACCTTGCGCGGCTTCGGTTCCGGGCGCTTCGTCGACAAGAACCGGCTCTTCGCGTCGGCGGAGCTGCGCACGCGCGTCTACCAGCGGCAGATCTTCGGGGTGAACGCCCAGCTCGAGCTGGCGCCGTTCATCGACTTCGGCCAGGTCTTTCACTCTTCGCGCGACTCGCCGGTCAACGACTTGCACCCGGTCGGTGGCCTCGGCTTCCGCGGCGTCGTGCCCCCGCAGGTGGTCGGCTTCGTCGACATCGGTATGGGCGAGCAGGGTCTCACCGCGTTCACCGGCCTCGACTATCCATTCTGACGGGACGTTCGTCGCCAAATGTCGAGCCGAAGCTATTTGGTCGCTCGACCTAGATTCTACGGTACCCGGACCAGCACCATGTGACGCCGGCCCTTCGGCTCCGTGCCCTCGCTTCTGACGAGAGCCTCGGGTGGCGCGCCCTTGGCGTCACGGATGGCGCCGACCGCGTCGTCCCAGACCAGCATGTAGTGCGGGCCGGGTCCGTGGCCAACGCCGGGCTTCCAGTGGCGGGTACCGCGGGGAGCATAGAACGCGGCGCCGAAGTCCCAGGTGCCGGGATAGAAGAAGAGCGGGTGATCGTCGACCTGCCCTGCGACGTCGGCGAGGAAGGGCCGCAAGGTGCGCTCGCGCGCCAGGGGAGGCTGGAAGACCGCGAAGACGAGGAACCAGAGCGCGGTTGCGAGCGCGGCGCTTCCGGCGAAAAGCGCCGTCCAGCGTTGACGGCGCAGGGCGACGACCGCGGTGGCGAGGGCCGCGAGCACCGCCAGGAGGCCAGCGGAGATCGCCAGCAGGTGGTCGTCGATGATGCCGCGGACGAGCGGCAGATTGGCCTGATCCTTCGGATGGAGGAGGGGCGTGATCTGCTGCAGTGGGGCGAAACCGGCCCCTTCGGCGAGCACGACCGCGAGCGGCAGGATGACCGCGGCACAGCTCACCGCGACCACGACGCGCGTAGCCCGGCTCCGCAACCACTGCGGGGCCGTCGTCGCGGTCCGCAGGCGCTCCCACCACCAGCCGGTGAGGAGCGCGGCCGCCGGATAGAGGGCGAGCAGGTAGACGCTGCGCTTGGCGGAAGCCGCCGAATAGAAGCCGAAGACGACCACTACCCAGACGAGCAGGAAGACGATTGCCGGGTCCCGGCGGGCCACCCGGTCGCGGAAGGCCGTCACGAGGGCGGCCACGAGGAAGAGCGTCCAGGGCAAGAACCCCGCCGCGAACGTCGGGAAATAGTAGTAGAAGGGATGCTCGTGGCCGCTCTTCAGCTTCGAGGCCCCGAGAAAGCGGAAGACGTTCTCCTTCAGGATGTGCTTGCGAAAGAAGGACTCGCCGCCGAGGTACCAGGCCGCGACGTACCAGCCGCCAGCGACCGCCAGGACGAGGACGACGCCCAGGACCGGATGCAGGCGCGGGATGAGCGCGAGCCGGCGTAGCGCGAGGAGCGCCACGAAGATCACGAGGCCCGGCAGCAGGAATCCGACCGGCCCCTTGGTGAGCCCGGCGCACGCGAGGCAGCCGTATGCCAGCAGTGCGTCGCGCCGTGAGAGCTCGCCCCGTACGACGGCGCGATAGAAGAGGAGCAAAGCGAAGGTCATCAGGGCGGCGAGCGTCCCATCGACGCGCGCACTCGAGACTGCCCGCACCCATTCGAACGTCGTCGCGAGGACGATGGCGCCGGCGAGCGCCGCCATGCCGGGAAGCAGCGGCCGTGTGATCGCCCACACCGCGACGACCGTCGCGATCCCGAGCAGCACCGAGGGCAGGCGCACCGAGAGCTCGCTCGTGCCGCCCGTGAGGGTCGACGTGAGTGCGCCGAGCCAATGAAAAAACGGTGGTTTCGAGGCGATCGTCCAGCCGTGCTCCGAGGAGCGCTTGGGGAGGACCCAGTCACCTTCCTCCACCATTCGACGAACGACCAAGCCCTCGCGCGGCTCACCCTTGGTGAAAAAAGGTGTCAGCACGGCCGGGGGCAGGTACAGCCCGGCGCAGATCACGAGGAGCGCCAGGAGGGCCTTCCAGTCCCGGCCCCCCAAATGTAAATCTAGCGATTTCAACTGTTTAGCATTGAGCTTCCGCCCTTGCCCCACCAGCGGTCCTGGCGGCTCCCGGCGACCGTGCCGGGGACCCCGCAAACTCCTTGCGGTTGGCTGTTGATCTTGCGCGCGAGGTTTCCTACGATATGCGCCCGGTGTCGAGGGGAGGGGTTGGTGGGTGAAGCAGTTGTCATCCGGCGCGCTATTCCGCGCTGTCCCGCGGACGTCGCGGTCGCTTCGGCGAATCGTGCGACGACGCCCAAAGCAACATCATCGTTGCGCACGTGTATCCGCCGACATCCGAGAGGGGGTGAGGTGAGGAGAACGGGAGAGAAGTGCGAATCGAGGAGAGGAAACTCGTCAATGAGGAGGAGAGGATGATGCGTATTCGCATGTTCGACAAACCCATGGGAGGGATGAGGATGAGGAAAGCCAACGTCATTTTGAGCGCGGCGCTGCTCGGAATCGCCACGCTTGCGATCGGAGTACGGGCGCACGCCGAGGGCGGCCTGACGCTCGAGGAGCGCGTACAGCGTCTGGAGCGGCAGAAAGAGATGCCGGCGACGGCGCCGGCGAATTGCTGTCCGTCCGGCCTGCAGGAGCGCCTCGATGCTCTGGAGGCCGCCATCAAGAAGCCACCGTTCGGCCTGACGATCGGCGGCATGCTCGTCACGTCGTACCAGTACGACCTGAACGATCCGAAGGGGCACAACAACGTCGTCGGTCTGCGCGCCTTCGATCGCGACCACAACACCTTCAACCTCGATCTGTTCCAGTTGCAGGTGTCTCGCGCGCCGGGTGAGAACGGCGTCGGCTTCGTGACCAAGATCAACTTCGGCAAGACCGCCGAGCGCATGGCGTCCGATTGGGACGGCAACGGCACGATCGGCAACGTCGCCGAGGAGCAGAACGACATCGAGCTCGAGGAAGGCTACATCACCTACAACTTCCCCGGGCTTCCCGACCTGCAGCTGAAGGGCGGCAAGTTCGTCACCCTGCTCGGCGCCGAAGTGGTCGAGTCGCCGCTGAACGCCAACATCAGCCGCTCGCTGGCGTACAGCTTCGCGATTCCGATCACGCACACCGGTCTCTTGATGAGCTACGCCTTCACCCCCGAGTTCAAGGTCATCCTCGGCGGCGTGAACGGCTGGGACAACGTCATCGACTCGAACGACGGCAAGTCGGTCCTCGGCTCGATCGCGGTCACGCCGAACGACATGTTCAACTTCTCGGTGAACGGCATCTACGGCGCCGAGCAGCCGAACCGCGGCGACTCGAAGCGAGGCGTCATCGACGTCGTCGCCAACGTCAAGCCGGTCGACAACCTCGGCATCAGCCTCAACTACGACTACGGCAACGAGAGCAAGATCGCGCCGGGTACGGAAGAGTGGCAGGCCTTCTCGGGCATCGTCAGCTACGACATTCCGGACGCCCTGCAGGTGCCGATCGGCTTCGCGCTCCGCGGCGAGTTCTTCGACGACAGCGACGGCACCCGGATCGGGACGGGCACCGGCTACCAGAACGACTGGGAAGTCACGGCGACTTTCAAGGTCGTACTGGCGGAGGGTCTGATGGCGCGTGCCGAGTACCGCTATGACAAGGCCAAGCACGACACCTTCCTGCGCAATGTCGGCGGTCTGCAGCAAGACCAGCAGACGGTCGCCGCCGAGCTGTCGTACGTGTTCTAGGGAACGATCAGCATGCGGGGCGCGCGCCTGACGGGCGCGCTCCGGAGTCTGAAACGACGAGGGGCCTACCGCGCAGCTGCGGTAGGCCCCTCGTGCGTTCAAGCCTTGCGAGCCGGCCACCCTCGGCGGCCACCTCAGCTCGCTTTGGTCTCCTCCGCCCAACGGATGCGGCGGTAGTCGAACTGGCTGTCGGCCAGGATGTTGAACTTGATCACGTCGAAGTATGGCGAGATGTCGAAATCCCGGGGCGTCGTGAGCGTGATCGGACCCGTGCGGAAGAGGCAGAGTGGCTGGAGCGGCCGGCGTGTGACCCAGTCGACGAGGTTGCGCGGATCGAGCATCCCGCGCGACTCGACGTCCTCGGCGGTGAGCTCCACCTCCGGCAGGATCGGGTAGCGGACCTTGTCGAACGCCCGCGCGATCAGGGTGGAGCAGATCACCTGGGTCGGGAGGCCGCTGCCGAACTCGAGCGCGGTGCGGCGGAAGGCGCGGGGCACGAGGCTGACCGGCAGGAAGTAGCGTGCGAGGTCGACCAGGTTGCGGACGTCGTAGCGCAGGCCGATCTGGGCCAGGATCTCGTCGAGCACCGAGCGCAGGTCGTCCCGGCGCAGGTTGCACGGCCGGCAGACGCGGATGTTGAAGTCGATGTACTTGGAGAGCGGCGACGCGACCACGCCCTCCTCGACGATCGCCTCGACGATCAGGTGCTGTGCGTCGTCGCCGTACTTGGCGAGCAGCTCGCGCCGGCGCTCCGGATGGCGGCGCCACAGCTCGTCGCCGATATAGAGCGCCGAGTGCGACCAGGAGCTCTGGGTGAGGTACTTGATGACCTCGCTCACCCGCTGATCGCCCTCGACGAGGACGACGTCGCCCTTCTTGATATGACGGCGCAAGCTCGCCAGATCATTCGGCGTGCGTCGTTGGTATCGTCCGAGCGGCTTGGTGAGGAGACCGGTGGCAAGATCGACGAGTTGGCGGCGTAGTCGGCGGACCATGCGTGGAACCGTGCTGTCGAACGCATTTTACTGAGAGAGGTTGCGGGTGGAAAGAAAAAAAGCGCCGACGCGCGGCGTCGTTGCGCCTGGGGCCGCGCCGCGTCGTAGGGCCCGCGCCCGTATCGACCAGCAGCGACTGACACGCTTTCAGCGTGGGCTGCTGCGTTGGTATGCGCGCCATGGTCGCGATCTGCCCTGGCGGCGCACCCGCGATCCCTACGCGATCCTCGTCTCCGAGACGATGCTACAGCAAACGCAAGTGCGTCGGGTGCTCGACTTCTATCCGCGCTTCCTCGCGCGCTATCCGACGGTCGAGGATCTCGCCGCCGCGACGCCGGCGGCGGTGCGCGAGACCTGGGAGGGGCTCGGCTACTACCGCCGCGCCCGCAATCTACAACACAGCGCCGAGCTGGTTGCGGAACGCCATGGCGGGCGCTTCCCGGAGGATCTCGCGGCGCTCCAGCGGCTGCCGGGCATCGGCCGCTACACCGCCGGCGCCGTGGCGTCGTTCGCGTTCGGCCAGGACGCCCCCATCCTCGACACCAACGCGGCGCGGGTGCTGTCGCGGGTCTTCGGACCAGGGCGGCGCGCCGGTCGGACCCGTCGCCTATGGGCGCTCGCCGAGGTCGCGATCCCGCCCGGACGCGGTTACGACTTCAACCAGGCCATCATGGATCTCGGCGCCATGGTCTGTCGCGCCCGGCGCCCGGAGTGCCCGGGCTGCCCGGTGCGCACCGCCTGCCGCACGTTCGGCCGGACGGCCGCCGCTCAGAGATAGCCGTCGCGTTCGAGCGCTTCGGCGAGCAGCAGCGCGCCCTTCGCGGCGCCCATCTTGGTGTTGTGCGACACCAGGACGAAGCGCAGCCCGTGCGGCCAGAGCTCGTCCGGACGCAGGCGCCCGACCGAGGTGGTCATGCCGCCGTCGGCATCGCGGTCGAGGCGGGGCTGCGGCCGGAACGGATCTTCGTGCAGCGTGATCATGTGGCGTGGCGCCGACGGCAGGCCCTCGAGGCCGCTCTCCCAGGCGCGCATGGCCGCCGCCGCGTCCGCCGGCGAGCAGGCCCTGGCGAGGGAGACGGAGACGGCCTCGGTATGCCCTTCGAGTACCGCCGCACGCGTGCACGTTGCCGAGACGACGCAGGACGCCGGGGTGATCGTGCCCTCGCCGAGCGTGCCGAGGATCTTGCGCGTCTCTCGCGCGACTTTCTCCTCCTCGCCCGGGATGAACGGGACGACGTTGTCCAGGATGTCGAGCGCGACCACGCCCGGCGAGCGTCCGGCGCCGGAGATGCCCTGCATCGAGGTGACGGCGACGCGCTCGACGCCGAAGCGCGCGTGCAGCGGCTTCAGGGCGATGGCGAGGCCGGTCGTCGTGCAGTTCGGAATCGGCACCACGAAGCCGCTCCATCCGCGTCTCTTGCGCTGCGCGTGCAGCAGCGGCGCATGATCGAGGTTGACCCCCGGGATGAGGAGCGGAACGTCCTCCTCGTAGCGGAACGCCGACGCCGTGCTGACCACGGGACGCGCGGCGGCCCACTTCGGCTCCAGCTCGCGCGCGACGTCGCTCTCGACCGCGGAGAAGACCAGATCGACCTCGCCGGCATCGAGGCGCGCGCCCGCGATGACGGGCATGTCCAGCACGTGCGTGGGCGGCGGGCCGCCGCACCACCAGCGGAACGCCCCGGTCTTGGCGTCGCGCAGGGCCTCGCCGTACGGCTTGCCGGCCGACCGCTCCGAGGCGGCGAGTACGCCGATCTCGAAGCGCGGATGGTCGCGCAGGGCGTCGACGAACTGCTGGCCCGCAATGCCGGTCGCGCCGACGATCGCGACCCGGAGCTTGCTGGATGCGGTCACACGATCTCCCTCCGGAAAACGGTCCTACCATGGGCCGGGCGAGCTGTCACAGCGCGCCGGCCGCGTTTCGGTTGGCGCCGAGGGTATGCTGTAATCGGCCGACGCCGCGAATCGCGGCGCGGAGGTGCGGATGCACGACGGCGACGCGCGAGTGGAATGCGGGTTGTTCTTTCCGCAGGTCGCGACCGACTTCGGGGGGGTGCTCGAGCGGGCGCTCGCGTGCGAGGAGAACGGCTGGCACTCGATCTGGCTGGTCGACCACATGTGGGCGCGCGGCATGCCCGACCTCGACCATCTCGAGATCTGGGTGACGCTGAGCGCCCTCGCGGCCAGGACCACGTCGATCCGCCTTGGCTCGATGGTGCTCTGCAACTCCTACCGCAACCCCGCGCTGGTGGCGAAGATGGCGGCCAGTCTCGACCAGATCTCCGGCGGCCGCCTCGAGCTCGGCCTCGGCGCGGGCTGGATGGAGGAAGAGTACAAGGGCTACGGCTACAACTTCCCGCCGATCCGCGTTCGCATCGAGCAGCTGGAGGAAGGCCTGGAGGTCGTGCGCCGGCTGTTCACCGAGCCGCGGGCGACGTTCCAGGGCAAGTACTACGCGCTCGACGATGCGCCCAACAATCCGAAACCGCGGCAGCGCCCCGGACCCCCCATCACCATCGGCGGCGCCGGCGAGCGCAAGCTCCTGCGCCTGGTCGCGCGCTACGCCGATCGCTGGAACTGTCCGAGCAATGCCGCCCACGAGATGGCGCACAAGCTCGAGGTGCTGCGCTCGCATTGCGCCGACGTCGGCCGCGATCCCGCCGCGATCACCGTCTCCGAGCAGGTGATCGTCGTGCTCGGCAAGGACGAGGCCGATTTCCAGCAGCGCTGGACCATGGCCAAGCAGTTCCTCGGCGGCTTCGCCGATCTCGATGCGGTGGCGGTGCGCGGGGTCGCGGAGCAGGTGATCGAGGGATTGCGCGCCAAGGTCGAAGGCGGCGTGCGGCTCTTCACGGTCATGTTCGGCGACATGGCGCCGCCCGAGACGATCCGGCTCTTCGGCGAAAAGGTCCTGCCGGCCCTGCGCTGAGGGTGCTCAGCGCAGCTCGGCGATGAAGCGTTCGACCGCGGGCGAGAAGTGCCGGCCCTGGCGGTGCACCACGCCGAGCGGGCGCGTCAGCACCTCGTCGCGGATCTGCAGGGCACAGAGCGTACGGCTCTTCACCTCCTGCTTGATCGTCGGCTCCGGCACGATCGCCAGGCCGGCCCCGATCTCGACGACCCGCTTGATGGTCTCGATGTTGTCGAGCTCCATCACGTAGCGCACGCTGATGCCCTTGCGGCGCAGCACGCGGTCCAGCTCGCGGCGCGTCGGGATGTCGCGCTCGTAGCCGACGAAGTTCTGCCCTTCCAGGTCGGCGATCGTGACGGCGCGCCGGCGCGCGAACGGGTGGTGGGTTGCGCAGACCAGCACGAGGCGATCCTCACGGAACGGCAGCACCGAGATCTGCGGCCGGCGTGTCGGATAGGCGACGATCCCGAGGTCGATGCGTCCGCTCAGCACGTCCTCGAAGATCTTGCTCGAGCGGCTGTACTCTATGTGGACGTTCACCTGCGGATAGGCCTTGAGGAACTTCTTCAGGGGATCGGAGAGCTCGTAGAGCCCGGCGCTGTGCACCGTGGCGAGCCGCACGCTGCCGCTCACGGTGTTGCCGAAGCTCTGCAGCTGCTCGCGCAGCTCGCGGTAGCGGCCGGTGATGTCCTTGCTCGCCTGATAGAGCAGCTGCCCGGCCGCCGTCGCCTGGACGCGGCCCTTGGTGCGATCGAGCAGGCGCTGATCGAAGCGCGCTTCGAGCGCGCGGACCTGCTGGCTCACCGCCGACTGGGTGATGAAGTTCTGCGAGGCGGCGGCCGAGAAGCTGCCGGTCTCGACCAGGTCGCAGAAGACTTGCAGGGTCTCGAGGTGCATCGCTTGGATTAGCCTTCCTGATCACCAGGACGGCGCTCGACTACGCCCCCTTATAGTGCTCCGGTAAGCGGCGCAAGCCGCCTTGCACGCGTCCGGCCGCGCTTGAGCGGTGCGCGGGGGACCAGTAGCATCGCCGCCATGCCCGTCACCGACTACTACGAGCTCGACGCGCTCCTGACCGACGAGGAGCGCATGACCCGCGACAGCGTCCGCACCTTCGTCGAGCGCGAGTGTTTGCCGGTCCTCGAGCAATGCCACAGCGAGGAGCAGTTTCCGCGCCACCTCGTGCCGAAGATGGCCGAGCTCGGCATGTTCGGCGCCAACCTGCACGGCTACGGCTGCGCCGGGATGAACAACGTCGCCTATGGCCTCATCATGCAGGAGCTGGAGCGTGGCGACAGCGGGCTGCGCTCGATGGCGTCGGTCCAGGGCGGCCTCTCGATGTACGCCATCTACGCCTACGGCACCGAGGAGCAGAAGCAGCGCTGGCTGCCACCGATGGCGCGCGGCCAGGCGATCGGGTGCTTCGGCCTCACCGAGCCCGATCACGGCTCCGATCCGGGCGGCATGGAGACCCGGGCGCGCGAGGCCGGCGGCGACTACGTGCTGAGCGGCGTGAAGCGCTGGATCACCAACGGCAGCGTCGCCGACGTGGCCATCGTGTGGGCGAAAACGCCGCCCGAAGGCGAGATCCGAGGGTTCCTCGTGGAGCGCGGCACGCCGGGCTTCAGCGCCCACGACATCAAGGGCAAGTTCTCCCTGCGCGTCTCGATCACCTCGGAGCTCGTGCTGGAGGACGTGCGGGTGCCGCGCTCGGCGTTGCTGCCGAACGTCACGGGCCTGAAGGGGCCGTTCGGCTGCCTGAACCAGGCGCGCTACGGCATCGTGTGGGGGGCGATCGGCGCCGCCATGACCTGTTACGAAACCGCACTCGACTACGCCAAGCAGCGGACGCAATTCGACCGTCCGATCGCGGGGTTCCAGCTGGTGCAGCAGAAGCTCGTCGACATGATGACCGAGATCACCAAGAGCCAGCTGCTCGCGTATCGTCTGGGGCAGCTCAAGGACGCCGGCAGGGTCCGGGCACAGCAGATCTCGCTCGCCAAGCGCAACAACGTGAGCCAGGCTCTGCACGCGGCGCGGCTGGCACGCGACATCCTCGGCGCCAATGGCATCGTCAACGAGTATCCCGTGATCCGCCACATGCTGAATCTCGAGACGGTCAATACGTACGAGGGCACGTATGACATGCACACGCTCATCGTCGGCCGCGACCTCACCGGTCTAGACGCGGTTCGCTGAGGTCATAGCGCACCGCAGCGTTCCGTAGCCGGCGCCATGGGATTCGCCATAGCCGAGCGGGACCCTTGCTCCGGCGCAAGCCCTGTGAGCAGATGTCGCTGCGGCATTCGCACCCCCTGGTCCGAGCGATGCATATCGACCTTGTCCGGGCGCGCCGTCTCATCTGCGCCCTCGTGCTGACCCTCGTGGCATTCGTGCGCCCGGCCCACGCCACGCCGCCGCTGCTGAAGTTCAGTCGCGAGTTCCTGGTCTCCGACGCGATGGCCGAGCGCGTCCGCTTCTGGGTGCATGTCTTCACCGAGGTGTCGCAGAACGAGATCGTCCTCCACGATCGCGACGATCCGCGCATCGTCTACGAGGTCATTCCCGACAAGGGCGACGACGCAACCGCCGCGGTGCGCGCGAGCTACGGGCGACTCCTCGCGTCGCTCGCCCTCGAGGACGCGTTCCCGACCATCATGCGCGCGTCGATCGACGCGACGTTCGCGCCCGAGGCCCCGGAGCGCGCGCGGATCCGCGCGCTGTTCGGCGCCGCTGCGGGTCCCGTCGCGTACACCAAGGCCATGGGCAACATCCGCGCGCAGCGCGGATTGAAGGAGATCTTCGCGGACGGACTGACGCGGGCCGAGCTGTATCTGCCCACGATCCGCCGCATCCTTGCCGACGCGCGACTCCCGCCCGAGCTCGCGTACCTGCCGCACGTCGAGTCGTCGTTCAACCCGAACGCCGTCTCGCGTGCCGGGGCTTCGGGGCTCTGGCAGCTCATGCGCGACACGGCCGACGGCCACTTGCGCATCACGGGCGGCGTCGACGAGCGTTTCGATCCAGTGCGCTCCACGGAGGCCGCGGCCGAGCACCTGGCGCGGGCGCGCAGCGTCCTCGGCAGCTGGCCGCTGGCGGTGGCGTCGTACAATCACGGCATCTCGGGAATCGCCCGCGCCCGTGCCGCCGTCGGCAGCGACGCGCTCGACGACATCATCCGCGGCTACGACGGCGCCAGCTTCGGCTTCGCGTCGCGCAACTTCTACGCCGAGTTCCTCGCCGCGGCGCACGTGGCGCGCAACGCCGACTACTACTTCCCCGGCCTGAAGCGGACGCCGATCATGCAGTACGTCGTGCGGCGCGGCGACACGGTGTGGGGGATCGCGCGCAAGCATCGCGTGTCGGTGCGCGCGCTGGTCGCCGCCAACAATCTCGGTCGCTCGCCGCTGCAGCTCGGCCAGCGGCTCATGATCCGCCTCTGAGACGCGACCCGTAGTCGCGCAATACGGCCGCGCCGTCGGGGCAGCAGCGCGTCTCGCGCGTCAGCCGCTCCGCGCACCCGAGCGCGACGAACTTGCCGCTCACGATCTCCTCGGGCTGCAGGACGAACGGCCCGTCGTGGCGGGCCCGGTACACCATCCCGCGGACACGGGTGCCCGCGTCGGCATACGCCGTCGGCCCGAGGCGCTCGAGACGCGCGTTCGTGACGCCCAGCTCCTCCGCCAGCTCGCGCGCGGCGGCGGTGTCGTAGTCCTCGCCGGCGGCGACGACCCCACCGACCGTCACGTCGCGGTAGCCGGGATACACGTCCTTGGTCGAGGTACGCTCGTGGATGAACAGCTCGCCGCGCGTGTTCGTCACGAGGATGTAGACGGCGCGATGGAGGAGATTGTCACGCCGCATCTCCGCGCGGGTCGCGCGTCCGACGACGCGGTCGTCGTCGTCGACGACGTCGATCCACTCCCTCACGTTCGCGTCTCTCGCACGCCGGCAGCCGGGGCCGCAACCCTGCGGGCCGCAAGCAAGCAGCCCGCCGGGCCGCAAGCAAGCCTCCGGGCCGCAGGCAACCGGCCGTCGAGGCGTGCTAGGGTCGAACCGTGGCCGCCACCCTCTACGTCCGCAGCGAGTGCGAGTTCTGCGACGGCAAGCGCCGTGAGCTCACCGCGCGCGGCGTCGCCTTCGTCGAGGTGAACGTGACCGACCATCCCGAGGCGATCCCCGAGCTGCTCAAGCTGACCCGGGGCAGACGGGTCGT
>Ga0157379_10000888_pt1 | contig 24205 bp, 25 predicted proteins | sample S25metaG_FD_121802 | JGI IMG/M metagenome (GOLD analysis project Ga0157379, IMG submission 121802) | Switchgrass rhizosphere microbial communities from Kellogg Biological Station, Michigan, USA - S2-5 metaG | ecosystem: Host-associated > Plants > Roots > Rhizosphere > Soil | place: USA... | reverse complement strand
GGTTCTCGTCACCCATCTACTCCTCCTACTGATCCGTACCCGGCACCCAGCCCGTGTCGGGTGCCCCGGCCGCGATCCACAGCTCGATCACGTTGATGAGACTCGCGTCGAGCTTGGGCTTGTCCTTCGGCATACGGGCACCGAACGTCTTCGGCGGCCCGTTGATCTTCGCGACGATGAGGCTGTGATCTGGATCGCCGGTCATCGGGTCGAGTACCCGCACGCGCCGCCAGATCCCGCCGTCGGCGGTCTGCGCCGCGGAATTGTCGGGCGTCACGTTGATGAGGCTGCCGAGCGCCGAGCCCTCCTCCAGCACCATGTTGCCCGTGTGGCTCTGCGAGTCGTGGCAGCCGCTCACCGCGCAGCTCTTGTTGAAGATCTGCTTCTGGATGCGCTCGAACGTGCCGTCGGGGAAGATGTCCTGCGCGTTGCACGGGTTCGACGCCGGCAGGCAGGTCATCTTGACCTTGTCCTTGTCGGTGTAGATGTGGCCGCTGATCAGCTGCGAGACGGTCGTGACCTTGAGCAGCTTCTTACCCTTCTTACAGACGCCGTTCAGCGGTCCCGCGATGCTGACGTGGATGGTCGTCGGGTTGGTGCACTTGTCGGGCGTGCTGGTCGGCGGGTTGATGTCGTTGCCGACCCGGTTCAGCACCGCCTGGAACTCGGTGTCGAACTTGGGATCGCCGTTGTCGAGCGAATGATCGATGGCGATGCTCTGCACGCCGGCGAGCGAGCAGTCCGCCGTATCGTACGTGCTATTGGCGCAGAGCGAGATCTGGAACGCGCACTCGCCGTTCACGACGCCGTCGGCGTCGCAGTTCGTGTCGCCGTCGGTGCACTCGATGTTCTTCGGCTTGGTCGGCGGATCGTTCACCGGCGCGTCGACCGCGACCAGGCAGTCGGTCCGCGAGCTGCCGCCGCCGCCGACCACCACCGCGGCCGCCGGCCTGGCGAAGGCGGCGAGCACCACCGCGAGCACGAGCGCCCCCGCAAATTGCTCCCATCTGGTGCAGTTGCGGACCGATGGCAGGCAGATCCCGACGCTACGACGGCGCATCGACATGGTGCTCTCCTCGAAAAACCTCGGCTTCCCCGAAGACGGCACGTCGGGGCGGGGACCGTTTCTATCATGCGCGGTGCTGCGTAGGTCAACGAAAATCGCATGCGCAGCCCCCTATGAACGCGCACGTAGCGTCGCAGGGTGGTTTGACGGAGCGCCGCACCTGCCCTACGACGACCGCATGAGCGTGAAGGGCAAGGCGGCGATCGCCGGCCTCGGGCTGACCCCGCAGGGGAAGGTGTATGATCGTACGCACGTCGGCTTCGCGGTCGAGGCGGTCCGCCTCGCGCTCGAGGACGCGGGTCTCGAGCGCCGCGACCTCGACGGCCTGCTGCTGAACCCCGGACTCGCCTGGGGCGATGCCGCGATGGGGTCGTTCAACCTGCAGCAGGCGCTCGGCCTGCGGGATCTGCGCCTCTCGGCCACGATGAACCTCGGCGGCGCGACGGCGGCCGCGATGATCCAGCACGCCGTGCTCGCGATCGCCTCGGGCATGTGCGAGACCGTCGCCTGCGTCTTCTCCGATCGCCCGCTGAAGCCGCCGGACGAGCGTCGCAGCCGCGCCGGCGAGCCGACGGGCTCCGCGGGCGCCTACGCCTTCGCGCGCGGGCTCGACGCCGCGTACGGCCAGTTCGGCATCAACGCCATCTATGCGATGGTCGCGCGCCGCCACATGCACACCTACGGCACGACGCAGGACGACCTCGGGGCGGTGGCGGTCGCGCAACGGCGCTGGGCGACGATGAACCCGGCGGCGCAGCTCCGTACGCCGCTCACGCTCGCCGACTACCACGCCTCGCGCTGGGTGGTGGAGCCGTTCCACGTCCTCGATTGCTGCCTCGTCTCGAACGGCGGCGCCGCCGTGATCGTCACCTCGGCGGCGCGCGCGCGGAATCTCCGCAAGCCGCCCGTCTACGTCTGGGGGATGGGGCAGGGCCATCCCGGCGGCGACCCCGCCGACTCGCTCGCCTCGGGCGCGCCGCTCGCCAAGGGCACGGCATTCGGCATGGCCGGCATCGAGAGCCGCGACGTCCAGCTCTGCGAGCTCTACGATTGCTACTCGTTCACGGTGCTCGTGACGCTCGAGGACTACGGCTTTTGCGCCAAGGGCGAGGCCGGCGCGCTCGTCGCCTCGGGTGCGACGGCGCCGGGCGGTGCGCTGCCGGTCAACACGGGCGGCGGCCAGCTCTCCTCGTTCTACATGTGGGGCATGACGCCCGTCGTCGAGGCCGTCATCCAGACGCGCGGCGAAGCCGGCGAGCGCCAGGTGCCGCGGCGCGACGTCGTGCTGGTGAGCGGCAACGGCGGCCTCCTCTCCACCCACTCCGCGCTTGTGCTGAGCCCCCTCGCCGCATGAACCCCGAGGCCAGCGCGCGACCGGTTCCGCAGGTGACGCCCTACCTGGCGCCGTTCTTCGCCGCCGCGCGCGAGCACCAGCTCGTGGTGCAGCGCTGCGGCGGATGCGGCGCGCTGCGCTTTCCGCCGCGCGAGATCTGCAGCACGTGTCTCTCCACCGAGGCCTCGTGGCAGCCCGTTTCCGGACGCGGTGAGATCTTCAGCTTCAACATCATGCATCAGATCTACCATCCGGGATTCGCCGCCGAGGTGCCGTACGCGGTCGTGGTGGTGCGGCTCGAAGAGGGTCCGAAGATCACCTCCAACCTCGTCGGCTGCCCGGTGGACGCGATCACGGTCGGGATGCCCGTCGAGGTGATCTTCGAGCGGCTCTCGCCCGAGGTGACCTTGCCGAAGTTCCGCCCGCGCGCCGCCTGACGCGCGCCGTGCCTCAGCTACCGCCGTAGCGGTCGTCGGCCGTGCTGATGTAGTGCTCGAGCAAGCGCTGCTCGGCGGTGCGATAGGCGAGCTGCCGCATCATCTCCTGCGCCTGCGACGCGAGCGGCACCGAGGCGAGGAGCCCGACGAGATCGGCCGGGGACAGCTTTTCGATCGCCTCCTCCATGCCGACCAGCGCCTCCTCGGGAACGTCTTTCAGGTCGAGCTGCTTCAGCGCGTCGAGCAGGGCCGAGAAGCGCTCCTCGAAGCGACGCTTCGCCTCTTCCTTCTCCTCGGCGTTGCACTCGACCCCCAGCTTACGCGCCGCCTTGTCGAACAAGCGGTCGAAGGCCCGCAGCATCACCTCTTTGCCGGTCATGGACACCTTGGGTCAGAACTCGACGAGGAAGCCTTCGCTCTCATCGGTCGCGGTGTCGACCAGGTTGGCGCGGGCGCGGACGTAGGTGCCGGTCGGGAAGTACACGAAACCCTCCGCCTGATCGCCGGGGTGCAGCGTGCGCGGCGCGAGCGCGCGCTCACGCAGCAACGCCTCCATCCGTGCCGGGTCGGGCGGCGGCGCCCCCGGACCGGCGTCGGTGGACGACGCCTTCGCCAGCGCGCTCGCCGCGGCCGCGAGCGGAATCTGCGACACGCTGTCGTCCTTGGCGTTGCGCAGCTCGATGGCGGCGGGATCGAGCTTGTAGGTGATGGTGCTGCCGTTCTGGATTTTCACCTTCACGGCGAGGATGCCGCCGGAGGCGAGATCCTCCCCGAAGTCGAGCTTGCTCTCGAGCCCGATCTGCGGCCGGATGTCGAACTTGGCCCCGCCGCTGGTGGTGCCGCCGGTCTCCTTCTCGCGCCACTCGGCGTTCTCGGTGGCGTGGTCCGCGAGCCCGGTGAACGCCAGGAAGAAGCCGCGGCTGAAGGTCATGTCCTCCTTCAGCAGGCCCTCGTCCTTGCTGCCGAACGCCTCGATGCCGTTGCCCTCGCACTTGATCTCGACGGTCACGTGATCGGTGCCGCCGCGGCCGGTCGGCTTCTCCGCCTTGATGACGCCGGGCGCGCCGACCTTGGCGGGGCGGAACTGGCCGACCAGGTAGCCGAGGCTGCGCATGCTGTCGAAAGCGTAGCGGTTGGCGTCGTCGCACGACAGGTTCGAGCGCCGTGCGACGTACTGCTGCTGCACCGAGGGGCAGCCAGCGATGAGCGTCGCCAGCGCGAGGAAAGCGAGCCGCCGCATCGCGCCCGTTGTAGGAGCCGCCCGAGCGGCAAGTCAAGGCAACCAGGCGGCGTGGCGACGCGAGCCGCGACGCGCCGGGCCACCGTGCGCCGCGGCATCCGGCGGCGATGCGGGCGACGTCGTGTTGTGTCGCTCGGGGCCCGGCGTTATCGTCCGCCGCCGTGCGCGCGCCCCCGTCCGGAACGTCGTCGGCCGACGCGGATCCTCCCGGCCGCCGCCATCACCCGCACGCGCTCGTGCGCGCCCTTCCGTGGATCTTCACCGTCCTCGTCTTCACCTTGATCTTCAAGCGCATCCCGTTCGCCAACGTCTGGCAGGCCCTCGCCGGCGCTCGTCTGGCGCCCTACCTCGCGATCATGGCGCCGTACTCCGTGCTCTACCTCGCGGTCGACACGTTCTGTCTGACGCGCGTGATCAACTGGTTCAACTGCCGTGTCGCGTACGCCGACGTCCTGCCCATCCGCGCCACGACGTATCTCCTCACCCTGGTGAACTCGAATCTCGGCCAGGGGGGCATCGCGCTCTACCTGCACCGCCGCGAGGGCGTGCCGTTCCTCGAGGTCGCCGGCTCGGTACTGTTCCTGATGTTCGTCGAGCTCTACCAGCTGACGTTCTTCTCGAGCCTCGGGGTCGCGCTCGCACCGCGGGCCGTCGATCTGCCGCTCGGCACGGTATACGTGGCGCTCTACGCGTATCTCGTCGCGCATCTCGCCTTCTTCCGCTTCGCGGGCGACTGGCTGGCGCAGAAGCCGGCGTTGCGCATCCTGCGCACGTTCCGCCTCGCCCACGTCCGCCACTATCTCCTCCTGGCGCTCTACAAGAGTCCGAACTTCATCATGGCGACGGTCGTCTACTACTTCGCGCTGCAGTGCTTCGGCATGCACCTGCCGTACCTGGAGCTCGTGCTCTACCTGCCGATCATCTTCTTCTCGGCGGCGTTGCCGATCGGCGTGGCGCACCTCGGCGCGCCGCAGTTCCTCTGGCTCTATTTCTTCAGCGCCTATGCCCCGGAGGCGAGCCTGCTGGCGTTCAGCCTCGCGACCCACTTCATCTTCATGATCATGAATGCCGCCCTCGGTGTCCCGTTCCTGCCGCGCGCCACGCGCGAGCTGATGCGCGGCGCCGCGACGGCCTGACTCGTCCCGGCTTCGGCCCGTACCGCCCCACACCCGGAGGCGGTGCCGGCCGCGCTCAGGCTCCGCTTCGCGCCTCGTCGGCGGCGAGCATCGTCTGTACGCGGTCGAAAGCGGCGGCGAGATTGAGCGCCGACGCCGCGATACCGGCAGCGTAGGCCGTGGTGGCGAGCGGCGTCGTGCCGAGCCAGAGGGCGCCCGTCGCCAGCAGCGCGACGGCGTAGTTGGCGATACCGGCGGCGGCGCCGGGACGGCTCGGCGTGAGCGCGAAGCCGCGCCCGCGGGCGCGGCGCCAGCCGTCGAGGGCGTAGAGCGCGAAGGCGAGCCCCGCCACCCACGGCAGGACGACCGGCACGCGTCGCAGGCGCGCCAGCACGGCGAGACCGGGAAGCAGGAAGAGGATGTCGGCACCGTGGTCGAAGATGCGCCGCGCGTCCGAGGCGCGCCCGCTCGCGCGCGCCAGGCGTCCGTCCGCGAAGTCCGTCACCACGGCGAGCACACAGAGCGCGAAGGCCCGCCCGCCGCCGCCGGTCGCGAGCGCCATGGCGAAGAGCGGCGCGAGGAGGATACGCAGCCAGGTGAGCGCGTCGGCCAGGACGCTCACGGGTCGCTCGTCGGATGCCGACGCGACGCCGACGGGGCCTGCGCGAAGCGACTCACTCGCGCTTGCTCCCCTCGACGACGCTGATCGGCTCGCGCGCGCCGCGCTTGCGGCGCAGCAGCACGTAGAGCGCGCCGGTGCCGCCGTCGACCGGCCGCGCCGAGCTGAAGGCGAGCACGACACGTCCCATCTGGCCGCGGGCGAGCCAGCTCTTCAACCGCTCCTTCAGCACGGGCACGTTGTCCTTGGAATTGTGGCCGCGTCCGTGGACGACGAGCACGGCGCGATGTCCCGCGTTGAATGCGTCGTTGACGAAGCGCGCCACCACGTCGCGTGCCGTGGCGGCGCTCATGCCGTGAAGGTCGACCCAGGCCTGATAAGCGAACTCGCCGCGGCGCAGGCGGCGGAGGATGCGCGCATCGAGCCCGACGACGGCGCCTTCGACGTACTCCGTCGAGTCGCTGACGTCGAACTCGCCGCTGCCGGCGACGAACTCGGAGAGCGCCGCGAGCGCTTCGGCATCCTCGCTGACCGGTGCCCGGCGGACGTCGAGCGCCGGCGACGGCGCGTCGATCCGGCGCTCGGCGCCGAGCGGGCGTACGTCGGCCATGGCGCGGGCAAAGGACACGGCCTCGTCCTCGGCCTCGGGTACCGGAACCTCGGGGCGCGCTGCACGCGATGCTTTGCCCGTCGCGCGTCCGCGCGTGGCGGGCGGGGTCGCCGCCGGACGTGCTCGGATTGCCGGCGTCGGCCGCGCGGGCGCGGCCTTCTTCAGCGTGCGGGCGAGATCGCGAAACGGCGTGTGGAAGGCGTCCGCCTCGGGTTCCGAGGTGTCTGGTTCGTCATCGTGGCGTCGCGCCATCGGCGCCTCGCAGGGCGAGAGGTGACGCGAGAATAAGGACTAGGGGTCGGACGCGCAACCCGAAAGGATTGCCGCGCCCGGCGACGGCACGCGCCGGGCGCGGAACGCTTGCCCCGGGACCCGCGGGCGGTCCCGGGGGATCCCTCTACTGGTGGGGGTGGTGGGAATCCATCACGAGGCCAGCCTCGGCACCGAGACTCTCGGCCGCGGCTGCATTGTGGCGTTCCGCGCCGCCGCTCACGCCCTCGCGTCGCGGTGCTCCACGGCGCGCCAGCGCCTCGATCGCACGCCGCGCGAGCTTGCTCGGCTTGGCGTGACCATTCTCCCAACGGTTCACCGTCGAGAAGGTCACGGCGACCGCATGCGCGAACTCTTCCTGGGTCATGCCCAGACGGAGTCGCAACTCCCGAATGCTCTTGTTCACGTTTTCGTCGCTCATGGCTCCGTTCCTCCTATAGTGGCGCTTAGCGCCGCAGCTATAGGGGGCTTGAGCAAAGGGCGGACCACGGGGCGGCACCTAAAAACACTAGGAAAGCACACGCCTGTGCCCTCGCCCGGGGCGCAAGCGCGCGCCCATGACACACTCCCCGTGCCGTCGGCGCCCGCGCGCACGCAAATTTCCCCGCCTCCTCCCGCATGCTATGCCTTCCGTGATGACGACGCCGCACGAGCTGCTGGAAGTGCTGAAGCAGGTGAAGTATCCGGGCTTCTCGCGCGACATCGTCTCCTTCGGAATCGTCCGTGACATCCAGATCGGCTCACAGGGCGTGACCGTGGAGCTCGGCGCCCCGGCGGCCGACGACGCCGTGGTCGAGCAGATCCGCAGCGACGTCCAGGCCGCGCTGACGGCCGCCACCGACCTCCCCATCGCGATCGAGGTCGAGCGCGCGGCCCGCCCTGTCGCGGTCGGCCCGCGCGCGGCGAAGCAGGGCCTGCCCGGGATCCAGTCGGTCGTCGCGGTCGCCTCGGGCAAGGGCGGCGTCGGCAAGTCGACCGTCGCGGTCAACGTCGCCTGCGCGCTCGCGGCACAGGGCGTACGCGTCGGCCTCCTCGACGCCGACGTCTACGGTCCGAGCGTCCCGATCATGCTCGGCATCGGCGACGAGCGCCCCGAGGTGCGCTCCGACCGGCGCATCGTGCCGATCGAGAAGTACGGCCTGAAGGCCATCTCGATGGGCATGTTCGTCGGCGAGCGCACGCCGGTGATCTGGCGCGGCCCCATGGTCACCAAGCTGATCACCGAGTTCTTCAAGAACGTGGTGTGGGGCGAGCTCGATTTCCTGGTTCTCGATCTCCCCCCGGGCACCGGCGACGCTCAGCTCACCGTCGCGCAGCAGGTGCCGCTCGCGGGCGGCATCATCGTCACCACGCCGCAGGACGTCGCGCTCCTCGACGTGAAGCGCGGCATCACCATGTTCAACCAGGTCCAGGCGCCGATTCTGGGCGTGGTCGAGAACATGAGCTTCCACGTCTGCTCGAAATGCGGGCAGCGCGCCGACATCTTCAGCCACGGTGGCGGCGAGGCGATGGCGCGCCAGTTCGGCGTCCCGTTCCTCGGCGCGATCCCCCTCGTGCGCGACATCCGCGCCGCCGGCGACCGCGGTGTGCCGATCGTCGTCGCCGAGCCGCAACACCCGCAGAGCCGCGCTTTCAGCGAGATCGCGGGCGCGGTCCGCACCCAGATCGACGAGCGCGCGGCAGGCATGCCGCACCACGACCACACGCACTAGCGTCGAGCGCGTGCGGCCATGGCCGTGCCCGGCCTGGCCGTACGCGGCGCCGTCAGCTGCGCAGGACGTCGATCGCCCGCATGAGGCTCGTCAACGCGCGCAGCTGCTCGTCGCGATCGGTAACGGCCGCGGGGGGCACGGCCATCGGCTCGCCGAAGCGGATGCGGACCGGACGCGGCAGCGGCACGCGCGCCTCGCGCGGAAACGCCTCGAAGGCGCCGTGCACGCCCGCGGGCACGATGGGGACGCCGGCGCGCGCCGCCATCGCGATGATGCCCGGCTCGCCCGGGGCGAGCGCGCCGTCACGCGTGATGCGGCCCTCGGGAAACACGCCCACGATCTCGCCGCGCTTCAACGTCGTAAGCAACTGGCGCACCGCCGAGAGCTCGATCGCGCCGTCGCGGATCGGGATGACCCCCAGGCTGCGGTAGGCCCAGGTGAAGCCGTACTGATCGAAGAACTCGCGCGACAGTACGAATCGCACGGGGCGCGCGACGAAGCGCGCGACGAACAGCCAATCCAGCATCGACGAGTGATTGGCGGCGAGGATGAACGGCCCCGCCGGCAGGCGATCGTGGCCTTCGCCGCGCAGGGAAAAGTACCAATCCGCGATGGGCGCCAGGCCAAACTTCATCGACGCGTAGAGGCTGGGCACGATGGGCGCCTGCTATCACGGATGATAGAAGAGCGGGATGGAACGGATCACGATCGGCGACGGCTTCGACCTCGTCGCGCGCGGAGCTCCCGATCGTGAGGCCTTCGTGTTCCCGCAATCGGCCGTGCGCTGGACCTATCGTGGCGTGCTCGGCCGCGTGCAGCGCCTGGCGAAGGGCTTGCTCGGCCTCGGTGTCGAGCGGGGCGATCACGTCGCGGTCTGGGCGGGCAACCGTCCCGAATGGGTGTTGGTGCAGCTCGCGGTGGCGAAGATCGGCGCGGTGCTCGTGCCGGTGAGCACCGCGTACGGCGCCGACGAGCTCGCCTACGTGCTCGAGCAGTCGGATGCGACGACCCTCTTCACGATCGACCGCATCGGCGACGCCGACTGTCTGGAGCTGCTCGCCGCGTGCTGCCCCGAGATGCCCGGGGCGCGGCCGGGCCGCATCGCCAGCCGCCGCCTGCCGTTCTTGAAGCGCGTGGCGCTGCTCGACGACCGACGCGCCCCGGGCGTGCTGTCGTGGCCGGAGGTGCTGGCCGCGAGCGCCGGCATCACCGACCACATGCTGCGCCGCCGCCAAGAGACCGTCGCGCCCGACGATGCCGCCACTGTCGTCTACAGCTCCGGTACCACCGGAGCGCCGCGCGGCGCCGAGTTCACGCACCTGAGCCTCGCCAACACGGCCCACTACGCCGGCGAGTGCATGCGCCTCACCACGCGCGATCGCCTGTGCATCCCGGTGGCTTTCCACGAGCCTTTCGGTCACGTGCTCGGCACCCTGGTGAGCCTCGTGCGCGGCGCCACGTTGGTCGTTCCCGCGGAGTCCTTCGACGCGACCGCCACCCTCGAGGCGATCGCCGCCGAGCGTTGCACGGCGCTGCACGGCACGCCGGCCATGTTCACCGCGGCGCTGGCGCAGCCCCGCCTGCTCGATCTCGACCTCGCCTCGCTGCGGACGGGCATCCTCGCCGGGACGGCGGGCGCGGGCGGCGCGATGCAGCAAGTCGCAGGGCGGACGCGGTGCCGCGAGCTGACCGTCGCCTACGGCCAGACCGAGGGCTCGCCGGTCATCACGCAGACGCGCGCGGAGGACCCCCTGGAGGTGCGTACGGGGACCGGAGGGCGCGCGCTGCCCCACGTCGAGGTGCGGATCACCGACCCCGCCAGCGGGCGCGAGCTGGGTCGCGGCGAGGAGGGCGAGCTGCTCTGCCGCGGCTACGTCGTGATGCGCGGGTACTACAAGATGCCCGAGGCCACCGCGGCGGCGATCGACGCCGCCGGATGGCTGCACACGGGGGATCTCGCCGTCATGGACGAGCACGGGTACTGCCGCTTCACCGGCCGCGTGAGCGACGTCGTCGTGCGCGCCGGCGAGCGCATCGATGCGCGCGAGGTGGAGGCCCTCATCACCTCGCACCCGAAGGTGCGCGACGCGCAGGTCTTCGGGGTACCGGACTCGCTCTTCGGCGAGGAGATCGCCGCCTGGATACGCCTACGCGAGGGCGAGACGGCAACCGTGGAGGAGATGCGCGACTTCTGCCGCGCGCGTCTCGCGGCGTCGAAGGTGCCGCGCCACGTACGCTTCGTCGACCGCTATCCCACGACGCCGGGGGGAACGGTGCAGAAGTTCCGCCTGCGCGAGATCACGGTCGCGCGCTAGCCGTGACGCGTCGCCGCTGGCGATCAGTCGATGCGGGCGCCGCGGAAATTGCCGATCAGGCGCACGCGACCACTATTCACGAGGTGTCGGACCACGCTCACGACTTCCGCCTCGGAGTCGGTCACCTCTGCGACGGCCTCGATCAGGTCCAGCAGAGTGAGGTTCGCTTGCGATTCGGCTTGCGACGCTCGGTTCGGTGTGGCGATCATGATTCACTCCTGCAGCAAAGGACGTGCCGCCGGCCAACCACGCCGCGAGCGGACGTCGGTCGTCTGGATATCGAAGCGTTACGACGATGAAGCTGGCGTTCGACATGTCGGAAGCGTAGCGAACGTCACGCGGACGCCCGCAGACCCTCCATTTCGAGCGCCGCGTGCGGCGCAGGATTTGGCAATCGAACGACAAAACGTGTCCCTTTTGCGGGCACGCTTTGGACGTCGATCGACGCGCCCAACAAGTCGCACAGCCTTCGTGCGAGGGTGAGGCCGAGGCCCATGCCGCCGAAGGGGCGCGTGGTCGAGCCCGCGAGCTGGCGGAAGTCCTCGAAGATGCGTTGCTGGTCGCTGGGGCTCATGCCGACGCCGGTGTCGGAGACGGCGATCTCGATGCCGCCTTGGCTGCCGGCACGCGTGGCGGAGAGGCGAATCTCCCCCGCCGGCGTGAACTTTGCCGAGTTGGCGAGCAGGTTCATCACGACCTGGCGCAGCTTGGAGCGGTCGGTCTCGACCGGGGGAAGGTCCGGCGCGGCCTCCCAGGAGAACGCGATCGGCTTCTCGTCGATCAGGCGGTCGACCCAGGGCTCGATCTCATCGAACAGCTCGGCCAGACGCACGGTCGCGGGGCGCAGCTCGCCGGACCCCGCCGCGACCGAGGAGTACTCGAGCAGGTTGTTCACGGTACAGGTCAGGCTGACGGCGTTGGCGAGGATGCGCGCCACGATCTGCTGGCGCTCGTCCGCGTCCATCTCCGCCATCGATTCCAGGATCTCCGCGTAGCCGAGAATGGCGTTGAGCGGCGTCCGCAGCTCGTGCGAGACGTTGCTCATCAGCTCGGTCTTGTAGCGACGGGCGCCTTCGGTGGCCTCCGCCGAGTGATCCAGGCTGCGCAGCGCCGCGACCGCGATGCAGACGGTCAGCGCGAGAGCGCCGACGACGAGGGAGGTCGCCGCGGGGCTGAGCGTGCCTTGGACAGTGACGAGCGCCGCTGCTGCCGCGGCAATGGCGCTCAGTTGCATCGGGAGGTGGGTGCGGCCCGTGATCATGGCGAGAGCGACCAGAGCAACGCCCGCGCCACGGGCAATATTCAACGATTCCGCGAGGGTGGCCGTGTGCGCCAGGTGTCTATGGCGCGCACTGTGTGCCACGCGCGCCCACGCGGCACAGATCGGGAAAGGGTCCGGGCCGGTCGCGGCTTAGGAGAACACGCCGTCGCGCCGGCGCAGCAGCGCCCGCACCATGCGCTGGATACGGACCCGCACCTGCTCGGCGAGGGCGCGCACGGTGGCGCCATCGTGGCTGTGGCGGGCGGTGCCGTCGAACACGATGGGCGTCCCGAAGCGCATCATCCACTTGCTCGGCAGCGGGATCATGCCGAGCGGACCGAGGAGGGGGAAGAACGGCGTCACCGGCAGGTAGGGCACGCCGACCAGCTTGCCGAACGCGCGCACGCGCCCGACCAGCGGATAGATCTCCTCCGCACCGACGACCGCCACCGGCACGACCGTGGCGTGGTGGCGCAACGCCAGGCGCACGAAGCCGCTGCTGAACGGCTGCAGCACGTAGCGCTCCGAGAAGAGCTTCGACAGGCCCGCGACGCCTTCCGGGAAGAGGCCCACGAGCTCGCCCTTCTCGAGCAGGCGCTCGGCGTTGGCGTGGCTCGCGACGACGCCGCCGGCGCGCTGGTAGAACTGCGGGATGAGCGGCAGGTTCTCGACGAAGCGGTCGTAGAGGAAGCGCGCGGCGCGCGGATGTCGCGCCGTGTGCAGGGCACACGCGATCATGGTCGCGTCGAACGGCAGCGCGCCGGAGTGATTGGCGACGAGGATCGTCGCTCCTCGGCGCGGCACGTGGCGGACGCCGCTCGCCTCGACACGCCAGTACTTGTCGTACAGCAGCCGGAAGAGCGGCAGGACGCGCTCGCGGAACTCGGGATCGAGGCCGAACTCGTCCGGCCCGGGATCGCGACGGCGGCGGCGCGGGGTGCGTTCCGGCGCCTGCGCGCGTGCCCCGGCGGCGGAAGGCGTGCGGGGAACGGTGCGCAGCGGCGCGGCCACCGCGCCTCCCTAGCAACCGGCGCGTGCCTAGACAACGCCGCGTCAGGACTGGCGCTGCATCAGGCGGCGGAACACCCCCGGCGCGAGGGTCTTCAGAATCGTCCCGAGCGCGAAGTGCGCGGGCACCGTCACCTCGACGTCACCCCGCCGCAGCGCGCGCACGATCGCGTCGGCGACGACCTCGGGCGCGATCGCGCGGCGCCGGGCGCGGGACGGAAAGCGGGCGAACGACGCGTGCTCGAAGAACGGGGTGGCGATGATGCCGGGGTTCACGAGGGTCACGCCCACGCCGCTGCCGTCGAGCTCGTAGACGAGGCTCTCCGAGAAGCCCGCCAGCGCGAATTTCGAGGCGCAGTACACGGCGTGGTTGCGCGAGCCGATGCGGGCGGCGATCGAGGCGACGTTCACGACGTGGCCGCGGCGGCGCGCGAGCATCCCCGGGAGCAGCGCGCGCGTGAAGTGCAGCGCGGCGAGCAGGTTGGTCTCGAGGATCGCCGCCGTCTCGGCGGCGTCGGTGTCGACGAACGCGAGGTAGCGTCCGATGCCGGCGTTGTTGACCAGGACGTCGATCGGACCGAGACGCTCACCGGCGGCGGCGAGCGTCGCGTCGATGGCGCGCGGATCGCGCACGTCGCAAGAAAAGACCGCGTGCCCGCCCGGGGCGAGCGTCGCCGCCACCTCCGCGAGGCGGTCGGCGCGGCGGGCGACGAGCGCGACGGTCGCGCCCTCCCGCGCCAGCGCACGACACAGCGCGGCCCCGATGCCGCTCGACGCCCCGGTGACGAGCGCCGTTGCGCCTGCCGGCTCCACGGGCGGCATTGTCGCGTGCGCGGCGGCGATTTGCCACCGCGGGGGCCGATCGAGTACCTCGCCTACATGCGGCCGCGCGATCTGGAGGTGCTCGCCTTCCCGCAGGTGCTCGACGCCCTGGCCGCGCTCGCGGTGTCGACCGTCGGCGCCGAGGCCTGCCGCGCGCTCCGCCCGTTGGCCGACCGGCGCGCCGCCGACCAGGCCCTGGCGACGCAATGGAGCCTCTTCCGCCTCGCCGAGACGAGCGGCACGATCCCGTTGGCACCCTTTCCCGACGTGCGCGAGGCCCTGGCGCTCGCGAGTCACGACGGCGCCATCCTCGCGGGCGACCGGCTGGTCGAGGTGCGGACGGTACTGCGCCAGGCGCGGACGGCGCGCCAGTTCCTCGCGCCGAAGGTGACGGAGCATCCGGCGCTGGCCCACCTGCCACGCCGGCTCGAGGCCTTTCCCGAGATCGAAGCCGCGCTCTCACGCATGCTCGACGACGGCGGCGTGCTGCTCGACGACGCGAGCCCGCTGCTCGCGGAGCTGCGCGCGCGCCTGCGCGACATGCGCCAGGAGCTCGAGACCCGCCTGCAGCGCCTGGTGAGCCGCGACACGGCCGACGAACGCATGGCCGACCGCTACGTGACCGTGCGCAACAACCGGTTCGTGGTGCCGATGAAGGCCGCGGCCGCGCCGCAGATCGACGGCGTCGTCCAGGACCGCTCGGCCTCCGGCGAGACGCTTTTTGTCGAGCCGCTCTTCGCGATCGAGCTCAACAACCGGCTGCTCCTCTCGCGCAAGGAGGAGGAGGCCGAGGAGCTGCGCCTGCTGTCGCTCCTCACGGCGCAGATCGGCGCCGTGCGCCACGAGATCGGCGCCACGCTCGTGGCCCTGGCCGAGCTCGATCGCCTGGCGGCCGGCGCCGCATTCGCCCGCCGCTTCAGCTGCAGCGCGCCGCGCATCGCCGACGACGTCGTCGATCTTCGCCAGGCGCGCCATCCGGAGCTGCTGATCGCCGGACGCGCCGTCGTACCGATCGACGTCCACCTGGGCGACGACCGGCGGGCGCTCGTCCTCACCGGCCCCAATACGGGCGGCAAGAGCGTCGCGCTGAAGACCCTCGGACTCCTCACCGCGATGGCGCACGCCGGGCTGCTCGTGCCGGCCGCGGAGGGCAGCGTCGTGCCCTTCGTGCGCGCGATCTACACCGACCTCGGCGACGAGCAGAGCATCGAGCGCAACCTCTCGACCTTTTCGTCGCACGTGGTGAACCTGATCGACATCTTCGACCATCTCGAGGCGCCGGCGCTCGTGCTGCTCGACGAGCCAGGAGTCGGCACCGATCCCGACGAGGGCGCCGCGCTCGCGATCGCGCTCATCGAGCACGCCATGGGCGCGGGGGCCCTGATCGCGGCGACCACCCACTACGCGCCGGTGAAGCTCTACGCGTCGAACGATCCCCGCGTCGAGCTCGCCGCCGTCGACGTCGATCCCGTGCGCTTCGCGCCGCGCTACCGCCTCGTCTACGGCTCGCTCGGCGAGAGCCTCGGCCTCGCGATGGCGCGCAGCCTCGGCCTGCCGTCGAGCGTGCTGCAGGAGGCGGAGGCGCGACGCAGCACGTCGGCGCGCGAGCTGGCCGACGCGATCGCCCGCCTGGAAGCGAGTCGGCGGCGGCACGAGCAGGAGCACGAGGCGATCGTCGAGGAGCGCCGCGCGCTCGCCGACCTGGAGCGCGAGCACTCGAAGCTGGTGGCCGAGCTGCGTGAACGGCGGCGCGCGCAGTGGAGTGCCGAGCTCGACGAGGCACGCGCGTTCGTCCGCCAGCTGAAGACCGAGGGTCGCGAGCTGCTCGAGGTGGTGCGCCGGCGCGGCCCGAACGCCGCCCGCGCGCTCGGCGAGTTCGTCCGCGGGCACGAGGAGGCGATCGCCACGCGCGCCGCGGAGGCCAGCGAGGAAGCCGCGCCGGCGAGCGGCGCCCCGCCGGCCCTCGGCAGCGAGGTCGAGGTACGCGGCTCGAGCATCCGCGGCGAGCTGGCCGAGATCGTCGGCGACACGGCGCGCATCCGCCGCGGCGCAGTGAGCTTTCGCGTGCCGCTCACCAACATCCGCGCCGTCGGTGGGGTTACTCCCGCAGCGGGCGGTCGCGTGGTGCCGCCGGGCCGGGCACGCGGCGGAGCGCCGTCGAGCGGCGCGCGCTACGTCGAGGGGCTCGACGACGCGCCGTCGGAGATCCGTCTGATCGGCCTGCGCGCCGCCGAGGCGCTCGATCGGCTCGAACGCTTCCTCGATCGCGCGCAGACGCTCGGTCTGCCATCGGTGCGCATCGTGCACGGCATCGGCACCGGCGCCCTGAAGCGTGCCGTCGCCGAGTATCTCGGCAAGACCAGCTACTGCACCCGCTTCGCCGACGCGGACCCGGCGCAGGGCGGCGGCGGCGTCACCGTCGCCGAGCTTCTATAGCGCGCGGCGCCGCGGAGTTCTGCGCGGGCGTGGCGGGCGGGAGCCCACTCCGCGCCGCCACGCCCTGTAACGCACCGTAGCCACCGGAGGTAAGTGGCGGGTGCACGCAGGCCCCACTGGTCTCTCAAAGCAACGCGTGGGCCAATGTCGGGGAACCGCATTTCGCGCACTTGTCGCCCACGACGCGGTGCGGTGCCCACGAAAGGGGCGGCGCTGCGTTCGCAGTAGTCACGGTGGTGAGCACCCGGCCCGGCGCCGTAACACGCCGTTCATCTCGCGCACGTCTTTCGCCCAGCCCCGCGCGCGGCGGATCGCGCCGTCAGCTGGCGACCGCACCCACCATGACGATGCGACCCGTCGGCTGCTTCGATCCCGCCGCGGGCTCGATCGAGATCGCGAACGCCGTCACCTCGGCCAACCGATCGACCGGCGCGACGCGGCCGGTGAGCGCGCGTGCATCGCTCGCGGCAAAGAGCCCCGCCGGCTCCGGCGGGCGGTCGCCGCGGATCGCCCACAGCTCGTAGGCCTGATCCGGCCCGAGCGGCTCCAGTCCCGAGACCACGATCGCGCCCTCGCCGGTCGCCGCATCGAGAACCACCCGCCCGCTCGCCGTCACACCCTCCTTCGGTCCGAGCGAGGCCGTCACCGTGCGCGGCCCGGCGAGCACGCGCAGGATCTGCGCCTGTGCCGCGACGGACTCGCGCAGCCCCGCGAGGGTGCGTCCCTGCTCGTCGAGGCGCGCCGTCAGCTCGGCGTTGGTGCTCGCCAGTGCCGCGAGCTGCGCGCGGCGCTGGCCGATCGTCTGGGTCTGCCGCGCGGCGTAGCCGACAAGGGCGAGCGCGACGCCCGCGGCAATCGCGCCCACGGCGCGCCAGCGCGTCACGGCGCGGCGGGCGTCCCGCGCTCGCGCCTCCGCGCGATCGCGTCCGGCCTGCTCGAGCAGGCGAGCACGCAGGCGCGCCGGCGGCGCGGTCGCATGCACCTCGGCCAGCGCCTCGATGGCGGCGGCGTCAAGCGCCGGATCCTCAACCCCGATCATCGGATCGTCACGCATTGGACACCTGGCGGGTGAATCCGGCACGCAGACGCAGCACGCCGTCGCGGATCCGTGTCTTCACGGTGCCGAGCGGCGTCTGTTCTCGCTCGGCGATCTGGGCGTGCGTCAGCCCTTCGAAGTAGGCGATCTCGATCATCCGCCGCTGCTCCGCCGGCAGTGCCTCGAGCGCGGCGCGCACGACGTCGCGCCGCTCCTTCTGCAGCAGCAGATCGTCCGGCCGCTCCGGCGCGGGAAGATGCTCGTGCTCGTGCACGCCACCCCGCTGCTCGGCGCGGGCGCGCGCCCCGCGGCTGCGCAGATGGTCGATCGCGACGTTACGCACCAGGCGCAGGAGCCAGGGTCGGGGCGCGCCGCGGTCCGCCTCGTAACGGTCGGCGCGCCGCCAGACGCGCAGGAACGCCTCCTGGACGGTGTCCTCCGCCCCGTCGGCGTCGCCCATGATGCGGAGCGCGAGTCCGTACGCCACTGGTGCTATGCGATCGTAGAGCGCGCCGAGCGCACGCTCGTCTCCGGCGGCCACACGCGCCAGCAGCTCGGCCTCGTCGGCTGGGGTTTCGACGGTCATCTGCAGGAGCCGCGGATACTGATGGGCCTCCTCCACCACGATTGCGCCGGGCCCGCAACGGCTCGCCCGGGGACGCAACGTGCGCTGTGCTCCATGTACGGATGTCCAGAGGTGGATGGATTGGTGCGACGGAAACGGCCCAATCCGGTCGCCCCTGCCGCCACGTATACGGGATGATGGACACCTTCGATCTCGAGGCCTACACCAGCCGCTCGCGGGCGCTGGACCTGTCGGACATCGACTGGAGCGGGGTGGCTCGCCATCCGCTCCCCCGCGAGGCGATCCGCACCCTGCGCTACATGCAGGACATCGAGACGCACACGATCGTCTATCTCCGCACCCTCCTCTCGACGCGCGCCATCGACGATCCGGAGGTCGCGACCTTCCTCGCCTGCTGGCTGTACGAGGAGACGTTCCACGGACGGGCGCTGGCGCGCTTCCTCGAGGCGGCGGGCGCGGACATCGTTCACCGCACCCGCTCGCATCGGCCCTGGCGCGAGCGCGTCGAGGTGACGCTGACGAGCGCCCTGGCGCGCGCCTGGCCGGATTTCTGCGGCGTACACATGGCATGGGGCGCGATCAACGAGCTGACGACTCTCACCGGCTACCAGCGTCTCGCGTCGCTCGCCGGCCATCCGGTGCTGTCGGAGATCCTCCGCCGCATCATCCGCGACGAGTCGCGGCACTTCTTCTTCTACTACCGCCAGGCGGCGCTGCGGCTGCAGCGGCCGCGCGCCGCGCGCGTGGCGCGCTTCCTGGTCGAGCGCTTCTGGGGGCCCGTCGGGACCGGTGTGCAGCCGCCGTCGGAGACCCGCTTCCTCGCCTCGTACCTCTTCTCGGGCGCCGAAGGCCGGGCGGCCGCCCGCCGCGTCGACGAGCGCATCCGCCAGCTTCCGGGGTTCGAGGACATCCCGTTGCTGGAAGCGTGGATCGAGCGGACGACGCCGCGCGCGGCGCGACGCTACGCCGAGCCGGCGGGCTCGGCGTTGAGCATCTCCAGCTCCTCGGCGCTCACGACGTAACGCTCGGCGCAGAACTCGCACGTCACCTCGGCGCCGCCGTCGCGCGCGATCATGTCGGCGATCTCGTCACGGCCGAGCAGCAGGATCGCGCCGTGCACCCGGGCCCGGGTGCACGAGCAGGCGAAGCGTGCCGGGTAGCTCTCGAGCGGCGTCGTCTCGATCCCGGCCAGCACGGCGGCGAGGATGTCCGTCGCCCCGGCGCCATCGAGCGCCAGGGTCGTCACCGGTGGCAGGCTGGCCACGTTGCGTTCGACCTGGCGCAGCAGCGCGGCATCGGCGCCGTCGAGGAGCTGCACGAGATATCCGGCCGCCGCGCCCACGTCGCCGTCGCGGTTCACGAACACGCCGAGCGCGATGGCCGACGGGATCTGCTCCGAGGTGACGAGATAGTGCGCGAGGTCCTCGGCGATCTCGCCGGAGACGAGCTCCATCACGCTGCGGTACGGCTCCTTGTTCCAGGGCTGGGTGCGGATCACGCACAGCATGCCGCTGCCGACCACGCCCGCGACATCGAGCTTGCCGCGCTTGGAGGGCAGGTGCGCCGCCGGGTTGGCGACGTAGCCGCGCACCCGTCCCGCACCCGTCGTCGAGGCCATCGCGCGGCGCAGCGGCCCGTCGCCGACCAGCTCGATCGAGAGGCGCTCCTCGTCCTTCATCGTGCCGCCGAGGAGGAGCGCGCCGGTCAGCGTCCGCCCGAGCGCTGCCGTCGCGGTAGGATACGTGCCGTGGCGACGCCGCGCCTCCTCGACCACGCCGGTCGTGAGCGCCGCGAGCGCACGCACGCGGCCGGCCGCGCCGCTCACCTTCACGACGGTGCCTTCGTTGAGGTGCGACGGGGCGTTCTCGTCCTGCTCGCCGCTCACCGTCGCTCCCGCATCAGGCCGAGCAGGCGCTCCGGCTCGACGAAGCCGACCTCGCGCGCCTCCTCGGCGCCGCCACGCCCGAAGAGCACGATCGTCGGCACGCCCAGGACCTTGAAGCGCTGCATCCATTCCTCGCGATCGGGAGTCATCTCGGTGACGTCGGCGCGCAGCATGACGAAGCGCTCCGCTTCGGCGGCGATGGTGCGGTCGGCGAAGGTCACCCTATCGTTTTCGCCGCACGGGAGACACCACTTGGCGGTGAAGTCGACGAGCGCGGGCTTGCCGCTCTGCGCCGCGCGCGCGAGCGCCTCGGGCGAGAAGGGCTCCCACGGTAGCGTGCTCTCGGCGTGCGGCGCCGTCGCGCTCCAGATCGCGACCACGACGACCAGCACGCCGAGCACGCGCCGCGCCACGGCGAAGCGGGGCAGGGCGCTGCCAGCCCCGTCGACGAAGCCGAGATACACGCCGGCGCCCGCGATCAGGACCGGCGTCGCCACGGCGACGACGCGCGCGCCGAGGAGGGGCGCTGCGAAGTAGAGCGCCATGCCGAGCAGCACGCAGCCGAAGAGGTGCTCGACCCAGGTGAGCCACTCCCCCGAGCGCGGCAGGCGCCGGATCGAGCCCGCCGCGGTGGCGAGCGCCAGATACGGCAGCCCCATGCCGATCGCGAGCGCGAAGAAGAGCGCGAAGCCGAGCAGCGCGTCGTGGCGGGCGGCGACGAAGAGCAGGAGCGCGATCACCACCGGGCCGACGCACGGGGCGGCAACGATCCCCATCGTCAGACCCATCGCGAGCGCGCCGGCCAGGCCCGCCGACGCCTTGCCGGTGCGGCTCGCGAGCGCCGTCGGCATGCGCAGCTGGTAGAGGCCGAAGTTGCTGGCGGCGAGGGCCACCAGCACCGCCGCGATGCCGGCCAGCACGGCGGGCCGCTGCATCGCCGCGCCGAAGAGGCCGCCCGAGAGTGCCGCGGTTACGCCGAGCGCCGAGAACGTGAGCGCGATGCCGAGGACGTACGCCACCGCGAGCCCCAGCACGCGCCCGCTGGTGCCGCGGCTCTGACCGCCGAAATAGGCGATCGTCACCGAGATGAGCGGGTAGACGCAGGGCGTGAGGTTGAGCGCGAGGCCGAAGACGAGCGCGAGCGCCAGGGTCGGCAGGAGGCCGTGCTGCTGCATCCAGCGCTCGATGCGCGAGGAAGCCTCCGGCGTCGCGACCGTTACCGTTCCCGCCGCTGGCGGCGCGGCCGCGTCGGCGAGCGCCATGCTCACGGGCAGCGTGCGCGGCGGCAGGCAGGTTTCGTCGCTGCAGGCCTGATAGCGCAGCCGGCCGGTGACGGGGCCCGTCGCCGCGCCGCTCAGCCTCACGCCGATCGTGAAGCGCCCCTCGTAGAGCCGCAACGGCTCGCCGGGGGCGAAGCGCAGCGAGCGCAGCACGGCCTCGGGGTAGTCGATCGCGGCGACCGTTACGCTCGGCGGCGGCTCGACGGTGAGCTCGGTGGCGATCAGATACGGCCGGTTGGGATCGTGCGCGTTGACGTGCCAGCCGTCGCGCACGCGGACGTCGAGGGCAAGGGTGCGCGTGTCCTGGGCGGCCGTGGTCTCGCGGCGCCACTCCGCTTCGAGGGGCGTCCGCTCGTCGGCACGAGCCATCCCGGCGCCGCAGAAGAGGATGAGCGCGAGCACCGCGACGACCGCGCGCGCGCGCGCCCTCCAGACCCTGCATTTTTCGTCGCCCATGCTACGCCGCCCGCGTGTACCGGATATTGCCACCCCCGACACCCCGCCGGCCTCGCAGTTCGGCGCCGGCTTCGAGGACGACATCCGACCCGACCTGAGCTTCACCTTCGCCGCCCGCATCCGCCACATGTCGAACGCCGGTCTCGCGAGCAGCAACCCGGGCGTCAACACGTATTTCGGGCTCGTCGGTCTGACCTTTCGCTGAGCGCGTCCCGCGCCCGGCCTGGATTCAGCGCAGCTTTGCCACCTTGGAGGCGCTGTCCTCGGGAGTGGGTGCAGCCGGACCGACCGACAGCGGCACGCACTCGACGATCTCGAGGCCATACCCCGGCAGGCTCACCAGGCGCCGCGGGTAGTTGGTGAGCAGCCGGATCTTGCCGACGCCGAGATCGCGCAGGATCTGGGCGCCAATGCCGTAGTCGCGGAAGTCGCGCAGCCGGGTGCCCGGATTGGTGCTGGGCGCGCTCTGCAGCTGCGTCTGGCCGTCGTTGCCGGCGAAGACGTCCATGCCGTGGGCCTCGCGGCGCAGGTAGAGGATGACGCCGCGGTCCTCGGCCGCGATCACCTGCATCGCCCGTTGCAGGACGGAGCCGGTATCGCGGCGCGCATAGCCGAAGACGTCGCCCGGAAGGTACTCGGCGTGCGTCCGCACCAGGGTTGGTACGTCGGGCGTGATCGTGCCGCGTACCAATGCCAGGTGCTCGCCGCCGTCGACGTCGCTGCCGTAGACGACGGCGCGGAAGTCGCCGCCGAAACGGGTTGGTAGGCGCGCCTCGGCGATGCGGTGCACCAGCGAGTCGTGGCGCAGCCGATACTGGATGAGCTCGGCGACGGTGGCGATCTTGAGGTTGTGGACGGCGGCGAAGCGCTCGAGATCGGCGAAGCGCGCCATCGTGCCGTCGTCCTTCATGATCTCGCAGATGACCCCGGCGGGCTTGAGGCCGGCGAGGCGCGCGAGATCGACCGAGCCCTCCGTCTGTCCCGTCCGCACGAGGACGCCGCCGCGGCGCGCCCGCAACGGGAACACGTGGCCCGGTGAGACGAGGTCGCTCGGGCCGGCGCCATCGCGCGTCACCGCGAGGATCGTCGTCGCGCGATCGGCGGCGGAGACGCCCGAGCCGACGCCGCGGCGCGCGTCGACCGACACCGTGAACGCGGTGCCGAGCGGCGTGCTGTTCTCGGCGACCATCATCGGCAGCGCGAGCTCACCGAGCTTCTCCTCGGTGAGCGGCAGGCAGATCAGGCCGCGCGCGTGCTTCGCCATGAACGCGATCGCCTCCGGCGTGACCTTCTCGGCCGCCATGCAGAGATCGCCCTCGTTCTCGCGATCCTCGTCGTCCATGAGGATGATCATCCGCCCGGAGCGGATCTCGGCGATCGCCTCCTCGATCGAAACGACGTGGGGGCTGCGCGTCTTCTTGGGCGAGAACATCAGCTGTAGGATAGCCGGGGCCGGCTCCTGTTGGAATCCGGCCCGACCGGGGGCTTCCGGGAGGCCTGCGGGGTCATCCCCCGCCGCGCTGCGCCACGATCTCCTCCTCGACGTCGCGCAGGCGGTCCTTGCCGAAGAACATCTCGTCGCCGACGAAAACCGTCGGGATCCCGAACGCTCCCCGCTCGAAGGCGCGCTGCGTGTTGGCGGCGAGCCGATCCTTCACCGCCTGATCCTGCGAGCGCCCGATGAGGCGATCGGCGTCGAGGCCGGACTCGAGCAGCGCAGCCCGGAAGACTTGCGGATCGTCCATCTTCTTCGGACGCTCCCACATGTGCCGGTACACTGCCTCGACGTACGCGGGCAGCGTACCCTCGGCCTCCGCGGCCACCGCCGCGCGCATGAGCTGGAGCGTGTTCACGGGGAAGTAGGGGTTGAAGGTGAACGCGGTGAGCCCGTGCCGCGCCACGAAGCGCCGCGTCTCCAGCATCTCGTACGGCAGCTTGTTCTTGATGTTGCCGAAGGCGACCATCGGCGGCTGGTTATTGGTGAGCTTGAACAGCCCGCCGAGCAGCACCGGCACGTACGCGAACCGCACGCCGGTGCGCGCCTCGATCGCCGGAATGACGCGATGGCTGAGGTAGGCGTTCGGGCTGCCGAAGTCGAACAGGAACTCGACGGACGTCGTCATGCGGTCACCAGCGCTCCGTCCAGGGACGCAGATCGAGCTCGAACGTCCACGTGTCGCGCGGCTGCGAATGCAACATCCAGAAGTGCTCGGCGATGTGCGCGGGATCGAGAATGCCGCCCTCGTCCTTGCGCGCGTACGTCTCCGGGAAGGTCGTGCGGATGAACTCGGTGTCGATCGCGCCATCGATGACCACGTGGGCGACGTGGATGCCCTGGGGGCCGAGCTCGCGCGCCATGCTCTGCGCCAGCGCGCGCAGCGCGTGCTTGGCGCCGGAGAACGCCGCGAAGTGCTCGCGGCCACGGATCGACGCGGTGGCCCCGGTGTAGAGGATCGTGCCGCGCTTGCGGGCGACCATGCGGCGCGCCACCTCGCGTCCCATCAGGAACCCGCCGAAGCAGGCCATCTCCCAGATCTTGAAGTACTTGCGGGCCGTCTCCTCGAGGATGCTCGCCGGCACGTTCGCGCCGACGTTGAACGCCGCGACCTCGATCGGCCCGATGTCGCGCTCGATCTCCTCGACCAACGCGACCATCTGCTCCTCGCGGCGCGCGTCGCTCCCGAAGGCGCGCGCGCGGCCGCCCGCAGTGGCGATCTC